>Ga0206877_10072_pt1 | contig 32647 bp, 23 predicted proteins | sample Alteio_BWOrgCont_7_FD_152623 | JGI IMG/M metagenome (GOLD analysis project Ga0206877, IMG submission 152623) | Enriched cells from forest soil in Barre Woods Harvard Forest LTER site, Petersham, Massachusetts, United States -... | ecosystem: Environmental > Terrestrial > Soil > Temperate forest >...
TGCGTATCGAGGATTGCAGCGACACCGCGCTCGTTCATCTCGTGAATGTCGGCGCCGGCCGAAAAGGCCTTATCGTCTCCCGTCAGCACGACCACACGGATGTCTGGGGAAGCGGCGGCCTCGCTAAGGCGACGCGCCAAGTCGATCACGAGAGCGGCAGTCAGCGCGTTGCGACGGTGCGGGCGGTTGAGCCGCAACAGCAAAACAGACGGCGCGGGATGTTCGATAATGAGATGATCTGGCTCAGGCATGCCGGTTACAGTCGGTACATGTGGAGACCACCATCAACGTTGATGGCGTCCCCCGTTGAGAAGCGGAATGCTCCGGTCGCGAGCACCGCCACAGCTTCTCCGATGTCCGCCGGAGCCCCCCAACGTCGCATGGGAACTAGGCCCTCCTCGATTACGCGATCGTATTTGTCGCGAGAGGGCGCCGTCATATCCGTCATCGTCATGCCCGGCCGCACCTCGTAAACATGGATGCCATTTTCCGCCAGGCGAGCCGCAAACAATCGAGTCATGGTCGAAAGCGCCGCTTTAGTCATGCAATAATCTGGGCGATTGAGGCCTAGGATCTCGACGTTCACCGAGGTGATATTGACAATCGAGCGAAAGCTTTCTTTGCCTCTAAGGGGCTGCGCGGTTAGTCGCTTGGAGAAAGTCTGCGTTAGCAGGAAGGGTGCGCGAAGATTGACGCGCCACGAACGGTCGAGACTTTCGACTGGTAGGTCCAACATGTCACCGCGCACCGTCGAAGAAACACCTGCGTTGTTAATCAATGTGGTAAGCGTGCCAAGTTCCGCTGCGGCGTCTAGAATTTCACCATGCTTGGACTCGTCACCTATGTCGGCGGCTAGGAAACGCGCTGCTATCCCTTTGCCTTGCAATGCGGACATCGTCTCGCGTGCGGATGCGTCCTCTTCGATATCGACAACGAGGATATTGAACGAGTGCGCAGCCAGAGCATACGCGATCGATCGACCAATGCCGCGACGGCCACCCGTTACGATTGCAACTTCACGCATTTTGGCCTCCGTTGTCTTGGTCATGACTTCACTGATCCGGATACGAGCCCTCTCACGAAGAACCGTCCCATCACCAGGTAAACGACGGCAGTCGGCAGGGCGGCGATCACCGCGCCAGCCATCACGACATTCCAATCGACGGAGTAGTTTCCTGATAGATTGGTCAGCGCGACGGTGATTGGCTGTGATGACGGGTTAGGTACAAGCGTCACACCAAAAAGGAAGTCGTTCCAAATGTTGGTAAACTGGAAGATTGCCGCCACAACGAAGCCTGGCGCTGATAAGGGCAAGATGATCTTCCAATAGACGACGAGAACATTGGCACCATCGACACGAGCAGCCTCGATCAAGGATCGCGGGATACTCTTGTAGTAATTACCAAATATCAGGATATTGATGCACTGACCGTATATAACGTGTACTGTTATTAGGCCTGCGAGAGTACCATAGAGCCCGATCTTTTGTGCGAAAAATACGAGTGGAATGATGATGCTTTGGTAAGGGATAAACATTCCAAAAATAATGAGGGTCGAGATTATATTCGACCATCGTATTCGCCATAGGGAGAGCACGTAGCCGGTGATGGAACCGATCATGCAGGAAATGACCGTCGCTGTGCCCGCAACGACAAGGCTATTTCTGAAGGACGGCGCCAGCTTCTCCCACGCGCCGGCAAACCCGCCGGTGCCAAGATGCGCTGGCAATGTCCACATGGAGTCGACGGACACTTCGCTCGCCGTCTTAAGGCCGTTCGTTACCATCATGTAGACTGGCATGAGGAAGAATGCCGAGAGCAGGATTAAAAGTGCGAGGGTTAGAACTTGCTGAATAGGCAAGTCGCGCTTCCTGGCGGGCGCAATGTTGGAGGCTGCGGCGCTCATCAAGCGTCCTCCCGCATGTTACGGATGAGGTAAGGGACAACGACCACGGCAACCATCAACAGCATCACGAGAGATCCGGCTGCTCCAACCCCGTATTTCAATGCGCGGAAGGTGATCTCGAATACGAAGATGCCGGGAACGTCCGTAGCAAATCCAGGCCCGGGCCCGGACATTGCGTACACCAGATCAAAGATCTTGAGAGAGACGTGACCCAGAATGACCAGATTGATCAATGTGAACGGTGCCAACATAGGCCAGGTGATCTTGCTGAAATGGGTCCAACCACTCGCATTATCGATTTGCGCGGCCTCGCGGATGTGAGTGGGGATGGTCGCGAGCCCCGCGAGAAATGTCGCCATCGCAAACCCCGCCAATTGCCAAGAAGCCGCAATGGCGACCGCGATCAACGCCACGGGCACGCCGATGTCAAATTGCAGCCGCGCCGCGGCCGGAAAGATCTTGGAAAGCGCCTCATTCAAGGGAGGCCAGACCGTTGGATCCGTCAGCCATCCCGGCTTGAATGGATCCAGGCCGGCCGCACCCAGCGCACTGTTGATACCGAGGACGTTGAACAACTGGTTGATGCCGGTTTCTGGATTGAAGATCCATCTCCAGGCGACGCCCGTTACGATGAAGGAAATGGCATAGGGGAACAGGAAGATCGTCCGAAACAGGCCCTTTCCCCGAATTTGCCGGTCGACCAGCAATGCAAGTACCAAGCCGAGCCCGACCGACCCCGCAAGGAACATCACCGTGAAAATTACGGTGTTGCGAAGATCCATCTGGAATCTTGGATTGGCAAAGAGCTGTGAGTAGTTCTTCAGCAGGGGCGTAGAAAATCGTCCGGCAAGATTGACTGCCGACCAGTCGGAAAGCGAAATGAGGACTGTCAGCAGGATAAACACATACACAAAGGTGAGCGTCGTCACGATCACCGGTGAGATGATGAGTACCGGCGCGAGCTTGTCCCAGAAGAAGCTGCGTCTGGCCGAAAACTTAAATGATTTATAGTGGTCGGGAATTCCGACGCTTTCTGGGATGGACATGTTTCCTACTTTTCATCAAAACCGTGCCGCTGGCATCCGCCCGCGTTATGCGTGAGTGACCTGGCTCGCCATGCGAGCCAGGTCAAACGCCGATTCAACTCTTGGTGGCGTCTTGGGCGGCCTTGAGCGCGTCGGCGAAACGGTCGACATTCTTGGTCACTACGAAGCTGGTGAGAGCATCGGTGCTTGCCTGCATGAACGAGCTGGGCACCTGTTCGCCGTTCACGCTGGAGCCGGTGAATTTGTTCGTCGCGAACTTGTGGTAGGACCACTGCAGGTATGGAGGCAGCTTCGACTTGTCGATGTCGAGCCTTGGCGCCACCGCGCCCTTCTTCAAACTAAAGGCGAGCTGCGCTTCGGCTGACCCGATAGTCTTCAACCAGTTCCGGGCCTCGACAGCATTTGGCGCCTCCTTGGCGATGGGGAAACAGTCGGTGACGATGATGAAGATGTCATCGGTGCCGGGATGGCTGACCCATCCGAAATCGACCCCGTCCTTGGCGCCAGCCTTGACGAACTCCCCATACGCCCAGTCGCCCATCATGTTGAACGCCGACGTGCCGTTGATCACTTTGCCCACGGCCTGATCCCAACTCAGGGCGGAATGGTCGGGATTTTGGAAGTCCAACATCCGCAAGTGGATCTTCATCGCCTCCTTCATCTCCGGGGCGTTGAAGGCGAGTTCGCCCCTCCACAATTTCTGGGCCTGATCGTAGCCGAGGACGCCGTTGAAGGTGTTCTCGAACATACGCTGGTTGGCCCAGATGCCGTTGTCGCCCACAGCGAGTGCGTTTGCGCCGGCCTTTTTCAACTTCTCGGCGGCTGCAAAGAATTGATCAAATGACAAAGTGTCACCGATTTCGATACCGTTTTTCGCAAGCAGCTTCTTATTGAACCAGACCTCGTTACAGCGATGGGCGCCCACATGCACGGCATAATAGTGACCATCTTTGCGAACGAGATCGAGAACCGCGGGCGGGATTTTGTCGACCCATCCTTCGCTTTGATAGAGATCGGTGATGTCCTCGACGAAGCCTGGATCGACATAGGAGTTGAAGAAGGCGGTGCCAGTATTGCCCTGCCAACTGTCAGGCGGGTTGCCACCTGCCAGGCGAGCCTGCAGAACTGGCAGCGCATTGGTACCGCTGCCGCCAGCGACGGTCGCGTTAACGACTTCCGTTCCTGGAAATTTCTGAGCGTATGACGAGGTCAAGGCATCAAGAGCGGCCGCCTCGCCGCCGGACGTCCACCAAGAGAAGATCTCAAGCTTCCCCGCGGCCCTAGCCGGCGTCCATCCAGCCGAACCGATTGCCGTCGCACCAGCAAGCGCTAAACCGGTTTTCATCAACGCGCGACGGGTGATTTGTGTTGGCATTTCACTTCCTCCCTTTTGTTTGTCTTGAACAAACGGCCGGTCTTCTCGGACCGGTCCGAGTTGCTACGGGCGTGGGACCCAGCGGTCCTTGAGTGGCCCGAATTGGAATTGCACCGTCTTGAGTTCTGTAAATTCCTCGACGGCGAAACGCCCCTTCTCGTGGCCCACACCACTCTGACGGTGACCGACCAGCGGCAATTCGGCGGCTCCAGCGATGTAGGTGTTGATTTCCACGGTACCGGAACGGATCTCCCGCGCGCATTGGAATGCGGTATCCACGTTGCTGGTCCATACGCCGGTTGCCAGCCCGTAGATTGTACCGTTGGCGATCCGGATCGCGTCGGCGACGGTATCAAAAGGGATCACCGACAGGACTGGCCCGAAGATTTCTTCCTGGGCGATCCGCATGGATGGGGCGACGTCGGCAAAAACCGTCGGCTCTACGAAATATCCGGCGACGCCGTTCCACTCCTCCTTGGCAGCCCCGCCAAGGACCAGCCTGGCACCCTCTTGCTTGCCAGCCTCGATATAGGAGGCGATCGTGTCGTACTGCTGACGCGAGATCACCGGGCCCACTTTGACGCGCGGGTCCAGAGGATCGCCAAAGGGTGCTGACTTCATCAGGTCGGCCACTGTCTTTGAGAACCGCACCGCGATGCTCCGTTGCACCAGGAGTCTGGTACCGCTTACACAGCATTGACCAGCATTGTGCAGAATACCGAAGGCCACCTTATCCGCGGCAGCATCCAGATCCGCATCTTCGAAGACAATGTGGGCGGCCTTGCCACCGAGCTCCAGCGAGACCCGCTTTAGTGTATCCGCCGCGTAATGGCTGATAGTCCTGCCGACGGCGGTCGAACCGGTGAACGACACCATCGCCACGTCCGGGTGCTTGCACAGGAGCGATCCGAGAGACGAGCCCGATCCAGCAAGTATATTGGCGACCCCACGCGGGAGCCCGGCCTCAAGAAGCAATTCTCCAAGCCGCAGGGCAGTGCCCGAGGTAAGTTCGCTGGGCTTGACCACCGCCGCGCAGCCGACGGCAAGCGCAAACGGAAGTTTCTGACTTAAGATGAGGAGCGGAAAATTCCACGGCGTGATCATGGTGACCACTCCGATGGGCTGGCGAAGCACCAGCCCCATCGTCTTGCCGCCGAGGGAATCGTAGGTATCGCCGTAGCAATGCCGCGCCAGGGTCGCAGCATACTGCCAAAGGTCAACAGAGACATCGATCTCACCCTCGACAGCCGACACGGGCTTTCCACCCTCCAAGGCCTCGATGAGCGCCAGCTCGCGTCGATGCTCGCGGATGAGATCGGCGACCCGCAACAGGATGCGGGCACGCTCGGCACCTGTCAGGCGCGGCCAGGGGCCATCGTCGAACGCGCGTTTCGCCGCCGCGACAGCCCTCTCGGCATCGGCCTCGCCGGCCCTCGGATACCGGCTCACGGCCGCACGGTGCGCTGGACTGCTGCGCTCGATCCATTCACCCGAACTGCCACTCTCTAAGGCGCCATCAATGAGGAGCTTGAACTCCTGGGGTTTGTCGGGCGTCACCCAGACTTGCGGATCGGCTATTTCGTTCATGATTTCTCACCTGGATATCAGTCGACACATTGGGTTGGTCGTAATGTAACCGCTTACAATGGTTTGTCAATCGCTACCGCTAGACGAGGAGCGGAGTCCATCTGCCGTCATTCCGGTTGGATTCCAGGGCAGCCGCGCACAGCGCGACGCCGCGCAAGCCTTCTTCGAGATCTGGATAAGGGAAGTAGGGCAAGGCAGGGCGATCGCTACCGGCTTCCGCTCCCACAGCGTCCGCGAAGTCGCTGTACAAGATGGCAAGCGCTTCGAGATACCCCTCTGGATTACCCGCGGGAAGAGTAACCTCTCGCGCGCCAGCCGGGGTCATGGTCCTCTGTCCGCGATGCAGGATTGAATCGGGCTCTCCCAAGCGACCAATAAATAGGGTCTCTGGCGCCTCCTGCCGCCACTCGAGGCTTCCGCGCGTGCCGATTAACTTGAATCGCAATCCATTTCTGTGTCCTGGAGCCGCCTGGGTCGCCCAGACGAGCCCTGATATCCCCTGGTCGAAACGCAACTTGAGAATATCGTTGTCGTCCAACCGCCTTCCCTCCACAGTTGTCAGAAGAGTCGCAGAGAGTTCCGAGACACGGGCTGCGGTCACAAATTCCAGAAGGTTAAAGGCGTGGGTTCCAACGTCGCCCATCGTTCCCGTCGGCCCGGCTTTTGCCGGGTCAATGCGCCAACCGCCCGCTTTTGCTCCCAAATTCTCCGGTTTGTCGGCCAGCCACTCCTGAAGATACTCTCCATAGGCGAAGCGAATAGGGCCGATGTCGCCGGCTAGAACCCTGGTGCGCGCCTCACGCACCATCGGATATCCGCAATATGTGTAGGTCATCCCAAAAAAGACGCCCTTCGCCTTTGCAAGCTCCCTAAGTGTCCTCGCCTCTTCGAGTTCATTGACCAGAGGTTTGTCGCAAACCACACCAATGCCGGCCTCCAGAAGGGCATAGCAGGCATCGAAATGAAGATGGTTTGGGGTGACTACAGCTACGGCTTTCACACCATCGATGCGAGATCGTTCCTCGCGTGCGAGTGTGCCGGCATCTGGATATACACGTGCTTCCTCGACACCCAGAGCGCCGCCTGCGCTCCTTGACTTTTCCGGATCAGAGGAAAAAACCCCGGCTGCCAAATGCCATCGATCGCTGAGGCGCATCGCCGCGCGATGATAGGGAGCAAAAAACGAGCCCACCCCACCCCCTATCATACCCATTGGTAAGCGCTTACATATTTTGAGATCAGAAGCTAACCGATACATTCAGGGATCTCCCTTACAGTCTTGTGGAAATTGGCGGTGCGGTTGAACCGCGCACGATCAGTTCGGGTGCTGGAACAGTGCCCAAGACACCGGGCCGGCCCTCAAGCACATTGACCAGATACTGGCCGGTCATCACTCCGACCTCGGCATCCGGAACCCGCATGGTCGTAAGACCAGGGTCCAGCAGCCGCGCCATATCAACGTCATCGAAGCCGGTGACTGAGACATCGCGCGGCACGTCCAGCCCCATGGCGTGCGCCTGAAGCAGACAACCGATCGCTAGATAGTCATTCCCGCAGACCACCGCTGTCGGCGGGTCGGCCGTTGACATGATGGCCTGAAACGCCTTCATGCCGTCCTCAACTTTCCAATTTCCTTCAACGAAGTGGCGCGGACGTATAGCCAGACCATGCTCAGCCAATGTGTCGCGAACACCTTCCTGCCGGGCACGCGCGCGGTCATTGAAAACCGTTGACTGCGCGATCATACCGAGCGAACGGTGCCCAAGCTCTACTAGATACTCAGTAATCCGGCTGAATGCCTGATAGTTATCATAACCGACAATCTGCCGTGTAGGAACGCTGCCAGGCGTCACGTACAACAACACGTGAGGCGTCTTTTGCCGATCCATGAGGGCGAACAAGTCTTCGGGCTGATCGGCGCCGACGAGGACTAAGGCCTCCACCCCGCGTTCCACCATTGTCCGTGCCTGGTGTGTTGCAGACTCACGATCGTAGTGCGTGCAACTGATAAGAAGGTCATACCGCGAGGCCGACAATGTGGCTTGCAATGTCTCGACGATGCGGGCGAAATTCTGGTGATCCAATGTGGGCATGATTGCGCCGACAGTACGAGTGCGACTTGTCGCCAACGCGATTGCCGATGCATTGGGGACCCATCTCAACCCCTCAATGGCTTTTTGGACCCGCTCCCGGACCTCGTCGGAAACCACATCGGGCGTATTGATCACCCTCGAAACCGTGGCGGTGCTGACATTGGCTGCCTCGGCAACATCTGCGAGGCGCGGTTGTTGACGAGTACCGCCTTGCGCGCGGTTCCTCGACACCTTGTAACTTCGAGAAATCGCCACGCCTGCTCCCACCCTCAAAGCTCCAAGTTCCGCCACTGTAGCGGTTACATCATAATAAATTGCAAGAACCAAGTTCACCCTGAGTCGTGATAAGTCGCAAGCTTGTTCTCATATGCCGCAACAGCCAGCTCCGCAATCAACCAGCCACGGGAACGCACACATTCAAAATTAAAAGAATGACTGCATGCTATTGCCGCTCCATATCCGGTAAGCACCCTAAGGCTCTTTCCAAGCAAAGTTTCGCAACATCCCGCGCCGGCCGACGCCACAGATCATCATGAGAAAAAATCTCAATCTCCAGCAGGCCATCGTAGCCTGCCTGCCGAGCTGCCCTCGTGATTCCGGCGACGTCAGCCACGCCATCGCCCATGATCGCGCGATCCGTCAAAACATCGACCGGGTGAAGCTTCCAATCGCACAAATGATGGCCAAGAATGCGATCGCCCGCCCGTGCAATCGCTGCGAACACGTTTGGATCCCACCAAAGATGGTAGACATCCAAAATCACGCCGAGCGGCGACCCAAGTGCGTCGCAAAGGTCAAGAGCGGAGTCCAGCGTATTGACGACGCCCCTGCTCGCTGTTAGCGCCGGGTGAAAAGGCTCGATTCCCAGGCGGATCCCGGCGGCCGAAGCGTGAGTGGCTACAGCCTCCAACCCCTCTCGCACCTGAACGCGGGCTCGCTTTATGTCGCGGACCTCGTCGGACATCCCGCCTGGCACAACGAGTAGCACCTCCGCCCCCATGCGCCATGCAATGTCGATTTGTCGGATGGTCTCATTGATGGCCCGCTGGCGCCCATCTAGCGAGCCAGCGACAAAGAAGCCGCCTCGATTGAGGGACGTGATCCTCAGGCCGGCGTTCTCGATCCGACGACGCGCCTCTTCGGGCGAGAGGCCGCCTAATCTGTCCGACCAGACGCCTACCCCACTTGCGCCCGTTTCCGCCACGATGGAAACGAAATCAACAAAAGGCAGATGCCATCCAAAGGTGGCATGATTGAAGGCGAACTGATGGTTTGCAGCTGTCACGATCACCCTCTAGACATTTCATTTGTAAGCGGTTACACCATATCTAAATAACGTCGTCAAGGGTGATCGGCCCTGACACCAAAGCGAACGAGACTCCGGTATGCAGGGTGTTGAGCTGAACAATTTGAACAAACTCTACGGCGCTGTGCATGTCGTCAAAGACGTGCAGCTCACGCTGCAATCAGACGAGTTTGTCGTCCTCGTCGGTCCGTCAGGTTGCGGGAAGACGACCACCTTGCGGATGGTAGCAGGACTAGAGTCGATTTCATCTGGTGACCTCATGATCGGCGGCAGGCGCGCCAACGACCTTTCTCCCGCCGAACGCGATATCGCGATGGTCTTCCAGAATTATGCGCTCTACCCCAACATGAATGTCTACGACAACATGGCGTTCGGTCTCCGAAACCGAGGAGCCACACGCACACAGGTTGCGCAAGAAATAAAACGTGCGGCGAACGTGCTAGGTATCGAGGAGCTGCTCCAGCGTAAACCGCGGCAACTCTCCGGCGGCCAGCAGCAGCGGGTCGCGCTTGGACGCTGTCTCGTCCGCCATCCCAAAGTTTTTTTATTTGATGAGCCGCTTTCCAATTTGGATGCGAAGCTTCGCTTGGAAATGCGCCAGGAGCTGAAGCGTCTTAAGGCTCGCATCAGCGCAACCTCTATCTACGTGACGCACGATCAAGTGGAGGCAATGACCCTAGGCGACCGCGTCGTGGTTATGTCGCATGGCGTAGTGCAACAAGCAGGAACTCCCGAGGATATTTATCACCGCCCAAGTAACGTATTTGTGGCCACCTTCGTCGGCTCTCCTCCAATGAACCTTATCGAGGCGGCCATCTTGGATCGTGGCGGAGAACACTTTTTCCGCGCCGGTAGTATGGAGTTTGCGGTGCCGCAGTGCTTGGTAGAAAAGCTGAGCAGCAGCCGAGCGTCAACTGTTCTTGTCGGAATTCGGCCCGAACACATTCAGATAAGCGACAAATCTGTAGGACACCGAGGTCTGGCCACAGGGACCGTTGATTTGACAGAATTACTCGGGTCCGAGCAACTCGTTCAAGTCCGCGTTGATAACCGGCAGCTCACCGTCACGCGCGTTGACCCATTTCTTAGGCTGGCTCCAGAAGAACCCGTTTCCCTGTCCTTCTCCGCGGAACACCTCCATGTTTTCGATCCGACATCCGGACTCAGCTTGAGCACGGCAAGCAGCGCCGAGTGCTCAACAACTGGTGCGAACAAGATCGACCTGCGACCGCTCCGAGCGGCTCGGTAGCGGATTGCGAATAGAATAAGGATAATTAGGAATGTTGCTTAACGGCATGAAGGTCGTCAGTTTCTGTCATTTTCTCCAGGGGCCGGCGTGCACACAATATCTTGCGGACATGGGTGCGGATGTCATTAAAATTGAACCGATAAAGGGACCGTTTGAGAGACACTGGTCAGGCGCTAACGTATTTGTCGGTGGTGTAAGCGGTTTCTTTCTCGCCGCAAATCGAAATAAGCGTAGCTTTGCCGTCGATTTGAAAAGCCCTGAGGGAAAGGAACTTGCTCTTCAACTCATAGACCAGGCCGATGTCGTGGTGGAGAATTTCCGCACCGGTGTTATGGAAAAGCTTGGACTGGCCTACAATGACCTACGCAAACGCAAACCCGAAATAATCTTCGCGAGCGGCACCGGTTGGGGACTGCACGGCCCGATGGTCGGGCGCACCGCACAGGATTTGATTATTCAAGCAAGGTCGGGGCTCGTTGCGGCAACCGGTCCAAACGATCGCCCAACGGCGATAGGCTGTGCGGTCGTAGACCAGCATGGCGGTGCTCTGCTCGCGCTTGGCGTAACCGCCGCCTATGTGAAGAAGCTCAAAACCGGCCAAGGAACCCATGTTCAGGGCAGCTTGCTGAACTCAGGCCTCGATCTGCAGACAGAGCCATTGACGAACTACATGTCCAGCCGTCCAGGTCGTGCAGTGTTCGAGAGGCAGGAGAATCTTATCTCCTGGTTTCACGAGGCACCCTACGGCGTCTACAAGATAGCCGACAGAAACGTGGTTATTCCAACCAACGAAATACCCAAGTTAGCAGAAGCGCTCGACAGCAACCCTCTCCGGGCGTTGCAGGACCTAGACCGGTATGGGGATCGCGACGCTTTAGCAGCGACTGTCGCCGAAGAGGTCAAGGACTGGACATACGATGATCTAGCAAAGGCCTTCGATGCGCACGGGGTATGGTACGGGATCGTCCAGGATTACGAGGACGTCGCGAACGATCCGCAGATCTTAGCGAACAACGTCTTTCGTCATATTGACGTCAATGGCGAAACGGCAACGCTCGTCAATCACCCGCTTCGGTATGACGATCAGGTGCCGCCTGTGCACACACTTTCGACGGCGACGGGCTCGCACACCATCGAAATCCTTGGAGAGCTGGGGCTTAAACCGCCTGAGATCGCACGGCTGCTAGGCGACGGAGTTGTCTACACGCCAGTCGACAAAACATCAAAAGCGGCCGAATAATTACTAAGGAGATACTGTAATGCGACTCGACGGAGGCGTTCTCATCGCCAACATTACTCCGTTTTCGGATGACCTCAGCGTAAACTGGGTGGAGATGGCCAAGCGCACGAAAGACCTAGCGTCAGTGCCAGGCATCCGCGGGTTTGTCGTAAACGCCTTTGCGGCCGAGGCTCCCGCCCTTTCACCTGAAGAGAGGCAGCGCGCTGTTGCGGTGCATCGCGAGAATGCACGCCCCGACCAAACAATTGTAGCCGCTATTATGGACTGGGCAGCCCCGGCGACAATCAGGCGCGGCGAGGAGGTAAAGGAAGCGGGGGCCGACGCGGTCATGGTCTGTTCGCCATACCTATCGGCCTATAACGCCAACCATAGTCCGGAATACGCTTTCCACTATCACAAAGAGATCGCGGAAGGACTCGACATGCCAATGATGCTCTTCCAGCTCGCTTCAGGTGACCAGCTTTCGTATCCCCACGAGGCCCTAATTAAGATGGCGTCCGAAATCGATCAGGTCGTCGGCGTGAAGATGGCGCAGGCTGCGGACTGTGTTCGCTATGATCGTGACTACTATGCGTTGAAGTCTCTAAACAAAGACATTGTCTGCTTGCCATCGGTGGGCTCCTCATTCTTCCACAACCTCTCCACCGGTGGAGACGGCATTCTGTCCGGTCTCGCAGCCCTAGCTCCATACGAATGCGTGGAAATGCTTCGATTAATCGAAGCTGGGGATTTGCACGCGGCGAGAGCGCTCCATGCGCGGCTTGCCCCACTCAACCATGCGATCTACGGCTTTCCTTACGCAGACCTGCACACCCGCTACAAAGAGGTCGCTTTCATGGTTGGGGCGGTTTCTTCGGCTGCAGTTCGTTCGCCGCAGCTCCGCCTCAGCGCAGCCGAGCTTGACAGATTGTGGAAAGCGGCAAAATGCGCCGAGTTGCTCCCAATACCCGGTGCTGACGACGTCCGGCCGCGCCTAGCAGCCTAGGTCTACAACATCAGTGTAGACGCGGCCCGTTTCGACGTGCAGGGCGGGCCGCGCCAAACAAAGACAGAGATTCTGGCCGGCGATGACTTGTCACATCGCTGAAGTGCGTAGCCAATATATTGGCGGAGGATATATGCGCAGCGAGTATGACTACATTATTATTGGAGCCGGATCTGCTGGATGTGTTCTTGCGAGCGAACTCAGTAAGAACCCGCATCATCGAGTATTGGTCGTTGAGGCTGGTAGACGCGACTGGTCTCCAATGATCCATATGCCCGCTGGCATTCAAAGTTTGATCGAAGGAACTAGTTACAACTGGGCCTTTCGGACGGTTCCACAAAAGCATATGAACAACAGAAAGATGTTCATCCCACAAGGCAAAGCCATAGGGGGGACGAGTTCCATAAACGGGATGATCTATATCCGAGGAAGTCGACAAGACTACGATAACTGGGCAAGTCAGGGGTGCACTGGTTGGAGGTACGAAGATGTGCTGCCCGTTTTCAAGCGCCTCGAAGCAAATACCCGGATTCGAAATCGATTTCATGGAAATGATGGACCTCTCAACGTCACCGATTTTACCTTTCGGAACCCGTTGACAGATGTCTTCTTCGAAGCGTGTGGCGAGATTGGAATCCCGAGGAATGAGGATTTCAACGGCAGTGGGCAATACGGTTTTGGCCACTTCCAATATACGGTCAAAGACGGCCGTCGCATGAGTTCAGCTCGGGCATTTCTTCACCCGGCAAATCGCACACGTCGGAACCTCGACGTGTTTGCCAACACCGTCGTGAGCAAGATCATTGTGGAGCGGCAGCGCGCGGTCGGGATTGAAATTGTCGAGAATAAAGCCAGAAGGACTATTCGCGCCACATGCGAGGTGATTGTCAGCGCGGGGGCGTTTAATTCGCCCAAGCTGCTGCTTCTTTCCGGAATAGGACCCGCCGATGAGTTGCGGCCTCTTGGTGTCCCTGTGGCTCACGATCTACCGGGCGTTGGCAAGGGGCTCCAAGATCATTTGGACGCTGCCACCCTGTACCGTGCATCGACACCGCTGACCTATGATCGAGATTCTCAATTTCCGCGAAAATATGTGCACGGTGCGCGCTATCTCCTCTTCCGATCGGGTCCGGTATCGTCATCCGGATGCGAGGCTGTAGCGTATACAAAGAGCGAGCACGGCCTCGAGCAACCCGACGTTTCAGTTCACTTCCTTCCAGCCTGGGTCATTGAGCACGGTTTTAAAAAGGAAACAGGTGCCGGCATTACCCTTCACAACAATAACATGCGTCCACTCAGTCGCGGCGAAGTCAGGCTGGCGTCCAGCGATCCACACGTGGCACCTCTCATTGACCCGAATTACATGGCGGATCCACTCGATCAAAAGAAGATGATCGCCTGCGTTCGAATTGGGAGGGAAATCATGGAATCAAACGCGTTCAAGCCGTATATTTCAGGTCCCTACGCTCCCCTGCCGAACATCAAGACCGACGACGAAGTCTTGGACTACGTTAGGCAATCAGCGGAAACAGATTACCATCCCGTTGGAAGCTGCCGAATGGGTGTCGATGGGATCGCGGTTGTGGATCCGCGTCTTCGTGTACACGGCCTAGAAGCCCTGCGTGTTGTCGATTCTTCGATAATGCCAGCTCTCGTCGGAGGAAATACGAACGCCGCCTCGATCATGATAGGTGCCAAGGGTGCCGAAATGATTTTGGAAGATTCCAATTCAGGATCCAAAAGACGCCAAACGGGACCTACTTGGAACTTGGCCGTCGCGCCGAACCTTTAGCTCTGCATCGCCGCAGCGTCAAAAAACCTGGGCTGCGATAAACACCCATCGCAGTAGCCGTGGCTATTTGAACTGCAGAGCGACACTGAGTAAGCGTTTTCGCGTGAACAGCAGTTTGATTTCTTATGAATAGGGCCAACGAAGCCCGAAATAGAAAGAAACATGTAAACAACGTCGACTGCATGGCCGCGTCGATTTTGTTAAGATATGCCAGACCTAATTCGATCTTCAACGTATGACTATCACCCGGCTCATTCCAGTGAATTTCGATACTGGACATTTCGCGGACTGACGCAATTTGAACGAAAGTAGCGCAGGTTCAGCTGCCTGCGTATGACTAAACGCAGCGACCTCGGATCCCCGGATCGTGAGGGTAGGCGCCATCGCGACCGTCGGTGGGCAAGCCTTCAAAGAGCTATCGGGGCTCAAGCAATCGGGGAGATGCGCGGTAACCGAGGAGGCACTTCCGCGCCAACATGGGGCGGCATAAGCCGAGCGATCTTCTCGCCAGCCGGCGTGGTCCTTGCATAACCGCTATCGCGAGTCGCACCTGCAACCGGTTGATCCACGCCCAACCATCGAGGCTGCCACCACCTCGACAATCGGCGAACGTTGTCGGAACATGGCAACTGCTGATCCGAGCGTGACGCGCAAAAACCGACGCCGGCAGAAATAGCGCAGCGCTCACAATGTATGCCGTTACCGCGCCGTTAGGGAATTGCCGGTCGCGGGATCAAACAGGCGTAGCTCATTTGAATCGAGCACAAACTGCCGAGTCTCACCACGAGCGATGCGTGAATTGGGATCGAGCCGCGCAGTAATCCGCTGCTCGCCCAACAATGCGACAATAAGCTTTTCCGGACCGGTCAGCTCCACAAGTTCCACAGTGGCTGAAATGGCGAAGGGTTCGCCCGGCGTGGCCAGGTGAATGGACTCCGGCCGCACGCCCACGAGCACGGGCCGGCCACTGCCAGGCGCCGAAGCATTTCCGACTGCCACGACCGTCCCAGTCGCCTGCAGCCTCGCGATTGCCTGCCCCTCCTCGACCATCAGCGTCGCCGGCAGGATATTCATCGTGGGCGAGCCCACAAAGCCGCCGACATAGAGATTGGCGGGATTGCGATAAATCGTCTCGGGCTCGGCCAATTGCTCGATCCTTCCCTCACGCATGACGGCGATGCGGGTGGCTAGCGTCATTGCCTCGATCTGGTCGTGCGTCACATAAACGATGGTCGAGCCAAGCAGTCCGTGTAGCCGCTTAAGTTCGACTCGCATTTCGGCTCGGAGCTTGGCGTCCAGATTGCTGAGCGGCTCGTCGAACAGAAAGATCGCCGGATCGCGCACCAGCGCCCGCCCAATGGCGACGCGCTGCCGTTGTCCGCCCGAAAGTTGGGCTGGCCGACGTTTCAACAGCGGCATGATCTGCAAGGCCTCGGCCACGCGGGTAACCGCCGCCTCACGCTCGGTCCGTGGCACACGCCGCATTTCTAGCCCGAAGCCGATATTCCGTGCCACGTCGAGATTGGGATAGAGCGCATAAGACTGAAACACCATGGCGATGTCGCGGTCTTTGGGGTGAACGCCCACCACCGAGCGGCCTCCGATGCGGATGTCACCGGCGGTGGGCTCGATGAGGCCGGCTATGCAGTTGAGAAGGGTAGACTTGCCACAGCCCGAAGGACCGAGCAGCACAAGAAATTCGCCATGCTCGAGTTCAAGATCGATACCTTTGAGTGTATCGAGAGCGCCGTAAGCCTTACGCAGGCCGCTAATATTAAGTTCGCTCATCTTTATCCCTTGACCGCACCCTGTGTGAGCCCAGCGACCAGCGCTCGTTGCAGCGCCAAGCCGACAATCACTGGCGGCAGAGCCGCCAAGATCCCTGCCGCGGCGATGAGCCCGTAGTCGGTCATCCTTCCGCCAGCAAGTTGGGCGACCTCGACGGGCAACGTCTGGGCCCGGTTGTCGGACGTGAACAGCAAGGCGTAGAAGAATTCGTCCCAGCCAACCATCAGTGCGAAGAGTGCCGCCGTCGCGACCGCTGGCGCAGCGAGTGGCAACGTCAGCCGCAGTAGGATCTGATCGAGCCTCGCGCCATCGATCATCGCCGCGCTTTCAATCTCGCGCGGCACACCGTCAAACCCTGATTTCAGCAACCATGTCGTAAAGGGTGCGAGGATAGTGAGATAGACTGCGGCAAGCCCGAAGACGTTGTTGAGCAATCCGAGCGCCTGCAGGCCCTTGTAAAGCGGCACCGACAGCGCAACTGCTGGAAGCATATAAGTACCGATGGCGATATAGATCGACCAGCCTACCTGTCGATGCCGCGACACAGACCACGCCGCCGGTACGCCCACTAGCAGCGCCCCGATCACCGCCATGCCGACGACCTCCAGCGAGTTGCGCAACGAGGCCAAGAAGGCGGCCCCCGCCGAGTTCTGGGCCACGGTGAGCAGCGTCACGTAGCGTGAGAAATCGAAACTCTGTGGCAGCCAGTGTAACGGCATCGCGCTCAGATCGGCTGGTGAGGAAATGCTCATGATGAAGAGCCAAGCGAACGGCGTTACGAGCACTAGTCCCAGCAACACAGCGGCAATGTAGACGGTTGTTGTTTTCAGTGTGGACCGGTACTCCATCTCAGGCTCCCAGCGCGCCGCGTCTCATGACGGCGATATAGATGGCGGCGAGCGCAGTGATGATCAGCGTCACGATTAGCGCCATGGATGCTCCCGATCCCGCGCGCTGGAACGAGAACGCCTCCTGATAGATCAAGATAGAGAGCGTACGCGTGGAGTCGGCCGGGCCGCCTCGCGTCATCACCCAGATGATGTCGAATACCTTGAATGCCTCTATTGTCCTGAGGACTAATGCAACCATCAGCGGCCCCGCCAAATAGGGGAACAGCACGAACCTGAAGCGCGCGAAGGCGCCGGCACCGTCAACGATTGAAGCCGATTTGATGTCGGCCGGCACGGTCTGCAAGGCTGCCAGCCCGATCAGTCCCACCAGCGGGAAGTTCTTCCAAACGTCCGCGCCAATTATTGAGATCATTGCTGTTCGCGACTCGCCCAGCCATGATTGGTAGGCCGGAATAATGTGAACTTGGGTTAGGAGGGCATCGAGCGCGCCATATTCCGGATTATAGATTAGCCGCCAAAGCGTCGCGTTGACGATGGTCGGAAGCGCCCAAGGTAGGATCATCAATCCCCTGAGCAAGGTTCGGCCATGGAATTGCTGTTCGAGCAGAAGTGCCGCCAGTAAACCAAGCACCATCTCGGCTAATACCGAGACGAAGGCGAAGATCGTCGTGTTTACGAAGGCACTGGAAAAGGCGGTGCTGCGTAGCACGTTGGCGAAATTGGCCAGGCCCACGAATTGCCCGCTTTTGCCTACTAGTCCGGCATTCGTGAAGCTTAGGCCGATAGTATTGATTAACGGCCAGCCGATAATTAGCACAATAATCGCTAATAGTGGCAGTAACATCAGCCAAGCTCGCAATGTCGTCCAGTGGCTTTCCAAGGCGGCCTCGTTGGATAAAGGGTCGTCACGCATCGGTTCTCGATCGTGGAACTCGCGTGGCAAGCTAAGCTGTTCAATTTTGATGTCTTTGCCGGCCAGCAAACCGGGGCGCGGGCCGAGTCGACTCCACGCGCCAATGCTCGTCGCACTCCCCGTCTGTCCTCATCTCAAGGAGCGGGAAACAGCCCCCTCCTTGAGATCTCGGATCAAAGCCCAGAGTTGTCCGCGGCCTCTTTGAGCGCGTCCTGAGGCGATTCTGTCCCTAGCACTGCCTTCTGGATCGCCACCTGCAGCGCCTGAGACATCTGCTGGTATTTCGGGGTAAGGGGCCGCGGGGTCATCACACCCAGCGACACCTTGGCGGCGGTGACTAACGGCTCCTGCCCTTGAGAGACCTGGGGATTGTCATAGGACGATGCCCATATCGGTAGGCTCAGCTTGGCATACTGTTCTTGTACCGGTTGGCTAGTCATGTAGACGATATATTTCCACGCGTCCCCGGGATGCTGGCTGGTCATGGTGATTCCGAGCCCCTGCGAGCCGTTGACTCCTGAAGCCGTGGTGATGCCGTTGACGCCGAGCGCAGGTTCGATGCCCACCTGGCCCGCGACCTTGCTTTCTTTTGGATCGTTGGCAAGGTTATAGGCATATGTCCAGTTCAGCATAAACGCCGCCTGACCGTTCTCGAAGGTGTGGCGAACATCCTCTTCCAGGAATTCCTTGGAATTGGGATTCGTCACACCGTCCTTGACCGTCTGCACCATATATCGCAGCGCTTCGAGTCCCCCGCCGTTCTGAAAAACCGGCTTACCGCTGCTATCGAGGAACTTGCCACCGTACGCGTCGACAAGCGTGGCATAATCGCAAACCGCCGCTTCGGCCTGCGCCCAACTCCAGGCAATCGGGTATTCGACAATACCCTTCTGCTTGATGATCTTAGCGTCGGCTGCCAGCTCGTCCCAGGTCTTCGGTGGGCTGTCGATCCCCGCCTTAGCGAGCATCGATTTGTTGTAGAATAGATATTTCGTATCGAGGATCCACGGCATACCGTAGAGTCGGCCACTGTATTCCGCCGTCGTCCAGGCGCCAGGTAGGATCTTGGCCTTTACGTCGGGCGGCACGCGATCAGTGACGTCCACCAGCACATGGTTGGTGGCGAATTCAGCTGGCCAGATCACATCATAAAGTACGACGTCATAGCCATTCGAGCCCTGCGCCAGCACCGTCTTGTCATGAAGGCCCTCATATGGCACGAATTCAAGATTGACCTTTATATCTGGGTTGGCCTTCTCGAAGCTGGCCGTCATGTCTCGGACGTCCTGCTCGCTGTAGGCGGTTTGAGACATGAACAACGCATTGATCCTGGTGGTGTCGGCCAGGGCGATCGAGGTAAACCCCGCACTACCCAGCACCATGGTCAGCCCGACGCTTAGACGAAGCAAGTTCTGCATAAAATCCCCTCCCGGATTCAGGCGCTTTTAAAACCGCTGAACAAAAGTCTGTAACCGCTTACATACCGAGCAGAATAAAGCGCGTCAAGCTGCAAAATCCGGAATTATCTATGATATTTGAGAGGCCGTTTGAATGATTTCATCCGGGTCACAACAGCCCCTCTCCCGAACAATCACGCTGCTACTTAGGTATCACCCTCACTAGGCGAGACCGGGAGCAGCACTGAAACAGGTCCAGGAAGCGCTTGGGCTCGTTGGACAAGGCTCAAGAAACTTTTTACGGATGGCGCCTGCCTTAGTCATCATACCCAAGAGACGGGGTTTCTTTGGCTTTGTCGTCGACATATTCGAGCTTCAATAATCTGCTGCGCTGATCGGTCGTTGAACCTATCTCCTGTTGGTGTAACCGCCTGCGGTTGCTTGGTCCGTTATTCGCAGAACCGAAATGCATTGTCTTTGGGATAAACCTTCTGTTTTTGTAAGCGCTTACCCTTAGGGTCTTAAATATCGAGATTGGGGTGAGTGCACCGCTGCCGGATCTTTACCTCCAACAAGAACATCCTCGAACACTCCTGCCGGGTCTGGAACAGGCATATCGATTAGCCATGGCGCATCATGTCCATCGGAATACGTGAGTGGGCCAATGGGTTCCGATTATTGAGGATTGGTATTAGTTATCAAGGCCCGGTATTCACAGCAACAGCTGAAATATCAGGCCCACTGTGCAAATGTCCGATTGGTGGAGGTGTATTCACACTGAGTTCTGGAAGTGGCGATGTCCATTTTTCAACATAGACCAAGCACGTATGGCCTATGGTTCCTTGCGCTAAGGAAGACGTGCCTTTGTCAAGGGTCAAGACGTTAGGATTACCGTGCACTTCAAGCAACGTACCAGCGACAACTTGCGGGTCAAACCAAGCACCAGTTGCAAGTGACACACAGCCTGGATGGATGCCCATGCTAAGCCTCACTCCAGCCAGGCACGCGCCTCGTGCGTTGTAGAGCCGGACTATATCACCGGATTCGACGCCTAATTTTTGGGCGACTTCTGGATGGAGTGTACAAGGTTCCCGGCCTTGGATCTTGCTGGCTTGCGCTTCGTTTCCATTATCAAGTTGGCTGTGCAACCGAGCGTCTGGTTGGCCTGAAATCAAGTGCAACTGACCAGTTTCCGCGTTGCCTAGCCATTCAAGCGGCTGTAGCCAAGCTGGATGACTAGGACAATCTTCCGCTTTCATTGCAGCGATCGTCTCATTACATAGGGTTATCTTGCCACTTTCCGTCTGAAGCGGCTTGTTTTCAGGGTCCCGCACAAACTCTGCGAACTGGGTACGAAGCTCCTGGGGAAGAGGGATACTGACCCTTCCGGCCTCACGGAACCGATCGAAATGAGGTAGCGTGAAGCCTTCTTTCTCAGCTATTTGACGGCAGTTGCTCCACATCCAACGCAGCCATGCTTGCGTGTCTCGGTTTTCGTGAAATTCCGGACCGACATCCATTCGATTTGCAAGGTCACAGAAAATCGCATGGTCATCGCGCGCGTCACCCAATGGTTCGAAGATCTGGCTCATGTATACTAGCGAGGAATCACGCCGGTTGACCATGATGTCGTCGCGTTCGAGAGGCGTCGTGCACGGTAGCACGATATCGGCGCGACGGGCGGTCGACGTCCAGCTGTGGTCGTGAACGATGACCGCCTCGGGTCGTGTCCAGGCATCGCTGAACCGGTTCAGGTCCTGCTGGTGATGGAAAGGATTTCCGCCCGCCCAATATACGAGGCGAATATCCGGATAGAGACGCGTTTCGCCATTATATTGATAGGATGATCCGGGATGTAGCAACATGTCGGTAATACGAGCCACGGGGATGAAATCCCTGATTGGATTGGCCCCTTGCGGAAATGACGGCCATCGCACAATGCGCTGGGACCGGCCCACCGCGGTCAGCGAGCCGTAGCCGAACCCAAATCCAGTTCCGGGTTGCCCGATCTGGCCCAGCATGGCGGCCAGCGCAAGTCCGGCCCAAATCGGCTGCTCGCCATGGTCGCCTCTCTGCACGCCGAACGATACGGTAATCATGACGCGCTCTCGCGCCATCTGGGCCGCGAGATCGCGGATGTCTTGTACCGGTACTCCGCAAATTGGTGCGGCCCACTCGGGACTTTTGGGCTGGCCGTCGGATTCGCCCGCAAGATACGTTCGAAACCTCGGCCACCCGCTGGTATAGCGATCGAGGAATGCGCAATCGTGCCAGTCATTTGTTTGCAATTCAAACGCCAGCGCAAGCATCAGCGCCGTGTCTGTGCCGGGTCGAATTTGCATCCATCTGGCACTTGAGACCGCATCCAGATCGCTTCGAACGGGCGAGATATTGACAATACTTGTGCCACTTTGGGCAATTCTATTGAGTTGCGACGACACCTCATGTTCGGATGTCCCGCCCGGCTCGATCTGGGCAGTTCGTGGAGAAATGCCTCCAAACGCCAGTAGAAGGCTGCAATTTTCAGCGATGAGGGGCCAGCTTGTCGCGCCGTCCAGGAACGCTTCATTGGATATCCCCACTATATGGGGCAGGATTACCTCGGCCGCGGCGTGCGAGTAGGTGTTTTGGTGAGCGGTATAGCCGCCTATCAGGTTCAGAAAGCGTTTAAGTTGGGATTGCGCGTGGTGGAACCTTCCGGCGCTGGCCCAACCGTAGGAACCGCCGAAAATAGCGCCATTGCCGTAATGCTCGATGACGCGTTGAAGTTCCCCCGCGATCAAGCTGGTCGCCCGGTCCCAGCTGACTTCGACGAAGCTGTCGCCATTGCGCCCCCTTCCCTGATCCCCGTGGAGCCAACCCTTGCGGACCGCCGGTCGTTTGATCCGCAAGGCCGGATCTCGTGCGGCGCTAAGCCAGCCACGCCCTATCCGGGAGGGCTGCGGATCGGAAGGGTCAGGCAGCAATTCGGGATCATCGCCGCCGGTTACCAGGTAGGTACCCCAGTGAGATGCGGTGAATCTGGGCTCCATGCATTTTTCGAGGGCCGGGTGCCCCCTCCCTGGTCGTTGACAATAAAGGAAACGAGATTGGTTTATTGCAAACAAGTATAAGGATGCTAAGCTCCGGCGCAAGCACATTCCAGCGCGGAAAAGAGAAGGAGGGATCCCTACGACGACTCGTTGCGCTCAAAGCGCTGGCGGGCACGCGCGCGTGACCTGCAGGTCTTGGATCTTTTTGTGCGCATCGAGCCAGTGCGGATCCATTTGCGGTTCGGACGCGAGCAACTGAGCGGTATAGGGATGGTGCGGAGGCGCGAATATCTCGCTCTTTCGGCCGCTATCCACCACGCGCCCACGCTGCATGACAACTACTTCGTCCGCGATTGCACGGACCGTCGCAAGGTCGTGCGTGACAAACATGTAGGTCAGCCCAATCTCGCTTTGCAGCCGGTCCAGCAACCTTAAGATGCCCTCGGCTACAAGCTGATCAAGGGCACTGGTGACTTCGTCGCAAATCACAATGTCGGGGTCGGCGGCCAGCGCCCGGGCAATCCCAACGCGCTGCTTTTGGCCGCCAGACAGTTCCGATGGAACACGGTCATAGAATTTCGCCGGCTCAAGCTCGATCAGCGATAACAGCTCCTCGACGCGATTGCGCAAAGCGCGGCCCTTGAGGTTCCTATAAAACTGCGCCGGCCTGCCGATGATCTCGCTGACACGCATTCGGGGATTAAGCGCGGTTTCGGCGGATTGATAGATCATCTGAATTCGGCGCAGCTGATCCTTGCTTCGCGCGCGAAAATCCGGCGGCAGGGTTTCACCGCGCAGCCGGATCTCACCGCGGGCGGCTGGCAATAGCCCCATGATCACGCGCGCCGTGGTGGATTTGCCTGAACCGGATTCGCCAACAACGGCAACGGTCATGCCACGATGTAGATCGAAACTGACATCGTGGAGTACCTTTGGCCCATGGCGATAGCCGGCCTCCAGTCCGCGTATCGACAGTTCCGGTTGAGTAGTGTCCGAGGCCCGCGACTTTTCTGGCCGTTTGTAACTCCGCACGGCCCAGAGCTTTTTGGTATAGCTCTCCTTGGGATGAGCCAGCATCTGCTTGGTCGGCGCCTCTTCAACCTCCTCGCCCTTCAAAAGAACCTTGATCCGGTCGGCCATCTGGGCCACCACCGCCAGATCATGGGTGATGTAGATGGCGGCGGTGCGGAACTGTTCGACGACATCCCGTATCGCGGAAAGAACCTCGACCTGAGTGGTGACATCAAGCGCGGTTGTTGGTTCGTCGAATATGATCAGATCGGGACGGCAGGCCATGGCCATGGCCGTCATTGCGCGCTGCAATTGCCCACCCGACAACTGATGCGGATACCGAAACCCGATGACGTTCGGTTCCGGCAAACGGAGCTTGGCATACAGCTTGATCCCATCATCCTGCGCCGCGGCGCGGGACTGGTATCCGTGCAAAACGGGCGCTTCGACATGCTGGTCGATTATCGTGTGGGCAGGGTTGAAGCTGGCTGCCGCTGATTGCGCGACATAGGCAATTCGTGCGCCGCGCAAGGCGCGCAATTGTGCATCGCTGGCGGCCCGCAAGTCCTGCCCGTCAAACAGGATCCGGCCGCCGGAAATGCGTGTACCAGCGCGGGAAAATCCCATCGCAGCTAGACCGATCGTGGACTTTCCCGCGCCAGATTCACCAATAAGACCAAGCACTTCGCCGCGATTGAGATCGAGGTCGATGCCTTTGACAATCTCCGAAACAGCATCTCCAGCCACTGCCTCGATGCGCAGACCCTCGATCTCGAGCAGCCGCTTGGCGCCAGTCTCCATCACGAATTGTCCTTCAGCCCGGCGGTAATTTTCAACATCCAGTCGACGATGAAATTCACCCCAACCGTAAGCAGCGCGATTGCCATCGCGGGGATCAGAGGTGTGATCTCGCCAAATGAGATCAGCACCGCGTTCTCTCGCACCATGGAACCCCAGTCAGCCATAGGCGGCTGGATCCCCAGGCCAAGAAATGACAGTCCTGCAATGAGCAGGAACACATAACAGAATTCCAGTCCGAACTCCGCGATCAGCGGCGCGGCCGTGTTTGGCAGGATTTCTCTTCGGATGATGTACCAGTCGCCCTCGCCCCTGACGCGCGATGCTTCGACAAAATCGGTTACCACCACCCCGAATGCAACCGAGCGGGTCAGCCGGAAAATTCTGGGGACGTAAATGGCCGCCACGACACCAACCAGGACGGCCAGATTAGTGCCCAGGATTGACAGCAGCAGCAGCGCCAGGATCAGCGCGGGCACCGACATGAAAACGTCCGCCAGACGCCCCAAAAGCTGATCGATGATCCCACCCCTGATGGCGGCGAAGAGCCCTGCGAACATGCCCAGCGAAAAGGCCACGACCGTCGCGGTCAAAGACAAAAGTATCGAGTGTCGCCCACCAAACACGATGCGTGAGAACATATCGCGCCCAAGTTGATCGGTACCCAGCCAATATGTTGAGTCAGCTGGTGCATAGGCCGCCGATACGACTTCGGACTCGCTGAACGGCGCCATGTACGGCGCGAAAATTACCATCAGAAGGCAAGCACCGATCACGAGGAATCCGAACAGGGCCGTAAGAGGCGCCGAACGAAATGTTTGGGCGAAAGATAGCGGTGCCAGCCTGACGAGAAGCCATCGCAAGGCGTGGCAGACCATTATCGCCACGCTCATCAGGACGACGATGACGCCAAGCGTATGGATGCCATCCTTGCCAGCCCCAAACCAGGTCACCGCGGTTGCTGCTGCAAGCAGCACGGCAATCGCCCAGCTGCCTTTTTCTCCACGGTAAATATACCAACCTGTCGCGAGACAAATCAGCGCGATGAATTCCACCAGGAAATCCCCAGATACAAAGTCACTCATTTTGGGTGCATGAGGCGCGGATTTGTCATGATCGAACCGACATCGGCTGCGATATTCAACACAATGAATGTCGCAGCGAAGATCAGGCAACAAGCCTGTACGATCGGGAAATCCCGTTTGGCGACGGAATCGACCAGCAGTTGACCGATCCCCGGATAGACGAAGACGACCTCGACCAGCACAACGCCTGTGATCAGATATGCCAGGTTAAGAGTCACCACGTTGATGATAGGGGCCAATGCGTTTGGCAGCGCATGCCAGACAATCACCCGCCATGGCGGCGTCCCCTTCAGGCGAGCCATCTCGATATAGGGGCTCGCAAGGAGGTTGATGATCGCGGCGCGCGTCATGCGCATCATGTGAGGCGTGACAACCAGGACAAGGGTCATAGCAGGCAGGAAACTGCGGTAAACGCGTTCACCGAACTCCGCATGATCCTTGATGTCCGCCATCGGGGGAAACACATGCGCCCACACCGCAAAAAACAGAACCAGGATATACCCCAACAGGAATTCAGGCACGGAAACGGCCGTCAGGGATGCGACATTGATGGCCTTGTCGAAAAGTGTGTCCCTGAACAGCGCCGCGGCAACACCCAGCGAGACTGCCAGCGGAATGGCAAAGAGCGCGGCGAAACCCGCCAGGAAAAACGAATTGGCAAGCCGGCCAAAAATCGCGTGGCCAACGTCGGCTTTATTTATCAGCGACTTGCCGAAGTCGCCGTGAACAGCGCCTTCCAGCCAATAAAAGTAACGAATGATCGCAGGAACATCGAGGCCCAGTTGCTTTCGTATGGCCGCCACCGTTTCCTCGGTCGCCATTTGGCCCAAAACGGCGTGCGCCAAATCTCCAGGAAGCAACTCAAGGGCAAAGAATATCAGGAACGACACGATCAACATCGTCAGCAACCCAAAGGCCAACCGCCTAATGATGAGTGATAGGATGTCTGACAATAGCCTCTCCAGTATCTCCTGGCCGATCTTCGGCCCGGTTTGCCCTGCCGTTGCCCTCTTGTCGCGACCACCAGAAAGAGGTCGAGCGGCTCGTGCCTTTAATGGCCGCTGGGGAGGTATCTTGGCCGGCAATCCATCAAAACGCTATAATGTTTTTGACAATATGGCAACAGGATTGTCAAAATACACAAACATCGGTTAAGTGGTGGACGCTATTTGCCGTGCGGCCGCACCACGCCTCCCGCGCGGCTTATCGGATTGATCTATTGAGTGGAAACCGACGGGCTCGCGCGGCCAGCAGACAAAAGGCGGATTTTCATGAAGGCACTTGTCACCGCAGGCACGCGCGGCATGGGACGCGCGATTGCGCTTCGCCTGATGCAGTCGGGTTGCGAATGTATCGTCACCGGTACAACGGACGCATCCCGCCAGAACGCTCCCGAAGGGGCAACGGCCCTGGTCGCTGATTTGACCGTGTCCACTGACGTGGCGCGGCTGGCCGATGCAATCTCCGAACTGCAGATAGACATCCTGGTGAACAACGCGGGGATCAATGTAGGCGGCCCCACGGACGAGTTTGTCGATGCCGATTTCGATGCCCTTATGACCATCAACCTGAAGGCCCCCTTCTCACTGTCTCGGGCAGCGATTCCCTATATGAAACAGCGAGGCTGGGGCCGGATCGTAAACATCACATCGCTTTGGTCCGTACGTGCCCAGCGCAATGATGCTGCCTATTGCGCCTCGAAATTCGGTTTGGACGGGCTCACGGCTTCGCTGGCGGCGGAACTCGCACCGCACGGAATCCTCGTGAACGCGGTCGCGCCCGGTTACATTTTGACGGACACCGTTGCGGAGCGGTTCTCGCAAGAACGTATAGCCAGGGATGCCCAGGCGATCCCGTTGGGTCGGTACGGCAAGCCCGAAGAGATTGCCGAAATCGTTGCCTGGCTCGCAAGCGGCGCCAATGGCTACATGACCGGTCAAAATCTTCTGGTGGATGGCGGGTTGTCCAGGACGGCCTTTCCCTGATCTAAGGGACGTCGCGTTTGCACGATTCATCCGGCAGGCTTCAGATTGTTCGCTCTTTCATGTCGCTTTCCCCGTCGCTGCGCGTTTTTAGCGATTCAGGCACTGGACCCTTCACAAACTTGCCCAAATGAAAAACTGGCAACACAGTGAACTGTCGCCAGCAAGTCGGGAGGAGTGCCGGTTACGATCGAGCGGCTCAGCGTTGCTCTGAAACGCAGAACCGCACGATCTCTTTGTTCTGAAGCAATTCCGGACGGAAAACTGTTTCAACACTTTTCCTAGAATTGCCTTAGGCAAACCACCACCGGCTGGTGCCACGGGCACCATCGAACATCCAGTTGACCGCCATCTTATCTGGATGCCCCACATTCGATCTGGAGGCGAACACCACATTCAGGAACATGGGCAGAATGGTTCCGCCCTGATCCCGCAAAAGCATTGCCATTTCATGGTACATTTCGGCACGCCGGCCGTTGTCTAGTTCAGCTCTCGCCTTCAGGAGAAGTTCATTGAAACGGGGATTGTTCCATTTCGATTCATTCCAGGCCGCGTCATCCTTATAGGCCGTGCTGTACATGACGTCTGGTGTAGGGCGCGCGCCCCATTGCGCGACACAGAACGGCTTCTTGAGCCAGACATCCGACCAGTATCCGTCGTTGGGCTCGCGAACGACGTTTATCTCGATGCCCGCAGCCTTTGCATGTTCGGCGAACAGGACAGCCATATCGACGGCTCCGGATGTCACGCTGTCCGCGGTGCTGAGATTCACCTTCAGCCCCTCGGCACCGGCCTTCTTCAGCAATGAGCGAGCCTGGTCGGGATCATACTGCCGCTGGGGAATATCCTTGGGGTAATAAGGCATCTCTGGAGAATGATGAAAATCATTGCCGACCGAAGCTGCTCCGAACTCGATCTTCTCGACGAGATCCTTGCGGTTGATCGCGTATTTCAAGGCGTTTCGGACGTCGACATTGTCAAAAGGTGCGACGTTCGTATGCATGGGCATCGTGATTGCCGATCCCGACGGGAGATTGTGGACATTGATGTTGGGATCCCGCTTCAATAATGCCAGGGTTTTCAGTTCGAGCTGCGTCACAGCATCGACTTGACCTGAAATCAGTGCCGCTTGGCGGGCACTCGGATCGTTGACGACTACGATCGACACTGCGTCGAAATAGGCGCCCTCCAGATGCCAGCCGTCGTGGCGTTGCAATTCGAAGCCCCGGCCGAACTCGCCGCTGATCAGTTTGTAGGGGCCGGAGCCGTCGGCCGATTGCCAGTTGAGTGTCCCGTCCAGATTGGCAGGGCAAATTGCCAGATGAACGTCCGTCAACAGCCATGGCAAATCCGCCATTCCGGAATTCATCTTGATTGTGATCGAGTGGTCATCGTTTTTGACGATGTCCTTCACGGGGGCGAGCATTGACTTTGCCGCTGAAGTTGAACTCGCGCCACGGTGATGGTTCAACGAGGCAATTACATCGTCGGCCACGACTTTTTTGCCGCTGTGGAAAACGGCGCGCGGGTCGAGCTGAAACGTCCATTCCGTTGCGTCGGGGGATGCGTGCCATTCCTTCGCGATATCCGGTCCCAACGAAGAGTCGGATTGGATTGCGGTCACGTAGGAGCGGTGTGTATTGGCCAGCAGATAGACCGAAAAGTTGAGATAGGCTCCCGGGTCATGTGAATCCGAGGCACTGCCGTCATGCGATGCAACGCGGAACGTGCCGCTGCGCTTGGGCTCGGCTTTGGCAGAGCGTGTCCAGGCACCTGTTGCGATGGAAGCCGTCAATCCGGCAGCCATTGCGTTGTACATAAATGAGCGGCGCGAGATTGCTCCGGTGCGGGCTGCTTCCGACAGCCTCTTTATTAGTTCGTCATCACGACTGTTGTTCATTGGTTGCTCCCATTTGCTTTGGTTGGCAGTCCCTCTGGCTCTCGGTCCCTGGCCCCAACTCGCGTCTGACACGCTGAACGCCGAGAAGTCGTGTCCGCCAATATTCTTCTATTGCCGAACCACGCCAAGCGTTGGTTCGCGTTTGTAATGTTGCCATACTTGTTTCAAATATGTCAATTGAATTTGCGGATTGCACCAACCAATGATCAACGCCGGAGCGGTGCGACGATCATGAGTGCCTAACTTGGCTGACCCAAATCTCCCGGCACTGTTGGCAATATGTCAACAGGAACCGAGTTCAAAGCGTCGGTTCCTCGCCGTGTTTCCAGTGCTGCAGGCCCATGCGGTGTTCTTGTCACGCAAGGCTTCAGTGCCGTGGCGGCCCCTCAGGTTGAATGGCTGGTCCGGCCCCAGTCGCATCAAGCTTATTGACAATTAAGAAACTGAAGATACGGTATTAGAAACAAATAACGACTTCTGGAAGGTTCGTAATGTCGAAAGAGAATATGAATGTTGCCGTGATCGGCACAGGATTGATCGGCGACACTCATATTGCCGCGATTGCCCAGGTGGAGGGGCTGACGGTCAAGACGGTTTGCGACGTGGTGCGCGAAAAGGCCGAACAGGCAGCCGCGAAGCACGGGATCGCCGGCGTCTCGAACGATCCCGAAAAAGTGCTGTCGGACAGTGCCATCGACGTTGTGATCGTTGCGGTGCCCAACCGCTTCCATCGTGATGTGGCCATTGCGACCGCTCAAGCCGGCAAGCACATGCTGCTGGAGAAACCCGTCTCGCATAATTTTGCGACCGCGCGAGAGGTGCTCGATGCCTGTTCGGCAACGAGCCAGATTGTGTGCGTCGGCCACAATGAGCGATGCCAGGACGCGAGCATCCTGGCTCGCGAGATAGTTCGAAGCGGCGCGCTCGGCGAAATCCATTCCTTCCGCAACGTGTTCTCGCACAGCTGGAAGGTGGTTTCGATCGACGATTACCGCTGGAACCTGGAAATCTCCGGGGGCGCGACGATGATGGACATCACCAGCCATTCGGTGGATCTGGTGCGCTATCTGATCGGCGGCGACTATGCTTCGATCTCGTCCAGCTTGCGGCACAGCGCCATGCCCAAGGCGGTGGACGACAATGTGCACCTGCTGGTCGAGATGACCAACGGCGCGTCGGGCACGTTCGCCTCGGATCGCTTTTCGCCCACGCATCATTTCACCACCGACCTGTACGGCACCGAAGGATCGCTGCATTTGTCCCAGCTCGTGATGAGCGGCACGACCGTGGCGCCGCTCGCGGTCTTCTCTGATCGTCCGCTAGAGCAACTGCCACGCGCGTTGCAGGAAAACGCGCGGCCTCGCTTTGCAGCCTATAACAATCAGCGCAAGACCGATGGCTGGTACCTTCTCTACCCGCCACGGCGCAGTTCCTATGTGAACCAGATGCGAGCCTTCGCTCAGCTTCTGCGGGGCGAGACACCAGACATCGCGCTCTGCACGCTGGGGGAGGGGGTGCACAATATCGAGGTGATGCACGCCGCCTACACCGCCCAAAACGAGCGCCGCTGGGTGGATCTGCCGCAGCCCGCGGGCACACCCTGGATATTGCCCAGCTACAGTTGATCCGCTCGGCGGCCGCTCGAAAGGCTGGGCCGCGGCAATAGCAACCTTCCTGGGGCGGTTCATCGTTTCATCGAAATGTAGAGCCGCCCTATCTCTCCGTTTTGACGCAATTTTGGACGGAAACCCGGTTCTTAATTTTCCTCGAAATTGCTCTGGTTGGAAACCGATTAGGAACTCTGTACTGCCGGTTCGATCACCGGCAGGCGGTCGACCGACAGAGGCGGCAGATCGCCCGTCCAACGCGCCAGCCGCACCAGGCAGCTGTGGCTGGACGTGCCCTGGGTGAGATCCGAACACCCTTTGTCCCGGGTCAAGATATTGGGGTTGCCATGCACATCGATCCGGCTGCCGCCCACGGTCTGCAGGTCGAACCAAGCGCCCGCCGCCAGAAAGACGCAGTCGCGTCGCAGCCCTGCGTCTAATTTCAATCCTGTGAGGCAAGCTCCACGATCATTATAAATCCGCACAATATCGCCTGCTGCCAATCCAAGCTCGGCAGCCGTTTCGGGATGCAACTCACAGGGCTCTCGGCCCTTGATTTTTTCGGACAGGGACTCTTTTCCGCGATCGTTCTGACCGTGCAGCCGAGTGTCAGGCTGGCCCGAGATCAGGTGAAGCTCGCCTGCTTGGGCGGTTAGCAGGCTCTCGGTGGGCGTTATCCAGGCCGGATGGCCCGGACAATTGGCCAGCCGCAGATCGGCGATGGCGCGGTTGAACAGAGTTATCCGACCGCTTTCCGTCTTCAACGGCGCCGCCTCCGGGTCGGCAAAGAAATCCCCCAGAAGCACCTGCGATTTTTCAGGGGGTGGTATGTCGACCCGGCCCTCTCGGCGGAACACGTCGAAATCCGGCAATGCGATACCGTGCCGGTCGGCCTCGAGGCGCGTCCCGTCCCACAGCTTCCGAAGCCAGCCCTCAGTATCGCGGTTTTCCGTGAAAACCTCCTCCACCCCGAAATGGCGGGCAAGCAGGCGGAATATCTCGTGGTCGTCCTTGGCCTGACCATAGGGCGCCTGACACGGCGACATGAAAAACAGCGCCGGATCACGCTTGTTGATCATCAGGTCCGTGCGCTCTAGCGGCGTGGTGCAGGGCAGTACCACGTCCGCCCGCCGCGCGGTCGCAGTCCAGCTGTGTTCATTCACGATCACTGTTTCCGGCCGCGTCCACGCGCCTTCAAGCCGCATCAGATCCTGATGGTGATGAAATGGATTGCCCCCGGCCCAGTAGACTAGGCGAATATCGGGGTAGCGGCGTGTCTCGCCGTCGTAAAGATACTCCGCCCCTGGCGAAAGCAGCATATCCGTGATCCGCGCCACCGGAATGAAATCATTCACCGGGTTCGGCCCTTGCGGAAATGCGGGCCAGCGGAACCCCCGCTGTGTGCGGCCGACCGCGTTACTGGACCCATAACCAAAGCCGAAGCCCAGCCCTGGCTGATCCATCTGGCCAAGGATCGTCGCCAGCGCCAGTGCCGCCCATAGCGGTTGCTCGCCATGCTCTGCCCGCTGCAACGACCAGGTTATCGAGATCATCGTGCGAGCGTCGGCCATGCGCATAGCCAGGCAGCGGATGTGCTGTGCCGGCACATCGCAAAGCGGCGCAGCCCAGTCGGCGGATTTTGTTTGCCCGTCTTGCTCGCCCAGCAAGTAGGCGCGGTATTGAGGCCAGCCACTGGTGTAGCGTG
>Ga0206877_10073_pt1 | contig 32606 bp, 25 predicted proteins | sample Alteio_BWOrgCont_7_FD_152623 | JGI IMG/M metagenome (GOLD analysis project Ga0206877, IMG submission 152623) | Enriched cells from forest soil in Barre Woods Harvard Forest LTER site, Petersham, Massachusetts, United States -... | ecosystem: Environmental > Terrestrial > Soil > Temperate forest >...
CATATTTGAAATACTCCTGACTCAGAGCTTTCAGTTCACCGCTCGACGAACCTCGTTCGCCTACCTCGAAATCCTTGGATCGTTGCTTCCAGAATTCCTGGTCGTGGGGGCAGTTCATATAGTCTGGAATAAGCAAATCCGGTCGGTTTTGGTCTATGATTCCACGTCCGATGCGGACTGCTTGCTCAGGACTTAAACGAGAATTCTCGACTTCCTTCAGAGCAACCTCAAACGCGGTCAAATAGGGCGTGATAGGCTTATTCGGCTCTACGGTCTCAGGTAGCTTTCTGTCCGTTCCGTGGTCTTTTCTTTGGCGATTGATTTGATGAATATAAATCCCCAAAACTCGAGACTCACCGAATTTCTTTTGGAACCCATCATATACTTCAGGGTCAAACTCAGTATCATCTCCGATCAGAAGAAAGTCAGCTTCTGGATTGTTATGGCCTAGTTCTTCTAACTCTTCCGATTTAAAATCAAAGGGATTTTCTCCTTTCACTATTTTTCCAGTACTTCTAGCGATGAAGTCCCCTCCTGGAAATTTATTCGTCTCGGTAATAAAGTGGCGAACTCTGGAAAGAAGAAGATCTGGAAATGCGCTCAGATAGACAAACTTCATAGGATCTTTGGCTTGCTCCGCTTTATTGTGATTCATCAATTCTGAATAGAGATCCTGCATACCCAGAAAGGTCAATCGATGCCAAAATTCATTGGCCACCATACTTCCTGTCGATCCAACATGCGTTATTTTGATCGTATCGTCCAAGTCGCTAACTAACAGGATCTGTCTTGCTTCCGAAAAACTGCTCAAGAACAGAATTGCGGACATTGAGAATCCAACTTTAAAACTTGAGATTAAACTTTTCATAATCCAAATTTCTCCAACCATCCGTTGAAACGAGATACATGGTGTTCTTTAGGTTCAACAGAGCTATTTGAGTTAGATCCAGTCACAACATAGTCCGTGGTTTGATAGACTGACTCATGATTGGCATTGAACTCACTCCAGGGATGGTAGCTGGAATCCTGATTTCTTAGCCAGGCCTCCACTTTTCGTTGATAGGCCGGAGTTAGGATATTGTCTAAATCGAGTGGATTCATCCGTCTGCGTTCTAGAATATGTACCGCCAAGTCCTCGTACGCTTTAGCCTTGTCTTGAGTGAAGTTTACTCGATCCATCAAGATAGAAGAAATTTCTCCCGGATTATTGTGAATATGGGCTAACAAACCGCTCTCCCAAAGTTGAGTGCGGTGGAGATTGCGAATGAAGACTTCCTTATAAAGAAGTTTGATAACAGAGGCAACCATTGGAAATGGCGTCCAGATGAAATTCGAGGTAAACAAGATCGCTTGGAGAACTCGGCGCTGATTCATGCCCTGGTTGGGATGAAGAAAGTCCACTCCAACAATCGGGTGCTTTCCAAGATTCATCCATTCGGAACGAGCCAGAAGGTAAATCTTTAATTTTTCAAGCTTTCCGGAATCTTCATTCACATTATATCTCAAGGCATAATATGAGTTAGGAAGAACGGTAAAGTGTCCGGGCCTTTGGCTTAAATATTCAATCGATCTCTCTTTAACTTGATCAACCCCTTCTGCCCAATCGGAAAGAAGTTGGGATTTTCCTTCTTCTCCCAATTGCAGGTCTTTATATTTATTATAAATTAAAGAAGAAATCATTGTTTGGCTTCTGATTAAATACCGACCAGCTGCATTCAATTCATCCGCACTTAACGTTCTAAATGGGGAGTTTGTGCTGCCATTTTTTGCTTCAAGAACAAGCTCTAGAGCTTGGCCATGTCTGGTTAAATAAAGAAGTTCTAAAAAGTCAAAAACCCGCTCCAATACGGCTGCAATCGCGTTGCCAGTTCCATAGATAGGACTCTCCATGAGTGCTGTCTTAAGAATGATTGTTAACCCGGCCCAGCTCGCTGCTCTGCTATAGGAGGAGTCAGGGTGTTGAAGGTCAATCACTTTTACCGGACGTAGCATCCCTTGGTCATTATCGTGAAATTGATAAGTACCGTCTGGTTGTAGCTCAAATACCATATCGAGCAATTTTTCGTGACGCGTCATCTCAAGCGGTAGTTCTTCGTGTTTCTCAAGATACTCGTAAGCGGTTCGATAAGAGGCAAGGAGAGATTTCAGCTTAAGACTTCTACTCTCCATGGCCTTCCAATCTAGGTCTTTTAAATAGAGTTTCTCTGGCCTGTTTGAAACTGGCCTTTTTCCATCTTTCCAAATCAATGATGGGTCACTTACTATGCTTCCGTCCACCGTGAATTTTGAGTGATCCTTGTGAGATTCAGCTTCAAAATCGACGTCGCCTTCAGGATTCTTTTCAAAATGCTTGCGTAAATTTGCTAAGTTAATATCGCTGATTCCGATTGTAGCTAATATCCAAGTTCGCCAGAAGTGCGGATAGAACGGAACGGGGAATGATTTGTCGTAGATAGCAATGGGACGGCCGTCTGCGCCAATACCCATTACGTATTGATCGGAGAGATCTCTCCATTGGCTTATTTCTTGAAGTTGCGTGGTAATGCCAAGGACTTTTTCTACTCTTGAAAGGTCACGGGAGATTTCTTGGGATATTTCGCCAGAACTTCCTGAGTCACCATTTGGATTCCCACCGGCCGTTGCTGTTGGACCCGTGATTGCTGTTGAAATCGATAAGAACAAGCTTAAACTAAAGACATAGTGTTGTAGTTTTAACATAAGACGTAAATATCCCCCTTTTTGAGATACTAATAACAATGGTTAGGTTCTGTTGTCTGGAAGTTGATATTCTCGAGTTAATTATTTCTCACTATAATATTCCGAGGCGTATGCGATTTTTTGTTTAAAGATTTTCAAACTAGAATCTTTAAGTAAGCCTTTTAGGGCTGAATCCACAACGCTGGGATTCTGGTACAAATAAATTACTTTCTGACGAATTTCTTTGGAAGGTTTTATGACTTCCATTTCTTCACTATTGAGCTCCACTTTCGATGGTTCAATTGGGAACGGCTGTCCCGATAAGGGATGCAAGAAAAATTGCAGATAGAGTCTAACGACGCGCGGGGCCTCGAACGAAAATCCATGATCGATTAGAACTTCACGCCCATCGTCACGATACAGGTAATTGTCCAAATTGCGGTCGTAGTTTCCAATCAACCAATCAAAAAACCGTATATTTTTAGACAATACAGTTCGACCTCGGGCTTTGCCAAACTTTTCAACTTGTTCGGGGTAGTTAGAATCGATGGGTGTCATCTGTCTTGCATTTGTGCCATAATCTACAAAAACCTGTACCGATCCATTGCCACCTTCTATATCAATAGATTTAGTTAAAGGTACTCTATTGAGTCCAATCAACCGATCAACCCGATAGGCTGCTACCTCGTGAGATTGATGAGTGATTATAGCGTCGACTAAATCTTGACCTGTGAGTTTTAGGGCTACGAATTTTTCCATCAATTGATGGGGTGGTTTGTAAACGGTTTTTACCTGGTCAAGTTTGAGTTGATCCGTGAAGTGAATCAACTGGGTCGTACTACTTCCGCCCCCCAAAGGCGCGACTTTTCCCTTATTTTCTACTACAATGACTTGCCTATCTAGCCAGTTTTCAAGAGCGTCTGCTTGGGGGAGCTTATTTTCTTTAAGATACCATAAGGCCATTTGGTACTCTTTTTGAGCGAGAAATGGAATGACTTTGATATCGTTGGAATGAAAGGACTTAATCTGTGGAAAGCTTTCATCGTTAGCCATGTAGGAGTAAAATGGCCGAGATTCTAGCCATGTTTTTAAGATACCTTTGCATTTATGGCGTAAATCGGAGTAGTCAATATTCGATGCCGAGTAATTGCCGCTCGCGAAATCCATTTGAGAAATACTGTTTGGATATTTTTGAATTGTTTTTTGAAATAGTTTCCTTATGGTCTTGGTTTGAGTTTCTACTGACTGAACGATATCAGTGTATTCGACGTCGTAGAAGTTACCTGTAACCTTGCCTTGGATGACATCTGAAAGTAGTATCTCCTGTGGAATACCTAATTGATTCAAAGAAACCGATGCATCTAAATAGGTGTCCTCGTAGGTGCGAATTAATTCTAGGAGTTTTGGCTGCCTTAAAACATGAGCTATTGTCTCATTATAAATTGTGACAGAGTCTATTTCAGGTTTGAGACCATCGTTTGAGAACAGTGCAGATTTTAGTTCTGATTCAATAGCATCTTGTGCGGTTCGAAGAGAAATGCGTATTTTTTCCACCGCTGAAAGAAGCTCTTGGATGGAGTTCAAATTCAATTCGATTGGGTAGACGTGATGCTTTTGTTGGTAATCAAAAAATGAAATCAATTTTTGCCTGTGAATTTTGCATTCGGGCAATGAATGTTCGGTGGAGGGATCTTTACAAATGTGATGATATAGCTTTTCTGCTACACTTTCATTTTCGAAAAAATCCGAGCGATTCCCTTTGGAAAATGGAAAAAATTCCTTCGGAAACTTACTATAAATGTCATAGTATTTGAGAAGCAAACTTTTTGAAAAAAGTCCCAGCGTGGTTTCGTTTCCTGAATGGGGGGTCTTTCCGTGAATGAGTTCCCTTTGGGTTAAGAGAAACAGATCAGAATTGAACTTAGACGATGATGGACCCCCTTGGCCCTGTATGACTCCACCAGGTTGAAAGCAAAGCTGAGCTTCTAAAGCTGCATCAGAACCATATGAGAAGCTTTGAAAAGCAAAAACACACGCGGACGCAAAAAGCCGCACATAGGCCACCCCTTGAAATAGCTTCAATCCCCACCTCGTTTATATATTAGTAATTATCTTTTATCCCCGAACCGATCCCTATTCCGGTTCGTATGGCGCGTCATCGAGCTACAGAAAATAGCTTAAAGTGTCAAGAGGCAAAAAAAATTAAATTAATAATGGAACGTATGGGTTCTTTTCCCTAGAAACAATTTCAAATCCAGCGGTACCCGGCGAGGTTAAGGTTGCTTCCAATTTGCCTTTTCTATAGACGTGGATTTTCATCTCCGCCAATTCGGAGTGGGTGCAATAGAGGTATGAGCCATTGGTGTCTTCAAATGTCAGTCCAGCGAAGTCTTTGTGCTCGGCCTTGGCGTAGCCACGGAAGGAGAGATCGTCTCGGTCTGCTTGGAAAGTCCATTCGTTGAGATTGTGTTTAGATTTAATGTATAAAGCTTCTCTGAGTGTTTTAAAGTGGTAGTGCTTGCCCTGGTAGTAAAAATAAAAAGAGGATAGGCGTGGAATCACAAACGGACCTAATTTGGCTCGAGTACTAAAGCCCTCAAAGGCGAATGGCGAAGAGTTGCCCTGTTCATCAATAAATGAATTGCAATGACCCCAGATCCACGAGTGATTATTTCTTGATCCGTCGAGGTAACCTTGCATGCCGGGAGCTTCTTTCCATTGAATAATCTCGCCATTAATAATGGCCGTGCCGGAAAATAGCATTTCTTCGCAGAGGGTTACGATTGAATTCCGAATAATTTTTGTTTTAGTCAGAATATTGGGTACAAACCGTATCGAACTTTCTCGAGCCGGCATGAGATGCAGATCCCATTGGATTGAATTGCCTTTGGAAGTGACACTTCCACGCGTGCGATTTGGCAGTAACTCGGAATCCCCGATACGAATATCGGTTTGGTCCGAAGCGAGAAAGGATTCAATCGGATATGTTTGCTTTAAGGCAACTTTTTTTACCTCTTTATTCGATTTTTGAAAATAAATGGCCCAAACCTCAGCAATGCGTCGAAAGCCATTACTGGTCGAAAGAACATTGAATTTCAACCAAAACGCCTGATGAGTGGTAGGGTCAATTAATTTGATGTACCAATTTTTATAAAACGCTCGTTGAACTTCACTCTTCTTTATTGCTGATAGAATTGGATCGGTGTTCATGTTGAGTTGAGTCTAGCACTTGCCGCATCAGAATTGTATCCTCTTCACGACCTTCAATCTTCCAAAGTTCATGAATTCGACGATGGGCGCCAAAACGTTTGACCTGAACCACCCAATTGATCCCGATGGATAGGAGTTCCCGGATGGCCTGAATTGGAATCGACCCCCCGCTGGCTAAAAGACAGAGTAATTCAATTCGACGAAGGGCGTCCCTAGGGGAATTCGCATGTAACGTTGCCAGCGCCCCATGATGACCGGTATTCAAGGCTTGGAGCAGTTCTAATACTTCGATCCCCCTGCACTCGCCTAAGACAATCCGGTCTGGCCTCATTCGAAGGGTCTGCTTCAATAGAGTTCGAAGAGTGACTTCTCCAAAGCCATCTGCGTTCGGGGGGCGGCTGACCAGTGACAGGAAATGGGGGTGATTTGGGGCAAGCTCTGGAGTGTCTTCGAGTGCAATGATTCTTTCGTGAGGGGGCACTTCGGCGAGTAAATCCGTGGTCAAAGTTGTTTTCCCACTTCCTGTAGCGCCTGACACCAATACAGAGGCACCGCTTCGTACAGCTTCGGCCAAGTGGCTATAGAGACTAGATCCCTTCCATCGAACTGACCCCGGAATTTCCTGAGATCGTGCGTTTGTATTTGAACTCTGCAGCATTTTTTGGCCGGGCAATCTTCGGAGAGAAATCAATATTCCGTTTTGAGTGAGCGGCGGGAAGGCGACATGAATTCGATGACCAGTTTGAAGCGTCGCATCAATGAAAGGATGTCTTGCGTCCCAGGTTTTGCCTACCGCGGACAATTCGGAAAGCACCCAGTCCCTCAATTGATCCTCACGAAATCGATCAGCCTCCGAAAGAGGGAGAGGCCTCAGACCTTCACCTCGGTCGACAAAGACGCCTTGGGTACCGTTGAGGCAAATATCGGTAATTTGGGCATCGTCCAGTTGCTCGATCAACCAGTTTGGGGTATTTAATTGAGCACATTCCATGGGTATTCCTTTGATTCTCGCAGGGCACGTTCTTCTTGCGGTGTGATCCAATTTCTTGGAACGGGTAGCGGCCCGCGTGGAGCCAATGTAGTTAAGGTTTCCGGGGGGGCTTTTGGCGGAGTGGCGTGGGGATATAAAATTGCCACAAGCTCTGATCGTTCGTTTAAATAATCTGTTGATCCGAAAAGGGTTCCCAAGACGGGGATGCTTCTGAGGAAGGGGAGGCCTCTGGCTTCCTCTCGAATTCCTTGTTGTAAGAGACCCGACAAGAAAAGAGGACTTCCAAATCGAGCGTCCACTTGAGTTTTCATCCGATTTGCTTGAATACCTGGTATTTTTTCAGTAGCCAATGTCGGGTCCAAGTGGCTGACCTCGGTGTAAATCTCAAGTCTTACTCGATCCCCTGCACATTGAGTGACTTTAAGGCGTAGCGTCAAACCATAGTTTTTCCATGTAAGATTAGAAAAAAATCGATTCTGCGATTGAATGGGGAGCTCTCCTCCTGCGAAAAGTTCTGCTTCGCCTGGCGCCCGCACGACTAATTCCGGATTGGATAAGATTTTGGCGTTTCCGTTTCCCTCGAGTTGTTGAATTGCGAGGTCAATTTTCATAAAGTCTTGAATACCGCCCATTGAGATTTGGAAGACTCCGGGTACGCTGCCTGGCCAAGAGATACCGAGACTGCTGAACTGAGTCTTCTTCAGTTCCAATAGAAAGACTTTGAAATGAACCGTCGGCGCATAATCCGGAAGGCTGTCCAATTCAACATGAAGAGGTGGAAAAATGCCCTTTGCTTGCTTCGCAAATGCAGGGAGTTCGGAAGGTCGCTCGACGTGCCCTCTTAACCATAGGTTGTTTCCAGATTTTTCGATTCTTAGTTTATCAGAGTACTTGATCTGTTTAAGCCATTCATCCAGCTTTCTTTCGCCGTCGTTGAGGAGGCCTTCGGCGAGAAGGGTCTCGTTATAAACAAACTTCGGATATCCTTCAACCAATGCAGAGATTTTTGCGCTTTCTATCAGTGACTGAATTTCACCCCTAAGAATGACTCCTTGCCCGGAAAAAATCACCTCGGCTTCATTGAGTTTTCCTAGGGCCCTTTCGAGCGGTAAATTCTTCTCATCGTAGACTCTCTGCTCAACTCGAATTGGATGAATTTCGGAGCCCCCGTCCGCTTTCCAGACCCATAGGTCCCCTCTCCCCAATTTAACTCCTTTGATCAGGAGGGCGTCTTGTGGGTTGCCCCCTTGCGTCCGTGGACCTTGGAGACCGGTTCTTAGGGAAAGAATTCGGACGACGTCATTTCCCAGCGAATACTTGAGAAGGCCTGGAATTCTCAGGTATCTTTGCTCTCCTTGCCCCAGCACGATGGGTGCCTTTTCTATCGGGGCATTCGAATGAGCGGAGTCCGTTGCGGAGTATGCTGTATGGAAAATCAGCAAAATCCATAGAATGAAATGAAAATGGAACTTTCTCGTAAATATAAAAATCATGACCCAAAACCACGCAAGGAGTGCGCCAGCGGTCGGGTTCCCTCATCGAGGAGTAGGAGACCTCACCGCTTTTTGAAAACTGCGGTGATTTCTGAATGTTACTTGATCGGAAGATATACGCTGAAAGTAGAACCCTTTCCCTCGGCACTTTCCACTTGAATTGTCCCCCCTTGTAATTCGACAAGGCTTTTCACGATGGCCAAACCAAGGCCTAAGCCTCCATGTTTCACAATGCTTGCGCTATCTTCTTGGCTAAAATGCTCAAAAATATGGGGTAGGAATTCCGGTTTAATTCCTTTTCCAGAGTCGATCACCTTAATTAAGGCCCTAGCTTTTTCAATTTCCTGGTCTTCGGTTTTCTCTATGGTTTTCTCTAGCTGGACTAAAACTTTTGAATCAGGGACCGAAAATTTGACAGCATTGGTGAGCAGATTCCAAAAAACTTGCTGAAGGCGCAATGGGTCGGCCATGACTTTTCCAATATTGGGATTCAGCGTGGTTTCAATTTGGATCGATCTGTTATTTGCAGTGGGAAGAACCGATTCTACTGCTGATCGAATGACGTCCGTAAGGTCTACTTCGACAAACGTCAAGGGAACTTTTCCCAAGATGATTCGGGAGACGTCGAGAAGATCATTGATGAGTTGCGCTTGAGCGGTGCCGTTATCCACTATTTTCTCAGCCGCAAGCTTTGCTTTTTCACCCTCGAGTTTTCCATTTTGAATCATTTGCGCCCAAGTAATCATTCCCGTAAGCGGTGTTTTCAGCTCATGCGAGAGGGTTGCAAGGAATAGATCTTTGGCTCGATTGGCTCTTTCTGCTTCGCTTCGCGCAGCTTCGACGTCTTTTAGGCTCTTTTTGAGGAAATCAATGTCCACAAATGCCAGGACTGCTCCATCAATCTTATGATCAATTGTCTTATAAGGGCGAATCTGTAGTCGATTCCACCGGCCTTGACGGTCTTTCACTTCCAATTCTTTTGATTTCAATGTGTCAATGACGTCAGCCACTAGATCGTCGAGGTCCAAATCAAAATTTGGTTTGATATCGCCGATAGGGCGGCCCACGTCGGTAGGAATAAGATTGAGTGCGATGCCTGCTTTTGGGGTAAAGCGCCTAATTCGGTGATCATTTCCAACCATTACGATAGGAATTTCGACCGTACCTAAAAGATTGGTAAGGTCATTGTTTACGGAAGTTAGATCAAGATTTCGATTTTGTAACTCGTCATTGACCGTCGTCAGTTCCTCGTTGGCCGACTGAAGTTCTTCTTTTGCTGTTTCAAGTTCTTCGTTTGTACTCTGAAATTCTTCATTTGTACTTTGAAGCTCTTCATTGGCCGAAGTGAGTTCTTCCTGCGAGGTTTCATATTCTTCCGCAAGAGTCTGCTGATATTCCTTTGTACCTTGAAGTTCCGCTTCAAGCAGGCCAATCTTTACTTTTAACGATTTTAGATTCTTTCCTTGTTGTTCCTTTTTGCCGAGATTGTCTTCTGAAGTTTTCTTGTTAGAGCGGAATTTTCCAGATTCAATTCCATTAACCTTTGAATATTCGGCGGTAACATCCTCGAAAACAACCAGAAACTTTCGATCGTTTGGCGGCGCAAAGGAGTTGATTGGGATCACTTGGATATTAATAAACTTTGGTTTGCCCTCGTGGATGCCATGCCCAATCGGGTCAAGTTTTATTCCATCTTGGCGAGAAGGTAAGTTCTGCTTTTTTGCGGATTGAATAGTCATCCGAAGACCGGGTAACAATTCATTTCGAGCAATTTTCAATAAGTTATAGCTAGGCTGACCGGGTGAGGGGTCAAGAAATGGGCCGATTCGGCCGCGAAATTGAACAACTTCCATGTTTACATCGATGACTGCTCCAGGAGGCGCGAATTTGGAAAGCACAATCTGATCGACTTCTCTGTCAAAGTCTAACTTACCCTTGTTTTCTTGAACTTTTATGCTGTTATTGGAGGTCTCGGGTAGGTAGTTGCTAAGTGGAAAATGAAAGGTCGAAGTGAGTGTCGCGCTTGTTTTAGAATAGATTCTATTTGCTTTATCTTCTTGTTTGAACAAATTTGAGAGTCCCGCTATCCCTTCTGAGCGTCCAAGAAGTAAAAATCCCTTTGGATTCAGGGAATAGTGAAAAATCGGAATGACGCGTTTTTGTAGGACTGGGGAAAAATAGATCAGCAAATTCCGGCAGGAAACGAGATCCAGTTTAGAGAAGGGTGGATCTCTTGTTACATCGTGCCTCGAGAAAAGGCAAATATCACGAATCTCTTTACTAATCTTATAACCACCTTCTTTTTTATCAAAAAATCGGTTTAACCGGACCGAAGAAAGGCCACGGGTTAGTGATTCAGAGTAGAATCCAATACGTGCTTTTTGTATAGCTTGCTCGCTGATGTCAGTGGCGAAAATTTGAATCGGAATTTTAGATCCCACTTCGTCTAAATATTCTAAAAGTGAGATTGCAATCGAATAGACTTCTTCTCCAGTAGAGCAGCCAGGCACCCATACTCGAATGGGGTAACCACTAGGTCTGAGGTTAATCAGTTTAGGATAAATATTTGTCTTTAACTCGATGAATGCATCTGGGTCACGAAAAAATTCCGTGACATTGATCAGAATGTCATTAAATAAGTTCTTTATTTCGTCCGGGTGCTCTTGAAGATATCTGACATAGCTTGCGATATTCTCCATTTTTTGAATTACTATGCGGCGTTCAATTCGCCTACGAGTAGTAGTATACTTATAGTTGGTAAAGTCAACGCTCGTTTGATTTCTCAAGAGGACGAAAATCTTCCGCAAACTTTCATTTTCATATGTGTAGTTATCTTTACGCTTATCTTGGTGACCATCCTTGAATAAGTCCCACGATTCAGGTCCTTGAATTTCAGACATTTTATCTGGAAGGTTGACATACGGATGTTTAGAGATTCTTGTCAATTCTTCAGCCAAAGCTTTTGGAGGCAGGACTAAGTCGACCATTCCAGATGCAATAGCGTTCCTGGGCATCCCATCATATTTTGCTGATTTTGGCTCTTGAACACACGTTATGCCACCTTCCGCCTTAATTGCCATGAGTCCCTGAGTTCCATCCGAAGCGGTCCCAGAAAGGATCACTCCTATTGCCCTTTCTTTTTTCTCTTGTGCAAGGGATTGAAAGAAAAAATCGATGACCATCTGAGGGCCGCTTTTTTCCATTCTGGGGAGGAGGTTTAGAATTCCATTCATAATTGCCATACTGTGATTGGGAGGTATGACGTATACTTGATTGGGGCTAACTCGGTCGCTATCTTTGACCTCGCGGACGGCCATAGTGGTGATTCTCGATAGTATTTCGGCGGTCAAGCTTTCATGTTTTGGATCTAAATGCTGAATGATTACAAAAGCCATACCTGAGTCAACGGGCATATTTGAAAGGAGCTCGGTCAAAGCTTCTAGTCCACCGGCAGATGAGCCAATGCCGACAATCGGGAAACTCGCACTTCCAGGTTTGATATTTTTCGGAACAATGTTCTTTTTGATTCCTGTCTTATTTCGAGTCATCGACTCCAGAGCTAGCATAAATTTGGGCATCGTGCTATGTTAGCTCGGATTGCATTTTGTGGTTTTCTTTTGGGCTTCTTGTGAGTGGGTGGGCAATAAGGTCCAAGTTCTCTTGAGCGGCTCCCAGCCTTAGGAGGTTGAATTATGACTCCAACAATAACGAAATTGGCTAAGAATCAGTTTAAATGTTTTCACTGCCGTCTTATTTTTGCACAGCGGGACGGAGACTGGTTTAATTGGGATTCTATGCAAGTTCATCTTTGTAAGAATTGCATCAAATTAACAGAGCAAAGACCCGAGCGTTCTGAAGTCATTTCTTTGCGTTGACAGTTTGAAAAACTTGACAAGATACGTAAATCAAGGTTAGACCTAAACAATTCCACTTTTTTGGAGTTATTTTTGGAGGTAAATATATGCCATCACGTATGATGAAGACAAAAACTGCGCGCAAAGTGCGACAGGCTAGAAAAGGCAAAGTGCGTAAACGTCGCCAGCAAAACAAAGGCACTACGCCCAAATTCCCAATTCATTTAGATTAATTGATTTAGTTTATAATTTTTAATTAGTTCGGAAGTGGTCCTGATCGAATTTCGGTGAAATTTGGCAAGGCCCGACGAAATCCAAAGAGTCTGTTTTAAAAGTACAGATTTGGGCTTTAGACAGTCTCTAACACTAACGGTAGAGCCTTCTAGCAAAAGGTTCTTGATTTACAACACTTGTAAGGATCATGTCTAATTATGTCAAAGAACTATCTTTTTACTTCAGAGTCTGTCACGGAAGGTCATCCAGATAAAATCGCAGATCAAATTTCTGATGCAGTACTTGATGCTGTGCTTACACAGGACCCAAAGTCCCGTGTAGCTTGTGAAACCCTGGTAACAACTGGACTTATTGTTGTTGCAGGAGAGTTGACCACCAATGCGCGCGTTGATTATGCCGATATTGCACGCCAAACTGTAAAAAAGATTGGTTATGATTCCTCTGATAAAGGCTTTGACTATAAAACATGCGGTGTAATGGTCACCCTAGATCGTCAATCTCCAGATATTTCTCAAGGTGTGACGACAGGGCAAGGGATTCACAATCAAAAAGAACAAGGCGCTGGCGATCAAGGTTTGATGTTTGGTTATGCCGTACGTGAATCTGAACAGTTTATGCCCCTTTCAATCGACTTGTCTCATAAATTGGCATTGAGACTTTCTCAGGTTCGAAAAGATGGAACTCTGGGTTGGCTACGTCCCGATGGAAAAACTCAGGTCACTGTAGAGTACCAAGATGGCGCGCCAAAGCGCGTAGATGCAATCGTTGTGAGCTCGCAGCACGATGAGAATATCGCGCACAAGCAAATTTTTGAGGCATTGATTGAAGAAGTTGTTAAGAAGACAGTGCCCAGTCAGTACTTGGACAATAAAACTAAGTTTTATGTCAATCCGACAGGTCGATTTGTCGTCGGGGGCCCCATGGGTGACTGCGGTTTGACAGGCCGTAAGATTATCGTAGATACCTACGGCGGTCACGGCGCGCACGGGGGAGGAGCCTTTTCTGGAAAGGATCCTTCTAAGGTAGATCGTTCTGCATGCTATATGGGTCGCTATATTGCTAAAAATATCGTTGCAGCAGGCTTAGCAGACCGATGCTTGGTTCAGCTTGCCTATGCAATTGGAGTCGCAGAACCGGTCAGTGTCATGGTGAACGCCTTTGGTACTGAAAAGGTAAATTTGAATAAGTTGGAAACCGCGACTCGCGAATTATTTAATTTGAGACCGGCGGGGATTATTGAGTCATTGAAACTCTTACGTCCTATTTATTCAAAAACTGCAGCTTACGGACATTTTGGACGCGCTGAGCCAGAGTTTACTTGGGAAAATACGGACCAGGTTGCTGCTCTTCGCAGCTTGAAGTAGTAGCTTAAAAGCGAGCTTTAAAAAATAGTTGGTATTTGAATGGTGTATCTCTTACACTATTTTTAAATGCACTACCTATTTATAATGGCTCGCACTTATCCGTATTGGGCAATTCCAGCAGGCGTTATTGTAGGAGAACTGGGGATATCTTTTCGCAGGAAAAAGAATAGTCTCCAGTTTGTCTGCTGGGCCCTTGCCGTAGGAATCGCTTTGGGATTTATTCTATGGTTAATTTACCGGGGTGACCTCAACTCAAATGAATGGGTTCGTTCATTCTCCTGAAAGCACGTGTTGACACCTGGGCAAAGTTTGCTTAGCCTAATAGATAATACATTAAATGAAGTCCAATACTCAGGGAAGGGTGAAGGGGGGAGCATTGATGCTCGCATTTCGATCTCCATTGGTGGGGGAAAGTCTAGCAATACAAGAAGTATATAAAACCATTGATAAGGTTGCTCAAGCTGAGAGCACGGTCCTAATAACAGGAGAGAGTGGGACGGGCAAAGAGCTGGTAGCAAGAGCTATTCATGAAAGTTCTCCAAGAGCAGCTCGGCCGCTCGTTGTTGTTAATTGTGGAGCCATTCCTTCTCAATTGCTTGAGGCCGAATTCTTTGAGCAGGTCAAAGGGGCATTTACAAGAGCAAATGGTGGAACCCTATTTCTAGATGAAGTGGGAAATATTCCACTCCATCTTCAAATTAAGCTTTTACGGGTGCTTCAAACGAAGCAATTTGAACCTGTGGGATCTACTCAAACCGTTGGGGTTGATGTTCGTATTATCGCAGCAACCAATAGGGATTTAGAAGATGCGGTGCAGAAGCGTGAGTTCCGCGAGGACCTTTATGGTCTTCTGAACGCTATTCCCGTAAAAATTCCGTCCCTGCGGGAAAGAAAAAGCGACATTCCAATCCTCGTCAATCATTTTGTTAAGCATTTCAACGAAATTACGGGGAGCAAGGTAGAAGCTCCAAGTGAAGATGTATCGGAAGCTCTTGTGGGTTACGACTGGCCAGGAAATGTTCGAGAGCTTGAGAATTTGATGGAACGTATTGTTATTTTGAAGGGCGAAGGATCGGTGGAGCTAGCCGACATGCCGCATGGAATTATTCATAGTTATATGAGCAGCCGACTCGAAGGTGCTGGCGCAGTTTCAGATTGGGAGTTTCCAAAGATGATGCTGCCAAATTCCGGCATGGATTTGAAGGCGGTAGTTTCTGCCTTTGAAAATCACTTAGTCGATCAGGCCCTTGCTCGAACCAATGGTAATAAGAATAGGGCCAGTGAGCTTCTTAGTATGAATCGGACAACTTTGGTTGAAAAATTACGCAAGAGGGGCATGATTACCCCGATTGGCGCAAGAGCTAAGAAGGAAGAGCAGTCGGACACGCTGGAGCAAGCCACGGGGCAATCAGCGGAGTAAAGCAATCACGTCAATGCGCTGGATTTTCGGACGGGTCAGTCGGAATTGATTTCGGATCACCATTTTTTTCCGAATCTTTGATCGTTTGCCTGACAAGATTTCTAATAATGCGATTCCGATTGGCGCCGCCGAAAAGTGCTTTGAGTTGATCATAAAGGCTCGGGTCATTAATGAGGGCACCAATTGTACCTGTGCCGTCGTTTACTTTCTCAAGAATATGAGAAAGTGACCCGATCGCTTGTTTTAGTTGAATTTGATCGAGTTCGCGATTGAGCTTTTCAGATGCTTGTCCCATATTTCTAGCAGTGTCAGAAATTCCTTTGAAAAAAGTTGTACTGCGATTGTCGGCTTCGAAATTCTTTAAGATGCGATCTAAGCTGCCGGATATACTGTTTAGGGTAACCATCAATTGATCACCTTTGCTTAAAAACTGGGAAAGATCTTTTCCCATTCGAATGGGAATGTCTGCTCCGTCCGGTAAGACGTCAGCAGTTTTTGAGCCGGGGTCGATACTGATGTACTTGTCTCCAAGTACCCCTTGGGTCGCTATTTCAACGTTCGAGTCTTTTCGAACCCATTCAGTGGCTTTTTTCAAAACTGAAAATTTCACAACAATATTATGGTTCTCATAATCGAAATCGATAGCGTCTACCACGCCAACTGGAACTCCACCAATCGTAACCTTTGAGCCGGAAATAAGACCATCGATAGCTGGAAAATGTGAAGTATAGGTATTTTTCCTGGCTATTAAGCTCTGTCCGCCAACAATCAATATGGCTAGCATGATGAGAGCAACCCCAAAGGAAACAAACATTCCAACTTTAATTTCAGTTTCAATATGCTTTTTCATAATACTATCCCATCAACTGTCATGTGACATTGCGCCGCTAACGAAAGACTGCACCAGCGGATCTTTTGATTTCTTAATATTATCTATTGAGTCGATAACATAGATTTTACCATTATAAAGAATGGCAATTCGATCGCAAATTTCGAAGGCGCTCGGTATGTCATGTGTCACAAAAATGCCAGTGATTCCTTTCTTTTTTAATTTCTTAATATTATCTAGAAGACGTTTTGTGTTAACCGGATCTAACCCTGCGGTTGGTTCATCAAAAAGTATAATACGAGGTTCAAGAATGGTCGCACGAGCCAACCCCGCTCGTTTTTGCATTCCCCCAGACAATTCATTTGGAAAAAGGCTATTACTTCCCTTCATATCGATCAATTCCAGCATCTCTTCGACTTTACGTTGTATCTGGGTACCGGAAAGCTGGGTATGTTCAATCAGAGGGTAGGAGAGATTTTCTTCAACAGTGAGGGAGTCAAAAAGAGCACCATTTTGAAAGACATAGCCAATTTGGGTTCGATACTTGAAGAGTTCTTGCTCTGTGAGGTTGACTAAGTTTTGTCCGTCAAAAAGTATTTCGCCTTGATCGGGCTGCTCTAAGCCAATAACGGACCTCAAAATCACACTTTTTCCAGTGCCTGATCCACCAAAAAGACCCAGGACCTCGCCTCGATACAATTGGAAAGTAACTCCTTTGTGTACCACTTTGTTTCCAAAGGATTTATGCAAATTTCTGACGTCTAGTGCGATTTCATTCAAGTGAGGTGACATGACACTCCTAATACTTCGGATAAACTGTCAATATAAATAACTTTGTGAGAAAAAAATCGCTGATCATAATAAAGATACTCGATGTTACGACTACCCATGTCGTACTTTCGCCGACTCCTTGGGTTCCGCCTTCCGTATTGAGACCCTTCCAGCATGCCGTCATAGAAATAAAAAATGCGAATACCAGAGTTTTGGCCATTCCGGTTAAAAGATCGTACATTCGTAAAGTTTCGATGGATTTAGCAAAAAAGTATTCTGGATTAATTGCCAGTTCCTTTGTACACACGATCATAGATCCAAACAGGCCAATGTAATCCGCAAAAAGCGTCAAAATTGGGAGGGCAATCATACTCGCCACAAGTCTCGGTATGACGATTCTCTTAATCGGGCTAGTGCCCAATGCTCGAATGGCATCAATTTGTTGGGTCACTTTCATTGAGCCGACTTCTGAGGCGATACCTGAGCCGATGCGTCCAGCAACGAGCAGGCTCGTAAACACCGGCCCCATTTCACGGAGAATTGCCAGACTGACAATTCGAGGCACATAGAGCTTGCCACCAAACTTCGCCAATCCATAACCAAACTGGAGGGCCATAACTGAGCCTGTTGCTAGTGCAGTGACGGATACCAAAAGAATCGATTGAATGCCAATGGCCATCACTTGCTCTACGATTAATCTTAAATAATAGGGAGGATAGGCGCATTCATTAAAAACCTGACCGCAAAGAATGGCAAATCCCCCAGCAAAGTGGAGCATTCGGCGAACCTTCGCCTGGATGTGACCGAACAGTGGAAAACGAGAAGTTGTGATGTTTAGTGCTTCTGACATTGTTCTTTAATACACTTTACTTTAATTTGAGCGAGGATACAAAGTGGGAAAAATCCTCCTCATCGATGCCAAATTTTTCGGGTCGACTGATATACATTAAATCGTAAACACAATTGAATCGTTGAACTACCACAGTCCTAAGCTGCATGTCCTCATTATTAATTTTACCTTTAATGGTCGTTTGAAGAGCGTTGTTGCCATCAAGCGGGAAGTTTTTTTCCTTGAAATAGTTAATTTCCGATATCCCTAGTAAAAGTTCGTGAGTCAATGCCGAGAGGCTCTCCTTGCGTTCGTTGTCGTAGGTTTTGCAAGCCGAATTAATCGATATAATGGAGGCAGTTTTCTTAGATTGAAAAGAAACGTCTGCAATTCCTGAAGTTGGCGCACCATTCAAGTCTTGGGTGCCTTCTAATTTCGTCCAATCAGGGTTTTTCAACGATAGGTCTGCTATGCCGTAGTTTTTCGATTTCTCTTCTACTGGCTTAATATTTCCAAAGAATAAACTGCACCCACTTAGGAAAAAAAGACTTGGAATAATTACGGTGATTAAATTTCTCATTGTTCTCTAATCTTAAACTGTCAGCGGCTTGTCGTAAACCGTTGTGTGTTTCATGACGTTAATTAAAAAAAGTAGCATTTTGGCACCTATATTGCTATGCTTATAAAGTGAGCAGGAAGCTCGAAATGAAAAATGCACATTGGACTGTGCTTATCTTATTTTTCCCTTTTGTACTTTGGGCGGGAGTGGACTCTCCTGATTCGTCGGCAATTCAACTCAAAACCTTTCAAACTCATAGTAGAATTTCATTTCGGATCGACGAAAGTGTGCCTGCCGAATGGAAAAATACGCAACAAGGTTTTGAACTGATTCTCAAGGGTTTAGGCTTGGCAGATTTGGGAGCCCCGTTAGGTGAAGAAGAAAATTGGTCGACTCAGTTTGAAAAGCTAAGTGACTCCCGGCTCGATCATTTACAAATCAGGGAGATACCTGGCGGAGTGCAAATAACGGGGAAGTGGAAGTTTCCTAGGGGAAGTCTAACTCTTGCCAATCCTATAATGGAATATTTTGATTTTCATGAGAAAGAACCTCTTCGATACGTCGTTGACTTCTGGCTCAAGGCTGGCCCAACGGTACTCGAAGCGAAGAGAATTCGTCGCAAAAAAGAGATTCTCGCTGAAATAGCAAAAACTCAAATAGAAGAAAAAAGGCGAATCGATCGGAAGATTGCGAGTATCAAACGCCATAAAGAAGCTGAAAGCGCTACTAGTATTCGAAAATACTGTGAAGAGCCTCTCAGTGAAAAAAATGACGTATTTCTTCCTTTTAATCCACTTCATCCTTCCATTGACTTTTCAAAATGGATCCCCGGAATCACGGCGGACTCCGACTTCTCCTATTTTAAACCCAGGAAAAGAAATAGAGAAGCTCAGTACGTGAGACTTGCTTTAGAGTTCTACAGTCAAGGAAAGTTGGGCCTAGCAATTCGTACGTTAGCATTCTTCGACCAAGAGTTTCCTCTCTCAGATTTTCAGACGGAGATGAAATTTCTCAAAGCAAATTCCATGTTAAGACTAGGGTTTGATACTGAGCCAGAGAGGGCTTTGGCTAAGCTTGTTGAAGAAGCGCGAGATTCGCCGGTCGCGATGTTTTCTGCTATGTATTTAGCTCGAAAAAACATGGATAGAAATTTGTATTTAGCGGCGATGGATCAATTTCTCTGGTTGGTTCGTCACTATCCTGACTATAGCCTGAACTGGGTATTTCATCTGGGAATTGCGGAATGCCTGTATGCGCTCAAGCAAACTGAGAGAGCTGCAAAAGAGTATCGATGGATCATGGAAAATGGTCCCGATGCCACTATTCAAGCCGAAGGAGCGGCTAGAATGGGCGATATTTATCTAGCGCACTATGAGTACGCCCAAGCTTCTGGAGCTTATTCGCAAAGTGCAAGTTACTACAAAGAACAACTTAAAAAATATCCTCCGTTTTATTTAAATTGGGGGGAGGCGCTCTACCAATTGGGCGCCTATGATCAAGCCAAGCAAATATTCACGGATTTCCTCCAGTCGTCTACCAGCTACCCCGAAGCTTGGAGGGCTACGTTTCGGTTAGGTGAAATTGAAGCCCGTCAGGCCAAGCAAGGAATGAGTGCTGAAACTGCTAGAAAATGGTTCTATGAAAGCATAAATAACTACCCGCTCAGCATCGGGGCCTCGTTAGCCAGAATTCGACTATTACCATGTGGCGATCACGGAGGATTTAATCAACAAGCTCAAGAGAGATTTTTTTCCGAAGATGCCAGGCTGCTTGCGACAAATCCCGATGCTGCCAAATCAGTAGTTCTGAAAAATTACGAGGACTTTCGAGCCCTTTCCCGAATTAGGGCACTTGTCGCTTGGGACGACAAAGATCAAACCGCAAACGTGGCAATCCACGAAATCCAGATTGTCAAAACTCCATTGGTAAAAAGAACCTTAGCCGCGGTAGCAAATGAGTATTTTCGGAAATCAGTTCTTGGACTTCTTGAAAAAGATAAAAAATTCGAAGCACTTTCTTTCTATCGAGCCAATGCTCCCTTGATGCCTCCACTTGAAGATGCAAGCCAGGCGGACTTTTTATTACAATTGGCCCGAGTGGCAGGGGACTATCATTTAGGTGGATTCGCCCAAGAATTGACGAAAACCTACGAGTCGGCCAGCGCCGAGAATACGGCCAGCGTCGAGCATATGAGGTCGCCTAGTTCGTTGAGTGAGGATACGGAAACGCAAATCAAGAATTCCGAAGCCAAGTTTACTGTGGCACGAGCGCAGTGGATCGTAGCTAAGGAGACAAAACCGGAAAACTTCAATAATATTCGTGAACTACTGAATGAAGTAGTGGACGAATCAAAGTTCTCATACGAGAAGGAAATCATTCTGGGACTCCTCGAAGAAAAAGAAGGAAACTTACGGGCTGCAATTGGTCATGCGTCGCGAGCAATGCTGCTCAATAATAGTCCTAGAATTTATGCATGGCTGGCTTCTCTGCAATTCAGGGCTGGAGAACTGAATGCTTCATTGGAGCTTTATGAGAAAGTGCATAAAAGGAATGAATCAGGGAAACCAGTAAATTCAAGTTTCGTAAAGAATGAAGATATCTTAGGGGTGCCACCTCTCCCTGTTTTAGATGCGGTTTTATTGACTGAGGCCGAGATTCTAGAAAAAGAAGGGCGATGGGGCGAGGCGGCAGAAAAGTATTCTAAAATTATAGAAGAAGGAAAAAGCGGAAGTCAGTTAAACTATCTCTATGCCAATAGCTTAATTAAGCAAGGGGGAGCAAAAGAAAGAGTTAAGGCATTGAGTATTCTTGAAAAATTAACTAAAATTAAATCAAAAGAAGATAACGATGAATTTTGGAAGAAATTAGCTTTTCAAACGCTCGAAAATATACCAAGGAGGGGCAAAGATGAATGAAATTCTAACCGCAGATCGCAGGATGCGTGATGTGATTCAGTTGGCGAAAACCGTTGCGCAAAGTAAGGCAACGATATTGATTCAAGGAGAAAGTGGCACTGGAAAGGAGTTGATGGCGTGTCTGGTTCATGAGAATAGTAATCGCAGTGGAAAATCATTTGTCGCCATCAATTGTGCGGCAATCCCCGAGAATTTGCTGGAGTCGGAACTTTTCGGCTATGAAAGAGGCGCTTTTACCGGGGCGATTAACAGCAAAGCTGGGAAATTTGAGATGGCAAATGGTGGTACTCTATTGCTAGACGAAATTTCCGAAATGGATCTTCGCTTGCAAGCTAAACTGCTCAGAGTGATTCAAGAAGGTGAAGTAGATCGAATCGGCGGACGTAAACCGATTGCTGTTGATGTCAGAATCTTGGCGACAACCAATAGAAATTTGGCTGATTGCGTGAAAAGAGGAGAGTTTCGAGAAGATTTGTTTTACCGCTTAAATGTAGTGCATCTCACTATACCGCCATTAAGAGAAAGAATCGGAGACGTTAGAATTCTTTCCGTGAACTTTATGAAACAATATGCGGAAAAGAACCAGAAAGTCTTATCTCATTTTGCTGAAGACGCCCTCGTGCTTTTAGAGTCTCACGTTTGGCCGGGAAATGTTCGAGAGCTTGAGAACGTTATTGAAAGGGCCGTAATTACCACCCAGACCTCAGTTATTGGCAATTCCGATATTTATATCGAACGCCGAGAAATTTCCGGGTCATTGGCCGAGAAAATGGCGGCAGGGACGGAGAAAAACTGGCTTCCGGGAAAGACTCTCGATGATATTGAAAGAACGGTGATTCTTGAGGCACTTGAGTATCACAATGGTAATCGTACCCATACTGCTAGGGCGCTCGGGATCTCAATCAGAACGCTGAGAAATAAAATTGCCGATTATAAAAGACTCGGAATTAGAGTGTGATTGCTAGGTAATTTTTATCTATTTAAATTAAATATAATATAAGGCAACATAAAAAGTAAGCTAAGTCCTTTGGAGGAAGAATGGGAGACGGCGGTTTTGACCCAGTCATTGGGGCACTCAATTCATCGCTCAATCTGAGACTGCTGAATCAGAATGTGATCAGCTCGAATATCGCTAACGCGGATACTCCTGGTTACAAGGCTAAAGCGGTAGAGTTTGAATCTGCCCTCAGGGACGCATTAGGAGTGGGGGATACATTGCCCACTGCGGAGTCAGACCCGAAACACATTGTTCATCATGTGACAGATCCAGTGGAACCAGAAATATATGACGATCCAAATGGTGTTGAGTCTCTAGATGGAAATACGGTGGATCGGGCTTCGGAAATGGCGAAATTGGCGGAAAACCAACTTCTCTATGATGCATCTGCCGAGATGCTAAAAAGAAAATTAGGCATGTTGAAATACGCAATTACAGAGGGCGGAGGTAATCGATAATGGATTTATTTTCTTCGATGCGAGTGAGTGCGACCGGACTAGATGCTCAAACTAAACGGATGAATACCATATCAAGCAATATTGCCAATGCGGAAACAACCCATGGGGTTGGTCCTGGCAATGGGCCATATAAAAGAAAAGACCCTGTTTTTGCTGCTCAAACCGATCGAGAGAATTTTGGTGAAATTTTGCAGAACGTTTTGGATGAAAACGTCCAAGGAGTTCAAGTTACCGACATTGCTGAGGATGAGAGGCCGTCACGAATGGTTTATAATCCTCATCACCCGGATGCAAATACGGATGGCTACGTAGCTATGCCAAATGTTAATCCGGTGGAAGAAATGGCAAATATGATCAGTGCCCAGAGATCCTACGAGGCAAACGTTACAGCGATGGGTGCTGCCAAATCGATGGCTCAAAAGGCGCTAGAAATTGGCCGATAGTCGAGTACTTTAAGTAAGGTAAAATATGGCAAATCTGAATGTCGAAAATATCAGTAGTATTATACAGTCGGGAAATACCGAAAAACTTTTTTCAGGCGCAAATAGCGAAATAGCTTCAAATGTGGCCGCAGAAAAAGAAATGGGTGCCCAGGGTCTTCAAGCAGGTCCTGCCCATGACGCCGCAAAGTCCTTTTCGGAAGTTCTCAGCGACTCAATTGACAAAGTGAATACCTACCAGAGCCAGGCCGATACCGCAATTAAGGAGCTAGTAGCGGGTAGGAACAAAAATATTCACGAGACCATGTTAACGATTGAAAGAGCTGACACCTCGTTGAAACTCATGATGCAAGTCAGAAATAAAGTTCTTGATGCTTACCGTGAAATTATGAGGATGCAAGTCTAAAGGAGCAGTGATCGTTTGTGAATGATTATCTAAGTAAAGTTTCTGGACAAATCAGGGATTTCATAAAGAAGTTAACCCCTGGACGAATTACCGCTATGGTTCTTGTTGCGGTAGCTATTATTGCTACTTTAACAGGGCTATTCTTTTGGGCGGGCAATACTGCATATATTCCATTAATGACAAATCTAAATAGCGAAGATTCAACGAATATCATTCGCGTTCTTCGAGACAAGCATATTCCTTTTAAGATCGACCCAACCGGAAAGAACATTTCGATTCCTCCTGAGGATGTATATGAACTGAGATTGGAATTAGCGACGATGGGTCTACCGGAGTCAAGTGTCGTGGGATATGAAATTTTTGATAAACAGTCCCTAGGTACCACAAGTTTTGTACAGAAATTAAACCAGAAGAGGGCATTGGAAGGCGAGTTAACACGGACAATTAATACGATTCGAGGCGTGAGACGGTCAAGGGTCCACTTGGCATTGCCTCAGAAAAGTGCCTTCGTTGAAGAGCAAAAGCGGTCGACCGCCTCCGTGGTTTTGGATTTAGAGGCCGGCACGGTCCTGTCAGACAAACAGGTATTCGGTATTGGAAACCTGGTTGCCCGTGCAGTGGAAGGATTAGATCCTCTTGACGTTGTGGTGATGAACTCTGAAGGCAAAGTGCTCTCCAAGAATCCCTCCGACCCGTTGGCCGCGGCTACCGCGACGCAATTGGATTATCAAGAAAAAGTACAGATGGATTTGGAGAGACGGGTTGAGGAAATGCTCTCCAAGGTAGTTGGAGAAGGGCACATTGTCGCTAAAGTTACCGCTGATCTTGATTTTTCCCAAATCAATGAGACTGAAACGATTTATGACCCCGATGGCTCGGCAGTACTTTCTGTGGAAAAACACAATGACAATATGACTGGTTCTCGGCCCGGACCCAGTGGCCAAACCGGTATTACTTCAAATGCCCCTGGTCAGCCACCGCAAGCTAATGGCGAAGTCAAAACCGAGACCTCCAAGAACAATGAAGTTACGAATTATAAGGTTCCGGAAACAGTTCGAAGGACTACTCATTCCTTGGGGACTATCAAACGTCTATCCGTCGCAGTAGTGATGGACCAAAAGAGAGTTAAGACTAAGGGTACTGATGGCAAGATAGTCGTAAAAGTCGAAGATTGGACCCCCGCTCAATTGAAGGAATTTGAACAAATCGCATCCTCCGCCGTTGGTTTAGATCGAAAGCGCGGAGATACTCTTGAAATCAAAAATATGGAATTCTCAATAGAAGACTTTGAGGAAGCCCAACGTGTGATCGCAGAGAAGGAGCAAAAGGGCTATATTGAGAATATGGTTACCTATACAGTCATAGGATTGACCATTTTATTGTTCTTTCTCTTTGTGGTGCGACCCTTTATCAAATGGGTTACTGAAAATACGATTGATAGTGTGGACACCTTTTTGCCTCAAACAATTGAAGAACTAGAAAAATTGCAAAAGACCAGCAACCTTCCTATTTTGGAAGAAGCGGTCCCTGTTCTACCTGAATCCATCGATCCCGCCAAAGTAGAAGGTGAAATGATCAAAGAAAAAGTGATTACCTTAGTAGATGCCAACCCTCATAAGGCGGCACTGATCCTTCGGGATTGGCTGCACACTGAGGCAAAAAAGAGAGCTAATGTGGACAAGGTGGACGAAAAGGGAAGGGGCAATGACAAAGCAGCTTCGGCCTAACTGGAGATCATATGCCATATGAAAACTTTGAGGAAATGAGTGGGCTTGAGAAATCGGCGCTGCTTTTAAACGTTCTAGGAAATCAAGTCACCGCCCAAATTTTCAAAAAAATGAAAGATAACGATGTGAAGCGCTTAGTGAGCGCAATGGGGCAAGTGACTAAAGTCCCTATCCCAACAGTTAAACAAGTCCTGGAAGCGTTTTACACTGAGATTGCAGAAGAAGACACATTGATTTTCGGTCACGCCCAAGGCAGAGACTTTGTCTTGTCGACTCTGGGCGAAGAGAGAGCAAAGACTGTTTTGGGACAGCTTTCCGTGGTTGAAGGAAGTCGAACCCTTGAAGCTTTGGAATTGGTTGATCCTAGAACTCTTGCTAACTTCTTGGTCAACGAACATCCTCAGACGGTGGCCCTGATTTTGGCGCATCTCGAATCCAGCAAAAAATGCGAAGTCTTAAAGCGTCTTCCTGAATCTATTCAGACTGAAGTTGTACTACGTATCGCTAACCTTGACTTCATTTCACCCAACTTGATTGCGCAAGTGGACGAAGTGTTGAAACAGGAACTTGCAACCCTTGGCTCCATTGATACTCAACAGCTGGGAGGCGTACAGCCCATTGCCGAAATGTTGAACGTCATGGATAAAACAAGTGAACAAAACATCATGGCCCGAGTAGAGGAAAAGGATCCACAACTTGCCGAGGAAATCAGGAAACTTATGTTTGTATTCGAAGACATCGTCTATATCGATGACCGTGGAATGCAAATGCTATTGAAAGAAGTACCCAACGATAAACTTGTGGTGGCTCTGAAGACCGCGCCGGAAGAAATTCGAGACAAAATATTCAGAAATATTTCCAAGCGTGCGGCAGATCTATTGCGTGAAGACCTAGAGGCGATGGGTCCGGTAAGGTTGTCTGACGTAGAGACCGCCCAACAGGAAATTGTCAATGTCGCGAAGAGATTGGAAGCAGAGGGGAAAATTATTATTAGCCGTGGCGGTGAAGCAGACGCGTTGGTTTAGAGGCACTTAAATGTCCAATGTAAAAGTAGAAAAAATTGAAGTTAAGTCGGAACCCGTAAAAACTTCAGAAATACATGTATCCGATCTCAAACTCCCGAGTGTGCCAGTCATTAAAGAGTTTGAGCTACATCCTCTCAAACAACTAGATCAGGAAAATTACGCCGCAATCAAGGCAAAGTATGGCTCTCTGAGTTCGACCGATGTAGATCAAAAGTCTAAAAATCAACGAGATAGTCGATTTAGTTTGAATCCGTTGCTTCGGGAACCGCTTTCTATAGAACAGGAAGAAAAGCGAGTTATCGAAGAAAAAGTAAGAGCGCAAGTCGACGCTCTAGCAAAAGTAGTGAGCGAGAAAGCCCAAAAGGTCGGGTATGACGTTGGTTTTAAAGCCGGGCACGATGAAGCGAGTAAAAAATTTGAAATAGACGGCGCCGAAAAACTGGCAAAGCTGGATAAGCTGGTAGCGGAACTGGAAAATGCCAAAGTTGAGATTTTTCGGGCCAATGAGCGGTATTTAATTGAAATGATTTTTCGTATCGCGAAAATGATTACTTTACGTGAAACTACCACAGATCGAGATTATCTTGTGAGATTGTCAAGAGAGCTCATCACCAAATCTGGCGCCCGAGAAAATATCACCATTAAAATTAACCCGGAAGAAGCGAAGACGATCGAAGCCATTCGAGAAGGTCTTATGAAAGCTTTTGGCCAACTCAGTAATTTGAATATCGAAGCTTCAAGCCAAGTGACTCGGGGCGGATGCCAAGTCGAGACAGAATGGAACGCAATTGACGCTTCAATCGAGAAACAACTTGAAGCAATTCACCGAGCTTTGATTGGAAAACAGTTCGAGGGTTCTGAAGGTCGCGAGGATGGAGCAGAATGAGCTGGGAGATCGATCGCGGCCTTTATGATGATCGTTTAAGTCAAGCGTTGTTGTATGATGGAGCGGGCAAGGTGACTAAGTCCGTAGGCCTACTTTTTGAAGCCCATTTGCCGGGCGCTGCTTTAGGCAGTTTGTGTAAGATTTTAACAAGCGGTGATCCCCATTCGACCCACGGAATTGAGGCAGAAGTCATTGGCTTTCGGGATAAACGTATTCTTTTAATGCCGTTAGAAGAAGTGAGTGGAATAAATAACGAGAGTTTAGTTGTTCTTGTAAGAAAATCATCTTCGACCGTTGTTGGGAAGGCCCTATTAGGTAGGGTGCTTGATGGAAGAGGTTGCCCTCTAGATGAATTGGGTCCGCTGAATCTGAGTAGTGATCATTACGAAGATCGAAAACTCTATTACAAGCCCACTCATCCACTCAAACGAAGGCGTATTGAACAACAATTGGACCTGGGAGTGCGCGCCATCAATGGCCTCCTTTCGTGTGGCAAGGGCCAGCGTATGGGAATTATGGCAGGCTCAGGGGTAGGGAAATCCGTTTTGCTGGGAATGATAGCAAGAAATACCAGCGCTGATGTCAATGTAATTGCCTTAATTGGTGAGCGGGGTCGCGAAGTAAGGGAATTTATAGAACGTGATTTAGGGCCAGAAGGTCTTAAGAAGTCGGTAGTGGTAGTGTCAACTTCCGATAAGTCACCTTTACTGAGGATGCGAGGAGCCTTTCTTGCCACAACGATTGCGGAATATTTCAGGGATCAGGGCAAAGACGTACTTTTGTTAATGGATTCGGTGACGCGTTTTTGTATGGCGCAGCGTGAGATTGGTTTGTCTCTGGGGGAACCTCCTGCGTCAAAAGGGTATACTCCCAGCGTATTTGCGATGATTCCAAAATTACTGGAACGTGCCGGTATGGCCCCAGAAGCGGGAAGTATTACCGGGCTTTATACTGTTTTAGTCGAAGGCGACGACATGGACGACCCAGTGGCGGATTCAGTTCGAGCAATCCTAGATGGTCATATTGTATTGAGTCGAAAAATTGCCCAAAGAAATCATTTTCCAGCAATTGATATTCTACAGAGCACCAGTAGGGTAATGCGGGACGTGGTCAGTGGAGATCATCAAAGGTGGTCAGGTCAAATTAAGGATTGGCTTTCGTCTTATACGCAAGTCGAGGATTTAATTAATATTGGGGCTTATGTTCGAGGGAGCAATCTACATGTAGATCAGGCGGTGGGCGTGATCGATCGGATTAATTCCTTTTTGAAACAAGATGTGAATGATTCTTCAAATCTTGAACAAACCCTTGCGGCGATGCACTCCATTGTCCTCAGTGCGGAAGCTATCAAAGGCTCTCAGCAGCAGGCAGATCCTTCTCAGAAGAATAGCTCTGGTTTGAAGTCCAGAGTGCAGTTTTGACCGAGGATTAGTTTCTCATTGGAAAAATATTCAGTCTATTATTCATATTTAAAATGTAAAATAATTAAAACTAGATATGAAAAAGTTTGTTTTCAAGTTTTTAGCAGTTCTTGAGACGAGAAAGAAAGACGAAGAAAATTCGCTTCGACTTTTAAGTATGGCTCGTAGAGCGCATCAGCACGCGGTAGATGGAAAAATGAAATCCATCGCGGAACTTCAAAAAATGATTGAAACTAAAAGATCTGGAAGCAAAGTGGATATTCATGGTTTGCAAATGGAGCAAACATATATCCTTGGTACGAAGCAGAAAATAGTCCAAGCAGACCAAGGAATCTTCAAAGCAAATAAAGCAGTGCAAAAGGCCTTTCGTGATTATCTGGGAACCAGAAAGAAGAGAATGGCGATGGAGACACTTCAACGGCAATCCTTCGAAGAACATAAGAGAAATGCATTAAAAGAAGAGCAGAAGAAATTAGACGATCTTCAGATCATGCGTACACGACTTAAGGAGGATTCCTTTTGATATTGGTGCGGTCTAACGCATTATTGATTTTAGCGGCTTTTGCGTTACTAGCGGTTCCAGTAACTGCTGCAGAGCCAAATTCCGAATCAAATACGGAGTCTCGAGCTGTTACGCCGCCCGAGACTCCGCCCCAGACGCCGATGGAAACTCCGACTGGAATACCTTCAAATATACCTTCAGGTCTATCAAAGGGCGTCAGTACCGAGAAAAAGCCAACGATTTCTAAGAATGCCTCTGGAAGTTGTTTAGTGGATGAAGTTGCACTTGAAGACATTAAAAAGGCAAAAGATGCGAATGATGCTAAGGCAAAAGAACTTTCTGCAAGAGAAGCCGAGCTTAAAATCAAAGAACAGGTTTTGAACGAACAGCTAGGCAAACTTCAAAGCGCCAGAAACGAAATGAATCAAATGCAAGACGTAAAAAAGGCAGAGAATCAACAAAAAGTACAGCAATTGACAGATACAATTTTGATTATGAGTCCGAAGGCAGCCGCGAAGGTACTAAGTAAAATGGACGAAAAACTTGCAGTCGATATTATGACCCATATGGATAACTTGCGTTTAGCAAAAATTATGAATCTTATGGATCCCGCCAATTCTACCCGACTTTCCGAACATATGGCCGGAATTCAATTAACGAAAGGAGTTGAAGCTCATGGTGAATCCAATGTCACAAAGAAGCGCACTGGAATCGGCTCCTAACGATCCAGTTCGGGCTCACTTAAGAAAGTCAAATCATTTGACTGATTTTGACTCTCAGTATGGAATGGCGGCGGCGGGAGCGGCAGCCTCGGCTTTTGTGCCAAGAACATCGAGCCCAGAAGGCCAAAGCCAATTGGACGCAAGGGGAGTCGGTAGTTCAGGAAATTTCATCGAGGCAAACGGTTCACGGAATGGCTTGGTTCAACGGCAAGGCAACGAACGGGATGTGGAAAACGCTTGGATTCGTTCTCTTGGTACGGATCAAGAAATAGCAAAAGGTTTAGGAGCGTTACTTGCACGTCTTTCCCCAGAGGGACCTCAAGATACTGACCAAGATCAAATTCAAGGGACTACCGAAGCTGCGATGGTAGGAGTTAAAATTGTCCAGCAACAGTTGGGAGACAATTCAAAGGCCTTTGTGGAATTAAGTGGCAGAGTTAAAGGAGGAGACGCGTCTAGCACTGCCCCACAAAATTCACAGGGAATGCAAAACATTTCATCCGTCATGAATGATCCTCGCAATGCTTCCCATTTGAGCATGCTTCCGGGGCAGCAGCTTCAAGCTATTGGACTTGAAGAGGGACAGGACAATGTATTTGTCGACGGGTTGGAGACAAAGCTAGGGCCAGGAGCTGATTTCCCAGGAGTTCAAGCGAACGCTCATATTTCTGGTGCCCGTTTAAATCCTGGATTCAAGGAAGTTCCAAACTTGGGACAGCATTCCGCGATGCAACTTCCAACGATGAACAGAACGATGAATAATAGTCTTTCTGGTGTTGATTACTTAAATATGTTGAAGGGAATGCAGGACGGTGGAATGGCAGTGGGTCAAGGTCCGAATATTTCCCAATCCACGGTGAGTAACGTTAAGAGCAAAGATTCACTGCTGGCCGACAGCTTAACTGGAAAGGGAATTGTAGATGGAATGTCGGAAAGCGAAGTCTTAACAGATTCACATGGTAATAAATATTTAGTAGCTAAAGTAAATTCCAAAGAAAATGCACATGAAGCTTCTTTGTATTCGGGGTATACCGGAGACGCGGGGTATCCAGGTGGCATTCAGGCTGGAGCGCTTGCGACGGGAGATTCGTCAGGTGCCAATTCTAAGGTCGGATCTGCTATAACTGACGTTGCAGCTTTTGTGGTGCCCGGAGGTAAGTCGCACGAACGAATTACTACAGATGGTTTAATGCAAATCAGCAGCGGGCTTCATGGAATATCAACACAGGGTGGGGGAGAAATGAGGGTCCGCCTCATGCCGGACGAACTGGGAGAACTTCATTTACGAGTTATAACCAACGGAAATGGAGTTGGGCTTCAGATCCACGCTTCAAGTGAGAAGGCCAAGAAAATAATTGAAGAAAGTCTCAGTTTCCTTAAAGAAAGCCTTTCCGCTCAACATTTGTCTCTCAACCACGTTGACGTTTCGCTAACGGGGCAATCGTCCGCCCAGTCAAATAATTCTCACTCGAATTCGCAGGGTGCTGCTGATCAGGGGGGCCAATCGAATTCTTGGTTTTCGGGGGACTCAGCGGGTTTCCAGCGGTCTTTAAATGGTGGAAACGGTGAAAATGATGGGAGTGAGGGAAATGGCCGAAACGGAAGAAGTACCAGATTGCAAGCTGCGAGTAATGCTTTAGCACCTCTCGGTCGCAGCCGAATTTCGGGTTGGAATGGGGAAAACGGAAGGTTAGATGTTGTCGGTTAGTAAACGCGTGGGAGACTCTAAATGATTCCAGGAATATCAAAAGCAGGGGCGGCAGGGGTAGCCGCCGTGGAAAGCACTCAGGTTGTAAACACGCCGCTGACAGGCGGAGCGGTTTCAAGCGGAGGGTATTTGTCCGAGCAGAAGGATGCAAAAGAGTCTGCAACCGCTGCAAAGTTTGGTGACATTTATAAACAGATCCAAGCAAAATATGGTGAAAAAGCCAAGCCTCCTAGAGAAATTAAAAAGACGCTAGGGAAAGATGATTTTTTAAAGATCATGCTTACACAAATGAAGAATCAGGACCCAACAAATCCATTTAAAGCCGAACAGATGGCCACGGAAATCGCTCAGTTTACTTCTGTAGAACAACTTCAAAATGTGAACCAAAATCTGAACAAGATGTCTACGCAGAATCGCCCTCTGGAACACATGTCTATGACGAACTTAATTGGCAAATGGGTAACCGTGGATCGAGAGCGATTCCCTCATTTGGAAGGTCAAAGCGATGATTTAAAGTTCGCTTTGTCTCGAAATGCTTCAAATGTTCAAATTTCTGTCGAGGGGGAGTCAGGTGAGGAAGTCTTTCAAAAGAACTTAGGGAACCAAAAGGCAGGCGAGGTCAGTTTTGTGTGGGACGGCATTAAGGCGAACACGCTTGCAGCAAAAGCCGGAAATTATAAACTTCGAGTGGAAGCTAAGGACGAAAAGGGAAAAACCATAGAGATTAATCCTCAGACGCAAGCGAGGGTGGTTGGGATTAGTTTTGAGGGATCTGAGCCCGTGTTTCTGGTGGGTGACGCGCGTCATCAGGATCGCATTACGATGCGCGATATTGCAAGGATTGATATGGACAATGGGCAATTGGATCATGGATCTGGTCCAGTTTCTGCTCTACCTAAGCCAGGAGAAGCACCCATATCTAAACCCAATTTAATTACGTTTCAAAAAGGAGTGGGTTCTGGTGCCTTTCAGATGGGCAAGCCGGCAGCTGCTTCTCCTTCTCCGGCCCTGGCGCTCGACGCGCTTCAAAAGTTTCAAGACCAGAAAGTTCAAGACAATGAAAAGGGGTTTCCAAATGGACTCAAAGAACTTGAGGAACCGGGGAAACTTGAGTCACCTGGGCCTACTGCACCAAAAAACTCAAAAGA
>Ga0206877_10074_pt1 | contig 32523 bp, 24 predicted proteins | sample Alteio_BWOrgCont_7_FD_152623 | JGI IMG/M metagenome (GOLD analysis project Ga0206877, IMG submission 152623) | Enriched cells from forest soil in Barre Woods Harvard Forest LTER site, Petersham, Massachusetts, United States -... | ecosystem: Environmental > Terrestrial > Soil > Temperate forest >...
AGTGCGCTCCGAGCAGACCTCCTCCGATGATGCACAGCGTGTAGATGAGCGGCGAGATGGCTTGATAGGAAAATTGCTTGCGCACCAGCGCGACGGAGGCGAGCACGCCGCCGGCGAAAAAGAAGAGCTGGCCGGGCAGCAGGATACGCGTCATGTAAATGGCGAGCGCATCCTGCGCGGCATTTCCGTTGGAATAGATGCGTATGTAATACGGGACCAGGAACTCGGCCAGCAGCAACGCAGAGCCAAGCACGATTGCCATGGTGTTAAGAATGACTGAGAGAGCGATCTCACCATCTTCATCGCGGCCTTGTTCGCGGTAACGGCTCAGGATGGTGATGAAGCTGATTGACGCTGCTCCACCGATGAGGAAATAGTTCACCAGGTCTGGCAGATTGAACGCGATGTTGTAGGCGTCAGTCTGCGGGCCGGCGCCGAATACATAAGCGATGTACTTGTCGCGGACAAGACCGATGCCCCGGGAAATAAGCGCGAAGAATCCCAGCAGCAATGCAGCCGAACTTGCAGTGTGTTTGTAGGAGGCGCCGAGGAAACCGAATCGGCTGCGAGGTTCGGGCGGCATTACAGAGCCAACGCTCGCGGCTCCCGGCATCTCGGCAATGGGAGGAACTTCAGCCGGTGGATTTGCAGGGACCGGCGTGGCGCGCGGGTCTTCGTGCGGGGTCATTCGCCGCCAAAGAGGTCGCGCTGGTGCAGCTTGAGCTTCGCGGCGGGCTCAGGTTTGGATTCCAGCACAGCCAGCTTCGGCCGCATGGGTTTCACCTTGCTGCGTGCCGGAGCCGTTGTTTCGATTGCCGACGGTTGTGTGCCGAGCGGTGCAGAGAGATCGGCGAGCAGCGCCATCATCTCGGCGCGCAGCTCATGCAGCTTCGCAGTCTGGCGGCCGGTAAGTTGCGGACGCGCAGCTTCAGCTGCAGGCGTTGCCTCGCGCGGAGCCGGAGTTTCTTCAACTGCGCTCGATTTGGCTTCAGCCTTGAAGACCTGGCGTGCTCCGGGGATTGTGTAGCCCTCGTCGTAGAGCAGGCTCTTGATGCGCAGCGCCATCTCAACATCTTTTTTGCGATAGAGGCGCTGGCCAGTGCCGCCCTTGTTGGGCTTGAGCTGCGGAAACTCCGTCTCCCAGAAGCGGAGAACGTAAGCAGGCACGTCCAGCAGTGTGGCGACATCGCCGATGCGGAAATAGAGCTTGTCCGGAATCACAGGAGGCTCAGGCACGACCGTTTTACGGATTGGATGATGGGTTCCCATGCGTCAAAAAAAGTATAGGACCGCAAACGCCTGTGGGGGAGTGGTTCGTGTGGTTCTTCTTTTGATTCTGACGCTTAGGGGTTGCCTGGGGGTGGAACCACGGTAGTTAACACCCCCGTCAAGCTTTACTTTAGGTTTTGGCAGGGATACCCCAGCCTGGACGCTTCAGCCTAAGGGCTTGCGGCGCGTAGCTTTACCCGGCGCTGCACGTTCATATTGCAGCGGCCAGCTCGCAGGCTGGTGCAGAGCGTGGGCCGCGCGCATCGGCCAGTAGGGGTCGCGCAGCAGCTCGCGGGCCAGCAGCACAACATCCGCTTGGCCGGTGCGGACGATCTGGTCGGCCTGCGCCGGCTCCGTGATCATGCCGACGGCGCCTGTGGCGATCCCGGCTTCGCGGCGGATACGCTCGGCGAACGCCACCTGGTACCCGGCGCCAACAGGTATCTGCTGGCGATGATCGTTTCCTCCAGACGAGACATCGATGAGGTCGATATTTTCAGACTTCAGAAACCCGCAGAATTCGATCACATCCTCGAAGCTGATTCCGCCATCGACCCAGTCGCTTACCGAAAGCCGCACCCAGACTGGAAGCTGCTGAGGGAAGTTCGCGCGGACGGCACGCACAATCTCCAGTGGAAAGCGCGCACGGTTGGCGAGCGAGCCGCCGTACTCATCTTTGCGGAAGTTCGACAGCGGCGAAAGGAACTCATTCGCCAGGTAGCCGTGCGCATCATGAATTTCAACCAGCAAAAATCCTGCTTTGGCAGCCCGCTGAGCCGCGGCGGCAAAATCAGCAACGACCTTGTCCATGCCTGCGCGGTCGAGCTCATGCGGGATGGTGTAACTCTCAGAATAAGGTTTGGCGGAAGGGCCAAAAGTTGTCCAGCCACCCTCTTCGTGTGTGAGCGCATGCACCGGTGTTGGCGCATCGGTTGCAGGTAGCATGGTGCCGGTGAATCCCCACGGCGGAGTCATGCTGGCTTTGCGGCCGGCGTGTGCGAGCTGGATCGCCGGAACGCTGCCCTGTGCGCGGATAAATTCTGTGATGTGTGCGAGCTGCGGAATTTGCGCGTTGCTCCAGATGCCGAGATCGCCAGGAGTGATGCGGCCTTCCGGTGAAACGGCCGCAGCCTCGGTAAAGACCACACCGGCGCCGCCAATCGCCCGGCTGCCCAGGTGAACCAGGTGCCAATCGTCGGCCAGGCCATCGACAGAGCTGTATTGGCACATCGGCGAGACGCAGATTCGATTCGGCAGCGTTAGCGAACGCTGCGTGAGCGGAGTAAAGAGATGGGCGTTAGCGGTAATGGCAGAAGACATAAGCGTTGGATGTATGCCGCCGGGCTGAAGGTTCGCGAGGCAGCACCAGCCTACGCGATTGTCGCGCCGGAATCGATGCGCAGCCTCCGGCGTCCAATAAAATAGGAAGTAAGGTTTTTGCTGATGCCCGCTGATGTATTTCCCGAAGTTTCATCCACTCCTGCCGCGCCGCAGGAGATTCACAACTGCCCCAACTGCAGCCACTGGCTGCCGGATGGCACGCTGGCGTGCCCTGATTGCCAAACGCTCACCTATGGCGTTCATCTGAGCGGTTTGGCCGCGCAGGCGCAGCAGATGGAGCAGCAAGGTCAGTGGAAAGAGGCTCGAGAGCTCTGGCAGCAGGCGCTGCAATGGCTTCCTGCGGATACACGGCAGGCGGTCAGCATCCAAAATCATGTTGCGGAGATCGACAAGCGGCTGCAGGCGGAAGACGACCAGAAGGCGCGCTGGACCAAGCGCCTTGGGCCATTTGCTCCGATTGCGCTGTTTCTGATTAAAGCGAAGTCGTATCTGTTTCTGCTGCTGAAGTTCAAATTCCTGCTGAGTTTTCTGGTTTACTTTGGTCTCTATTGGGCGCTGTTTGGCTGGAAGTTTGCAGTCGGGTTCCTCGCCAGCCTCTTCATCCATGAGATGGGTCACTACATCACGGTCCGGCGCATGGGTCTGCGCGCGGAGCTGCCTGTGTTTCTTCCTGGTCTGGGCGCGTATGTGCGCTGGTATGGGCAGGGAGTCTCGAAAGAGAACCTCGCTAGGATTGCACTTGCTGGGCCGCTCTATGGACTCGGCGCAGCAGTGGCCTGCCTGTTACTTGCTTTTGGAATGCACAACACACTGTTCCTGGTGCTGGCGTACTTTGGCGCGTGGATAAATCTGATTAACCTGGCAGCGGTGCTGGGGCTCGATGGCGCGCAGGCAACCTATGCGCTCTCACGGCTGCAGCGTGGCTTGATTGCTGCCACGTGCGTGCTCTTCTTCGTGCTCAGTTTTCGAGGCATGGATTCGCCCGACAATCACTGGGTCTTTCTGATTGTGGCGGGATGCATGGTCTGGCGTCTGTTTACCAACGATGAGCCTGAAAAGCCGAGCACACGCACCTTCGCCTACTTTCAGGGACTCGTGATTCTGTTGGGAGCATTGGTGGTCTACACACTGCCTCTCATGCCGAAGGGCCAATAGCTCAGGCCCGCGGCAAATAACGCCTTCCAGCCACTTCATACTCGCCACTGAGCACGCGGCGAATGCCTTCCACATACGCGAGATGCTCTTCCACCAGCAGCCGCTCGGAAAGCGTGGCCTCGGTGTCGGTGGGCAGCACTTCAATCGCACGCTGCACGATTAATATTCCGCCGTCGACAGACTCATCCACAAAATGAACCGAACAACCGGCGATCTGCGCGCCGTAATCCAGCGCCTGCCGTTGCGCATGTAACCCCGGGAACGAAGGCAGCAGTGAGGGGTGTATGTTGAGCATCCTGCCCGCCCACTCGCGCACAAAGTTCGCGCTCAGCACGCGCATGTAGCCGGCAAGGCAGATCAGGTCCACGCGAAATTTCTGCAGCAACGCCTGCACAGCCTCTTCGTGCTCGGCCTGCTTGCGTCCACGGCCTTCGAGGGCGACTACGGGAACATTGAAGGCCCGCGCGGCTTCAATGCCGGGAGCTCCAACGACGTTAGAGATAACGACGGCGACTTCGCAGTTGGGCAGGCGGCCATCGCGCACGGCACGGATGATGGCCATGCAGTTGGAGCCGCGTCCGCTGATGAGGATGGCAATACGTGTGGGAGATTTTGCAGAATCCGGCATTAACACGATTCTACTGAAGGGCTTTTAGCTGTACAGCACCTTGCGCTGCACGCGCCGCACCACGCGGCCAATCACCATGGAGCGCTCGTTCATCCGTGTCAGCGTCAGGCGCGCTTTCTTCACCAGGTCTGCGGGAACAAACGCGATCATGCCGATGCCCATATTGAAGGTGGAAAACATCTCTTCGCGCTCGATGTCACCAATCTTCTGCAGGTGCGCGAAGATCGGCGGTGGCTCCCACGCGCTGAGATCAATCTGCGCAGCCAGCGCTTTCGGCAGCACGCGCGGCAGGTTGCCGGTGATACCGCCGCCGGTGACGTGCGCGAAGGCATTCACAACCTCCGCCTGGATGAGCTTACGGATGGGCGCGAGGTAGCTGCGGTGCGGACGCATAAGCGCCGCTCCAACCTTGTCGCCGAGTTCGTTCACGTATTGCGTGTGCGCGTAGCGAGCTCGCTCGAAGAAGAGCTCCTGCGCCAGCCGATAGCCGGTGCTGTGCAAGCCGTTCGAGGGCAGCGCGAGCAGGCAATCGCCCTCGCGAATCGCGTCGCCGGTAAGCAGCCGCGGACGGCTAACTACTCCGGTCATGAATCCAGCGAGATCGTATCCCGGTTCGCGGTAAAGCGATGGCATCTCCGCCGTTTCGCCACCCAGCAGCGCACATCCGTTGGCTTTGCAGGCATCAACAAGCCCGCTGATGGTCTGCTCCACGATCTCCGGGTCAAGCTCGGCAGCGCCGAAGTAATCCAGAAAATAAAGCGGTGTCGCGCCCTGCACGGCGATGTTGTTTACGCAGTGGTTGACGAGATCTTCGGCGACGCTGGCATGCAGGCCGAGCTTTGCTGCCAGCGGCAGCTTGTTGCCAATGCCATCGGCCGTGGCAACCAGCACGGGGTCAGGGAAGCGCGCAGTGTCGAGCGAAAAGAAGCCGGCAAAGCCGCCGATTTCCGAGAGCACATTCTTGTTGAACGTACGGCGTGCGAGACCCTTGATTTTTTCGTTGGCCTTTGAGGCGCGTGCGTGCGCCGGCGACGGTGGCGGGTCGTCGTTGAGAGCTCGCTCACGCGGGTCTCTCGCGGCCTTTTCATTGGAAGCTTTTGGCAAGGGGCACTGCCTTTTCAAATGCTCGGATGTCGCGGTGCAGATTGCAAGCGTGGGCCCAGTGTAGCAGCCGCTCATATACTGGAATGCATGCAAGTTTTCCGAACAACCGAGCGAGCGCGATCGTCTGCCATGCAGCAACGCGCTGAAAAAATGCTGCCCGGCGGCGTGGATTCACCTGTGCGCGCCTTCCGCGCAGTCGGTGGAAATCCTCCGTTTGTGGTCAGCGCCGAGGGTGCTTACCTGACCGATGCCGACGGTAACCGCTACGTCGACCTGTTCGGCTCCTGGGGCCCGATGTTACTGGGCCATGCATTTCCTCCGGCAGTCGAAGCCATCTGCGCCGCCGCACACCGCAGTGCCAGCTTTGGCGCAAGCACACCGTCCGAAGCGGATTTAGCGGAGTTAGTGCAGCGCTGTTTTCCCTCCGTCGAGATGCTGCGCTTTGTCTCCTCGGGTACGGAAGCCTGCATGTCGGCCATCCGTCTCGCCCGCGGATTCACGGGCCGTCCCTTCGTCATCAAGTTTGAAGGTTGCTATCACGGCCATGCGGATTCACTGCTGGTAAAGGCCGGCAGTGGCGTTGCGACGTTCGGCATTCCGGGCTCGGCAGGTGTGCCGAATGAAACGGCAATGCACACGCTGGCGCTGCCGTTCAACGATCTGCGTGCCGTGGAAGCAGCCTTCGCTGCTCATCCAGCCGCTATCGCCTGCGTGATTGTGGAGCCCGTCGTCGGCAATGCCGGAACGATTCCTCCAGCGCCGGGATTTCTCGAAGGCCTGCGCGCGCTCACGCACGAGTACGGCGCGCTACTGATCTTCGACGAAGTGATGACCGGCTTCCGCCTGTCGCGCGGTGGAGCACAAGGGCTCTTCGGTATGGCGAGCGGAGATGTCGCGCCCGATCTGACCACGATGGGAAAAATTCTCGGCGGCGGCTTGCCTGTCGGCGCCTTTGGCGGCCGCGCACAAGTAATGCAGAAGCTCGCACCGCTCGGGCCCGTGTACCAGGCAGGAACTCTGAGCGGCAATCCGCTTGCTATGGCCGCAGGAATTGCAACTCTGGCAGCACTGCTGTTGCGCAGTGATCAGATTTATCCGCAGCTCGACGCAACAACTGCGGCTATCGCCAACGGAGTCGCGCTTATCGCCGCGGAGCACGGCATTGGCATGACCACCAACCGCGTCGGCAGCATGTTCACCTGGTTCTTTACGCCGGAGGCAGTCACCGATTTTGCCTCCGCAAGCGCGAGTGACACGGCGGCCTTTGCGCGCTTCCACCACGCGATGATGGAGCGCGGTGTGTGGCTGCCGCCCAGCCAGTTTGAAGCGGCATTCGTGAGCACGGCGCACGGTGAACGCGAGCTCGAGTTGATTCTTGCTGCTGCACGAGAGGCGATGGCCGAAGTCGCGCGATAACCAGTGCATGAGGCCGCAGCCGCTCTGCGCTTTGATAAAATAGCTTTCAGGAGAGTTGGCAGAGCCCGGTTGAATGCACCTGACTCGAAATCAGACATAGTCGCAAGGCTATCGGGGGTTCGAATCCCTCACTCTCCGCCATTTACCCCGCAAAAATAAAAGCTCAAGCATAACCATCCTGCCCGCGCCCATCCGTGCGCGGCTTGTCTGCGAAATGCTTGAGCTTCGTGGATAATGAAGCGTCATGTCCATCGTCGCTGGCGTTGATTTCGGCACACTTTCGGTTCGCGTCACACTGCTCGATCGCGAGCGCGGCCGCCTGGCTACATCTGCGGCGGAGTATCCACTCAATCGCCGCCGCGACGACCCGGACTACGCGACGCAATCGCACACCGACCAGATGAATGCCCTCGTCAAGGCCATGTGCGCTGCGATTGCGCAGGCAGGCATCGCGGGCGAGAGCGTTGAAGCCATCGCGCTCGATACCACCGGGTCTTCCGTGATTCCCGTAGACGCGCAGCTGCAGCCGCTCGATGACTACTACCTGTGGTGCGACCATCGTGCGAAAAAAGAGGCTGCGGAGATTACCGCGCTCGCGCACGCTGAAAGTTTTGAGGGTATCGACTGGTGCGGCGGCGTCTATTCGCATGAGTGGGGATTCGCCAAACTGCTTCACTGGCTGCGCAACAATCCAGGTAAGCGTGCTCAGTTCGCTTCGGCTTTCGAGCATTGCGACATGGTCGCGGCCACGCTCGCTGGCATCACCGATCCAAAGAAAGTGAAGCGCTCTGTCTGCGCCATGGGCCACAAGTGGATGTGGAACCCGCGTTGGGGAGGCTTGCCGCCGCAGGCGTTTCTCTCCAGCGTCGATTCGCTCTTCGATGGCATACGCGAAAAACTTTCCGGTGACGTCTGCACCTCAGATGTGATTGCCGGGCATCTTGCGCCGCAGTGGGCGCAGGTGATGGGGCTGCGCGCAGGCATTCCGCTGCCGGTAGGCGCATTCGACGCGCACTGGGATGCCATCGGCGCCGGCTGCCGCGAAGGCGATGTGGTCAACGTCGTCGGTACATCAACATGCATCATCGCGATGGCCAAATCTCAGCAACTGATTCGCGGCGTCTGCGGCGTTGTGCCAGGCAGCGTTCATCCGCAGTACACCGGCATCGAGGCCGGGCTTTCAGCCGTCGGCGACATCTTTGAGTCCATTGCCCGCCGCGCGAATCGCCCGCTCGCAGAGCTCTCCGCCAGGCTCGGCGAGTACAAACCCGCGCAGACCGGTCTGCTGCGTCTTAGCTGGGACAATGGCGACCGCACCGTGCTAGTGAATGCCGAGCTCGGTGGGGTCACCTTCGGCTGGAACCTGCTGCACACCGCCGAGGACGAGCTCTTCGCCGCGATCGAAGGTACTGCGCTGCATACACGTATCATCCTGGAGCGTATGGCCGAAGGCGGCGTGCCGCTCGAGCGCATCATCAACGCCGGCGGCATCCCGCAAAAGAACGACGTGCTGAACCAGATTTATGCCGACGTAATGAACAAGCCGGTACTGGTGCCTGCAGGTGTGCCTACATCGCTGGGCTCTGGCATCTTTGCCTTCCTCGCAGCAGGAGCGTTCGCGTCGATTGAAGACGCGCAGGCGAAGGTCTGCCTGTCCTATCGCACATTTACGCCAAGGCCAAAAGCTGTCGCAATCTATGACGAGCTCTTTGCGCTCTATCGCAAAGCATATTTTGCGCTGGGTACGCGCGATGCGCCTGCGGCTTCTCTCGGAGAGGTGCTGCCCGATTTGCGCGAGCTTGCAGTCCGCGTGCGCGAGGTAGAGCTCTAAGCAGCCGTTGGCGGCGCTGTGTGCTCTTTGGGTTCCATCCACAATTTGCCCGCAAGCATCAGCACAGCCATCATGATGGTGCACAGGATGAACACGCGGCGGATGCTGGTGTAGTTCGCCAGCACGCCAGAGAGCAGCAGCCCGGCAATCTGAGCGCTGAAGATCAGCGACATCACAGTTGAGCCCACGCGGCCCAGCATGGCCTGCGGCGTCTCCTGCTGGATCATGGTCTGTGAAGGAATGATGATGCCTGCGCAGGCAAAACCAATGGTGAAGCAGCCAATCATCGTGAAGGCGATGTCGACAGGAATGTGTGCCACCGTGATGTGCGGGCCAAGCGCCAGCAGCAGTGTGCCCGCTGCAATTCCGCCCAGGCCGAAATAGACCAGCGTGGTGTTCTTCGCCTTTTTGGCCACGGCATTGAGTACTGTCATTCCGAGGAACAACCCAACGCCGATGCACGCGCTGCAGGCGGAAAATGTTCCGGAAGATGCATGCAGGCTGTCGCGCACGAAGACGGCGATGAGCGGGCCGAAGCATCCCATCACAAACATTCCGGCTGCAAATGCGAGGATCACGAACAGCAACGCAGCGTGATGAAAGATAAAACTAATGCCTTCCTTCATGTCCGCGAGAATGCGTGCAATGCCTGATTTTTCTTCGGCGATGACCTCGGAGACCGGAACGGAGGACTTGCGTGGAATATGCAGCGCAATCGAAGCGATCAGGCATCCGGACGCGATAAAGCTCGCTGAATCTAGGATGTAATTTGTACTGGCATGGAACTTATTGACGATTATGATCGCAACCGGTCCGCCAACAATGCGCAGGATAAAAAATGCCTGTTGCATGAGTGAGTTTGACGAGCGCAGACCATGCAAGGGAACGACCGAGCGGATGGCCACACCCTGTGCCGGTGCAAAGAAGCTGGAAAAGATGCTGATGCTGGCCATCACAGCGTAAAAGCCCCATACGTGGTGGACCAATAACAGCAGTAGACAAAGAGCAGCACGAACGAAGTCGCTCGAAACCAACGTGGTCTTTACCGGCCAGCGATCCACGAAGACACCGCTGATCACGCCCAGGATAGCGATGGGCAGCAGGTAAGCAATCTGCACGCCGGTAATTTGTTGTGGCGTAGCGTGCAGGTTGAATGTCATCACTGTGATCACGGCGAAGAGCGCCATAAAGTCGCCGAAGACCGAGACGGTCTGTGCATACCACAGCCGCCGCAGAGGCGCGATGGCCAGCACCTCTCGAATGCTCAAGGGATCGGGCACAGGTGCGGGAATAGGTATAGCTTCGGTAGTCGGCGCTTCGCTCGCGTCACTCATGGTGCAGAGGAACCCCGTGGAGAGATATGAAAATTGTACTGAGGATTAGATGTCGTTGGAAAACGTTCCGGTGATGGTCACGTCGCTGGGAGTAGTCGCGCCGCTATTCTCTATCAGCATGACATAGTCACCGCGTTTCAGGGTGAGGGTAAAGCGCGCGCCCGCCGTGTCGCCGGAGTCATACATCACATGCCCCTGGTGCAGGATTGTCAGGTGCAGATGCACTCCTGCCGGCGCCGTCATGCGGGCACTGAACTGCGCATTTTCCAGGTCGCTCGGTGTGGTGAAGGCCACGGTGCGATTCCGATGCGCTGTCAGCCTGAAGCTGTATGGCCCAAAGGTGTGCGAAGGCGCAGATGTAGTGCTGCTCGTCGTGGACGTGCCGGCAGCGGGGCCGGTCACGCCGGGCTGCAGATCGGTGACCCAGTCAATCGGCAGGGCAAAATTGCCGCTGCTGTTGTCAGGAGCCTGCGAGGTGAGCATGCCCACCACCTCACCTTGCATGTTGAGCAGCGGACCGCCACTCCAGTCTGACTTCACCGGAAGGTTCGTCTTCAGCATGCCGCCGGGCATCGCCGTCACGATTCCCTGGGCCAGACTGCCGCTTAGTCCTTTGGGTGTGCCCGCAGCAATCACGGTCTCACCGACATTCAGTGCAGCGCTGCGCCCCGCGCGCAGACCTGCCATCTCGGTCTTCGTCGCCACCGGATCGGCGGAGTTCATGCCGGCCGCGCTTACCTGCTTGCCGGCCGCTTCGAGTGAGTCGATTGCAGCATCTTTCGCTGCAACCTCCACTTTGTCGATTTGCAGAAGCGCGACGTCGTGTTTTTGGTCGCTCTGCAGGAAGCGCGTCACCTTGGTATAGCTGTCGTCGTTGAACTGCGCGCTGACAGCACTGTTGCCGTGGACTACGTGGTAGTTGGTGGCGATGGTGGTGTCGTCCAGCAGAAAGCCGGCTCCAATCACGCGCAGATGTTTGCCGGCGGCATCGTCCTGGTAGAGCGTGACGATGTTGGGAGCAGCTTTGGCAAAGACTTTTTCTCCGGTCGGCTTGTCGCTGTCATCGGCCTGCGTGGCCGTCTTCATCACCTTGTTCAGCACGCCGGACTGCTGTGCCGGGAAGAGAACAGTAGGCTCAGGATCAATCGGTGTGGGCGGCGGTGCGCTGCGAAAAAATGTGAAGTAGACGAACCCGAGGCCGAGAATAGCGGCGAAGCCCAGGATGCGCAGCCACGCGAATTTCGTCATCTTCGTTTCGGGCTTGCGTCGCTCAATCAGCAAGTTGCCGCAAAAATCGCAGTGTGTCCCGCTGTATTGGCGGTGTGCGCACTTCTTGCAGATTATGGGTTCGTTGTTCATGGGGGGAGATCCGCGCCTTCAATGTAGCAAGCGAAACCCCCGGCGATGAAGTATCAGGATTGAGTCAGTCGACCAGCTCGACCAGCAGCACCTGCTCGTCGTTATCGATCTCGCGCAATTTGACCTCGATGATCTCGCGGCTGGAGGTCGGAACGATGCGGCCGATGAACCGGGCTTCAATGGGCAGCTCGCGGTGTCCACGGTCAATCAACACCAGCAGTTGCACGCTCTTTGGCCGTCCATGGTCAAACAGCGCATCCATAGCCGCGCGGATGGTGCGGCCGGTGTAGAGCACGTCGTCCATCAGGATGATGTCGCGGCCTTCTACATCGAAACCGACTTCGCCTTTTTCTACAACCGGCTTCTTGTCCTTGGTGGAGAGGTCGTCGCGATAGAAGCTGATGTCCAGCACACCGGTGGGAACCGGCTTCTTCTCAATGCCTTCGATGATCTTGCCCAGCCGTTGCGCCAGCGGCACGCCGCGGCGCTTGATGCCAACCAGGCCCAGGTTCTCTGCGCCGTTGTTGCGTTCCACAATCTCATGCGCCAGCCGAACCAGCGTGCGCTCAATTTCAGACGCGGACATCAGGCGGCCCTTTTCGCGAAGGCGTGGGGTGGTGGATGGTGCATCTGGCGTGGAAGACATGGGTCGAGCTCCTTCAGGAATCTTTTCGAGTCGATGATAGCAGCGCAGGCGTTGCAGATGCCTGTATCAGGCTGTGCGTTTGTTGGAGCGCATCAGGCCGCCGAACGCCCCGCTGAGCATGGCATAGCCCAGGTAAAAGCAGATGAAAATCCCTATGCAGGAAAGAAACAGACCCACGCGAAATTCAGGGCTGGCAAGATTGAAAGGCATAGGTTGCTGGTTGGCTGCCTGCGCCTGCTGAATTTGCGCGAAGATTGTCGCCAGTGACGCATCGATTTCTGCTCCGCGGTGAAAGACAAAACGGCTGAGAATGAATTCCAGCGCTCCTACGGTAGACATGGCCGTCGCTATTGCCAGCCCAGTCACAAGACCCAGCCTGACACCAAAGCTCGGACGGATACGTGTGCTCTTGCGGCGCGCGCAATAAATTCCCAGCACCACAATTGGCGCAATCAGAGCCCACAAAAGACTCAGGAACCCCACCTGCTCCACCGGTATCGAGATTACCCCCAGCGCCAGTGCAATCAAGCCACCTAGTCCGGCCACGCGCACAGCTTCAGTCCAATCGACCGCAGTTGGGTCGCCCGAGTCGAGCGAAGTCAGGTTGGCTTCGGCAAAATTTCCCGACGTATCACTTCTACTCTGCACCGCTGCCTGGGCTGAGACATCTTCTGCCGCCTTCTCGCGCAACTCTTCGGAGAGCATCACCTGCGGTGCACCGCATTGGCTGCAGTAGATCAGGGTGCCGGAATCCTCATTCAACAGCAGGGTGTGGCAGCGAGGGCAGATGCGTTCAGACATGCTGCTTCCAGCATAAGTGAAAAAGCCAGTGACGAGTGAGGAGCAAAATATCTCCGCACGAATCACTGGCCGCTATTCACCCAACACTGCTTTATTCAATGTCTTTCGAATTGTGCTGATTCAGGTGTGTGGGCAGGTCGAGCAGGACCAGCCCGATCTTCTGTGCACCATCCTTGGACCGCACTGCAACAAGATGCATATGTTGTTCCGAGCCAGCGCGCAGTTCCACCTCATCGCCTTCAGAGATGTTGATGCCTTCATGCTTATTGCCGGAATTGCAGGTCAGCCCCTCCGCGGTTCGTGTGGGCGTGCCGATGGTGGTTGAACCTTTGCACTCGATCACTTCGCCATAGCGCGCCAGATCCTTGCGATAGAACGACATGATCTTGTCCTGGCTATCTTCGGAGCGCAGCGAAACCGCCTTCACGCCCAGGTGGAAGTCGCCAAAGCTCATGTTGATGTCCGCCGAGTGGTTGTCATGGTCCTTGGCTTCGGCACTGTCGTCTTTCCACACGGTTGAGTTGGGATATACGGTCATGCCCAGGGCCGCTGTATCCACGTTGTCGTCCGTCTTGATGTGCATGGAGCCGAAGGGTGACCTCACGTCGACGTCGTTGTCTTTGCCGTTATGGTTGGTTACATGGCATCCCGCCAGCAGCGCAAGAACCAGCAGCGCGGCGATCGTTTGTACGGTTCTCATGAGAAGTCTCCGGATAGCGTTGGCCGCAAAAAGCCGGCGCGAGGTTCTGGGTACAAAAGAGGATACGCTCGGTCGCGTCACGAGGTTCCCTTCGTCGGTGCGGACAGTCACATCTCTCTGTCAAATACCGGGTTTACACTCAGGTGCGAGCCGATTTTGGCGCACAAAAGGAAGCGATTGTCATGGCAAACATTTTGGTGAGCGGGTGGAAGAAAAATACAGGTTTTGCAGCGGCCCTATTGCTTCTGGTGGCGCTGGGAGCGCTTTGGATCTGCTCTGGCGCTCTGGCACAGCAGAACCCCCAGCAGAATCAGGTGCTGCTGAGTGATGGCACGCAGGCACCCGCCGATCCTTCGCAGGACCCGCCCTCGATTGTGGGACGCATCAGTGCGATCGATGGCAATGTCTCGTATGAGCCGGCCAGCGTGAATGATTTTGCCGCCGCCGAGCTGAACTATCCACTTACCACCGGCGACCGCCTCTACGCCGCCGCATCATCCGATGCTGAGTTCCAGAGCGGCAATCTCGCCGTGCGCCTGGGTGCTGCAACCGATCTCACTGTGACTGCACTGACTGACACGCTCACGCAGTTCGGCCTGGCGCAGGGCGCCGTGCATCTACGCACGTTTCAGCTTGATCCCGGCGCTACTGTTGAGCTCGATACACCGAACGTAGCTGTCACAGTCCTGCAGCCTGGTGATGTTCGCGTTGAGACCGATTCCACCAGCGACATCACGCTTGTGACCGTTGTCTCCGGCCAGGTGCAGGTAGATGGCAACGGGATCCAAACAACTTTGCAGCCGGGAGATAGTGTTCAGTTGCGTGGCGCCCAGCCCGTTTCCGCGCAATGGATGCAGGTTGAGCCGCAGGATGCGCTCGACGCTTTTTCCGCCGAGCGTGACGCGCAGTACGAGTCAGCGTTGAACGCGCAAGCCAACGATCTCAATCCCGAAACCATCGGTGGTGAGGATCTTGCTCAAAACGGTCAGTGGCAGAACGATCCTGACAACGGCCCAGTCTGGTACCCGTCCGGTGTTGCCGTCGATTGGCAGCCCTATCGCTTCGGCCATTGGGTGTGGGTCGCCCCCTGGGGATGGACCTGGGTCGAGAGCGAGCGCTGGGGATTCGCTCCCTTCCACTACGGGCGCTGGAACCGCTTCGGTAACCGCTGGGGATGGGTTCCCGGTCCGCCTGTCGTACGTCCCATCTGGTCGCCGGCACTCGTTGTCTTCGTCGGAGCACCCGGCGTAACTGCATGGTTCCCACTTGGTCTGCGTGAGCCCTTTGTGCCCTGGTATCACTCCAGCACGCTTTATCTGAACCGCGTGAATGTGAGCAACATCTTCAACCGCAATGCGGCTCAGGTGCGCAGTGGCTACAACCAGCGCGCAACCAGCTTGTTCCCCAACGAGCCGGGCAACCACAATTACGCGAATCGCTCGATTGCAACCATAGCCATGTCGCAGGACGCCTTTGCTGCCGGGCGTCCGGTAGCAAGAAATGAGCTGCGTGGATCGCAGGCGCAGTTAGGCTCCGCAGCTATCGTTCCGCATCCTCTGGTAACGCCGCAGCGCACGACAGTCGCCTCCGCCCCGGCGAAAGCCGTGCCTCCACACACTGCCCGGCCCACACTGGCTTCACGCAATGACTCTCGTGTCAAAGCTCCTTCCAGCGTGATGAACCCTGGCAGCGTCGCCGGCCCTGGAGGCCCACAACGCACCGGGCCCGTCCAGGCGCCGGCAAAAACACCTACTCAGAATCCCGCGCCCGTAACGCGTGCTCCCATGCCGCCCGTGCAACAGCCCAATCCAACCCAGGGCAGACCTCCTGCCCAGGCCGCGGCACCGAAACAGACAACGCCCATGCCTCCCGTGCAGGAGCCCAACGTGACGCAGGGCCGGCCTCCGCAACGAATGCCGTCCGAGCAACCCACTCCCACGCCACAGCCCGAGCGTCCGCTGTTCAACAAGGCTGTTCCGCCCGAGCCACGCCCGAGCTTCGAGAAGCAACAGCAGGCTATCGAGCAGAACGATCCCGGTCGCCCGTTGAGTCCTCGCCAGATGGACAACGTCCGCCAGAACCAGCCTGCCGGGCCTGCCCAGACGCATGAAGCTCCGCACTCAGCCCCTGCGCCGGCCTCAAGACCAGCTCCTCAACCCCCGCCACAGAGCAACGAGAAGAAAAAGTAGGGCCATCGAACCCGGCATCTTCCACTTGTGCAGACCGCCCCTGGAGGGCCGTAGAGGCCGTAATGTGCCTGCTCCGGGCAAGGTTTACCGTAGACAGCCTCTCCGCGCGTACACTGATGGAAGTGTTTTGATTCGAACTTTGGACATCACCAAGGCGTGAACTTATGCGCCGAAGCATCTACATTTCTTGAGGACAGAATGACCGAACAGCAGCAGCAAGACGCACTCGACCAATTGTCGATCAACACCCTGCGGCTTCTCGCCGTGGACCAGGTGCAGAAGGCCAACAGTGGCCATCCTGGAGCGCCGCTCGGCTGCGCGCCCATTGCCTATCTGCTCTACCACAAGCTCATGAAGTACAACCCTAAGGACCCGAAGTGGATTGACCGTGACCGCTTCATCCTGTCCAACGGCCATGCCTCGGCGTTGCTCTATGGTGTTCTGCATCTCACCGGCTATGACCTGCCCATGGAACAGCTCAAGCAGTTCCGGCAATGGGGCTCGCACACGCCCGGACACCCTGAGGTTACCGATACACCCGGCGTTGAAGTCACAACCGGTCCTCTTGGCCAGGGATTTGCCATGGCCGTCGGCAGTGCTATCGCAGAGAAGCACATGGCTGCGGTCTACAACCACGCCAACCACACGCCGGTAGATCACTACACCTACGTGCTGTGCGGCGACGGCGACCTGATGGAAGGCATCAGCCATGAATCGGCTTCGCTCGCAGGAACGCTGGGCCTGGGCAAGCTGATCGTGCTCTATGACGACAACCTGATCTCGCTCGACGGTCCCACCGACCTCAGCTACACCGAAGACGTCACCGAGCGCTTCCATGCCTACCACTGGCACGTGCAGATGGTCGAAGACGGCAACGATCTCGTCGGCATCGAAACAGCCATCCTCAAGGCGAAGGCGGAGACCACCAAGCCTTCGTTGATTCGTGTGCGCACGGTGATCGGTTATGGCTCACCCAAGGCCGGCACCAACAAGGTGCATGGCGAAGCCCTCGGCGTCGAAGCCGTCAAGGCCACCAAGAAGAATCTTGGCTTCCCCGAAGACAAAGATTTCTACGTTCCAGAAGAGGCAGGCAAGAACTGGCTCACCGCAGTAGCTCGCGGCAAGAAGGCGCAGGACGAGTGGAGCGCGAAGTTCGCCGAATACGCCAAGGCGTATCCCGAGCTCGGTACTCAGTTCACACGCACGGTCTCAGGAAAACTGCCGGATGGCTGGGAGAAGACCATCACTCCATTCCCAACCGAGAAACCGATCGCCACGCGCAACGCCGGCCAGGTGGTTCTGAATAACGTCGGCAAAGTTCTGCCCGAGTTGTTCGGCGGCGCTGCCGATCTCACTGCCTCCACCAAAACCATCTTCAAAGATTCGCCCAGCTTCCACGTTGACCCGAAGGGTCGCAACGTGTTCTTCGGCGTCCGCGAGTTCGGCATGATGGCTGCAGTCAATGGCATGGCCGAGCATGGCGGCTTCATTCCCTTCGGCAGCACGTTCTTCACCTTCAGTGACTACTGCCGTTCAGCGCTGCGCATGGGCGCGCTCATGCACTCGCACTCGCTCTACATCTTCACGCATGATTCTGTTGGCCTGGGCGAAGACGGTCCAACCCACCAGCCCATCGAGCACCTGATGGCGCTGCGCTGCATCCCGCACCTCACGGACTATCGCCCGGCAGACGCCAATGAAACAGCCGCGGTGTGGAAGCTCGCCCTCGAGCGCAAGGAGCCCAGCTTCATGGCCCTCAGCCGCCAGGATCTCCCGGTCATGGATGCTGCAAAGTTCAAAATCTTCGAGGGCACCGCTAAGGGCGCCTACGTTCTTGAGGCGCACGGAAAAGATGTAGTGATTGTGGCGACGGGCTCAGAGGTATACCTTGCTCTCGAAGCCGGCCAGAAGCTCAAAGCCGATGGCATCAACGCGACCATCGTATCCATGCCCAGCTTCAAACTGTTCGAAGAACAGAGCGAAGACTACAAGATGTCGATCTTCCCGCATGGCGTGCCGAAGATTTCCATCGAAGCCGGCGCGACCCTGGGCTGGTACAAGTACGTCGGCCGTGACGGCATAGCCATCGGCATTGATCGCTTCGGCGCGTCAGCACCGGGGCCCATCGCACTTGAGAAACTCGGCGTCTCGACCGGCCACATTATTGAGGCTGCAAAGAAGCTGGTACAGAAATAGCTTTTAGCTGCTAGCTTCTAGCTGTTAGTTAATTGGCCGGACGGGGAAGTATTCCCGACCGGCCTTTCACAATAGAGTGTGCACCGTGCGTCTTTAGCTAAAAGCTAGAGGCTAGGAGCTAGAAGCTGTGCTACAAGACGAAGCCAAAGCCCTTGTCGGCAAGCGCGCCGCAGAAATGGTTCAGCCCGGTATGCGTGTCGGCCTTGGCACCGGTTCAACTTCTGTGGCTTTCATCAAGGCGCTGGGCGAACGCGTCAAGGATGGTCTAAAAATTCGCTGTGTAGCGTCGTCCGATGCCAGCCATGCGCTCGGCGTGTCGCTCGGCATGGAAGTCCTGACACTCGCCGAGATGCCAGGCCTTGATGTCTATATCGACGGTGCGGATGAAGTTGGGCCTGGCCTTTCACTCATCAAAGGCGGTGGTGGTGCGCTCTTACGCGAGAAGATTGTCGCCAGCGCTGCCAAAAAGTTCATCGTCGTCGTCGACCAGAGCAAGATTGTCGAAACCCTCGGCAAATTTCCTCTGCCTGTGGAAGTCATCAAGATGGCGCTGCCGATTGTCGAGCCCAGACTCACCGCGCTCGGCCTGCATCCCAAACAAAGGCAAGCGAAAGATGGCAGCGGCCCCTACCTCACCGATGAAGACAACTACATCCTTGACTGTGCCTGCGGAAAAATTGTGGACCCAGCGAGGACGGCTGCGGAAATCCGCGCCATCGTCGGTGTAGTCGAGCACGGCCTGTTTCTCAACATGGCGTCACTCGCGCTGGTCGCAGGCGATGACGGCGTGAAGGAATTGAATCCATAAATCTTTGATAAAACCGGCGTTGCATCATTCGCTATTTGCATCATCGCGGCACAACGCGGCGTCTTATGTTCATGGATACATCTATGAACAAATCGCAGACCAATAAAGTTTGGTTCATCACCGGCGCATCCGCTGGTCTCGGTCATGTGCTCGCGGAATATCTCGCTGCCTCCGGCGCTAACGTTGTCGCCACTGCGCGCAATCCCGAGCACCTCAAAGATCTCGCTGCTAAATATCCAGCCAACGTGCAGGCGCTCCAGCTCGACGTCACCAGCCAGCCATCCGTTGATGCTGCTGTCTCCAGCGCAATCGCCCACTTCGGCCACATCGATGTGCTCGTCAACAACGCGGGTTACGGCACGGTTGGCGCAATCGAGGAGCACACCGAGGAAGAATTCCGTCCCATGTTTGAGACCAATGTCTTCGGCCTCATCCGCGTCACGCAGGCGGTACTGCCGCACATGCGTGTGCGCAAATCCGGGCACATCCTCAATCTGTCGTCGATTGGCGGTCTTGTCGCCTCACCAGGGTTCGGCATGTATAACGGCACCAAGTTTGCCGTCGAAGGAATTTCCGAATCGCAGGCACAGGAGCTCGCGCCACTCGGCATCAAGCTCACCATCGTTGAGCCCGGCCCGTTCCGTACGGATTTCCTCGGCCGCTCAGGCGTGCGCGTCAAAAAGCATATCGGCGACTACGATGCCAGTTCCGGAAAAATGCGCGCGTACTTCGAATCCATGAATGGCAAGCAGGCGGGCGATCCTGTGAAAGCTGCCGCCGCGATGGTCGCAGTTGTCGAATCACCCAATCCGCCACTGCGTCTGCTGCTCGGTGCGATGACCATACCGCGGCTGCGCGGCAAGCTCGATACCATGCAGAAAGAGATTGCAGAGTGGGAACCCACCACCATCGGTGCGGATTTCCCCGCAGGCGCATAGCTTACTGCTGGCAAACACGGGACTTACAGCCCAAAAGTGACCCCCCACCCTTTAACCTCTTTGTTTTGTATTATCTGCCTCTAAGTCCTTTGATATGTATTATTCAGCGACAATTCGATATCAAAACTGAATAGAATCTATTATTTACGACTTATAGGGGGGTGGGGGGGTAGCCTGTAAAGAATATGACGATAGAAACCATATTTTTCGACATAGGTGGCGTCCTCCTGACCAACGGCTGGGACCAGAACCAGCGCGCCAGCGTGCTGCCGAAGTTCGGTGTCGATCTTGCCGAGTACGAAAAGCGCCACGACGCAGCGAATTATTACTGGGAGCGCGGCCTCAAAGACGCGCGCTGGTTCTTCGACCAGACCATCTTCTACGAGCCGCGCAAATTCACCTTCGAAGATCTCTGGCCTGCAGTCGAAGGCCAGTCTCGGCTGCTCTTTCCGGAAACCGGCGAAATCCTCGGCCTGCTGCGCGGTCTGCGCCAGTTCCGCATCGCGACACTCAACAACGAATCGAGAGAGCTGAACGATTTCCGGGTGAAACAGTTCAACCTGCGTGACTACTTCGATTTCTTCATCTGCTCCGGCTACGCGGGCGAAATGAAGCCCGGACGCGCGATTTATCGCACCGCGATTGAAGTTTCAGGCGCTCCCGCGAACGAGACGCTGTTTATTGACGATAAGCCCGAAAACTGCGACGCCGCCCGCGCTGTTGGCATGCAAGCCATTCATTTCACAAGTCCCGCAGCCTTACGTTCGTCATTGACAGAGTTTGGGATTACTCTATAAGAGCTGGTTCTCGTGCGATGGGCGGATATCGCTCGTCGCGAGTCTTACAACCCAAAAGGATGGACGCAATGGAATTGGGACTGATTGGTCTCGGCAAGATGGGCGGAAACATGGCAGAGCGCCTGATCCGCGCCGGACACAAAGTCATCGGCTTCGACTTCAGCAAAGATGCAGTGAAGCGGCTGAGTGATTCAGGTGGCGTGGGCGTCTATTCGCTTGAAGAGCTCGACAAAGCTTTCACCGGCCGACGCGCAGTTTGGATCATGGTGCCGCAGGGCGATCCCGTCGACAAGACCATCGCCGGACTCAAGCCGTTCATGGCTAAGGGCGACATCTTTATCGACGGCGGCAACTCCAACTACAAAGATTCGCAGAGGCGCCATGATGAGCTGAAGGCCGAAGGCTTTGAGTTTGTAGACGTCGGCACATCCGGCGGCATCTGGGGCATCACCGAGGGCTACTCGATGATGATCGGCGGCGACGAAGAGCCAATCGACTATCTTTCGCCGATCTTCAAGGCTCTGGCTCCTGCGCCGGACGAGGGCTGGGGACGCGTTGGTCCTTCCGGCGCCGGCCACTTCGTGAAGATGGTTCACAACGGCATCGAGTACGGCATCATGCAGGCTTATGCCGAGGGATTTTCCATCATGCGTGCCAAAGAGCCGCTGAATCTGGACCTGGTACAGATCTCTGAGATCTGGCGCTACGGCTCAGTGGTGCGTTCGTGGCTGCTGGATCTTACTGCCGACGCGCTCAAGAAGAACCCCACGCTCGATGGCCTCGAGGCTTACGTGCCGGATTCCGGCGAAGGCCGCTGGACTGTCTTCGAAGCCATTGACCTCAACGTCTCCGCGCCAGTGATTACGGATGCATTGCTGCGCCGGCTGCGTTCCCGCGAAGAAAACAACTTTACTGACCGCATGCTGAGCGTTATGCGCAATGAGTTTGGCGGACACGCCGTCAAGAAGCTCTAGTTAGAAATTTACTTTTTCAGATCCACAAAGCTTGTGACTCAGGAGAGAGAGATTCATGGCAACTACGCAGGTGAATGTTAGCCCCGCAGCCGTCAAGGCCAGCCAGACTTTAGTCGAGCGCCCAGACCCGTGCATCGTCGTGATCTTCGGCGCGTCCGGCGATTTGACCAAGCGCAAGCTGCTGCCTGCGCTCTACCACCTGCAGCAGTCGGGCTATCTGCCGGAAGACATCGCCGTTCTTGGCGTAGCGCGGCGTTCGCTGGAAGACTTCTTCCCCGGCGACATGCGTGAAGGCATCCTGGCCGGCGGCGGAGTGGATGAGAATGATCCCAAGCTCGCTCCATTCATGGAGCGCGTGCAGTATTACGCGATGAACTTTGACGACGATGCCGGGTATGACGGCCTGAAGAAAAAGCTAGCCGACATGGACGCCAGGTTCAACACACAGGGCAATCGGCTCTTCTATCTCGCCGTTGCACCGGAATATTTCTCTGACATCGTCGGCTTTCTCGGCAAGCACCAGATGAACAAGCCCGGCGAGACAGATACCCACTGGGTCCGCGTGGTCATCGAGAAGCCCTTCGGTCACGATCTTGAGTCCGCTCGCCAACTCAACGACGAAGTGAACAAGGTATTCGACGAAAATCAGATCTTCCGTATCGACCACTACCTTGGCAAAGAAACCGTGCAGAACATTTTGGTCTTCCGCTTTGCCAACGGAATTTTTGAGCCGGTGTGGAACCGCAATTACATCGACCACGTTGAGATTACGGCGGCGGAGTCCATCGGCATTGAAGGCCGCGGTCCGTTCTATGAGCAGGCCGGCGCACTGCGTGATGTCGTGCAGAACCACGTGATGGAACTGCTGAGCTTCGTCGCGATGGAGCCGCCCATCAGCTTCCAGGCTGATGCCGTGCGCACTGAGAAAGTTAAAGTGTGGCGCGCAATTCAGCCCATCCATCCGGCGGACACTGTTCGCGGGCAATATGGCCCGGGCATGGTGGACGGCAAAGCTGTCATCGGATATCGGCAGGAAGACCGCGTACATCCGCGCTCACAGACGGAGACCTATGCTGCGTTGCGCCTCGAGATTGAAAACTGGCGCTGGGCCGGCGTTCCGTTCTACATCCGCGCGGGCAAGCGTCTCGCCAAGCGCGTAACGGAGATCACCATCCAGTTCAAGCAGCCGCCGCTGCGGCTCTTCACAGATAACGACGGCATTGGGCCGGAGGGCATCAAGGCCAACGTAATCTCCATGCGCATTCAGCCGGATGAAGGCATTGCGCTGCGTTTTGCAGCCAAGGTTCCAGGCCCGAACATGAGCATGAGCTCAGTGAACATGAACTTCAGCTATGCGGATGCCTTTGGTGCAAGCTCAGCCAACGGCTACGAGCGTTTGTTGCTCGATGCCATGCTGGGCGACGGAACGCTCTTCGCACATCGCGATGGCGTGGAAGCAACCTGGGCGCTGATGACTCCCATCCTTGAAGGTTGGGCGAAAGAGCCGCCCAAGGATTTCCCGAACTATGCGGCAGGCACATGGGGTCCGGCAGCTTCAGACGCGATGCTTAAGTCTGATGGGCGCAAGTGGCGCAAGCTATAAATCCCTAACCAAAGCATCTCAATCACCAGAGAGACGACCATGCCACGTGCAGTGACCGTTACCTACCAGGTTTGGCCCAACGCCGATGGCGTGGCACGGGCTTCAGCGCGCAAGGTTGCCGAGCGCATCCAGCAGGCCGTAGCAACGCGCGGTGTGGCGCGAATGGCCATCTCCGGCGGCTCAACTCCGCAGGCCACCTTCAAGCTGCTCGCAGATCCCACGCAGCCATTTCTCGCCACTATTCCATGGGACAAACTCCAGCTCTATTGGGTGGATGAGCGCTGCGTTCCCCCTGACCATCCTGAATCGAACTATGGTGTTTGCCGCGAACTGCTTCTCAGCAAAGTTCCGATCCCCGCCGGGAACGTGCATCGCATGGAAGGCGAGCTCAATCCGGAAGAAGCTGCATCGCGTTACGAAAGCGTGTTGCGTAACACGATGAAGCTCGAAGGTGCGGAATCACCTGCGTTCGACATGATCGGCATGGGTATGGGCGACGATGGGCACACTGCATCGCTGTTCCCGCACACTGATGGGCTGAATGAGATTGGCCGCCTCGCTATTGCCAACCATGTTCCGCAGAAAGATACCTGGCGCATCTCGCTCACCTGGCCGGTCATCAACCAGGGTGTAGAGGTTGTGTTTGAGATAACCGGCGCCAACAAGGCTGATGTTCTCGCTGAGGTGCTCACTGGGCCGCGTGATCCGGAGCGGCTTCCCTCGCAGTTGATTCGTCCCTCGAACGGCAAGCTGCTTTTCCTGCTCGATGAGGCTGCTGCAGCCAAGCTGCCGCCGGCGAGTGAGCTCTTCGAGAGCGACGGGTATAAGGTGGGAAGGCTGGAAATCTAGTTTGTCTGTTCTTCTGAGGTTGGGATGATTCTTGCGGGCGATGTCGGTGGGACCAAAGTTCATCTAGCTCTCTATAACTTTGCGGCTGGAAAGCTCACGCCTGTGCGCGACCACAAGTTTCCGGCAGCAGACTTCAACTGCCTCGATGATGTTGTGAAGGCATTTCTTCCCGATGCAGCCGAGAAACAACAAATTGCAGCAGCATGTTTTGGCTGCCCGGGCCCGGTGCGCGATGGCCGGCTCAAGCTCACCAATCTGCCATGGACGCTCGACGCGCGCGATCTGCAAAGCTCACTCGGCATTGAGCACATCTTTCTCATCAACGATCTTGAGGCCAACGGCTACGGTATTCCTGAGCTGGCTGAAGACAAAGTTTTCACGCTGCATACAGGAGATGCATCATCGGTCGGCCATCGCGGCCTGGTCTCTGCAGGCACAGGCCTGGGCGAGTGCCTGCTCATCTGGGACGGCAAGCTGCGCCGGCATCATCCGATTCCCAGTGAAGGTGGGCACTGCGATTTTGCCGCTCGCAACGAACGCGAAGTTCGCCTGCTCAACTATCTGCGCACCACGCTGAATGGCCGCGTCAGTTTTGAGCGAGTCGTCTCCGGGCTCGGCATCAAAAATGTCTACGCTTTCCTGCGCGACAGCGAAAAGCTCGAAGAGCCGCAATGGCTGCATGATCGTATGGCCGGTGAAGATCCAAACGTCGTCATCTCGGAGTGCGGTGAAGACGGCTCCAGCGAGATATGCGCACAGACGCTCTCCATGTTCGCTTCGGCATTCGGCGCAGAAGCAGGGAACCTTGCTCTGAAGGTTCTTGCGATGGGTGGCATGTATCTGGGCGGCGGCATCGCGCCCAAAATCCTGAAAACGATGCAAAACGGAGATTTCACCGCCGCATTTCTGGATAAAGGCCGCCTCTCGCCGCTGTTGCAGTCCATTCCGGTGCGCATCATTCTCGACGAAACCTGCGCACTGCTTGGTGCTGCCGCTTACGCTGAGGCGCGGGCTGCAGAGTTGAGCGGCCGTTCCGAGCGCGAGGCATCCGTTACCGTCAGGCGGAATTAGCCACTGATTTCGCGGTGAGGGTATACGCGCTGTCATATTGCGCAGCGTGGCAATCTGCTAATTTTTGTTTCGTGGACTTCCTTCGCCGCATCCCCGGACTCGCCATCGCGATGGTTGTCCTCTGGCTGCTATCGGGTTGCGGCTCTGGCACAACAGTCGCTACGCCATCTCCACCGGCGGCGTCGTTTTCGACATCCGCACTGGCCTTCCCCAGCACTGCGCCTACGATTACCTCTTCACCGCTCACCCTCACCATCACTAATTCCGGAGGCGGCACCCTCACAATTTCCGGCGCGACGATTTCCGGCACGAACGCCAACGCTTTTTCCATCTCTCAAAATAACTGCAGCTCTATCGCAGCCAATGTAAGCTGCACGCTCCAGGTCACATTCACTCCGCCATCGGCAGGCAGCTATCTTGCGGCGATCAACATTACAGACAACGCGGCCAACTCACCACAGACCGTAACGCTCTCCGGCAGCAGCGTCGGAACTGCGCCAGGCATTTCGTTCTCTCCCACATCGCTGGCAGCCGGCCAGATCCTCTCCGGATCCACTGCCGCCATGACCTTACTCGTCACGAACAGTGGCAGCAGCGCGCTTAGCATCAGCGGAACAAACCTGAGCGGAGCCAATGCCGGCAGCTTCAGCATCGCCTCCAGCACCTGCACGTCGGCCATCGCTGGCGGAAATACCTGCCAGATTGTTCTGAACTTCAGCCCAGCTACGACAGGCAGCTTTACAGGCACGTTGAGTGTTGCAGACAACGTCACCGGCTCGCCGCAGACTGTCGCTCTGAGTGGTTCGGCTGTTACAGAAACGAATAGCTGCAAGAGCGTAAACACGACCAGCCCGCCACAAACGCCGCCTACTCCGAACTATGCCGGCACAGCATTCAGTGGCAAGGTCATGGCGGGCTCGCTGCCGGTCATTGGAGCCAGCGTTCAGATCTTTGCAGCCGGTATGACAGGCAATGGCTCTGCTCCCACTCTGCTGAGCACACAGACCACCAGTGCTGCAGGAACTTTCAGCGTTCCGGCGAGCTTTACATGTCCTTTCAATAATTCAGTACTGTATGCCGTGTCGAGAGGCGGCAAAGCCGGTGCGACCGGCAACGTGAATGCAGGCATTGTGCTGGCAGCCGTGCTGGGTACCTGCAATTCTTTGACCGGCTCGCAGACTTTCACCATCAACGAGGTGACGACCGCTGCCACAGCGTGGGCCATGGCGCAGTTTCTGTCAGCGGGTGGAAATATTGGTGCGACAGCCACAAACAGCAGCGGTACTAACAACAGCAGCGGCATCGTACTGGCTGCCGGAACCTTTGCCAACCTGGTCAATGTTCTCGCCGGCAGTGCGCCAGGCACATACTTTCCAGCAAATGGCACGGCACCCATCGCCAGGATCAATCAACTAGCGAATCTCCTGAACACCTGTGCAGTGTCAAGCGGCGCCACTAGCACGGCATGCACGCAGTTGTATGCAAACACCACCACCGCTTCACTCACGCCAACCAACACACTGGATGCCGCGATGAATCTTGTGGACAACCCCGGCAACAACGTCAACGCACTCTATACCCTAAGTACCGGTTCGACAGCTTTCAGCCCGGGGCTGACTGCTGCACCGCTGGACTGGACTTTGTTCGTAAATTTCACTGGCGGCGCTATGCATGATCCTTCGGCAATCTCGATCGATTCCTCCGGACGCGTCTGGGTAGCGAATTACTTCTCCGTCGCGAGCTTGTTCAGCAATACTGGAAGCCCAGTGTTCTCCTCCGGGATTACCGGCAACAATCTCAACAATTCTTATGGCGGAAATGTCGATGTCAACGATGTCATGTGGATTGCGAACGAGCAAAGCTCCAGCTCAATCAACTCCGGCTTCGGCACAGTCACGCTGTTGAACAGCTCAGGTATTTCGCCATCGACCTACACAACGGGTGGGCTCAATTTTCCAATTGCAATTGGGTTCGATACCAGCGGTCTTAGTTGGGTCGTTGACTATGGCAATTCCCACCTGACGATTCTGAACAACGCCGGCGTTCCACAATCGGGCGCATCCGGTTATACATCCGCGCAGTACGTGTTTCCGGTTGCGGTTGCGCTCGATTCAAAATGCAACGCCTATCTCGCGAACCAGTCCAGCAACACAGTCACTTTTACCAGCGCGGATGGCTCTACATTTGGCAGTTACGCCGTTGGCAATGGGCCATCGGGCATTGCCGTCGATGCAACCAATAACGTCTGGGATTCTAACTACTACGACAACTCTATCGGACTCATTTCTTCCGCAGGAGTTGTTGCTTCGGGCAGCGGGTTCAGAGGCGGCGGCATCAACCATCCGCAGGGAATCGCAGTGGATGGTAAGAGCACCGTCTGGGTCGCGAATTACCGCGCCACAGCTGGGCCGAATTCTGTCCTGAGCGAGTTTGCCGGTTCAGCGGCAACAAGTCCCGGCGCGGCAGTCTCCCCGGCAACCGGTTGGGGAGGCGACGCCGGAATGCTTGAGCCTTTTGCCCTGGCAATTGATGCCAGCGGAAACATCTGGATTTCGAACTATGGCTCTAATTCGATCACTGAATTCGTAGGGTTGGCTGCACCTGTCAAAACGCCCCTTCTCGGCCCCGTGAGAGTTCCTTAACAGGAACATTTTCATATTGAATCGAATCCCTCAACAGCCCGAAACCCCTTTAGTAAATCGGTTGACTAGGGTAAACCCTTATTTCCGAGGTGTTTTTCTGTATGACCACAGCAGTTTGCGACTTGACAGGTATAGGCCCACAAGTAGAAAGTGTCGAGCGATATCGATTAGTCAGGCGACGGTGTTCAGAGTCAAAAGCCTGCGTTAAACGAGAAGCTGAAATACTTGAGGAGATCCATGACACATAAACATGCAAATGGCCGCAGTCTGGTCGCAATGATGCTGAGCGCACTATGCGCAGTAGTCTTCTTGATGGTGAGCGGGAGCGCAAGCGCGCAGATTTCAGGTACAGGCACAATCTCCGGTACCATCATGGATTCAACGGGCGCTGCTATCCCCGGCGCCACCGTGGTTGCCACCTCCATCAGCACCCATCAAACGACCACCCGCACGGCAACCAGCAACGGTGATTACAGCATCACCCCGCTGACGCCTGACGAATACACCGTCACAGTTACCGCTCCCGGTTTTGAGAAGGTCATTCAGGAGCACGTCACCGTCAATGCGTTGAATACCATCGCGGTGAACATCAAGCTGCCTGTCGGCAAGATCGATCAAGTCGTTACGGTCACAGACGCGCCTCCTGTGCTGGAAACTGCCAACGCAACCCTGGGCGCGGTAATGGATCAGGAAATGTACTCCAGCCTGCCGCTCATCATGGGCGCCGGCGGCAGTCCTGACCAGCGCCGTGCAACTGACTTTGCGGTTTTGTTGCCGGGTGTGCAGAATACATTTGCATCCACCGGCTCAAATCTGACTTCGTCCAGCCCTGCCGTCAATGGCGGTAATCCTGCCGGCGGAACTTCAGAAATTTATCTCGATGGCTTGAACCTGCCCGAAGCCGACGGCATTGGTGACCCGCGTTTCACATGGACGGCGTTCAGCGTTGAAGCCATCAACTCCTTCCAGGTGCAGACTGCAGGCATTGGCGCGCAATATGCCGGCCAGGGTATTCAGAACTATTCCGTCAAGCAGGGCGGAAGCAATTTCCACGGATCGCTGTACGAGTACCTGCGCAATACCGTTTTGGATGCATGGTCTCCTACCGCTAAGATTCCTGCGCTTACCGGTGCCCCGGTTCCCGCAGGCGGGGCCTGCACCAGCGCAGCCCTGACCGCCTCCACCTCATGGTGCAAACTCGGAGGAATCAAAAACTCCGAAATCATGAACGAGTTCGGAATTGTGGTTAGCGGTCCAGTGATCAAGAACAAGTTGTTCCTGTTCGCCAACTATGGCCAGTATCGCTATGCGGCCGTGAACAAGCCTCAGACACAAACTATTCCAACCCTTGCTGAGCTCGGTTACTCGGCCTCGGGCGCTGCACTCGGTTATGCCGATTTCAGCGGTTGGGCTGCACAGGCTGGAACGGGCGCCGCGATTTACGATCCCGGAACGCAGAAGGTGAATAACTGCTCCGGCACCGCCTGCACACGCACCGCATTCACATCCGCTGCTTATGGAACGCCGGGCAACAATCAGATCCCCGGTAACCGCATTTCGCAGGCAGCGGCTTACATTAACAAGTTCATGCTTCCGTCTGAAGCGCTCGCGAACCAGTCGCTCTATACCAACAACATCGTTGCCAGCTACCCGGTTGGTTTGAACAACTGGTCAGAGTCGGGCCGCATTGACTACGACATGAGCGCGCGTCAGCAGTTGAGCTTCATCATCGCCTTCGGCCGCCAGGCCAGCACTGGACCGAACTCCAGCGGTGCAGCCAACGCGCTGCCCCCGCCGTTCAACACTGCTCAGTCCTATTCGCCGGTTACCACGGTCGATGTGGTCAAGCACACCTTTACCCTCAATTCGCGGATGGTGAACCAGGCTGCCATTGCGTTCGGCCGGTATGAAAGCTATTCGGTTACACCGGGCGTATCTCCCCAGTTTGCTGCAACGCAGACCGGTCTTCTCAACACGCCAGCAGGCCAGGCCAGCTTCTTCCCCGGCATCAACTTCGGCACTGGTGGTATCGACATCCCCAACACCGAAGCTGGATATTCTGAGAACAAGAAGACTAACAATACCTACACTGCCACGGATAACTTCCAATGGCAGTTGCACCAGCACAACATCCAGATCGGTGGACAGATAGTTGATACACAGTTCAACTACACGAAGAACGAAACCTTCTCTTCGCCGATGACTTATACCTTCACCAATGCCCAAACCGAAGGCTATTCAGCTTCGAACGGTGCAGCCATCACCAACACTGGTACCACCGTCGCCAGCTATATGCTGGGCGCCGTAAATAACAGCTCCGTTACGGTCGGTGTTCCCACGCTGGGCACGCGCTGGCTGGACCCCTCCTTCTGGGTGCAGGATGACTGGAAGGTCAACTCCAAGCTGACCCTCAACATCGGCGTTCGCTGGGATATCTTTCCTTCGATCAAGGTCGCGCAGAGTTTGTTCACTTGGCTGAACCCGACGGGCACAAACACCAACAGCGGCAACCTCGGAACACTGGCCTTCGCCGGCGGTTCTACGTCGGATGGCTTTCACGCCGGTGTACAGAACCCTGCGCCACTCTGGTACAAAAACGTCGCTCCTCGCTTCGGCGCGGCGTTCCAGGCCGATCCCAAGACCGTCTTCCGTGCCAGCTTTGGCGTCAACTTCGCTCGCGGCGATTGGACGAGCGGCAGCCAGTCTGGCTCACCCGCTACGACCGGCCTCGTTCCAGCTGCATCGGCAACCGCTGTTCCCAGCAACCAGCCACAGTTCTACTGGGATGGAACCCAGTGCACCGGCGGCGTAGCGCAGGATGGCTTTACGACCTGCGGTTGGACCGGATCCATTGCCTCTCCTGTCTCGACTCTGCCTTCTGGAGCTACCCTGGCTGAATTCGGCGCAACGGAAACCGCAACGCTGAAAGCTGTAAACGCTCAATCTCCTGTCTACTTTGACAAGTATCTCGGCGCACGCACGCCGGAATACATCAACTGGAGCTTTGGCTTTGAGCGCCAGGTGACCAACGACATGTCCGTCTCGATCAGTTACGTGGGCAGCCAGGGCCACTTCCTGAACGTAGGCAACGCGATGTATGCCCGGAACGACAAGCTTCCGGAGTCGATGGCCGCACTGGCGGGTTACACGCTTACCGCAAGCGGCGGAACGGCTCAAACTCCATGCAGCGGAAATACCTGTCTCTTTCCAGTGCTTGGACAGAAGGCAACGACAACCTATCTTGGAATGGCGCAGACGGATGGCTTCACGCCTCCCAATCCATATAGCGGTGGCGCGGCCAACTACTACTCCAGCAACTCGGTCTACCAGTACTACACAAACTTCCCGCAATACAGTGGCGTCACCGATACGACGAGCTTTGTCGGTAACGAAAACTGGAACGCATTGGAAGTCGTGGTCAAGCAGCGTCCGGCTCATGGTCTGAACTGGATGGCAAGCTACACCTGGTCGAAGTCAATTGATGACCTGGGCACTTTCCGCGTCTATGACAACCCACGTCTTGATCGTTCGATCTCGGCAGCCTCGCAGCCGCAGAACTTTGTCGGCACCGTGGTGTATCAACTGCCTTTCGGAAAATCGAGCCACAACATGTTCTACCGCGGTTTGGCAAGCGGCTGGTCAGTATCTGACATCATCTCGCTCCACTCCGGACTCCCGGCTGTCATTACCGGCAGCGGTTGCGGCGGCAGCAGCATTCTCAACACCTGCATGCCCAACGTGGTTAAGGGAGCGGCGGGCCGTCAGTACAAGTACGGCACGACGGCGACAGGCGCCAAGGTCAGTTGGGATAGCAGCTCGCCCAACTACATTGGCAACGTCAGCTACATGAACCAGTTGGCGTACAACGTGAACATCGCAGGCACAACAACCAACTATGGACAGTACACCGGACAGGCGTTCTCCGTCGGTAACGGTCCAGCTCTGTATGTTCCCGGGAATGCACCACGTGTTGGAGCAGGCAACGTATGGGGTCAGGCTTACTTCGACACTGACCTCGGTCTCAAGCGGACCTTCTCGATATACCGCGAGTGGAAATTCAGCATTGGCGCTGACATCTCCAACCTGACCAACCACGTCGTGTACTACACGCCGTCGGCCACGGTTCAATCGTCAGGTACGACGACCCCGACACAGCAGCTTGTAGGGACCCAGGTATTCGGCTCGGTCTCCAAGATCAACCCAGCTAACAACCCGCGTGAAATCCAGATCTCCGGGCGCCTTAGCTTCTAACCTCGAATCAAAAGGCAATACCAATGGCCGCCTTCGGGCGGCCATTGTCTTTGCATCAAGAACGAAACACCTGCTTAGTTCAAGCGGAAGCGTTCACGCATCAGGCGCTGGAAGCGTGGCCGCCAGATCAGGTCATACGCCAGCTCTTTGCCGGGAAACATAGTCAGCGCTGCCGAGCGCGCGTCCGCAATCATCTGCGAGGCTTCATCGAGCGTGAGAGATCCATCCTGCGCGATGGTTTGCATCACCAGGTTCATCATTAGTTGCAGGCGGCGGATAAGCCGCTGCTCTTCCTGCGAGGCCGCTTCAGCCCGTTGCAACACAGGCCCAGCGGGGGCATTACCAGTCGTTATGTTTGGCATAATCATGCTCCTGCTATTTAGACGCGGCAGGCAGTGCGGAGATTCTTCCATCCGGCAGCAGCAGGAACGTCTCTGCGCCCTCGCGGTCAGTGCGAAAGGTCTTTACATGCGCTGCCTCCAGACGGCCAAGTACTTCCGCCCGGGGATGTCCGAAGGTATTGTGCCTCCCCACGCTGATTACGGCATCCTGCGGAGCGACAGCGGCCAGGAAGTCAGGTGTCGTGGAAGACTTGCTGCCGTGGTGGCCGATCTTGAGCAG
>Ga0206877_10075_pt1 | contig 32155 bp, 26 predicted proteins | sample Alteio_BWOrgCont_7_FD_152623 | JGI IMG/M metagenome (GOLD analysis project Ga0206877, IMG submission 152623) | Enriched cells from forest soil in Barre Woods Harvard Forest LTER site, Petersham, Massachusetts, United States -... | ecosystem: Environmental > Terrestrial > Soil > Temperate forest >...
CGCATCGGTGTTGTGAACCATCTCGAGGCCGACGTGGCCGCCGAGCGACCAGCCGAGAACCGCAAATCGCTGATGTCCGAAAGCGCGCATGACCTGAAGCGCGACATCGGCGTATCCCGGAACGGAATAGGTCGCCTCGGGACGATGCGCATTGTCCGACCGACCATGGCCGGGCAGGTCGATCGCGACGCAGCGGAACTCGGCCCCGATCGGTCCCTGCAATTGGTTGCGGAAGACCTGCTTGCAGGACGAATTGCCATGGATCAGCAGCACGGTCGGCCCTTCGCCGAGGCTGAGCGCGACCGCGACTCGGCAATGGCTGGTGTCGACGTAGGTCTCGTCCATCGGCGCATCCTGGCGATCCTGCAAGAACGGCGCGAAAGCGCCGTCTTGTTGCGTCAATAATCCTTCAAATGATTATTGAACTCAAGATACATTATTGATACGCTTGGCCGTGCCAAAGTCGATTAGCGCCCTGATTATTCGATGATTTTTGGAATGGACCTCGGAGTCAAAAAATACCCTCCTCAGCGAGCCGCGCGGACGGCGCAGGCCTCGGGCGAGGCGGCCCTCGAGGAGCTGCTTCCGCTTCACAAGCGCGTGCATCACGGATTGACCGCGCTCATGGAAAGACGGGCGTTTCCCGATGGCCTCGTATTGTTGGAGGGGCCGATCGCCGCCTATTTCGGCGTGAGCCGCGTTCCGGTCAGGAAAGCGTTGGCGGATCTCGCCGAACGCGGCGTAATTCGCAAATTCCGCGGCCGCGGCTACCTCGTCGATCCCGAAAAGCGCAACCCGGCGCCGCTTCGGTTAGCGTTTCAGACTCTCGACCTGCCCGCACGGCCGACAGGGGATTTCGGCAGCCAGCGCAAATACGAATGGCAACGCGTCTATGACGGGATCGCGGAGGATGTGGCGCAGTGTCTTCTTTTCGGGACGTACCAGATTCGCGAAGCCGGGCTATGTGAGCGATATGGGATCAGCAGAACGGTCGTCCGGGAGGTGCTTGGGCGCCTGATGACGCGAGGCATTATCGACAAAGATAGGCGATCTCACTGGATATGCGGGCCCTTCACGGCGAAGGCGACAAGCGAACAATATCAGATGCGGATGATCCTGGAGCCGGCGGCGCTCCGGGAATGCGCCGAGGCCGGCGGGCTGCCGGATGTCGAAAGAATGATTGCCCGCCTTGATGAGGTTCGTTCACGCGGGAGCGCGTCTTCCTCGACAGGAATGTCGGAACTCGAAGACGATCTGCATGGCGCGATGTTCCAATCCTGCGTCAATGGACGGCTCAAAGCGAGCATCTTGCAGAACCAGCTCGCTCTCAGCGTCAATCAGACTTTCTACCGTCATTTCGGCGTCAGCGCCGGTGAACCGATGTTCGACGAACACAGAAGAATTCTCATTCTGATCGCCTCGCGCGAGATCGATCGGGCGCTCACGGCTTTGGTCGGCCACCTTGAGGCGGCGCGGGACCGCGCGCAGGCGAGACTGAAGGTTCTGGCTGTCATCGAGGAGCCCGACCTTCCGCCTTTTCTGGAAAGGACGCATTGATCGTGAGCCGCGATCGTCCGCTGCGGATTATTGGCACGCCCGGCACGATGACCAAGGAAATCCGGCTGAGGGCGGAGGCGGATCTCGGATTCCCGCTGAAATTGGAAGAGCTGGACGGCCTCCAGCTTCAACGTCGCGCGGTGACTGATCCAGCGTCGTTCGACGTAATCGACCATTGGTCGCTCACGACTGAATTGGCATGGACAGCCCGCGCCATCCAGCCCATCGACCTCTCGCAGATCGCGCGCTGGAAAGATGTTCTGACGTTGGACAGCACGCACCATCTGCTCGACGAACTGAACGTCGGCAAGGGCGTCTCCCCGCGCGAGATCCTGTTCGTTCAGCCCGACGGCCTGCTGGGATCGACGCCGACCCGAATGGTTTCCATGGTGCCGACGCTCTATCATTTCGATTCCTTCGGCTATCATCCTTCGCTCCGCGATCAGCTCGCCGAGAACGAAGCGGAAAGCTGGGGATGGCTTCTGGATGACCGCTGGCGCGGCCGAATGGCTCTGACTGCGCATCCGCCGATCGGAATCGTCGAAATGGCCCTCGCTGCGGAAGCGAAGGGGATGATGCGTTTCGAGGACATTGGCAATCTCACCATCGAGGAGATCGACGCTCTCATTGGCTTGCTGATCGAATTTCGCCATCGACGTCATTTTCGGGCGTTTTGGTACTCATCGGTTCAATCCGTAGCTCTGATGCAGACCGGGGGAGTGCACATCGAAAGCATGTGGCCAGAGGCCGTGCAGGCGTTGTACCGCGATGGCGTCCCGGTCCGTTATGCGTCCCCGCGCGAGGGCGCCAGAGCCTGGATGATGGGACTGTGCATTTCGGCGCGTTGCAAGGAACTCCAATTGGAGCGCGCTTATAGTTTCGTAAACTGGTGGCTCAGCGGGTGGAGCGGTGCCCACGCAGTGCGACATGGCATATACGCTACCTCCGCGAGCAGCGCAGCGAAGTACCTGAGCGATAGCGAGTGGCTATACTGGTACGAAGGAAAGCCTGCAAAGTCCATTATTGTCGACAATTGGGGGAGAAAGGTAGCAGATCCCGGGGATGTTCGCTCTGGCGGATCGCATATTGAAAGGTTCAAGCGTGTCGCGGTTTGGAACACTTTCATGAATGAATATAACTATCTCATCCGCCGGTGGCGTGACTTTATGACAATATGAGGTAGAGCCGGCGGCAGGTTTTTCCTTTGCATCTCGTGAGATTGTCTACAGCTATTTGAACCGCTCTTCTGCCCCTCACGGGAAGAACGCAAGGCTCACGTGGCGGCGCGCTGCAGCGTCCCGGAATGGGAGAAGAATTCGGGGTCATCGCGAGGTGCCCCAAGGCCGATCCCCAACTGCCCTTGAGCCGCTTCGAAGTCCAAAACCGCACACTGATCGAGGCGTGGGCGTCGATCAAGAGTTTTCGGCCGAAGGATGGTTCGGGCGAGCCGCCGGCAGGAGGCGGCGGGCGGAAACAGGGAGACGGACTTCCACGGCCAGAAGCGCGGAAACGAGACGCACGCCTCGACGACCGATCCGGATGCGCGCCTCTATCGCAAGGGACCGGGCAAGGAGGCCAAGCTCTGCTTTATGGGGCATGCGTTAATGGAGAACCGCAAGGGACTGTCAGGAGTTCTGTGCGTGAGGCTGATTTCGTCACTGTCTGACGAACCTTTCGCGGAAGACGACGGCGAATTGGGTCTTGGCCTCGAACCGCTCACGCGGCGCCCGCTTCCATTCCCGGCCGCGTTGTTGAGAACGAAATATAGCAGTTTGATGGCGGCGTCGTCATTCGGGAAATGGCCGCGGGTGCGGACGGCGCGCCGCAGTTTGGAGTTCAGCGCCTCGATCGCATTTGTGGTGTAGATGATTCGGCGGCGCTTTCCGGATAGGCGAAGAAGGGCGCGACGTGCTGCCAGTTGCGCCGCCAGCCTGGGCGATCGCAGGTAACGCTGACCCCAGACTCCAGCCTCGAACTCTTCCATCGCCTTCATGCCAGCCTCGGCGTCCTTGGCGCGGTAGATTGCGCGCAGCGCCGGCATCACCGTCTTGCGATCCTTCCAGGACACGAACTCGAGCGAATGACGGATCAAGTGCACGATGCAGGTCTGGACGACCGTTTGCGGGAAGACGCGTTGATGGCCTCGGTGGATACGGGCCCCGCGCGTAGCCGGTTCAGACGTAGCCTCCATCGGCCCGCTTCCTGCCCTATGAACACGCGCGAACTAAAGCCGCTCGAACACACGCATAGGCGAAAATGGGAACCGAACCGCAGACATTTGGGAAAGCGGACTCGACGGGGGCACAAAAGTTTTTCCTATAGAATTTATCATTTGTATCAGTTGCTTAAGCTGAAAGATCGATTCCGCCCCTGGCACCATTTCATCATCCAAGCATGTCGTGAGAACTCAATCGGGCCATTGAATTTCGATGGCTCGATGATATTTCTGTCCAACGCGGTCCGAGTGGCCGGTAGACATCCTGCGAAATTGTTGGCCTTCTTGTTGGCCTCAAGGCCGACGCGTGCTCCCCGAGCGCAACACATGGCCTGCGAAGGATGTGGGCTCACACCAACGCAGCGCCTGTGCCTCTTTGGCGAGACGCCCATGCCCCTGTTCTGGCCGGACGATGAGGACTGCGCCGACCGCCCTTAATTGCCGATTGGAAGCCACTGGCCGATACTGAGCGGGGGTGACAATTTGTCTTCCCCCGTCAGTCCGAGGTTTGATCCGATGACCGCGAAAATCAGGCGATTGCTCGTAGCCAATCGGAGCGAGATTGCGATACGCGTTTTCCGTGCGGCGTCCGAACTGGGCATTCGGACGATCGCGATATACGCGGAGGAGGACAAGCTCTCCCTACACCGTTTCAAGGCTGACGAGGCCTATCAGGTCGGGCGCGGCGCGGGTGAGCTGAAACTCGGGCCTCTTGAGGCTTATCTTTCGATCGCCGAGGTCATGCGCGTCGCGGCGGCAGCGAAGGCAGACGCGATCCATCCAGGATATGGCTTCTTGTCGGAGAGCCCGGAATTCGCTGAGGCGTGCGCGGCGAATGGCATTGTCTTCATCGGCCCGAGTCCGCAAACGATGCGCACCCTCGGCAACAAGGTCGCCGCCCGCAATCTCGCAATATCGGTAGGCGTGCCGGTAATGCCGGCTACAGATCCGCTTCCCGATGACGACGAGGAGATCCAGCAGCTCGCCGCGAAGGTTGGCTATCCCGTCATGCTGAAGGCGTCTTGGGGCGGCGGCGGGCGCGGGATGCGTCCTATCGAGCGCGAAGGCGCGCTCCTCGATGCGGTTCGTTCCGCAAAGCGTGAGGCGATGTCGGCCTTCGGCAAGGACGAGGTCTACCTGGAGAAGCTGGTGCGTCGCGCGCGGCACATCGAAGTGCAACTTCTCGGTGACACGCACGGTGCTCGCATGCATCTGTTCGAGCGCGACTGCACGATCCAGCGCAGGAATCAGAAAGTGATCGAGCGCGCGCCGGCGGCCTTTCTCGCTTCGGAAACGCGCGCGGCGATGTGCGATGCGGCGCTGAAGATCGGCGACGCCACCAACTATGTCGGCGCCGGCACCGTCGAGTTCCTAATGGATTCGGATACTGGCGCGTTCTACTTCATCGAAGTCAATCCACGCGTTCAGGTCGAACACACCGTAACGGAACAGGTGACCGGGCTCGACATCGTCAAGGCGCAGATCAAGATCCTCGAGGGCGGCCGCCTGGGCAATATCGCGGAGACCGGCATCCCACCGCAAGCCGAGGTGCGTCTCAACGGGCACGCGCTACAGTGCCGCATCACCACCGAAAATCCCGAAAACAACTTCATTCCCGATTATGGGCGGATCACCGCCTATCGCGGCGCGTTCGGGTTCGGCATCCGCGTCGACGGTGGCACGGCTTATTCCGGCGCCGTCGTGACGCGCTACTATGATCCGCTGTTGGAGAAGGTTACCGCGTGGGCGCCGTCCGCGAAGGAGGTCATCGCGCGGATGGATCGCGCTCTGCGCGAGTATCGCATTCGTGGCGTCACGACAAACCTCGCCTTCCTCGAGGCAGTGCTGAATCATCCGAAATTCCTCGACGACAGCTACACGACGCGATTCATCGATGAGACTCCAGAGCTTTTCGCCGTCCGAAAACGCAAGGATAGGGCGACGAAGCTGCTTACCTACATCGCCGATGTCTCGGTCAACGGCCATCCGGAAACCCGGGGCCGAGCGCGGCCGCCGACCGACGCTCACCGGCCGGAGGCGCCGCGCTTTGATCGGTCGGCCGCGGAGGGAACGCGTCAGATCCTTGATCGGCTCGGCCCGAAGGGGTTCGCCGATTGGATGAAAGTGCAATCCCGGGTCCTCGTCACCGACACGACCATGCGCGACGCTCACCAGTCTCTGCTCGCTACGAGGATGCGAACCTTCGACGTCGCGCGCGCGGCTTCTGCCTATGCGACGGGATTGCCACAACTCTTCTCGCTGGAATGCTGGGGCGGGGCGACTTTCGACGTCGCCATGCGCTTCCTGAACGAGGATCCCTGGGAGCGCCTCGCGCTTATTCGCGAAAAGGCGCCTAACATACTGACGCAGATGTTGCTGCGTGGAGCGAACGGGGTTGGCTATGCCAACTATCCCGACAATGTCGTTCGCTTCTTCGTTGGGCGCGCGGCGCGTGGCGGCATGGATTTGTTCCGCATCTTCGATTGTTTGAACTGGATCGACAACATGCGCGTCGCCATCGACGCGGTGGTGGGGGAGGGAAAACTCGCCGAGGGAGCGATCTGCTACACCGGCGATATTCTCGACCCTGCGCGCGCGAAGTATTCGCTCCGATACTATGTCGACCTTGCCAAGGAGCTGGAGCGCTCCGGCTGCCATATCCTCGGCGTTAAGGACATGGCGGGGTTATTGAAGCCAGCCGCCGCGCGCGTGCTTGTCAAGGCCCTGAAGGAAGAGGTCGGTTTGCCCATCCACTTGCATACGCATGACACCTCAGGCATTTCAGCCGCAACGGTCTTCGCCGCAGTGGAAGCAGGCGTCGACGCCGTTGACGCCGCGATGGACGCAATGTCAGGCGCTACGTCGCAGCCCTGCCTCGGTTCAATCGTGGAGGCGCTGCGGCATGGCGAGCGGGACACGGAGCTCGATCCCGATGCGATACGCGCGATCAGTCTCTACTGGGAGGCTGTGCGACGGCAGTACGCCGCATTCGAAAACGACCTCAAGGCGGGAGCGTCCGAAGTCTATCTCCATGAGATGCCGGGCGGTCAGTTCACCAATCTCAAGGAGCAGGCGCGCTCGCTCGGGCTGGGCAGTCGCTGGAATGAAATCGCCACGACCTATCGCCGGGTCAACGACATGCTGGGCGACATCGTGAAGGTGACGCCGTCCTCGAAGGTCGTGGGAGACATGGCGCTGATGATGGTGTCACAGGGCATTACGCGCGAGGACGTGCTTGATCCCGACAAAGACATCGCGTTTCCGGCGTCGATGGTGGAAATGTTGCGCGGCGAGCTGGGGCAGCCTGCCGGCGGATGGCCCGTCGATCTCCAAATGAAGGTTCTGAATGGGGAGGCGCCGATCACCGGCCGACCGGGCGCGCTGTTGCCCCCCGCAGATTTCGCTACGGAGCTGGCGAAGGCCGAGAAGGCGTGCGGGCACAAGCTCGACGACGACGAATTCGCCTCCTACTTGATGTATCCGAAGGTCTTTACCGACCATTGCGCCTCCGACCGTAAATATGGCCCCGTCTCGGTGCTGCCGACACCGGTGTTCTTCTACGGTATGGCGCCGGAGGAGGAGCGCACCATTGAAATCGAGTCGGGCAAGGCTCTCGTGGTGCGGCTGACGACGCTCGGGGACACCGACGAAGAAGGGCAGGTCCGCGTCTTCTTCGAACTGAACGGCCAGCCCCGCGTCATTAAGGTGCCGAACCGGTCGGCCGTGGCCACCCGCCCGGCGAGGCGGAAAGCCGAGGAGGGAAATGCGAACCACGTCGCGGCTCCGATGCCAGGCTCGATCTCTTCCATCGCGGTCAAGCCCGGCCAAGACGTGAAGATTGGCGATATCTTGCTATCGATCGAGGCCATGAAAATGGAGACCACGATCTCCGCACCGCGAGACGGAACGGTGCGGGAGTTGCTTATCGGGCCGGGGCAGCCGGTCGACGCAAAGGATTTGCTGGCCGTAATCGGCTAGTTGTTTCGCGTCAAAGGGCTTTCTCGGGGAAGAAGTGGCCGAGCCGAGCCCGATCGCGGCGAAGATGGCGTTACCGATCGCCGGGCCGATGACGGTCGCCGCCGGCTCGGGGACCAAAATCGCCTCGCCGAGGCCAACAGATTTCATTTCCTTCCTCACATCAACCACGCCGCGCGCGGGCCCCAATTGGGTCGCCAGAACCCGATTTTCCGGTACATCAAGAGCCCTCCCAACGCAGACACTGGGCAATCGATTTCCGCGATCGAGTGACGCTCCCTGACTGCGCCACGGCCGCTTCATCATCGCTTCGGCGCAGCAGCGTGTTCGCGTTCGACTTCGCCCGCGCGGCCGGGTATTGCGTCCCGGTCTCCAGATTCAACAGGGGAAGGATCTCTCATGCAGCTCGCTGACGTCCGCAAGAACGCCTTCGCGATGCCGCTCAACAACCCCGCGTACCCGCGCGGGCCGTACAAGTTCTACAACCGTGAATTCATCGTCATCAGCTACCGGACCGATCCCGGCATTGTTCGGGCCCTGGTTCCGGAGCCGCTCGAACCGATCGGCGATACGGTGAACTATGAGTTCATTCGCATGCCCGACTCGACCGGTTTCGGCGACTACACCGAAACTGGGCAAGTCATTCCGGTACGCTTCAGGGGCTCCGACGGCACAGTCCAGGAGGGCGGTTATGTCCACGCGATGTACCTGGACGACAACGCGCCGATCGCCGGGGGCCGGGAAATCTGGGGCTTCCCGAAGAAACTCGGCACGCCCAAGACATCGCATCAGTCCGAGACAATCGTCTGCACCCTGCACTTCGGAGCGGTCCTGTGCGTGTCGGCGACGATGGGCTACAAGCACCGCGAGGTTGATCCGGCGCCCATTCTCGCCGGCCTCGCGAAGCCGAATTTCATGATCAAGATCATCCCGCACGTCGACTGCACGCCGCGCATCTGCGAGCTGGTGCGCTATTACAGCAAAGATGTCACGCTGAAGGGCGCGTGGACTGGGCCTGCTGCGATAGAACGCTTCGAACACGCGCTGTGCGACGTGGCGCGGTTGCCCTCGCGCGGGGTGGTCGCAGCCAGCCACTACCTGACCGACCTCACGCTCGGCCTTGGCGAAGTCGTGTACGACTACCTCAAGGAGCCCTGAGACGCTTTCCCGTTACCGATTCTCGACCGCCGCCTCATTCGGCGCGTCATGGCCACCGCGAAGGCGTTGGCGCCCTTCGCTTGATCTTGGCAGCGGTCGTATGGCGGCGATCTGGCACATCGCTACCGATTGCTGAGGCGACGGTCGACTCGAGGCGTTGGAGTTACTGCCTGGTCAGGCAGGACCAAATTGACTAGTTCGGCCCAGCGCCGATCCCACGTGTTGGATTCCCGCGGCCAGCTCTCCTGAAGGCGGGTTGTCCCCAAATCGCTCAAGACGGTCGCCCAGTCCCCGCCTGTCGTCATCAGATGGAGGTAGCGCTTAAGTCGGCGCGCTGCTCGGATGGGGGATGCGACGACCTCAAGGCCGGCGTTCAAGTAGTGGTGCAGTTTGTCCGGATTCACATGGTCGGTCATCGGGTGGCCGACGCGATAGGGCAGAAGTCCGACGCGAAACCGGCCGAGGATAGCTGGCAGATCATCGTTCTCGTACGGCCCATGAAACGAAACATTATGGCGCCGCTCCATCAACCCATTGAGTTGCGGCTCCGTCTCGGCGGCGCCGATGCCATGGATCGACCCGAAAACATCAATGGTCACGTCGTTAGCCGCGAGCGCGTCCAGCCATTCGAAATCGACGCGGCGGTCGATCGATCCAATGTAGACCATTTTCCTGGCGTCGACTGTCGCGACCGACAGAAGATGTTCGACATGCGAGGCATTGTCGAGATGGTAGGCGGTTGGATATCGGCTTCGCAGTTCCGGATCCAATATGATCGAATGTTGGCACCGGCAACGCCAAACCGCATCGGCCGTAAGCCGGCGAACGCGGTCCGAGCCCTCCGCATTGTAAAGGAAGTCGTCGTAGACGTCATACACCCAATGGACGTCGCATAAAACTCTATGCAATTTCGTCGCGAGCACGACTGCTTGCTCGTCCAGTCTCGTCGCTCCCAGTCCGGTGAGCCCCACGATCGGGCCAGGCTGCAGGTGGTCGCTAATTATCTGTCGCAATCCATAGGAGTTGCAGTTTATGGAATATTCGGCGCGTTCGGCGTCTGCCCAGGAAAGTATGAGCTTGTCCCGGCCGCATAGATGCAACGCCTTCCCGCCGGATCGCTCCGCAGCGCCTATCAGGTACTTGCGGAAGTCGCGGTGATACCGTGTGTTTGCGAAGATTAACAGGTTGACTGGCAATCCACCGGCCCCTTGGCACACGCTAAAGCTTGTCGTACTCGGACTTACTAGTTGCTCAAAACGCGATAGCGGAACCTCTTCACCCCCATCCCCATGCTACCGTGCAGTCTTTCGATCTGTCCTGCGCTTATTTCAGCACCGAGGCGGAACTCAACAAGAGAAACACCGCGAAACTTCGAGGCGTCGGTCGATGATAGAACTGTCAAAATCTCATCGTCGGTCGATAGGTGGAAATTCTCGATCGGCCCGTCGTTGACACGAACTCCGATTGTAGTCGGGTTTGATACGCTGGTTTGAGGAAGGGCGAGGTGAAGCTGCAGCTCCAAGTGATGGCCGCGCGAGGCCTGCTCCTCGTTAAGCGGCAACATGAGAAGGCATTTGTTCTCCCGGCTCCAGATCACCCAATCCAAGGCGCTGTGCCATCCGCGCATGAAGAATTTGGTCGGATAACCTTCTGCGAAGCGGCTCGAGATCCAAATCCATCCGTCTCCGCCGAACGCGCGCTGAACCGCGCCGTCCACAACGGCCCGCGCTTGGTCCATCACCTCTTCCTGCTGGACGAATCTGTCGTGCACGAGGGTTATTTGCCGACTGTTCTCGTCCTCGAGCAGAACAAGCCTCGGATCAACTTCACTGCTATGCCCCTGCGCCGTCTCAGGATTTCTCACTGAAAGGGCCGAGCTTGAGGGGGGCGGAATACCCTCCCCCTGCCCCCCATCTTTGCGAAGGGAACAGGAGTAGACTGGAGCAGACGGCATCTCGTCCTGATCGAACGCGATCCGAGCCGCCAAAAGCGATCGACGCAGGTCCAAACCTGGCGATTCACCCAACGTCATAAAGACGAGTTGGCCGCCAGGCTTCAGAACTCGAAAGATTTCGCGGAGCGCGAATGGGGCGACATCCGCTTCCAGTTCCCGCGAGACCCAGACAGCGGCGTCGATCGACGAGGACGCTCTCGGGAGGTTGAGCAAGGAACCATATTCAATCCGGTCACCAACGCGTTCACTGGGCTCCAAGTCGAGGCGGTTGGCGACGCAAAAAATCACATCGCTTCCACCCAAGACGCTATCGGACAATTCGGAATCGATGTTGCGAGACAGATCATCAAGGATCAGCAGAGCGCGATTTGCGGCGTCACGGCTTAAGAAAGTTCGCGCTGTCGCGATCGTTTCCACCAAAGGCGTCGGAGCGGAACGGGCTTCAGATACGATCAGCTTCGCGGAGGGCTTCTCCGATGCCGCGATGATCCTGTTCGCGGCATCTGCCACGCTGGCGGCGGAGTGTCCAGTCATGCAATCGGGGCCGCTCGTATGCCGTGGGCACTCGATGAGCCAGTTTTGGGTGGCGAACCAGCAGGCTTTGCATTCCGACGGTTCCAAATTGATGTTTTGTGGATAGCCAAAAAATTCGACTGGCGTGGGGCCGAATAGAACCACACACCGAGTATGAACTGCGTTTGCGAGATGAACTAGGCCTCCTTCAGTATCGATGTGACATAAACCGTGCTTTATCAAGAGACCGGTCTCTTCGAGAGAGGTCTGTCCATTTAAGTAATGAGTGACTCCTTCTAACTTCTCCTCTTCGGCTATACCCAATTGAATGACGTCAACTCCCTCTTTCAGAATAGCCGAGATAATCTGCCGCCATTTCTGCGTCGAAATATTCTTTGTCGAGCTGTAATCGGTATTCCTCGTCCTCGTCGGCAGAAAAAGCAAATCAAAGCCATGGTGGACGGTCACATAAGGCTTTTTAAGTAATGGAGCTATGACTCGAAGCGATTGTTTACCGGGAAAAAACGGTATTTGGTTTAGATTACGGTGAGGGAGGCCAGAGGTTGTAACACTCACATTCATAGCTGACAGCCCAAGCCGCGCCATATCTCGAGAAAACGCGAAGTTGAGTTTGTGCCACCCGTGCAAAACGCAATACTTCTCTATCGTCTGTCTCAAGGCGGAGGACTTGCATTCAATCGACTCGATATCCTCACGCGCGATTCTCGACCCTGGAGGTATTATATACTGGACATGGTATCTCCAGACTACAATCAAATCAAAGACGGGTATATTGCTAAGATGATCGGCCAAATCGTATACATGCTGAGTACCTGGGACCAATGTGTCTCTTACGTAAGGATTGTGGGCCACAACTTCGCCTGCAGCCCGTTGGGCCGCGATGATCGTCAGGTCACAGGAAAAATGATCCGAGACAGCCCTCACAAGGTGAGTGGACTTCAAAAGATCGCCAATTCCCCCGCTAACAACCAAAGCGACCTGAATCCGATCTTTTCGAAAGTGCGGCGCCTTGGGCGCGTTAAGATCGTTCTCGGCAAACCAGGCCGCCCAACCGTCAAGACGCCGAACCTTCGGCAGGCGCCAGCCAGGATCTTGGACGCGAGTCGCGACAGGCCTGTCAGTTATCCCCGTCGAGGCGTGCGGTTTTAGGTACGCGAAAAGTTTTTTTGCTCTACGGCGAATATAGCGCTCCACCGTTCTGGGCAGATTCTCCAGCCTCTGCCTCCTAAGACTTTCGATCCTGGCCAGCTCATCTTGCCGGTTCAGGTGATCTCGGAGATCTGCGAGCACGCGATCGCGAATATCTACGAGATTAGCCTGTTTGGCCGTGAGTTCAGCCTCCGCCTCAAGAAATAACTCTTGTATTAGTTTATTCTCAATGGTAAGCAGTTGGCGACGTATAAGAAAGCTATTTAAATCCTGAGCTGTCGCAAAGCTCTGGCGTTCGACTTGTTTGGTGTCTGCTTGCGTAAGGCCTGAGGAAAGCGCGCTTGGTTTGAGTTCCTCGTTCATAGCGCTGCCTTGTCCCTTTATCCGATTTCAGGTCGGGCGTGGATGGGAGGGCGCCAGAGGGCAACAAGACTCATTGATAGCCATCGGCTCTTTCAAGGTGGTTTCTGACATAAAGCCTCAACCCATCTTCAAGGCGGGTCGACGGCGCCGCATAACCTGCCGACCGCAGCTTTTCGATGCTTCCACATGTATAATATTGATATTTGCCCCGTAATGCAGCCGGGAGATCGATGAACTCGACGTCGGGGGCGACGCCCATTTCAGCGAACATGATTTTCGCCTTTTCGAGAAAGGATCTCGCCGTCCCGGAACCGACATTGTAAAGGCCGGATTGCGCGCCCGGTTCCTGAAGCGCCCACAGCGCAACGCGGACACAGTCGCCGACCCAGACAAAATCCCGCAGCTGGCCGCCGTCGGGATAATCGGGATTCTCGGAGCGGAACAGGCGGACTCGACCGGATTCGAGGATTTGCGCGTGCAACTGAGCGGCGACCGAGCGCTGGCCGCCCTTGTGGTATTCGTTCGGCCCATAGACGTTGAAGAATTTGAGACCGGCCCAGCGCGGGGGAGATGGAGCGCCGGTCGCGACCGCGTGCAGGACCCAGCGGTCGAACAGGGCCTTGCTCCACCCATAAGCATTGAGCGGCCGCAGCCGGCTCAGGTAGTCGGCGTCGAAACGGTCGAGAAAGCCCTCCCGACCGTCGCCGTAGGTCGCCGCGGACGATGCGTAGACCAGCGGGATTTTCGCCTGCGAGCACCAGGTCCAGAGATCGATCGAGAGGCGAATGTTGTTGCGCACGATCGCGTCGATGTCAGTCTCGGTCGTCGTAGAGATGGCTCCCATGTGGAAGACGCCCCCAATCTTTTCCTGATTGGCGTGCAAAAACGCTCCCGTCGCTTCGGGCGGAATGATGTCTAACAAGCGGCGCTTTGCGATGTTACGCCACTTGAAGTCGCTCGCGCCCATCCAGTCGCTGATGACAATGTCAGCCCCTTGTTGATCCAGGGCGGCGGCGATGTTGGAGCCGATAAACCCCGCGCCGCCCGTGATCACATACACGCCCGGCCTCCGTCTCTCAGTCCATTGAACTCGGCCCCGATCAAAAGGGAACTCTCCGGCGCTGCCATACCGCTCGTCGGCCTCCACCAATTGACGCTGGGCCGTCACCCAGTTTCAATGGAATCAGAATGATTTTGCCTCCCTACGATATCGGATCCGATCCGCGCCAACGGCGGCTTCGAGCGCGCAAACCGACCTTTTAATGGGGCAATTTGGCGTTAGCAATTCGATGAAGCGCCGATGGGTTGTCACCAAGACGGGCGACCGGTTCGTCACTATCGATCGCGCTAGGCGCCTCACGTTTCGAACATGATCAACGACTGTGGCGTTGGTCGAAGGGGGCGAGCGGTCGCCCCAAGGAAACCTGCCGCCTTTGCCATTTCGTCAAGATCGCTCAGCGTCCATGCGTCGCCGCCGGGGGTTGTCGCCAGCATCAAGAACGCAAACATGGCGTGTGTGGGCGCCCCAGCACGATCCTCGTCCGGGACGAAGTCTACGGCGCAGGCTCGTCCTTGCGGGGACAGGCTCGATCTCACCTTGCGCAGGATCGTTGCGCATTCCTCCGGGCTGAAGTGGTGGAGGAAATTCGCCAGGATAATGAGATCAAACTCGCCTCCCCAATCCACCTCGAACGCATTTCCCCCAACCGCGCGGAAGCGCTCACCGACGCCAGCGTCTACGGCGTTGGCGGACGCCAGTCCGAGAACGCTCGGCCAATCCACAGCCGTTACGACTGCTTCCGGGAACGCCTTGGCGAGCTCGATGCCATAGAATCCGTGCCCAGCCGCCACGTCCAAAACTGTTGCAGGGGGCCCGGGCCGCGCAGCAAGATAGACCGCCGCGCGCTTGGCGGCGAGGCGCGCGGTCGAACTCATGGCCTTGGCGAACCGGAGCCAGACGGGATGATCGGGCGCCAAATGCGCAAGCCCCGTGGACCCGCCGTGTCTTACGTAAGAAACCGGGTCGTCGAGCACGAGGCGCAGAATCTCGGGCGCGGCATAGAAATCGATCGAACTGCCCATCCACGCGGGGGAGGACGGATCCAGATACCTCTTGCCGGCCTCCGCGACGTTATAGGCTCCATCCTGCTTCCTCAGCAGGCCCATGACGGTGAGAAAGTCGCACAGAATCCGCATCCCGCGGCTTGAAGTGGTGGTTTGCTCCGCCAGGGCGTCGCTGGTCACGACGCCGCCCCCGATCAAGGCGATGACGTCGAGCTTGATGGCCGCCGTTAACGCCGCAGTCTTCTGGTAAGCCAGTGCAGCCTCGTAGGCGGGATTGTCCCAGCTATCCATTTTTCGTCGTCTCAATCTCTTCGGGAGGGCGTGCGTTCCAAGCCTACTCAATCTTTCCGCTTTTGGGCATAGTCGTCTGATGCGCCCTCCATTTTTCTCGAAGTTGCTTCATAGGATTTCCTCAGGTCGTGGGACTCCCGCTCGAAACTCATCCGCCAATGCGCTCGTGGACGAAAACCGTCTCCCCGGCGCGGAGGATTGGAAATTGACTAGGCCAGCGTTGGGACGTGAGATCGAAGGCTACGCCTCGGTTTGCAGTGCATCAAGCGGTCAAACGCTTGAGCTTTACGTCAATACGGCGGCGCCATTCTACACGGTCCAAATTTTTCGAATGGGCTGGTACGACGGCCGGGGCGCCCGCAGAATTTGCGGGCCTGTCACCGCGCGAGGTGTGCGCCAGCCTATCCCGATTCCGGACCCCGAGACCGGTCTGGTCGATTGCGATTGGCAATCTCCACTCTCGTTAGCTGTCGGGGCCGACTGGCGCTCCGGCGTCTATCTCGCCAAGCTGGAAGAAAGCGTTGGACATTGCCAATCCTACGTAATTTTTGTTGTCAGAGATGACGACGATGATGCTGATGTCGTGTTCCAACTTCCAGTCAACACCTATCAAGCCTATAATTTCTGGGGCGGCCGGTCTTCTTACGCTTGGGGCAGCGGTGACGGGCTTCCGTGGGGTTCGACCCCCGGCCGGCCCGCAGTCGTGGTTTCCTTCAACAGACCCTATGCCGCGAGCACGAATCCAGCGGCCGCGTTCGGAATGGGCGCAGGTGAATTCCTGTGCAACGTGCAGCCAGTGAGTACAGGATATCCGATCTCGAGCGCCGGCTGGGATTATAATGTCGTTCGTTGGCTGGAGAGGGAAGGCTATTACGTAACTTACGTCACGAATATCGACACTCAGATTTTCCAGGAATTATTCAATCGGCGCCGCGCGTTTATCAGCGGAGCGCATGACGAATATTGGTCCTGGCAGGGCCGTGCCAACCTCGAACGCGCTTTGGCCAAAGGTACGAGCTTATTTTTCCTAGGAGCAAACGCAATATACTGGCAAGTAAGGTCAGAAAACGATCGGCACGGGCGCGCGAACCGTGTTCTGGCAATCTATAAGGAAACCGCCGGTGAGTTAGACCCAGTCCTTCTCGACAACGACCGTTTCAACGACTATTTGGCGACAACCCAGTGGCGGCTGCCACCCGTGTCTCGGCCTGAGGACATGCTGATTGGGGTCTACTATTTGATGGACCCAGTCGACGGCGACATCATTGTTTCCGATGCTCGTCACTGGGCGTTTGCGAATACGGGCCTTGTTAGCGGCTCCAGGTTGCCGGGGCTGCTCGGTTACGAGGTCGACGGTTTGTCGGGAACCGCGCCAGACGGTCTAAGGGTGGTTGCTGCCTCTCCAGCTAAGAACCTTAACGATCCAAGCCGAATTGTTGTCTCAAACATGACGGCATACGTCGCCCCATCGGGAGCCGAAGTCTTTGCGACGGGGAGCATTCAATGGAGTTGGGGACTTGATGACTTCAATGCGCCGCGTCTTCGCACGTCACGGCTAAGTCCCGCTGCGGCCCAAATCACCCACAACGTGCTTGAGCGATTTGGGGCGAGGCGGTATTCGACTCATCGGCGTGCATAATTTATCAACCTTCTCAAGCGGCGCGAAAGAGATTCATGTTTCGTCGTGCCAATTGTCGGCGCCGGGATTTCTTTGTTGCTCATACCAGATGCGAGAGCTTTATCTTCATGCTCCCGAATGAGCGATTGTTGCGGTTCCGGTTTGCTCGAGCCGGCGGGAGAAGTTTCGTCTTTCGAGGTTGGAGTGAGAGGAGGAAGGGACTCGCTCGAGTCGAGCGACGGGTTGCCGGATAGCCAAGACCTAAGTCTGCTGGCGAGCTCGTTGATTCGGGATGTCACCAGATCGAAATGGGCTCCATAAGTCTCTTGCAGCGCGGCGTTATCGCTTAGCCGAGTCCAGACTCGGCCATCGAATTCGCCGGCAATGGCCAGCAAGCGCACCGCGAGTGGAGTTGGAGAATAAACAGCCAGGCGCTCGGTGTAGGGTTCAAGACCCCAGTCGACCTCTGGCGTAAGAGGTCGAACTGGCACATCGTCAGACGCCCAGACCGCGTCTCTCGCTTCCCCTCGCGGGCCCAACATGACCTTCCCGCCGATCATCAGAGGCGAGTCGATCATCACGACCGTCTCCACCTTATGGTTTAGCTTCATCAATAACCGCGCTGTCTCGAGCGCCACAATTCCCCCGACACAGTGCCCGGCCAGTCGGTAGGGCCCGGTCGGCTGCGCTGCCAAAATTGCGGGCAATCGATCCGCCGCCATGTCTTCGATCGAAGGCGGAATCGGCTCACCTCCAGGTCCATGGGGAGCGACGGCGATGAGCGAGATTTCCGGTCCCAGCTTTCGAGCAAGATGCTCGACGTAGAATCCGCCCCTCGTCCAGTCGCCGTGGAAAAACAGCAGCGGCGCGGCGCCGTCGGACGCCGCGCCGACCCGGACCGCCGCCTTAGGCTGTGGAGATTCCTTCTCGCTGAGTCTCTGAGCGAGCGATCTGACCGTAGAGCTCTCGAAGAGCAGGCTATCGGGCAACGCCTTCCCAGTCACCTGCCGCAGTTCGAGCATGAGCTCCGTCGCCAGAAATGAATCGCCCCCCTTGTCAAAAAAATCATCATCGATGGAAAGGTCCGATGTCTCCAAAAGCCTGCTCCAAATCCTAAGTATGTCCGCGCGCAGCCGGTCTGGCCCGTCGCCAAAGGTTTCCTCCGTCATTTGAATCCCTCCGCGAGACGTTGACGCTGGACTTTCCCGGTCGCGCCTTTTGGCAGACGATCGACAAAGACAATCCGGCGTGGAATCTTGAATTGCGCCAGGGTCGGCAACAGGAATTCGCGCAGTTCGAGCGGCGTCACCGTGGCTCCTTCTTTCAAAACCACCGCCGCGGCAACGTCCTCGCCAAGGCGCGGGTGGGGTACGGCGAACGCGGCAGCCTCCGCGACAGCCGGATGGCGCTGCAACCCGTCATCGATTTCCGCCGGCGAGATTTTCTCGCCGCCCCGATTGATCATCTCGGTTTTGCGGCCATGAATGGTGAGAAATCCTTCCGCGTCGAGGCTTCCGATATCGCCCGTTCGAAACCAACCGTCGACGAACGAATCACGGTTGAGGTCAGGGGCCTCGAGATAGCCCGATGTCACGGTCGGCCCTCCGAGCAGGATCTCGCCGTGTTCGCCGGCGGAAACCTCCCGTCCGCTCTCCGCGACGATCTTGACCGTATCCGTCGGAGGAATGCCGCATGTCCCGGGCTTGAACGGCCCCGGCGGCGGCAGGTTAGCTGAAATCTGCGCCGCTTCGCTCGAGCCATAGTGCTCCAGAACGGGCACGCCCAACGCGGCCGAAAGTCCCTCACGCACTTCTCGCGTCAGGGGCGCCCCGCCGGAAACCACAAGTCGCAAATTGTGGATCGATCTGACGTTCGGCAGCGCCTTCGTCTTGTCGAACATGAAACGGTGAAGCGTCGGACCGGCGGAATACCAGGTAGGCTTGAGGACGCCGAGCCATTCGTCGACATCAAGCGACGACGGGCTGAGCGGAAATGCAACGGCGCCTCCCGTAATCAATGGCGTGAAAACGGTCACCTTGAGCCCGTGGGAGTAGCAGATCGGGCTCACGCTGAGACAGCAGTCTGATGGAGTCAGACCGAACCACGATTGAACTCTGGCTGCCGCGGCGAGCATGTTCCTGTGGCTGAAAGGGATCAGCTTCGGCCCGGCGGTCGTGCCTGAAGTCTGCAGGATAAAGGCGGTGGCGGCAGTGTCGGGTTCTTCAGCCGCCGCGGCGCCGATCTTGGGAGCGCTCAGATCGAGGCCGAGCTTGCCGCGGTCTTCCCGGACGGCCTCGATGACTGCGACGCCACGGCCCATAGCCACCTCGCGGGCCGGAGAAGGCCCGTTTGCGGGCACGATGACTGCGAGCGGCCGAAGCGACTCCAACCGGCCGTCGATCTCAGGCGCAGTCAATTGGGTGTCGATTGGCACAGCGACCGCGGCGCATGCGGTCGCGACGATCGCCAGAGCCCCATCCGCGCCGCTCGGAAGCGCGACGGCGACCCGCGCGTCGCGGTCCAAGCCGAATTCGCGCAGCCGCATCGCGCAACGAGCGAGATAGTCGCGGAGGCCCCGATAGGAGAGCGGCGCGAAGCCGGTCGCAACCACGGCGGTCGAATCGGGGCGAGATTCGGCGTGGCGCAAAATCGCCGGTCCAAGACTGGTCGGATCAGACACTCGAGTCCTTGATGATGGCCATGCCGAACTTCACTCCTCATACCTCGAGGACCGGGGCCCCGCCCCGTCACGCTTGCCGAGCGTACCATCGGACCGCGCGCTGATAAGCGAGAAACCACGATGTGACAACCGCGCGCCCCCGGCTTCAACCGCGGTCTGCGCGACGAGACACCCTCATGGGCTTGGGCGGCAGTCGGCGGCTCAAGCCGACGCCGCGGTCGTTGATCCTTTTCGTAACATGAGATAAGTCCAGCTTGGCCGGTCCGATCTTGGGCAAACTCGATGGCGCGCCCAGGAATGCCGAGGGCGCCCGTGAGGCGGAAGAACCCAGGATAACATGCATCATCTCGGACCTGACGAGATCTCGGTCTCCGTGATCGTTCCCGCCTTCAATATGGAACTCTTCATTGAGGAGTGCCTGCGCTCGCTCCTTGAACAGACTGTCGACCGCCTTGAAGTGATTGTTGTCGATGACGGGTCAACGGATCGTACTTGTGAGATAGTCGAGTCCCTGACTCCACCCGACGGGAAGTGGCTCAGGCTGATTTCAAAGCCGAATGGCGGTCTCTCCTCCGCCAGGAACGCCGGAATGAAGGTGGCGCAGGGCCGTTGGATCGGGTTCGTGGACGCCGATGATTGGGTGGCCGCGAAAATGTTCTCAATTCTCGTCACGGAGGCGGAGAGCGCCGGCGCCGACCTGGCGATTGCGCGGAATGTGCGCGTGGACGACGCGTCCGGCGCCCAAATGCCAGCCATGCAAATTGACAGGTGGAACGAGTTCATCGCCTCGCACGGCCGCCTCGTGAATCCGCGCGATTGCCCGGACTTATTCACGCTCGATCATTCCCCGTGCAAAAGAGTCTACAGGCGAGTGTTCCTCGAAAAAATCGGGTTTGCGTTTGCGGACGGGCTGATTTTCGAGGACCTTATTTCGAGCTTCCAAATACTGTGCCGAGCGAATTTGGTCGTGCTGATCGACGAGGCTCTCTATTTTTATCGAGTCGGGCGCCAAGGACAGATCATCGGTCGTAGAGGCCATTCCATCCTGGACATTGTGCCCGCCTTCAATATTATCATGGACGAACTCTGGAATCATTTCGCCAACGCTGAGCTATGGGCGAATTTTATTTGTCTCCAAGGCTGGATGATCCTGTACCTGACTTCTCAGATCGAAGATGCATATAAGAACGAGCTCGTCCTCGGCTGCGCGAAGATCGCTCGGAAATTTCCTCCTCGAGGCCTGGTGCGGTTCCACAAGAAATTTCGGCGCGACACTGTGATCTGGACGGCGATTGAACTTCAACTTTACGGAAACCCCACCCTTTTTGCGGAATTCGCGCGAACCCAGGTCGCGTCCCAGCGCGCCAAGAAGGTGGCCAGCTCAGACGCTCTGAGGCGATTCTTCATTGCCCGCGCGCAAGTGACAAGTCGTTTGGCGCGCTTGTCCTCACGACGCAGATGGCGGAGCACGAATCAAAACCATCATATATCAGGCGGCCCCGCAACGGCTGTTGAGGCTTTGCGCTCTGGATGAGAGGGGGAGAATCGACTTGAAGCTTTTCGTTTGCGTTGTCGATGACGCACGCCTCTTGCCTCATTTCCTGAGGCACTACGGGCGTTTTGGCGTGACCGAGTTCCATGTGGCAGCGCCCACCGATTTGCGCGATTCGATCGCCCGCGCCTCACGCGGCCACAAAGTGATCCAGCACCACGAGTTCGACGCCGCGGCGAGCTTCACCGGCGGCGCGGACGCGGTCACCGCTATGCGGGACCTCGCGCAGGATGATGAAGAGTGGGTCGTGATCGTCGATCTCGATGAGTTCGTTGAATTACGAGAACCGTTGATCGACCTAGTCGGAAGGGTCGAGGCGGAGGGCGCCAATATCGCTCGCGGCGTCATGTACGACCGGTTTGCTCTCGACGGTCAGCTTACGGCTTTTGACGACGATTCAAACCTCTCGTCTCTTTTCCCGGTAAGAGCGCGCTTCAGACAGGTGGTGATGGGCGGCAATGAGATCAAAGGCGTCCTTGTCAAAGGCCGCCTGAAGAGTCTCGCCGCTCACCACAAGTTCCACGACGAGCGGCCCTATTCTCAGATCCTCGAGATTTCCCATTACAAGTGGAACGACCGCGCCCTCGACAGAACGAGGCTCGCGCGCGACATGTGTTTGGCCGCAAACAGCCCCTGGGATTTTGATGGCGAGTTCAAGCGGGTCCTCGATCACTACGAACAACACGGGCGGTTCGCCTGGGAGACGTTCGGCGGCGAAATCGTCGGCGGCGGCGCGCCCAAATCTTCGAAGCCGGGGGCGAGTTGGATGAGACGGTTTCTGGCATACGCGTCCGGCGCGAGAAAAGTAGGAATCAACAACTACTAATCGAGCCCCTGCTTGCCCGTCGCGCGCCCGCGCCTGGGCTTGCTGGAGCATGAAGCGTCCGGACGGAGTCGTCAGCACCGACGTGAAGGGAGCGGCCTCGCAATTTTTTGCGATGCAACTTCTTTGCGAAAATCAGAAGCCATGCTATGCGTTCTGCTCTCGCCGGATCAAACCCGCGCTCCTGGACGCCCGGCGGGGAAAAGGAGAGGATTTTTTTTATATTTTTTCGCCGCAACCCATTGAAAAGTCCCGATTCGGACGAATAAAACCAAGCAAACCCAAGCAATTTTATTTGGATCTGCTTGGTTGTCCTTGGAGTGCTTGGGGCATTTGGCCGCCGAGTGCGAACGTGTGACCTCGTGCGGACCGCTTCCGGGTTTGCGTGGCTGGCGGCTCGGATTCCGTCAAATCGCGGCGCGCTCCGGAGAGCCTTGTATCGACCGACTCGATGTGATTATCTTCGGCGCGGCGAGCTGTCTTGTTCTTTCGAGCCCCTTGAATGAATTCATCATGGGTCGCCAAGTGGCGGGGAGTGCGGGTCTTCGTTCTTGGCGACGTAATGCTCGACAAGTATGTATATGGGCGGGTCGAGCGGATTTCGCCTGAAGCGCCAATTCCTGTCCTTCATCATCAATCCGAGAAGGTTATGCTCGGCGGGGCGGCCAATGTGGCGCGCAACATTATTGCGCTTGGCGGAGAGGTCCTGTTGGTCGGGGCGCTCGGGGACGACGAGGCCGGCGATCTTGTCGCCGGTCCGCTGGTCGCGGCGGATCGGATCGAGGGCCGCTTCGTCCGGAAGGCTCATCACCCAACGACTACGAAAGTGCGTTACATCAGCGGCGGGCAGCAGATCATGCGCCTCGACATTGAGCGCCCGTTTAGCCTCGGCGCTCAAAACATCGACGCGATTTGCGACTGGCTCGCCGGCGCTGCGGACAGCGTTTCCGCCGTAGTTCTGTCTGACTACGCCAAAGGCGTCCTCGTCCCCGAGGTGATCCAACGGGTCGTCGCAATCGCAAAGGCGCGGCGCATTCCCGTTGTGGTCGATCCGAAATCGCCCGACGTTTCGCGTTACGAGGGCGCCACGGTTCTGACGCCCAACGCCTCCGAAGCCGCGACAATGGTCGGAATCGAATGTGCAGACGACGACCGCGCAGAAACGGCGGCGAAGATTTTTCGCGAGCGAGCCAAGGTTGAAGCGGTTGTTTTGACCCGCGGAGCGGATGGCATGACGATCCTCGATCCGTCCGAGGTCGAGGGCGCTGTGACGCATGTGCCGACCGTTGCATCGCAGGTGTTTGATGTTTCCGGCGCGGGGGACACAGTCGTCGCTGCGCTCGCATTGGCGCTGGCCGCCGGGGCCTCGGTCGCGACCGCCGCCCGCATTGGCAACGCAGCGGCCGGAATCGCCGTCAGCAAGCGCGGCACCGCGGCGGTGCATGCGGAGGAGCTCTCGGCCGTCCTGGGGGGCGTCAAGACGGGAGACGATCCGAAAATCGTCGGCAATGGGGTCGCTGCTGCAATTGTCGCCGATTGGAAGGCCAAAGGCCTGAAAGTGGGATTGACGAACGGGTGCTTCGACCTTCTCCACCCGGGTCATGTCGAACTTCTGAAGCGGTCGCGCGCCGCATGCGACCGCCTTGTGGTCGCGCTCAACGACGACGCCTCGGTTCGACGACTTAAAGGCGAAACGAGGCCGGTGCAAAATGAGCATGCACGATCCATCGTCATGGCGGCGATCGACAGTGTCGATCTCGTGACTCTATTTGATGAGGACACGCCGTTGCGACTCATCGGCTTGCTCAAGCCCGACTACCTTATCAAAGGCGCGGACTACACGCTCGCAACCGTCGTTGGCGCGGATTTGGTCCGCGCTTACGGCGGAAAGGTCATTTTGGTTCCGCTCGAAAGGGGGCACAGCACAACTTCGATTATCGCGCGCGCTAGCGCCGGGGCGATATGATGTTGATCGTCAACGCATTGAGTTGTTGATTCGGCTCGGGAGCTTCTCTCCGAATGCCCTCGTATCGCCCAGACGCCCCAATCGGCAAGTCGAACGCTCGGGCGGCCGGACGCGATTTCAGGTCCGAAATAGAGCGCCAGCTTCTCGAAATTCAGGATGCTTTTTGTGCGTTCGCCGATGATGCGGAACGCCAGAGGCAGGACACCGAAGGCCGGCTTCGCGAGGCGGAGCAGCAGAAAAAGGACACGGAAGATCGATTGCGCACGATCGAGAGACAGAAACAGGACGTGGAAGATCAACTGCGCGAGGCTGCATGGCAATTGCGGAAATTGCAGAAGACGCTTCCGGTGCGGATCGTCAGGTTTTTCAGGAGGTTGAATCCGTCACGATCAGCGCAGAAACGAATCCGGTGACATTGGAAGCCCGAAGTCGCCGGTGAAAAACCGACTGGCTGTCGATTATGCTGGCTTTCACGCCACCAGTAATCCCTCCGAGGACATACACTCAAGCTCACTGCCACACAGCGAGAAGAGCACTGGCGTCGAGGTGCGGGGCATCAATGTCGACAGGAGCCGCGAGCGCCTGGAGGCTGGGGAGATCATGTGCGATCGTCGACCGCCGCCAGCCGTTCCGCCTCGGCGAGATCGTCGACGGTGTTGGCGTTGAAGAAAGGATCGAGCGGTTGGGCCGGCCATGCGACGGTCGCCAGTCGGTGGCGCGCGGTCCACTGGCCGACCTTGCGGAGGCCTTCGACGACCAGCGCCCGGCGCAGCACATCGCGCGAGGCGACGCTCCACAACCCGATGACGGGATGAGATTGCCCCTCCGAAGCCGCGACCGCGATCTCGGCGTTCTCCGCGACCAACGCTTGGCTGAGACGCGCGACGAGATCACGGGGCAGAAAGGGACAGTCACCAGGAGCGCTGAGGATCCACGCCGCGTTCGGCCCGTTCGCCGCGGCCCAATCGAGCGCGGCGAGGATTCCTGCGAGCGGTCCTGGGAAGTCCTTCACGCTGTCGGCGATGACTGGCAGCCCGAACGATGCGAAGCGCTGGGGATCGCCGTTGGCGTTGATGGCCAGGCATTCGCATTGCGGCTCGAGCCGGGCGATGACGCGGGCGAGGATCGTGCGGCCGCCGATTTCGCGCAAGGGCTTGTCGCCGCCGCCCATCCGGCGCGCCAGGCCGCCCGCGAGCACCACGCCTAGCGCGCCACGAACATCAGCCGTCACGGCCGCCGCCTTTGCGCGCGCAACCAGCCGATCCGTCTTCGAAGCAGGCCAGATTCGGTCTTGATCATCGCTGGCTCGATTGCATGAATTGAATGGCCGGTGGAATATGGGCCGCCGATCGCTTCTATCATGCCCGCATTGGCGATTGGCGTTGGGGAAGCCTCGACGAGGACCGGAGAGGCCAATGGGGCAAGCCCTGGGGGCCGACACGGCCTGCATGCAGGATGTCAGCTCGAGCTAAACCGACGATCCTGGCGGCTTGTATGGCGATTGACGCTCCGCAAACCGGCTGCGCATGCTGCGGCATGGCCGTCACCAAGCTCGACCTCACCGGGCTGAAATGCCCTCTTCCCGCGCTCAGGACCCGAAAGGCCCTCAAATCGCTCGCGCCCGGCGATCGGCTCGAAGTGCGTTGCACCGATCCGCTCGCAGCGATCGACATTCCCCATCTGGTCGGAGCGACCGGCGACCGGTTGGAGGGCATCGAGCGCGGCGAGCGCGACATGGTGTTCCTGATCGAAAAATCGGCTCCCTCGACGGCGTCAAAGCCGCCGCCTCATTGATCGTACGCCGCGGCGTCACGGGGAAAGTGAACTCGGCCGGGAACCGAAATCGTTGACGTTTCCTTCCCGTCGCGCTTGATGGTGCGTGGTCGCGGACAGGCAAAACGCGCGCGTACGAAATGCGGGAACGGGCTGGCGAACCCGGGCAGAAGGCGATCGCAGCGTAACGCCGTCGTAAGGGGGGATGGAATGAGCGAATTCTCGCGCCGGGATATTCTTTCGACCGCGGTGGCCGCCGGCCCCGTGATCACCGCCACGGCGGCTCAGTCCGCTGAATCGCCGCCGGAGCCCAGCCGGGCTCCAGGCGTCGGCGGCACGGATCCGGTCCCGGGCGACGTGGTCCGCGAGGCCCAGAATCCGGACCTCCTGAACCCGCCGGCGACTGACTCCGGAACATTGCCCAATCTGAGGTTTTCGTTCGCGGATGCCCATGTCAGGCAGTCGAGCGGCGGCTGGACGCGCCAGGTCACCGCACGCGAGCTTGGCGTGTCGAAATCGATAGCCGGCGTGAACATGCGGCTCAATGCCGGCGGCATCCGCGAGCTTCACTGGCACAAGCAGGCTGAGTGGTCCTACATGCTTTACGGGACGGCCCGCATCACGGCGATCGACCCCGAGGGGCGCAACTTCGTCGACGACCTCTGGTATTTTCCCGGGGGCGTTCCCCATTCGATCCAGGGTCTAGGCCCCGACGGCTGCGAATTCCTTCTCATCTTTGACGACGGCGACTTCGACGAGGACAGCACGTTTTTGCTCAGCGACTGGTTCAAGCACGTGCCTTCCGAGGTCCTGGGCAAGAACTTCGGCGTGCCGGCGACGCTGTTCGGACACACGCCGGATCCGCGTGATCTCTATATCTTCAAGGCGCCGATCCCCGGTCCGCTCGGTCCTGACAAGCTCATGGGCGCCGAGCCGGCGCCGCAAAGCTTCAGCCATCACATGCTCACCCAGGAGCCGATCCGGACCAAGAGCGGAACGGTACGGATCACCGATTCCAGCATATTTCCGGCCTCGAAGAACATCGCGGCGGCCCTCGTCGAGGTCGAGCCTGGAGGAATGCGGGAGCTGCATTGGCATCCCAACACCGACGAATGGCAATATTACATCAGCGGCCAGGCGCGGATGGGCGTATTCGCTGCAAACGGCCAGGCGCGAACGTTCGATTTCCTCGGCGGCGATGTCGGCTACGTCCCCTTCGCCATGGGTCACTACATCGAGAACACCGGCTCAACGGCGTTGCGCTTCCTGGAGGTGTTCAAGAGCAGCTATTATGCCGACCTGTCATTGAATCGGTGGCTGGCGTTGACGCCGCGCGATCTTCTGAAAGTGCACCTGAACCTGGACCAGCAGTTCGCGGACGCCCTGCGAAAGAGCAAGGCGCCGATCGTTCCGGCCTGAAGCGGGCGGCCGCTCGCATGCGCAGCATCATTGATGAAGCCAGAACGGCCCGCGTTCCATCGCGTCGGTCGACCCCATCGCCCTTATGCGCTCGCGATTTCTGTCGAAGACGCGCACCTGATAGCCGTCTTCGACAAGGTTCACGGCAAGGGCGTGTCCCTTATTTCCGAGACCGATCACCCCGACGCGTCTGATGACGAATTTGACGATTCCCTGCCGCTTGCCTGCCGCGCGGGATGGCTCAATCGTGGCAGTCTGCACCATGGGATCTGTCCTTCGCTTTGGACGAACACGGCGACGGGCGAGCCGACGACGTTGGAGACCAGCCGGTCGCGTGCGGCGTTATCCATGACCTTGCGCACGAGCGAAACGAGGGTCGTTTCGGATCGTTGCCGGGCTTGGTCACGGACGTTCTTAGCGAAACAAATCCGCGAACTGTGATTCCAATCGCGACAGCACTCGTCCCGATAGGTCCCTCGGCGATTCCTCAATTGTCGGCTCCGGATGCTGGCGCGCTTGAGCCGGCGAGGGAGCCCGCGCCGCAAATTGGTTCGCGCGAAAGCGGATCGCTTGTTCGACGCGACCGTCCATGTCCGCGCCGTCCGCCTCGCTGATGCTCGATTCGCTCATGGAACTAGACCTTCAAAAGCCGAGGATCGACCGGCAGCGCCCGGATGCGCCTGCGGCGCCGTCCATCCTCGGCATGAGACTCTTCTTCGCGCCATTCAGTTCCGCGGCGCTGACCAATCCCCGTCGAACGCGGCCGCGATTTCGCCGCCGAGCCGACGCCGTTTCCGAGCGGCCGTCCTAGGCAATACTCAGCGTGCGTTCTTGAACTTCGCGGCCGCTTCCGAGCCCCCGGTCGCATCCCCGGCGGTGTAGGAGTGAGCGCCCGCGCCGGCGAGCTTGCCGCCGTCGACGATGAGATATTCCTCCCGGATCGGTCGGCGCTCGAACCAGCATTCGAGAATCTCGCGCGTGCCCGCCACGTTCTCGGCCCGGCTTGCCGGGGCCCGTGTCATAACCCTCCATGTTCATCGCTGCGGGGGGCCAGGATCGAACGAATGCATGCAAGCAAGTCGCTCTCGTTGAAAGGTTTGGCCAGATAGCAAACGATGCCGGCCTGCAGGGCGCGCGCTCGCGCCCTTTCGTCCGGATAGGCGGTGATCATGATTGTCGGAACCGGTCTGCCCGATGCGACTAGGCGATCATGGAGTCCGAGCCCCGTCAGACCCGGCATTTGCATGTCCGTGATCAAGCAAGCCGCGCGGTTTCGACTGTCGGACGCCAGAAATTCCTCCGCTGACGCAAAAGCCTCGGCGGCGAAGCCCAGCGACTTCATGAGCGCCTGCATCGCCTCTCGGACCGACTCGTCGTCGTCGACGATCGAAATGAGAGCTTCTTTCAACATTCTACTTCCGGCACAAGCGCAAGACACACGCGTCGCGCTACCAACGTCCACAGTATGGGATCCGGCGCGGCGCGGCGCGACTATACTATGGGGTCAGTTGACAAGCGTTTTCTTGCCGCCCGCCAGAGTGCTTGGCTGTGAGTATAAGCCGTCCTCACCTATTGGGCGCCCTGCCTGTTCCCTTGGCCAATATTCCGCTTTTCAGCGGAACGGTAACCTCACGTCCACTGGCGGGCTTCCTGCCCCCCCGCCCAAACGCCGGCCTCACTGAGCCCCTCCCTCTTCGGAGGGGCTCCTTTTACCCGGCTCATCTGCAAAGTTCGCAACGATACGGCCCGCCGCGCCGTAGCCCGCCGTCTCAACGAATGTCGTCTTTCGGCAAAACTGCGCTGAACCTGGGTTTCACGGGCCTGCAAGCATCACAGTGAAAGCTGCAGCTTGTCCGCCATACGAGCCAAGTCGGGTAAAGAGGAAGCTTTCATCTTCCGCATGACCTGCCCGCGGTGAACCTTCGCCGTAACCTCGCTGATGCCGAGATCGTAGGCGACCTGCTTGTTGAGCCGTCCGGCCACGACCCGAACCATCACTTCGCGCTCGCGCGGAGTCAGGGTTTCGAAGCGCGCTCGCAGTCCCGCCGCCACCTTCTCCTCCTCGATCCAGGCGCGGTCGCGCTCGAGGCCGAGTTGGATCGCATCGAGGAGGTCCTGCTCTCTGAAGGGCTTGGTCAAGAACTCGATCGCTCCGCCCTTCATCGCTCGCACGGACATCGGGATATCGCCATGCCCGGTGATGAAGATCGTCGGCAGTTGGATGTGCATCGTCGCGAGTTCGCGCTGAAGATCAAAGCCGCTTTGTCCAGGCAGCCGAACGTCGAGGACCAAGCAGGAGGGCCCTTCCGGCCGGCCCGACTTGAGGAATTCGCCCACCGAGGCGAGCAGCTTCGGTTGAAAGCCAACCGACCGAATAAGGCTGCTGAGGGCCTCTCTGATCTCCGGGTCGTCATCGATGACGATCACGGTCGGCGCAGTCGTGGTCACCGTCATCATCCTCCTCGCCCGCAGCACAAGCGACAGCAGGCTGACTTGAACGAATATCGCCTGTACCTTGCAATGTCTCCGATGTCGCCGACAGATGGTCTATCAAGCGGCCAGCGCCCTTTCAATTGGCCGCAGAGAGGTTGCGAGATGATCGCTTTCGCGTCCCGAAGTTGATTGTACGAAGGTGGAGGCAAATCACCCTTAGGTCAGGCGTCACGCCACCAAAGCGTCATGGCGCTCATACCCTGGCGCCATTCGCGTAAATGCCGCGACGATGTACTGTCTCCTTGGGAGGGCGCGCCCCCAGCGAGACGTTGGCGACGATGGCGGGTCCCGTGACGACGGATAGGCCTCCATGATGGGACGCTCCTCTGGCGACAGTCAGCAGTCCATAGTTGGCGGACTCGGAGCCGACGAGGCGAAGCTGATGAGGCGGAGAGCAGCGGGTCCGCGCCCGCATCGAATCGGACGCCGCTCCGTGCTCAAGACAGGCTTGGCATGGACCGCCTGTGCGATCGCAGCTCCGCTTCCCATCCGGGCTCGCGGCGAACAGCCGGTAAAGATCGGCATGGTCGAGCCCCTCACCGGCGTCTATGCCGCGCTTGCTGAGGGCGAGATCGCCGGCGCTCGGCTCGCCATCGACGAGATCAATCACGACGGCGGCATTCTTGGCCGCGAAACGCAACTGCTGGTCGCTGATTCCGGGAACGACATCATGGCCGGCGTCGAAAAGACCCGACGCCTGATCGACCAGGATCAAGTCGATTTCATCGCAGGCAACGTCAACTCTGCGGTGGCGCTGGCCATGACCCAGGTGACCGCCGAAAAGCGCAAGCTGCAGATCGTGACCGGCGGCCACACTGACGAAATCACCGGCAGCCGGTGCAGCTGGAATGTGTTCCGCATCTGCAAGTCGACCACGATGGAGGCGAACGCGATCGCCGTTACGCTAATCGAAGAACTAGGCGCGAAGTGGTATTTTCTGACGCCCGACTATGTCTATGGCCACGCGCTACAGTCGGCGTTCGAACTGAAGCTTCGCGAGCATGGCGGCGCCTGGGCCGGCGATATTCTCCCGCTCGGGAGCGTCGACTATTCCCAGGCCCTGACCAACGCAGAGGCCTTCAACCCGAATGTGCTGATCAATCTCATGGCAGGGGAAGATCAGGTCAACAGCCTCACGCAGATCGCCAGCTTCGGACTCGCCCAGAACATCGCGGTCGGCGGCGCCCTCTTCGAGTTGGAAACCATCTTATCCGTCCCCAACCCGGCCCGGACTGGCTGGTGGACCATGGAGTGGTGGTGGAATCAACCCGACGTCGCTCACATCAAGGCGTTTGACGCCGCCATCCGCACCCGCACCGGCAGGGCCGCGAGCGCGCGCAACTGGTTCGGATATGCCGGGATCCGCACGCTGGCGCAGATCGCCAACCAGGAAAAATCGCTCGATGCGGTCGCCCTCGCCCGCGCGCTGCAGGGATACACATTGCCCGCGGACATCTCGCTCGATCCCAATCCCACATCTTTCCGCAAAGCCGACAATGAACTGGCGAGCACGGTTCTGGTCGGCGAGGTGCATCCGGCGCGCGCCGATCCGTTCGACCTGTTCACTGTGCGCGCGCTCGTCAAAGGCGAGCAGGCTGCCGGCCCTGACTCGGAGACCGTGTGTAGGCTCGCGTTCCCCAGTTGACTGGAGCGGGTCAAGACATCTGCGATGGCGGCCCCTGCCGGACCGTAACCTTGTGACCATCGGTTAAGTCGACGGGCGGATTGAGGATCACCTGATCGCCGTCCTTTAGCCCTGAGCTGACCTCGACGGTTGTGCCGAAGTCGCGCGTTTCGGTTACCCGGTGCACGCGGGCGACGCCATTCTCGACCACCATCACACTGAGACCGTCGGCATTGAATACGATCGCTGCCGCCGGAACGATCAGCGACGGCGTCTTGCGTGGGATTTTCAGTTCGACGGTGCAATACACGCCTGCGGGCAACGCGTGGTCGGGATTGGGCACGTCGATTTCGGTCAGCAGCGTGCGAGTGCCCGGTTGCAGCGCATCGGCGATCCGAGTCACCTTGCCGGGAAATTCACGACCCGGCATCTCCGGGACGCGGACCACCGCGTCGACCCCTGGAGCGACCCCGAATGCTTGGTCCTGCGGCACATAGAGCTGAATGCGAAGCACATCGTCGTTCATGATCGTGAACATGTCGGTGCCGGTGTTGGCGTCGGCCTGCACCAGGGTGCCGATATCCACGTTGCGCTGGGTGATGTGGCCGTCGAAAGGCGCGACCACGGTCTGATAGATCTGTTGTTGGCTCAGAACCTTGATTTGCGCCTGCTGAGCCTTGATATTTGCCTCCGCTACCCCCACCGCAGCCTGATTAGCCGCAAGAGTCAATCGATCGGTGTCGCCCTGCTGCGGTGTCACCCAACCTTCGTGAACCAACGGCCTGTCGCGCCCCCAGGTGACGTTGGCAAGGTCTCTATTGGCCTGCATTTGTACCAGCGTCGCCTGATTTTGCGCCAGCGTCGCCTCGGCCTGCGCGATTTGATGCTGGATCTCCGGCGCCGTGATCTCGACCAGGACGTCGCCCTTCTTGACGCGGCTGCCGATG
>Ga0206877_10077_pt1 | contig 31972 bp, 25 predicted proteins | sample Alteio_BWOrgCont_7_FD_152623 | JGI IMG/M metagenome (GOLD analysis project Ga0206877, IMG submission 152623) | Enriched cells from forest soil in Barre Woods Harvard Forest LTER site, Petersham, Massachusetts, United States -... | ecosystem: Environmental > Terrestrial > Soil > Temperate forest >...
CTCGAGAACGGTGGCCGGGCAATCGTTGCGGTCGACTTGAACCTGAAAGGGGCAGAATTCTCACCTGAATTATTGCCGGTTCTCGCAGATTGGAATGTCAAACCTGACAATGGCCTGATCTGGTCTTTCTGAGAAAGCTTGGCATAAAATGTAGCTTTAACCGGCTTCGGCAATGTTTTAATCAGTTTCGATGATTGGTCCGAGAGAGTGTGGATTTTATTCTTGGTCAAGTCCCACTTCAACGGATATCTAGAAGTGATAAAATTTAAAACACCCACAATCCCTAAGACTAAAACTACGGTTACTACGGAATTCAAACCGTAGGCCGCTGTTCTACTTTTGAGGGCCTTTTGATTCTGGACTACGAGGGTCCCAAGTACGCCCAAAATGGGCAAAACTAAGACTACGGACAACCATAGCATCTCAGGATAGATGACTCGCGCGAAGAGCAGCGCCATCATGAGCACGCCTGCTGAGATCCAGAGAATCATTGTTTGTTTCTCGGTTTGTTTTTCGTTTTGGTCTTTTTGTAGTTTCTGTTTATTGGCTTTGGACATTTTAAATTACCTCCAACGGTAGGAGTCTAGAACTCGATGAGTGAGGAAAAGGCCAATTCCGATGAACGACAGGTAGTAAAACACATCGCTTGAATTGACGAGTCCCATTCCAAAATTGTTGTAATGGCTAATCAAGGAAAGATAGTTGAGAAGATCTCCCCAAACGGGTCCTGCTGATTGAGTTGCCCAACTGACAAGCCAGAAGAACATTCCGGCAGCGAACGTCAAAGCTCCAGCTACGATTTGATTTTCAGTCACCGATGAGAACAAGACGCCGGTTGATAGGTAACAGCTCGCAAGCAAAAGAGTTCCAATATAATTCGATACAATCGGTCCTATTTCAGGGTTACCCGTAGCGAATAGGATAATGGGATAAATGACTGTTAACCCCAACATTACAGCCAACAATAGAAAGGCTGAAAAGAACTTCCCTAAAATGATCTCGGTCAGTGTTAGAGGGGCAGTCATCAAGAGTTCAATTGTGTGCAGCTTTTTCTCTTCCGCAAAAAGTCTCATAGTAATGAAAGGGACGAGGAAGAGAAATATGACGTTCATATTTCCGTATAGCGGGCGAATAATGCCCTCGGTAATACTGACTCCCTTTCCCATATTGTATTGCTGGTATTGCATATTCTGCATATTGAAATGCGAAAGGTTAAAAAAGAACATCCAGCCCATGATCACCATGAAACCGGCAATGATGATGTAGGCAATCGGCGACGTAAAGTACGCCCTGAAATCCCTACGTGCAACCACCCAAATATTGTTTATCATAAGTTTGAGCTCCCAGATTTTATCACGCTTGTTCAACAGTTGTGAGTTGTAAGAAAATCTCTTCAAGACTGACGCGCTCAGCACTGAACTCTAATACTCCCATCCCACGGCTGACTGCAGTCTCGACGATTTTGTCTCGGATTTCCTTGGCTCCGGGTTTCAATTCCACAACGAGTTTGGTGCCAGCAGAGGTGACGCCTCCAACTCCATCGATTTTTCTGAGAGCCTCGACGCCTTCAGGTGATGGGGTCTTAACAACAAGGGAATAGATCAATCCTTTTTTAATTCGAGTTGTGAGCTGTTCCAAAGTATCTTGCGCGACAATTTGACCGCGGCTGATGACAATAATTCTTTGACAGGTTGCGGTAACTTCCGGAAGGATATGGGAGCTGAGAATGACTGTGTGGTCGCCTCCCAAGCTTTTGATGAGTTCCCGGATTTCGATAATTTGCTTGGGGTCCAATCCAACAGTAGGTTCATCTAAAATGAGTACTTGTGGATTATGTACAAGCGCTTGGGCAAGACCCACCCGTTGTCTATATCCTTTGGACAGGTTTCCGATCAGACGATTTCGTACGTCTCCGAGCGCTGTTTTTTCAAGTGCGGTGCTGACCGCTCTTTTGATGAGGTCCCCTCGGACTTGATGGAGCTGGGCGGCAAACTCCAAATAATCGAAAACTTGCATTTCTGGATAAACAGGGGGATTTTCAGGCAGGAATCCAACATTCCTTTTTACATCGAGAGGATTTTCAAATACGTCAAACCCCCCAATCGTCGCTTTGCCATCTGTAGCCGGCATAAATCCGGTCAGAATTTTCATTGTCGTACTTTTGCCAGCTCCGTTGGGGCCAAGAAATCCGACAATTTCACCCTTCTTAACTTCAAAGTTGAGATCATTCACCGCCGGGCGAGGGCCATATAATTTAGTGAGATGAGAGACTTGAATCATACAAGATCCTCTTTTGTTCCGTTTTTAATTTAGCGCGCAATTTCTTCAATAGCACTTTTTGGAGCAAACTTCATTGCAATTTGAATCAGCAATTTCAGTCAGTGATTTAATTCGACAAATTAAATCAGGAAATTACCGAGCAACTCCTTGCTCTGACGGTGCCCCGAGTTATTGAAATCTAAATTCGACATCATCGTAATTTTGTCAAGAGGGATTCTATCGCATTTTTTTCAAATAACGTCAGTCTGAGGTTTAGATGCTATGCGTTAAGAATTGTCAAGGTATTACTCCGTGAAGTTTAGGTCCTCGCCAAAAGTTTCTCGCATCCAGTAGAGTGAGGCAACTGCGATTGCTATGGTCAAGCAACCTACTGCCCATGCACTGTAGATCATGCCTATCGATTTCCCGAGTTCATGAAAGCAAATTGTCAAGACCACGACAGAAGCTCGAACAAAATTTGGTACTGTCGTCGTCGCTGTGGCTCGAAGGTTTGTTCCGAACTGCTCTGCGGCAATGGTCATAAAGACCGTCCAATAGCCTGTTCCCAGACCTATCAAGACACAGAGCGTGTAAAAATAGAAAGGCGTCAGACTATTTGAGAACAAAGTCACTCCAACAAAAAATAGGAGCAAAAGCAAAAAGGCAAACGTCGCCTTTTTGCGGGACTTCCAACGCTGGCTGAGTAGGCCGCAGATCAAATTTCCAATCGATGCCCCCAGGTAACTGAATAGAATTGCTCTTCCCGCAGATACTGGCCCTGTCACTCCCATTTCTTTTGCTAGCTCTGGGGAGAAGGTAATCGTGATTCCAATAGCAAACCAAATGGGCACGCCAATTAGAATACATCTAATGTATTTAATAAATCGTGGCCAGGGGTAAAAGAGCATTCGAACGTCGCCACGGCGAATCTTCTGAGAGGTGCTAAGCTTTCGAGTTGCTTTGAACATTGTCGACTCGAAAACCGAAAGCCTCATAACTAAGAGTAGCAGCCCCATGCCGCCGCCGATGAGATAACATGTTCTCCAGTTAAATAAATCCCCAATAATACCGGCGCAAACTGCTCCCAAAATTCCAATTGCCGCGACGAGCGTGGTTCCGTACCCGCGCTTTTCCTTGCCCATCGTTTCAGTGACCAATGTAATTGCCGCTCCCAGCTCACCCGCCAACCCAAAACCCGCAATGAAACGAAGAAGACCATACATATCAACTGAAGACACAAACGCATTCAGAATATTAGCAGCTGAGTAAATCAAAATTGAACCAAATAGCACTGACACGCGACCACGCTTATCGCCTATCATCCCCCAGACAACACCTCCCACGAGCATCCCAATCATCTGGAAATTGACTAAGTAAATCCCCACCCTGAGAAACTCGCTTTCCGGGACCCCCATTCCTTTTAGACTTGCGACTCGCACTATTCCGAATAAAAGCAAATCATAGATGTCAACGAAATAGCCTAGGCCCGAGACCAAGACGGTGTAATTTAAAATACGTTCTTTTGAATGGGACGCTCTATTGGACGCTCTCTGTAGTTCAAGCTGTGCGGTCATAATAAGCGAAAGACTAGCACGACTTTTGAATGGTAATAGGAAAATGAAATCTCCTACTATTTTATTGCAATTGGTCAAGTTATGAACAATAAGGGCTCTCGGAAGCGGGGGGCTCATTTTGAAAAAGCCATTAGTTGAAATAACTGGATTTGAAATTCAAATGCCAAAGGTAATTCTTTCTCAAGAAGATACTTTGAAATGGCTCTCAGGGATTCACTATAAAGCGGATTCCTCTGAAGAAACATCACCCGACAAACTCGAGAAATGGGTATCCAGATACTGTGTTAATCCATCTCAGATAGGTCATAGAGCGGTCGAAGTCCCGGATTTACTTAAGTCCAACGAGAATCATCCTTTGATCTATCGTTTTGGAAATTCTGTGGATTCAAGCGACACTCCAAATGGAAAAGATATAGGCGCTCGCACGCAGTTTTTTGTGGACCGATCCACTGAAATATTCAGTGAATTCTACCCGAAGCAAAGTAATCCTCCTGACCACATCGTTCATGTCACTTGTACTGGTTACGCTTCGCCAAGTGCGGCTCAAAGAACGATCGGCAGAAACCGCTGGAGCAACAAAACGGGTGTTACTCACGCCTATCATATGGGCTGTTACGCTGCATTGTCAGGAACTCGGATAGCAGAGGGACTCGTATCTTCCGGGCACGAGAAAGTGGACGTTGTTCACACCGAGATGTGTAGTCTTCATATGAATCCGCTGGATCACTCTCCCGAACAATTAGTAGTGCAAAGTCTCTTTGCCGATGGCCATATTAAATACTCTCTTGTCCCTACAGGCAGTGCTAAAATCGGTTTTTCCATTCTGAATATTTCAGAGCAAATTATTGAAGATTCAGAGGATTATATGAGCTGGACCCCTGCAAGCTGGGGAATGCAGATGACTCTTTCACGGAAAGTACCTCAAAAAATCGCCTCTCAAATCAAGCCGTTTCTGGAAAAACTCATTGCTCCAACAGGATACTCGTTAGGTGCGATCTTAAAAGATGCCATTTTTGCAGTCCATCCGGGTGGTCCGAGTATTATTCAAGGAGTTCAGTCGACACTTGAACTGAGCGACGATCAAGTGCGAATGAGTAAAAATATCTTGTTTCAACGTGGAAATATGTCCTCCTCAACGCTACCTCATATATGGAAGGAGATTCTTGACCATGGACTAGCTTCTAAGCAGGTTGTAGTCAGCTTAGCTTTTGGGCCAGGTCTTACAGTATTTGGTGCAGTGTTTTCTGTGCTCTAGAGTACATCATATGAGTTACCTAATATGTATCCCATTCATCATTCAGGCCGTAGCGTCCTTCTTTGATGAATTTTACTTTCATCATAAAAGAGGGCTCGGTCGTTGGGAGCGAATCGGCCACCCTATCGATAGCATTTCTGTTTTAATCTGCTTTTTATTCGCTTATTTTGTCCCCTGGAGCCCATCTCATTTCTACGAATATTTGGCGATTGCTGGCTTTTCATGCATTCTGGTCACTAAAGATGAATTTGTTCATATTCACCAATGTGCCGCGGGTGAGGCTTGGTTGCATGCGGTCCTCTTTGTTCTTCATCCAATCATGCTCGCGAGCGTCGGGGTGATCTGGTACTTTACTCATGCGGCAGATGCTCAAGCCCTCTCTCTGCAGATTCAACCCGATTTTAACCCCACTTTTTTTAAATTTGTCTTGGAATCACAAATCGGAATGATTTTTCTATATATTGTTTATCAAATTACCTATTGGTCATTCATTAGGGAGCCCCATGCAAAACTCGCCCGCTAAGTTGTCTAGTAAAGTCATTTCCAATTCTCAAGTTGAAATTAATAATGAAATTTATAATCAGCTGGGTCAACGCTGGTATGAAGCCTACGACGATCCGGTTGCTCTACTCAGAGCGGAAAGTCAGCTTACCGGGGCTTGGGTTCAGGAGAAAATTCAGCAGAATTTTGGGAATAAATTGATGGGTCCTAATCTTGTTAATAATCGTTCTTCTCGGCTCAGAATACTTGACATCGGCTGTGGTGGAGGATTTGTAACAAATCCTCTTGCTCGATTCGGCTACGACGTAACTGGCGTAGATCTATCTGCCGAAAGCTTAGAAGTGGCAAAAAAATACGATTCTACTCGAAGTGTGAAATACCTGCTTGCTGATGCGAATCAACTACCATTTGAAGGTGAGCAGTTTGACGTTGTTTCTGCCATGGATTTTCTCGAACACGTCGAAAATCCTCAAGCTGTCATTCAAGAAGTGCAACGGGTCCTCAAGCCGGGTGGGCTTTTTTTCTTTCACACCTTTAATCGGAATCCAATTGCAGGGCTTGTGATCATCAAATTTGTCGAATGGTTTGTGAAAAACACCCCCAAGCACATGCATCTCCTACGAATGTTTATCAAGCCGAGGGAAATGAACGAATTCTGTCAGCAAGTCGGAATGGAAGTGCAGGAAATGAGGGGAACAAAACCCAATCTGTTTAACCTATCCTTCTTCAAAGCCATTCCAAGCAGAACCGTTCCAAAGGATTTTAGCTTTTCATTTTCAAGGTGGCGGTTACTAGCCTATGCCGGGTATGCAAAGAAAGTAAGATTTAGTTAGCGGGTACCCCTTCATCGGTGTCTCTTTCATCTGAGTTGATGCTGTTTTGGCGTGAACGGATGGAACTGGAAATATTAGAAATTTCCTCGGGTCGAAATGGCAGAGTTTGCTGCCCTGTGAAAAATCCAAGTGCACGTGCGATCATTCCCGGATTTATAGGAGAGACTTTATTTTTCTTATAAAGCTCATCGATTTTCGCGACGATTTGATTCTTGAGTGCTTCGGACTTATTGAGATTTGAGACAGCAGCTCTTTCCTGACCGATCACAAGCTTGGAACTTTTAACCAAGGCCTCCGCTATTGCGGTATTATCGTATAGCAATGCGCTAATCAGCGGAGTTTGCTCTTGCCATTTTTCGTTAGGATCTGCACCGGCTTGAAGCAAATGATCTACCACTTGGGAATGGCCTAGTTTTGTCGCAATAAAAAGCGGAGTCATGTCTTGGTCACTATTATGTTCGTCTTCTAGAAGTGCATCTTTTCTTTTTATTGATCCAGTTTTTTGATCGGGATTAGCATTCCTTTGAAGAAGTAACTGCACCGTATCTATGTGTCCTCTTTGAGCCGCGCTAAAAAGAGGAGAAATTCTTTCGGATTGCGACTCGTAGTTGACGTCGGCCCCGTGAGACAGAAGGGCAGTGACTGCTCTTGTATTTCCCTCCCCTGAAGCAACCACTAAGGCTTCATTTATTTCAGTGATAAATTCCTTTTCTCGATTTCTCTGAATGTCCGGATCCGGCGATTGTAGCTCCTTATAAGCTGAAATGGTATTTTCTAACGCTTTCAAATTGTCATTTCGAACTGCATCTACCAAAAGTGTTGCCATCACATTGGTAGGAGAAAGAGATGAAATAGATAAAAGTATTAAACTGCTCCATACTTTGACCCGACGTGAGTGACCTACCATACATTGCTCCTTACCTAATAGATAAGGCAATATCTGTTCCAAGTAGGGTGCTAATTTAAAAGTAATTTATGTAATAATTATATGTATTTAGTGAGTAAGTAACCAATGGGTTAATTTAAGGGAATGTCACAGTGTCTAAAGTGACATCGAGATGTCTTATGAATTGACGTTTTTTTGGGTCTATTCTTCTTGGAGTTCAAGATATTTCTTAGTTCGGTCGAAAATTTCTGCAGGATCAACGGATATTTTTGCAATAAATGCATTTGTATCATTGGCCACAAGAGTGACAAAGGCTTCTAGCGGAATATTTCTATAGGCCATAAGTCCAATTTGAATGACGTTAGATGAGACTGGGACAAAGTCACCGCTTTGGTCTTGTTGTATTCTTCCCTCAAAGTAATGAGTTCGGATAATGACTTGTCCTAAATAGACGGCCACTTCATCCCCGATCGTTTTCCAAAAGGCTTCGAGGTGCTCCACCGCGGTAGGTCGGTTTTCAGTGCAGTTTCTGGTGATTTGGAGAATTTCGCTTACTTTATTAGAATAGTAACTGTTTGTGTTGATAATCCCATCAAGATCCAGAACGTTACTGCCTTGTAGGCCCATTTCATTCGCTGTTCGCATTACATAACGGCTTCCCCCTGTATACATGGTTCCGTAATATTCACTGCAAAATTCTCGGAGAATAAGGGCCAGATAGCCATTTTTCTTATAATAGATATTTTCAATTGCACTTTTTAATCGAATGGCTGTCGCTCTTAAAATTTGATGCCCCGTCGAGGACATTTCCGAGCTTCCCAGAATGGGTTGAGACTCTCTTGTGGCAAGGCCTTCTCCATCGATGCCAGCCCATAAGCTATTTTGAGCAACACTTCCAAGTAAAAGCCCAATAATGAGTGAAATTTTTAGGATGCAACTCGATCGAAAGTAGACGTTACGATGAGACACTTACAACCCTCCACTCCGACCAAGTCATTAGTTCATGGCTCAACAGAGTGCAATAAAAAAAGAAAAAACGTGGTCACACGAGATTTTAGAGAATTCAAGCCGTAAGCCTTGAATACTTCGCGCGGGCGGAGCGTTTCTGCTTCGTTGGGAGTTTTGCCTGATAGTCCCGAATGGACAAATGTCCGTAGACTTTCTTGATCAACATCTGATGGATTTGGCTCGAAAGTTCGTTCATCGTCATCTGAAAAAGCGATTTAGGAATGGTGATCTTATGCTTAGCTAAAAATGCGAGATAGTCTTTAAGGACTCGTTCAACAAAAGACTTTCGATCCATATCCGAATCTTGAAGGTTAAAAAGGTGTTGTTCGAAGATAATAAAAAGGGGTTCCGCCGCGGCTTTATGATATTTGTCAGTAAAGGGGGTGTTGAGTTTGGTGTTTTTTGTGTTTCGCATTCAGGGCACGACCTCTAAATTACTTGTCGGACCGTGAGGAAAATCGCTTGAGTTCCAGATTAAATTCCAAATTAATTTCAAAGCGGGAGTTTAAAAAGTTTAGAGTCTTGCTGCAGGGCGCTAAGCGGGTGCTGATATCGACTCATATTCTTCCAGATGGAGATGGGCTAGGGGTAGAGGCGGCGCTCTTTCACTACCTCAAAAAAGCTAGAATTTCTTGTCGAGTTTATAACCCTGACCCACTTCCGAGAAGGTATCGATTCTTGGACCCAGATCATAAGATTTTGCTGGGTCCTGGCGAAGCTCAACCGTGGGACAGTTTTGATCTTTGGATTATTGTTGATACCAACGATCCTCGAAGGCTCGGAAAATTATGGACAGAATTGACGCCAAGAGCCAAACGAATTGTTTTTCTAGATCACCATAGTGAAATGTTAACTCACGATTACCCCTCACACGCCTTGCTAGTTTCAGATCCTAGCTCGAGCAGTATCGGGGAACTTCTTTATTTACTGTTTGAAGAACTTGGCCTTGCCAAAATGAACAGTTCGATAGCCCTGGGTCTCTATGTTTCGGTAATGACCGATACCAATAGCTTTCGTTATGCTCGAACGACTCCTCTCGCACATCGTATTGCCGCTGAAATGATTGAAGCTGGAGTAAACCCTGAAGAAATCTATCAAATGATCTATTCTTCAAAAGAGGTCTCCCATCTGCGACTTCTTGGACAGATGCTTCAGAACGTCAGGGTTACCTCGGGAGGGAAAGTCGCTTGGCTTGAAATGGGGTTAGAGCAGAGACTGAAACATCGTGCGTCCTCAGATGACACTCAATCCTTTCTTAATCTTCTCTTATTGATTCGCGACGCAGAAATCGTCTGCTTTTTCAGAGAGGAAGACGACGGAAAGGTGAGAGTTTCGATCAAGTCCAAAGGTCGTATTGCCGTCAACATTCTTGCCATGGAGCTGGGTGGTGGTGGGCACGAATACGCTGCAGGGGTTGCGCTTCGCAGTTCTCTTAAGAAGTCTGTCAATCAAGTGATCGGACGGCTCGAGGAGTTGGTAGATTCGTAGCTGCTGGACCTGAGTCTATCCGGGGCCAAATCTCCTGTTCAAACACATGTTTTGGCCCCAGATAGATTTTATCCGGGGCCAAATCTTGATAAGCTTTCTGCATTCCCGTATACTGTTTATAGTATGAAAGTAATTATAGGACGCGAAAAAGAGTTGAAAAGATTACAGGAAATCAATGAAAACCCGCAGGCACAGTTTCTAGGAATTTACGGTAGACGCAGAATTGGCAAGACATTTTTGATCCGGGAATTCTTCAAACCCCTAGCGGAAGTGAATTTCTACGTTATGGGTATAAGTAAAGGGACGCTTGAGGACCAACTTTCAGCCTTTCAAAAGCAGTTGGAATTGACCTTCTACGAAGGAAACCCAATTCCAAATTTAAAGAACTGGTCCGAAGCTTTTAAAATATTAGATAAACAAGTCAAAGCTGTACATAAAAAAGGACGTGCCAAGAATATTCTACTGTTTTTTGACGAACTTCCCTGGTTATCTACGCCAAAGTCAGGTCTCCTACAAAAGATAGAGCAGTATTGGAATTTGGAGTGGAAAGATATCCCAAGTATTCGATTGGTCGTTTGTGGAAGTGCCGCTTCTTGGATGATTAAAAATATTATCTACGCCAAAGGGGGTCTTCACAATCGATTGACTGCGACGATGAAATTGCTGCCTTTTGATATTCGAGAGGTAAAACAGTTTCTTATTCACAAAGATATTCGATATTCAGATCGCCAGCTTGTGGAAGTTTATTTGGCCCTGGGTGGTGTTCCTTACTATTTGGACCTCCTCCGCAAGGGCTTCTCTGCAGCTCAAAATATAGGCCTACTTTGTTTTGGTAACGGGGAGCTGTCTGGGGAGTTTAAAAAGCTGTTTTCGTCTCTCTTTGAAGATTCTAAAAATCACCTCAAAATTGTCAAAACATTAGGGTCTAAGTCGCTCTCGATGACACGGGATGAAATCATACACGGCACTCGGATCTCTTCCGGTGGGAAATTCAGCGGCTGGCTTCAGGAGTTGGAAGAAGCCGGATTTATCGAAGGAATTATTCCGTATCAATATAAATCTAAGGAGATCGCTTATCGTGTTATTGACGAGTACGTACTTTTTTATCTGAAATGGATTCAAAAGGCCCCGAAAGGGATTCTAGCCGAAACGGGTTCTGATTATTGGTTAAGGCAAAGCCAAACTCCATCTTACAAAAGCTGGTCAGGCTATGCATTCGAGAACTTTTGCTTAAAAAATCATGCCCATATCAAAAGGGCTCTTGGTTTTGGCGCGGTTGCTGCACAAGTTGGTCCATGGAGATATGTCTCAAACGGTAAAACAGATCCTCTTTCTGGTGCTCAAATTGATTTACTTTTTGACCGTGCGGATCAGGTTATTACCGTCTGCGAAATCAAATATTCTGATGGTCCCTATTTAATTACCAAAAAATATTACAACGAACTTAAAGTCAAACTCAGGGTATTTGCGCAAAAGACAAAAACCAGAAAGAGTATCTTTCTTGCGTTTATTACACCTGACGGTCTTGTGCAAAACGATTACGCCAATGAACTGGTCTCGAACGAAGTTACGTTGAAGGAACTGGTTTGATCAAAGCCTTACTTCAACGTCTTCTTAATGCTCTGTACAATCGCAGCGCCGACGTTAATACCTGTAGCCTTTTCGATTCCTTCAAACCCAGGCGAGCTATTCACCTCAATCACAAGGGGTCCGTCATTACTCTCCATGAGATCGACCCCAGCGACATCCAGGCCGAGCACCTTCGCAGCTCGGACCGCAGTTTTTTCATAGTGGGGTGGGAGTTTAACAATATTTCCCTCTCCGCCCCGATGGATATTGGACCGGAATTCCCCTTGGGGCGCAGTCCGCATCATCGACGCGACCACCTTCCCCCCGACGACAAACGCGCGAAAATCTCTCCCTGCGCCTTCGACAATAAACTGCTGAACAATAACGTCCTGATCTAGGGTGCGCAGGGTGTCAAGAACTGATCCCAGAGATATGGGTGTGTGGACCAGCATAACCCCAACTCCTTGGGTCCCTTGCAGAATTTTCAGAACCACGGGCAAGCCCTTTACCGCTTCGACGGCAGCCTTGAGGCCTCGTGTACTCCGAGTCAGGACCGTCGATGGCACCAAAATTCCAGCCCCCGTGAGGACCTGGAGGCTTCGCATTTTATTCCGAGACTCAGCAATGGATTGCGAACTATTGATTGCTGCTATGCCCAGAATTTCAAAGTGCCGTACCACCGCCAGCCCATATTCGGTGATCGACGCCCCAATTCTTGGTAACACCGCATCATAAGTAGGCAGCGTCACGGTCCCCGCTAAAATTCGACTTTGCTTTCCATCAATCACCAGCTGGCACTCCAGGGGATTAATGACATCGCATCGGATACCCGCTTTGCGGGACTCCTGGACAAGTCTTCGGATGCTATAAAGCTTCTTGTTTCTAGATAGAATCGCTATTCGCATGATACTCTCTTACGATTGAAATGGACTGCCTATTCATGATGGCTTGAGATTGATATTGAGTACAGTTGCCATTCGGTTTCATTTCACTGTAGCATAATGCGATCAGCATGGTGAAAGACATCCTACAAAATATCTTATACTTCGTTTTTCGTCTCTCGGTCCGGATCTTTGGCCTTCTCTTTGGCCTATTTTTTGGCCTGCTTTTTGGGACGATAGGTGTAACGAGTTGTACGAGCAGCAATAGGCTTAATCTCGGGGTGATGACTTCCTCCACGAATTCATCTGGCAGTTCGTCAGGCAGCCTAACAGGCGGTTCCACACCCCTTCCTTTTCGGCCCACGCCTACACCAGCTACTCTGCTTTGGACGAAAAAAGTGCCGGGGGCCGTCTCAGGACTGAGTGCGTCATGGGGTGAGAAGTCCAGCACCCAATTTGCATTGGTCGCAAGCTCTCCTGATCCTGATATTGTCGGCAGCTCCGAACGCCATTTACTGACACTTTTTAATTCCCGCGGGCGTATTCAATGGCAAAAAACGATGAAAGCCCCGGTCAAAGAACAAGACATCTCCAGTGATGGGTCCATGGTGGTTATCTCCAACTACTCGGATGAACTGCGCGCTTGGGATTCCCGGGGGAATGCCCTGTGGACTGTCGAGGGTGTGTGCCGGCCCCAGATCTTCCGTTATTCGAAAAGGATTCTTTGTTACCACGATGATGACGCCGACCCCAAAGTCGCGTTCGAAATTCTGGACTGGTCCGGCAATAAGCTCGGTTACTATCCTATTGTTGGGGATGTTCTGGCACTCAAGCTAGCGAAGGATGAAAAAAGCGTCGTCATTGGCTTGACGGGGGGGCAAATCGCCTACTTTAAATTAAAGGAGGGTGGGCCGACTGGAACTATCGCCCCAGAATGGCAGAAGACTTTAGGCGGCGAGATTGTCGATGTTGCGGTCTCTCCGGGAGATGCCCCGCTCATTGGTGTGTCCCTCAAGACACAGAAGAACGGATATCAGATCGCGCTCTTTGATCAGAATGGAAATCCTCAAGGACTGGTGTCCGGATCGGCTATCCAGATTGAATTCTCAAAAGATGGCGACAATCTCTACTATTACTCCAATAATAAGTCCGGTCAGGCTTGGGGCGCCTATGCAACGATCAAGGGTAAGCTGGAAGCTGCCTGGCGGCACTCCGTCCCAAACCCGTCAGAATACTCGTCTCACCTATTTGTCGCCACCGATAGCCTTTGGTTGGGCTTTGAGTCAGATTCGAATATCGATCCGGAGTTAAAGCGAAATCATCTTTTGGAATTTACCTCAGACGGGAAACTCGCTACCGATCTGATGATCCCTGCCGACGAAGAGGCCCACCTTTATACATATAGGATAGTTAAAAATAAACTTGAAGAAAACGGTGGGGCAGGTGCATTTGTGGGCGGCGCAGCAGTCGTCGCAACAGATGATTCTAAAGTTAGCGTGTTTAAATTACCTGCCATCACGCCTTCTAACTAATTAATATAAAAGGATTTTTAAGAAATATTAGCTCAGTCAAAAAAATAACTGATTGTTTTTGTTTACTATTATAGAAAATGCCTTAATCTTAAAATATAGACGTAATGTAAAGTTCTTAAATAGCCGAACTATAAATGAAGAAAGTGCGATCAACGCATTTAAGCTTGATTTGGGGTAATGGTATGGGACTCAAGACTATGATAAAAAAACTTACTTCTTATGTGGCTAATCGATTTGATATTCCTTCTGGGGCAATTCAGAAAACTGAGGTTGCCAGACTGGATAGTAAACGAAGCGTTTTAGACATAGGTTTGGGATTGGTCATAGCGATAGGAATAATGCAGGGGCCTTCGGCGTTGGCAAGAATAAGTGATCCAAGTTTAATAACGAATCTATTAGAAGCTTTGAAAAATAATCAAGGTGCTAATATTTCGAATGGTAAAAAGGATTCTTCTGGCAATTTCGGCCTAATAGACGGATTCATAAATGCAGCCAAAAGGACTCAAAGTTTAGAAAGTCAAATTGAAGAAATAAAACAAAAAATAAGCGAAAATGAAGATTTGGAAAGAACGGGAGACTCTGGATTAATCCAACAATCGGCGCATCTTTCTCGCGCAGAATTGCTAAAAATTGAGAAAAAATCAAAAAAAGATCTAAAGTTAGAGGCAAAACAAGAAATTGCAGCATTGAAACGGTCGCTGGAAGATTTAAAGCGAGGCTTAATTCAAGCTGTTAGAGAACAGGATAAAGCAAGCAAGGCTCTATTGGTAAAAGGTAGCGACAAAGATCTAATTTCAATGACCAAGCGGATTGAGAATCAGGGTGGCGACTCAGACTCAGACTACAATCACAATCGAGGAAATAATAAACGGAGCCGCAGGGACAGTGAAGAAGATGACGATGATGCGGATCACGAACATACTGGTAAACGTGGAAAGCAGGATAGCAGCCGCGCGAAGACTTCGGTGAGCGACCTAAATGCACAAGCTAAAGAAATTCAAGCCGAAATGGAACATCTAAAGGATGAGCACGAATGTGAATCTGAAGATGAAGGTCAAAGTGAGCATTGTGAGAATGTTGCAAAGGTTAAAGAATTTGTAAAGTTATGGAACGCTGTGCATGTTAAACATGCAAAGAATTTGAGTGACCACTCGGAAATGCACCAAGCACTTTCTGACTGCGCAAATGCTGCTGAAAATCTCTTATCTAATACCTCTGAACGGTCGGGTGTTCACACGGCTAATCGTGAGCGATTTGATGAGAGCTGCGGATTGGTGCAGGACATTCTAGACGGTAAACGTCTTAGGAATAGTAGGTCTCCATCGAGTTCTTCGTCCAGAGCTTCCCGTGCTTCATCATCCAGCTCACTGAAGCAGTTCAGCGATGGGGGGCGTTCAGCGAGGGGTAAAGGTTCAAGGGGAGATCGAGAAGCTTGTATGGAACTTTTGACTGTGGGTGGGGCTGTGCCTAGTGGAGCTACAGCTTTGATGGCAGACACAGATGATGCACTCCTGACATACTTACGCAACAAACAGAAAAACAATACACTGGATGCCAGTGATACCATGGCTTTGGCGGCTCTTGAGAAGCAGCACAGTCAAGTTCTGAACGAAGAGAGCGAAGAGGAAAACGAAGTTCATAATGATAAAGCGATTGGCAAACCTCAGACACGCAAGCTTGCCCACGAAGTGCACGGAAATGATGGCGAAGGCGAGAGTTCGAGTGGTCAAACTTCCGAATCGGCTGCAGCCGCTGAGTCGAACTTACCTGATAGGTCTCATAAATTAATGTTCGTTGGATATGATGAGAATGGCCATCATCTTGTTTTAGGAGCGAATGGAAAGCCATATAGTTTGACTGAGGAACAGTTTTTCGAGGAAGTCGGACTACGACAAGATGAAGTAAATGACCCTGTACTTTTCGCTGATCCTGATAAAAACTCACGAAAAGTACGCGTTCAGTTTCATGGCAAAGATGGTGCTTTAAAACAAGATGACCTTTCGTTTGAAGACGCAATGAAAAAGTACTACAACAGTTATGGCGGTGGCTATACTGTACCGACGGATTCAGCATTGTCTGTAGAAGATCAGCTTGGAGTACTTTATACCGCTCTATCAAAAAAGGGTACCATTACCGCAAAGCATCAGACTAAACTCCAATACTTAACGAATTATATGAATCGTACTAAGAATAACAATGACAATACCTTGAAAGTTCTGAAGGTTTTCAAATCTCCAGCAAAGGTAGAAATACAAAGACCCTATGGCGAACGTGAAGAAATGAGCCATGATGATTTTATTCTTATGGTTGCTCTTGAGCAGAAGCGGGCTAAGAATATACCTGGGTATGGTTCCAAGCCTATCGTAACTTTTGGATCAACTGGAGTTGGCCATCCTAATAATAATACGCAAATTTCAGATGCGGCCTCAGCTTTTGCAAAGCTAGCGGAAAATACGGACTCGGCGGAGCTTGCAGCGGTGTTTTTAAAAGAATATTCTCTAAATAATAAAGCATGGCCCCGCGAATTATTAGATGCTCTCGGAAATACTCCGGAAGTAAAGAAACACTCATCTGGATTTAATTCTGCCTTTGGCCAATATAAGAAGATGGCGGAAGATTTTATAGGCAAGTCTATTAATACTGGAGCGATAGTTCCCACGGAAGCTGAAGCGCTTGGAGTTGCCTTGCAAGAGCTTGCTAAAGACCCTAAAACCTCAAGACTCCTGGGTGTTGAATTTGGGAGGATTGATAGCGATGATCATGGCTGGCATAAACTTGGCTCTATCAGCGGCTACCCTGTTGGAAACGGAAAAGTGATTGTGCAAGTAGGTCCGTCGGGAAAGCATTTCGAACTATCCACAAAGGAATATGAAAATTTGCAAGCGCTTCATCCAAATAATCCTGCACTCGCAAACGCAAAAGAAGGCGAAAAGAACCTGAGCGTGTTGAAAGGCGAATTGGAAAATATCTCTGCTCCCACTTGGATCAATGTAGCAAATCTAATAGAAGAGGATCCTCGCTTTGGATATAATGCTCAAAAATTACTAGCAAATATGAAGGGAAATCCACATTGGGGGTTGGTTGGCGATGATTCGCAAAAGGAAGCACAGGCTGCGGCGAAAATTATTGATATGGCTAAGAATATGCCAGTCGATCAATTTAAAAGTGTGATTAAGAGCATCCTTGAACCGAAAGCCAAGGCCGTAGTCGTTCAAACCGTAAACTTAAATAACGCGGTAACTCTGCCTTTCGATGCTGCGGGCAAGCATGTTCTTCAAGTTACTCCGCTGCACGGGTCTAATCCGCCTCAGTATGCAGTTATTTTCCACCGGCCGAATGCTTTGGGCACCGGCACAGACGTTGAAAATTTCGGTAGTCTATCCCAATACCAGGCGGCACTTTTAGCAGATCGTAAGAAATTAAATGAGCTTGGCTTGGATGGAGGAGCTGTAGTTGATATTAAAAAAGATTCCTCGGTGGCGTCTCCTGCCAGTGCGATCACTATCCACTATCAAAATGGCACTAAAGTGAAACTGGAAAGTAAAGATGCCTCTTCTCCTTATGTGGTTTCTGAAAAGTCTTTGGATTTCAGTGCGCAAAGCGGAAAAGGGCCGTTGATGGATAAAAATGATGGCTTGGTGGCAAGCTTTAGTAAGGCAGCTGCAGGGGTGAATAAAGCCACATTTGAGGTGAAAATTAGGGATAATGCAGGAACTATCCATCCTCTACCCTCTGAAAAACCACTAGAGATGTATGAAGATATTCTTGAAAAGGCAATTAAGCAAATTAATAGAGAAGGTGGAAAATTGGATGAATTGAGCTATGTTTCGCCTAATATTATCTTTCATAGCCATACTAGAAAGGGAGAGATAGTTAGCATAGACACTACCAATGGTGAAATTAGCAGCGTTACCGCAAAGCTTGATGGAGCCGGTATGCCGCATGGGCAGGCAAATGCGGTTGTAGCTACTAGAACTGTGGGTGGAGCAAATGACGGCAAATATGATCTTGTATTTACAGCTCATGGAGGCGGTTCATTTACAAATCTTAAAGATGTACCTGAACCTGCAATGAGGAAAATTATTGCTCATATTACCAGTGATCCATTTTCCGTCCATGATTTAAAAGTGAATGGCAATGTAGTTGAGGTTGTTGGAAAGTCAGGAGATGTCTCCAAGATTGGTCCTGACGGAACAATGATTGAAAGAAAAATAGCTACCACAGGAGGGGGAGCTCATAATTTAGAAGATGCATTTATTGCAACTCCAGAGTCAAGTGGGAACTATAATATTGCCGTTAAGGAAACGAAGGGGGCAACTCCTAAAACGATCCGCAGTGTTTCTCTTAATAATTTGAGAAAAATTGCAGCCCATATTGATGGAGAGCTGGGTGCGATTCATAGCATGAAAGTGGATCCCCCCAATTCTAACTATATTGTAGTTGAAGGCCAGCCAGGGGATTTTCTTAAAATTAATACAGCAAATGGAGAAGTAGAAACCCGATCGATCAGTACCAGAAATGTCGGGACTCACCAAATTGCTAATGCGTTTGTTGCCACAAGGCAGCCTACGGACGGGAAGTATGCCATCAAATTGTTACATACGGCCGATGGTGCCTCCCATTCATCCTACCCCGCTACAAGTGCTGATGCTGTTAAGAATATTGCAGGATTTATTGATAATCATTTGGCATCAATTCATAGCTTATCAGGCGATGGTACCCATATTAAAGTGGAGTTGAAGAAAGGAGAAGTTTATAAAATTGACCCTGCAACTGGTCTTGTTATCGAACGAACTTTGGATGTTTCTCATTTAGGTGGCCCGAGAGATGCGATTGAGGCGAAAGTCACTTCATCAGTGCCCTATGTGTATGAGATAGAGAAAAACGGCCAAAAAATATCTAATTTGAGTGATTCAGACCTCGATAAAATCATGAACTCGGTTAAGAGCGAGGGTAACGGAAATATTGCGAGTGTGACCGTTAATGCTTCAAGGGAAATTGAGGTTGCAGGAACTAAAAAGGGGCAGGTACTAAAAATCAGTTCACAAGGGGATATTGTGGCTCGTGTTTTCCGCGAATATGGCAAAGACGCTATTGCGGCTAAACCAGACGGAGTCCATGGAGGGTACTTCTTGGAAGTAACCAGCAGAGTAGGTAGTAAAGACAGCTCAATTGTAGGCGTTGCTGATCCAAAAGCACTATTGGATAAAGTATCTGAATTTGGTCAGAAAATTAATGATGTGAAGGTAGAGCCTAATAATCATCATCCTGGGCATGTTATGTTGTACAGTGAGGACAGAAAAGGGGAAGTGCAAATTATAGATTCCACTGGGAAAGTTGCTGTAAGGCTATTACATGAATCCCTTAACGGTGTGTGGGAGAAGAATCCTTTGATTGAAGCGACTCCTGCCGGACCTAATACCTACAAAATTAAAGTCAAAGGTGGAATACAAGAGGTTGAAATTACCAGTGATAAATTAGAAGAGATCTTTGATGCACTGGCGAAAAATGGGCCTAAAGACTTAAGAAATAGTGTTAGTCTCGTGCAAAATGCAGGTAAATTTCGATTAGAATATGCCATTGGTGGTGCGGTGGTACGTCAGGGTATTGACCTGCAATAGTTTTGTAAGCCCGTTGTTGCCCTTTACTCCTAATGTGAGTATTTCATCGCCTCCCGGAAACCAAAAGCCTCGGCACTGGGTCCGTTTTCCCGCAGCATTTTTAGTTTCATTGCGCCCTCGCTTAATGTCGGTATATGTCCTTCCGGAACCCACCAAAGCACTTGATTGACTTTCATTTTATGAAACCATTCTGGAATAGGCCAGTTCCTGAACTTTACCGCGGTTTACGGCAAATTCAAGCTCTCAAGTCCGTGTAGCGCGCTTTTTACTTCAATCAGTTCTTTCGATGTAAATTCTCTCGTTAAATTTCTGACCCATTGAGTTTTTTTACACATTGGAAAGAGTGACGAAAAATAAGCAAAGTTCTTGCTAGGGGCTTCGTCGCTCAGTTTGACTTCAATCAGGTGGGCAGGCCTTTTCTTTTGGAGAACTAGAAAATCAATTTCATGCTTTTCCTTAGTTTGAATAAAATGGAGTTGCCCCGGAATTCCATCGCAGTCTTCTCGAAATTCAATTTCTTTTTTAAGTGACAATGCTGCTAAGTTTTCAAGCTTTTCAGCTTCGCCACCTTCGATCTTGGCAATATCATAAAAATAATATTTACCAGCTTTCTTAAGTCCCCGAGTTATATTTTTCGAGTAAGGAGATACTCTAAAAACTATGTACATTTGCTCAAGAAGTCCTAACCACTTTTTGATAGTCTTATCATCTCGCTGAAGGTCTTCTGCCAGTGAATTATAGGAAACCGTTGACCCCACTCTACTGGCAAGCAATTGGACTAAAAGCTCTATCCCGTCAATATCGCGAATAGCCTCTAAGGAAATGAGGTCCTGCTTCAAAATGAGATCGCTGTGAGTCCGGCTCCAAAGCTGATAGAATCTCTCAGTCCCTTCGAAGAACGGTTCAGGAAATCCGCTGAGTTCAAGTAGGTTTTGATAGTGGGTTTCTACGCTTGTGGGTGGGTTGATTCCTTTGAGCTCCTTTAGGTCGAGGGGATTGAGGCGTAAGGAGAAAAATCGACCCGCTAGCGAATCGCCCATTTTCTTCGCAATATCGAGTCTTGCACTTCCGGTGATAAGGAATTTCTGGTGCTGGGTGGATCCTTCATCGTAAATCCCTTTCAGCCAAAGTTTCCATCGTTTCATCTTATGGAGCTCATCGAAGATCACTAATTTCTTGGATCGATCCCACTGAAGATCTCGAAAAATCTTAATATCTTTTTTAATATCGTAGTTGTAATAGGCAGTGCTCGGGTCAAGGCTCTTTGCAATAGTTGTTTTGCCAACTTGCCTTGGTCCCATGAGGAGTACCATTTTTTTGGCGAGGAATTCCTGTAGGGTGGCAAAGATGTAGCGCTTCATTAAAACGGTCTCCAGAAAACGGTATTCTCCAGTTAGATTCTATTTTCGGAGTTCACTCCGAAAAAGTCAAGACAAATTCGGAGTTCACTCCGAAAAAGTCACGCCCTAATTCACTAAAAGTTCTTCAAAAGAAATCAACCCCGGACTGAAGTCCGGGGTGCTGAATTGTCGAGACGGATTAGATCTGCTCCCACGCAGTCTAATTCCCCCATTCGATTAGCAATCCCTCAATGGAGGTGATTGGATAGTGACTTCCATTCTGTTTCGGATTGAGTGTCAAAATCATGAAGTTTTTAATGCTGGGGTATTTTTTGAGAAATACGGCAAGACTCTTAGCTTTGGAGTTCATTCTGGATTTCACTTCGATCGGCATGATTTGGCTGCGCTCATTTTGAATGAGGAATTCTATTTCGCTCGTGTTATTCATCCATGTGAATAGAGAATACCCATACCGATGGAGTGTCTGGGCTACGAAATTTTCGAGGAAATGGCCTTTGAAAATCAAATTCTCATCGGTGAGATCCAAGATTGCTTGGATTGGAAAGCCGGCAATTGCGCCAAGAATACCTACATCAAAACAAAAAAGCCGGAATTGATTATGTTGGATATAGCTTGAAAGGGGGACTTGCGCTTCGTTGATAATCGAACTTTGTATCAAAAGTCCCGCATTTAGAAGCCAATCGAGTGGTCCAGCTATGTCTGCGTAGGACTTTTTGCCAGGGATGACGTTTTTGAATTGGAACTTTTGGTGCATCCTTGAAAGTTGTCTTGGAACATCTTCCCAGACGCGTCTAATGTGCATGGATTGAAGTTTGCCGGCATGTTTCGCCATGTCATTTTCATAAGTTTCTATCAAGTCCTTTTGTTTCTCCCGCACCGCTAGTAAAGAATCAAAAAGCGATTTCTGATCACTATTTAAATAGGTTTGGACTATTTCTGGTAGACCACCGGTGATGCAATAGTGGGTAAAAAGTTCTAGAAGCTTTTCTTGAACTCCCTGGACTCTGGGTTCTATTGAGAAGCTAGATTCCAATAGGACTTCAGCTAAGGCTCTCTTCTTCACAGCAATCAGGAACTCCGAAAAAGAAAGTGGAAATAGCTGGTGAATTTCAACTTTTCCGACTGGGAAAGAATCTTCCGTCAAGTGAATGCCAAGCAAAGACCCTGCGCACATGAGATAGGTTTCAGGTTTTTCTTCACAAAAGTATTTCAAACTGGTGAGCGCCTTGGGACATTCCTGGATTTCGTCAAAGATGAGTAGATCGTGGGTGAGGTCGATTTTTCGTTCGGAAAGGAGAGAAAGTGAAGACACAATTGCTTCGGGACCTGCATCATTTTCAAAGGCGGAATGAATATTCTTTTGCCGTTCAAAGTTAAAGTAATGCGTGGCTTTGAATTCCAAGGTACCAAACTGTTTGAGTAAGGTAGTCTTGCCCACTTGCCTTGCACCCTTTAATATCAAGGGCTTACGTTGGCTAGCTTGCTTCCATGAGTAAAAATAAGACGGCAGTTCACGAAACATTCATATGAAAAAGTAGCAGATATTAGGATTTTTTCATAGGAATAAATATGAACTTAGGTTACAAGTAGACAGGAGTTATTTTCATGAAAAGTAGAGTTTTAATGGCTATAGTCCTGATTTCATTCCCATTTTCCATCTATTCCCAGGCGGCTCCCACTTCAAAGGACGCAAAGGTTTCAAAGTACTTAAAAGCGACTCCAGAGTTGCTCAAAAATGGAAAGGCCGTGTATCTCAAATCCTGTGCTGAATGTCATGGTGAATCGGGAGACGGTAAGGGAGACACGGCTCAGTATATGGACAAGAAGCCTACAAATTTTATTTCGGATCGTTTTAAGCAAGGTGATACTGCCGAAGCGGTCAGTAAAACTATCCTCAATGGCATTCCAGATGCGCAGATGCCCGCATTTGCCGATATGTCGGAGAAGGATCGATGGTCGGCGGCGTACTACGTTCTGTCATTGAGAAATAAGAAGTAAGCCGGGGGCATTTTCTTTTGTGGCCTCGTGGGAGAGCTTTTACTCCCGTGTTTTGCTCTTCTTCACAATACATAGACCTTTATTTTTAAATGTTAAATTGCGTTCGAGACTCAAGACTGCTTGACGGCTGGCAAAGCGAAATTCGATAATCTCTACATCGAGGTTGCGTGTGACACTTGAAGTCCAATAATAACGGTTAGGCTCAAAATGGTTGTACCCACTCTTAAATGCCTCAGTAGCTTCGTTGGGACTCGGTAGTCTTACGTCTCTATTGGTTTGGGCGGCTATTTCAGCGCAGATCTCTTTCGCTTCACTGTAACTAGCCGGTCCTGACTTTTTCGTTTTGCTTCCCTCGGCATAAGGATCGATCCATTGAAAGTCTCCTGAGTCGGTGACTTTGCCAAAATCTTCAATTTTAGCGATCTTATTTTCGCCAAAATCTTCAATTTTAGAATATTTATTTCCAGTAATTAGAAATAAGTCCCCCGCCCATTTCTTGAAAGAAGAATAGAAAGAACTATCGTTATTCTTACATTCGTCATTATTCGCAAGCGCGGATGGTTGAATCACGAGAATAGCTAGCGTTGCTAAAAGTACCTGCCCTGTCTTAAAATTCTTTTTCACTGTCTTACCTTTCGAACAATTTGATACCGACACTACTCGCGGGGCCTTAAAGCACGGGATGTGCCAAAAAAATTCAAAACAACAAATTGATTTTGTACCCAATAAATTCGGACGTTTGTGAAACCCATGACAGAGCCAAGGTGGATCTACGACTGATGCGTGGGTGTAAAATTATTAAACACCTGTAGAGCAAGAAATGTCATTTCCCGCGCGCACGTTTACCTGTCACGGTGACAGGTAAACCCGTTTTTTGGCTTTCGTTTTTTGAGTCTTCCTGTCACGCTGACAGTTTTTTTTAGGTTTCCTTTGAGGAAGTTGCGTTATTTGTAGGCTAGCAAGTCGCTCTGAGTTGGCTTTTGCTCCAACTCCAGTGACACTGATTTTTCGATAGCTGATTTTCTTTCCGTCTTTTTCAAAGACTTCTTGAGCGATTTCAACCCAATTTGCCCGAACGATTACTTGCAGCAAGTTCTCAAAATCTTTCCGGTCCAAGGCTTTGTGATAGGTAGAAACTTCTTCGAAGATTCGGCCTGCCGCGATTCCTGAAGGTCTCCCGGCAAGAATAGACATGACCAGGGCGACCTGTTTTTGCTCCGTTTGAGTGAGGAGCCTTGAAGGTAAAAAGGAAGGTAGGACAGAATTTTGGGATCGACTCGCTTGAGCAGGAGCACAAAAGTCGCAATTGCCGCAGCCCTTGCCTGAATCGTTTTGGTCCCCGAAATGTTGAACCAGTGATAGCATCCGGCATTTATGGGTTTGGACAAATCCCAACATTTGCGTGACCTGTTTTTGTCGATACAGTCTTTGTTGAGTGTAGGTTTTGACCCATTCCTGCGGGGATTTCTCCAAATGAGCGGTGTTGAGTGAGATATTTTCATCAAAATCGATAGCAATTGCACGATGAATGACGAGTTTCTCTAAAGCCTTTGAAACGACTTCCTCTTCTATTCCCTTTGCACTTCCAACGGCATTTCTAAGATTGTCCCGGAGGACCGCAGACGGGACTGGGCTCCCTGAGTGGTCCTTCAAAATTTTATTAAGTATTCCGGTTAGAACAGAAACCTCCGGATAGTCACGTTCGAAAAAGAACTCGTGTGTCCGTTGATCTGCGTAGGAATGGAGTAGAACGGCCTGAGAAGGCTTACCATCGCGACCCGCGCGGCCAATCTCTTGATAATAATTTTCCACACTGCTTGGCAAGGCTGCGTGTATAACAGTACGAATATCGGATTTGTCGATCCCCATCCCGAACGCGATTGTAGCCACCATGGCTTTGAACTTGCCCTCTATAAATAAGTTCTGGTTCCGCTCTCGTTCTTGTGGGGTCATTCCGGCATGGTATATTCCAGTCGAGAATTGGGACTTTAAGTCTTTGTGGAGTTGATCTGCTACCTTGCGTGTGGGGGCGTAAATAATGGCGGGACAAGTTTCATCTTTACTCAATAGACTCTGAATCAAACTCAGGCGATTGCTGGGTGTCACTTCAAGGACATGAACCCCAATATTATCCCGTCTAAAGCCGTGAATAGAACGCGTTTCCTCTTTGAGTTTTAATTGCGTGACGATGTCGTCTTGGACTACTGGGGTGGCCGTAGCCGTGAGAGCTACCACCGGGGCAGGACGTAATTTGGACAGATGTTCTCCTAAGAGACGGTAGTCGGGCCGGAAGTCATGTCCCCACTGAGATATGCAGTGGGCTTCGTCTACCGCAAGGAGAGTCGGAGGCCTTTTCATCAGCATTTCAACAAAACCCGGGACTGAAAATCGTTCGGGCGCCACAAAGAGAAAATTCAGCCGGCCGTTGAGATATTCTAAACAGACTCGGCGTTGGAGCTCACGACTTCTGCCGGAGTGAATACGATCCGCGACGAGCCCTCGTTGATTGAGTTTAGTAACTTGGTCTTCAATCAACGCAAGTAGTGGGCTGACCACGATTGTAGTTCCGCCCCGAGCTAAGCCTGGAAGCTGATAGCAGAGAGATTTTCCGGCCCCGGTGGGCATGACAACAAGGAGATCGCGGCCTTGGGTGATTCTTTGGCAAATCTCTTCCTGGTGGGGTCTAAATTGATCGAACCCGAACCGTGTTTTTAGAATATCATGAAGCTTCATTTTGCCAGTCTGTTCTTAGGCTTGTTGTTTTGTCTGTCATAGCATTTCCGTGCCCAGATTCCTGGAAAATATTCATGTGTTGTAACCCGTAATGCATTGTGTTAAGCGTGCTTTCGATTTTTAGGGTTAGTATTTAGGGCTGTGAAATTAGGCTGCAGACAAGAGGTAGATCGTAATGAAGTTCTTTCGTTCCGTCTCGAGGGTTTTTGCGTTTTGGTTTCTATTTGTGCTCCCGCTATCGATCCCGATGAAAAGTTACGGATTTGGAGAGGACCTTTGTTATTTAAACGGAGGGGGCCTGGTGAATTGTTTGGGTTACCTTGAACAGCCAAAAGATCCCTCTTTAACTGAAAGGTTAGGGATTATTTTCAGTGCAATAACGACGCGATTCCTAGCTTCACCGTTGGCGGGAAGGTACATCCGGGGCGCCCACAGCATGGCGCATTTTCATGCTACTTTTAATATTGCGCAGTTTATCGGTTTTGAATATCAACAGTCCTTTGATTTGGCAGCATATGAGCAAGCGGTAGATTCCCCACAGTTCGAACCCTTTGATCAAATGGGAAATCCTTTGGTTAAAGATCTTCAAAAGTGCTTGTCTTACGATCGTAGCAATATCAATGCATCGCTTGATCCAAATATGGAAGAAAACTGTAAATATGTTGCTAAGCCGGTGGGTGGAGTCAGTCGATTCAACTTTGCTAGTTTGGGTGGATTATTTCATTTTTTGATTCCTCTCAAATCTGACCACAAAGATGAGTTTCGGATTGATAATGAAAATGCAAAAATAGACGGTCTTCATCCTTTATTTGATGATCCTCGAGAGGTGATGCTCCGCAATTTAAGAGAATGGGTTTATGAAGAAGGTCGTCCTCTTTGTTCCGCAGGGTTAACGGATCGAGTTGCCATCAGTTTGGGGGATTTCGATTATTCAGGCTCTTCATGTTGGCAAAGAAAGTATTCCACCACGTCGCTACCAAGTTCTGCTGATATTTTTGGTGAGATTTATTTTACTAAATTGGCTTTTTTTCCGAAGGAGCTGAAAGGGCATACTGGTGAACAAATTATAGCCTATGAAAATTCAGATCAGAATAGGCCTGTTTATTCGTCTGGCTTGGATAAGTGGCTAGGCTATGACTCTGAGTTAGTCGATTCTGTGAAAGAGGGAATACTCCTGCACGCACTGAAAGATCGAATTTCACATCACCAATGTGGAGATCGATCGAGCGTTTCTGTTAAGACGGAGGAGGGAAACGCAATTGAAGTGAACTTTGACACAGAAAATTGTGCGGTAGCGGGCCTTCACTTAGTGAGGCATTCTTACGAAGTGGGCGCAATACAAAGTCGCGTCCCCGAGGAAGATCGAACTCTTAGGCTTGCTTTGGAAGCGACTTATGACGAACTGATAAGATTCGCGGAACACAAGAAAGTGCCTGTTCTCGCCCGTGCACAAGGGCGGGAAAAGAAGAGGAAGTTTATTGACAAAATCATGGTGTCGCTCGAGTACAATCATCCGATGGCGCGGGTGAACACCCTCAACGAGGCTATGACTCGCGACTATGGATTACGGCCGTTGCCTGGGTATAGAAGATCCTTCGATCCCAAACTTTAATACCATGGCCAGTGAGTTCGCAACTGGCTGGTAACTAAGTCCGGTGGTGATGGTTAGTCACAATCTCTTTATGCTTCTGGATTTGCTTTTCTAGTCTTTCCAAAGTCAAATCAACGGAGGCCTTAAAGTCTTCTGTGATGCCTTCGCCGAAATAATCCATATTGTTGCCCACTAAATGGCAGTGAGCAATGCGATTGACTTTTTCCATGGAGAGAACCCAGTTCATGGATATTTTTCCATCAAAGTACTTCTTCAATGCTCCGGACTTTTCTTCGATAAAAGTCTTGAGAGTTTCACTGGAGTCTACGTGTTTGAAGCTAATATTTAAATTCATCTGAAGTCCTCCTTCTCTGCGAACAACGAACAAAAAGCCTATATAACCTTTTTTCTCTTCCCTGAGGAAAGAATTCCTAGCATATCGCGGTATTTAGCAACCGTGCGCCTGGCGATATCGATATTTTCAGTACGAAGTAACTCTACAATTTTTTGATCTGAAAGGGGGTTCTTTTGGTCCTCTTTCTGGATCATTTGACGAATTTTCTCTTTGACCGCCTCGCTTGCGAGAGAATCGCTGCCGTCCGCTGCATTAATACTGGAATTAAAGAAGTACTTGAGTTCAAAGATCCCTACAGGAGTATGAACGAATTTATTCGTGGTAACCCGCGAAATCGTAGATTCATGCATCCCGATATCGTTGGCCACATCCTTCAAAATCATGGGCTTCAGAAACTGAACACCTTTGTCAAAAAAGTCTCTTTGTCTCTTCACAATCGCTTCAGTGACTTTGTAGATGGTCTTTTGGCGATTATGGATAGATCGAATCAGCCAAACTGCCGATCTGAGTTTATCTTGGACGTATTCTTTCGTTAATTTGTTTTGATCCCTCTGAGCTGAAGCAAGAATATTCTTGTAATAGGGCGATATTCGGAGCTTAGGCATCCCGTCTTCATTGAGAACGATGACGAACTCCTCAGCAACTTTGTAGACGTAAATATCGGGTGTAATGTATTGAGTATCAGAGGTGTGGAACGAACGACCTGGCTTGGGCTCAAATTCCAAGATCATTTTAGTTGCTTCAATGATCTTTTCCAGTGGAAGGTTCAAAGTTTTAGCAATCGCAGAATAATTCTTTCTTTCAAGATCTCCCAGATGATTTTCAATGATCTGATCCACAAGGGGATGTCTTGGAGTCATAAATCGAGCTTGAATCGCTAAACACTCTTGCAAATTCCTTGAGCCTACTCCCAGGGGGTCGAAGTTCTGGACAATTTTGAGAACTTCTTCTGCATCCTCAAGCTCTAAGTTTGTCTCTCGTGCTAAATCATCTAAGTTGGCATTTAAATAGCCATCATCCGATAGGTTACCGATGATCAATTCACCTAGCTTTTTCTCTTGATCGGTGACTGCTACCATCGATAGCTGCCACGTCAGATGGTCCTCTAATGATGTTGTTTTAGTAAGTACGTTTTCGAAGCTCGGGAGTTCTTCGTTGATCTCACGCATGGATGGAGCAGAGCTCGACGATGAGTTGTATTCTTCAACGTAGGATTCCCAGTTAAAGTCGTCTTTGCCGGCAACTAGTTGTTCTTCTTGCGCCTTAGGCTTGATGAAAGATTCTTCATCCCGTCGCTGTTCCCCTTCGGGGTCTGCATTTTGATCTTGAGTTTCAGCGGTGGTTTGACCTTCTCCATCAGGGGTTTCCGCTACCTCTTCTAAGATAGGGTTTTCCATCATTTCAGCTGTGACAACTTCCTGGAGCTCCATGCGATTGAGTTGAAGCAACTTAATCGCTTGTTGGAGCTGGGGAGTCATCACCAGCTGTTGGCTCAGTTTTAGGCTCTGTTTAATCTCTAATGCCATGGTGCGTTTATAACCTCTTCAACCTTTGCCGAGCTAGAGTCAAAATTGAAAATTCTCACCCAAGTAAGTTTCTCTAGCCGTCCGGCTTTGAGCAATTTCTTGCGGGGTGCCCTTTTCTAATATTTTACCATCATTTAGCAAATAACCCAAATCACAAATTTCTAATGTTTCTCGTACGTTATGATCGGTAATTAATACTCCTATCCCTCGTTTCTTGAGAACTTGGATCATTCTTTGAATGTCCGCCACTGCAATAGGATCAATACCTGCAAAAGGCTCATCTAGCAAAAGGAATACCGGATTTAATGCTAACGCACGAGCAACTTCAACACGGCGTCGCTCGCCACCAGAAAGGGTGTAGGCTTTTTGTCTCGCAATGGCATTAATATTAAACTCATCCAATAGCTTTTGTAATCGATCACGTCGTTCAGTTGCACTGATGGGGAGAGTTTCTAATACGCTACGAATATTTTCTTCAGCGGTCATCCGACGAAAAACGGAGGCCTCCTGGGGTAGGTAAGAAATGCCGGCTCGAGCCCGCTTATACATGGGCCAGCGAGTTACTTCTTGTTGGTCCAGCAGTACTTTACCACCGTCTGGCTTGATCAACCCAACGACCATGTAGAATGAGGTTGTTTTTCCGGCTCCATTTGGACCAAGAAGGCCCACAATCTGCCCAGATGAAACTTCAAAATCGACGCTCTTAACGACCTTCTTGCCTCGGTAGCTTTTTTCTAGTTGAATTGCTCTGAGCGTCGAAGTTGTTTTTTCCATTTTCGTTAGTTCCTTATTGAGCCCCTTGGCTGAACGCATTGCTATGCATGACTTCTATAATATCTGAATCTCGGTGCATGATTAAAATGTCCCCTGTTACGGTGTCTTGGTCTTGGTATGCTTGGGGAAACTGGGTCATGATTATAATGTCGCGCCGGGTATCGAATTCAGCATGTCCAGATGTAGCATATCGCAAAGAAGAACTTTCGCCTGGCTTTTTTTCGCCCGTTTCCTTGACGAGTACATCATCATAAGCAACCAGGTATTGAAGCACCTTGTTAAAGTTGCCGTAATTCAGATCGGCCCAGCGGGAGCGCGTAAATAGTGTCGGCTGCGTTATATGAACAAAACGAGTTTTGAGGGGACGATTTGGGTCCATAGTAAAGTGGGCGAAATTTTTTGTCCGGTCGATGAAGCAGTGGTCGGATTCAATAATCGTTTTATCAGGTACTCCCGCGTCTAATGAATTGGGTGGAGTCACTCTTTCCATCGTGACGTGTGCGTCCTTAGGTAAAATGATTTGAGAAGACCCCATGGCGTAGTCGAGCCCCTTGCTCTTAAAATGAAAGTCCTGGTCTTCTGTTTCATGTCCCATTCCTGAAACGTTATAGGTGGTTGGAATGAGAATGCGCTTTTCGTTCGGCAAATAGCGCAAGTAGTCGCTATAGAGTTCGAAGCCATCCGGAAAGACCGTTTTTACATCCCCATAAAGTTCAAGGTCCTTTTTATTTAAAAAGTATTTGGATTCTTTTCCGATGATTTTAGTGACTTTGCCGTCAGGATCGTAGAGGTAGGCAGTTACATCCCGAGAATGCATCAGCCGCTCTGGGTTGTACATAAAGGCTTTTTCGGATTCAATGCGCCACTGTTTTTTCTCAAAATTTTAATACTTTCAGTGCCAGTGCAAAACAAAGAGATTTTAAGCTCAAACTCCTGCGTTTCCATCCAAAGCCGGAGCTGTTCCGGACTTATCAACGCTGCCTCCAAGGCGGGTTTAGCGTACCCCACCCGATGTGCCCCCAGTGCAATAAGTTTCGCCGCGTCCAATCCACTTCGCACACCACCTGAAGCCCAAATTTCAACTTTCTTTTTTGAAAATGCATCCACCGCAGACCTTACGGCATCCACCGTAGGCTCGCCCCAGTTTGCAAAAGTAATTGAAGCAAGCGCCCGCACCGAGTTTTGCTCAGCTCGCGCTCCTTCAATCCGGCCCCAATGCGTACCACCCAATCCACTCACATCCACGGCCGCTAAACCAATACCCGCAATTTTTTTTAGAGTTTTAAGAGAAAATCCACACCCTTCAAGACAACAGGGTATCCCAATTCTCCACAACAACGCTTTAACGCTTCCAGCCCCCCCCTGAAATCGCGGGGTTCCTTCAGGCTGAATGGCCTCTTGGAGCGCGTTGACATGGACAACCAGCGCTTGAGCACCGAGATCCTCGACTAACTTTCGCACTTGAGAAATTTTGACGTCAATGAGCTGACTCAGCCCCAAATTTGCAAATAAAACGAGCTGAGGGGCTTCTTCGCGAAGCTTCTTCCATTCGGCAGATTTGCTCGCCTTTGCATCCTCTTTTTCCAAATCTCTACGCTGAGACCCCACTCCCATCGCCCATCCACGCTCTTGGCACGCAAGGGCCAAGGTTCGATTGATTGAGGAGGCATCTTTGTGGCCCGCTGTCATTCCCGCGACGTAAAAGGGCGTAGCTAACTTTCTCCCCAAACAGAGGGTTTCAAGTTGAATAGAGTCAAAATTCAGATCAGGCATTGCCTCGTGAATCAGATGAATTCGATCCAATCCACTCAGCCCATGCGCTTGATGAGCTGAATCCATCGAGTGGCGGATATGCTCTCGTTTGCGAGCTTCAAACTGTAGGGTATCCATAAACAGCTCGGTAGCTTAACCTAAAATAAGTGTGGAGGGTATAGCATCTTGTGCTCCCCTGGTGCTTTTTGCGAGTTTTTTTAGTATCATTGTTTGTATGCAGTTCGATGATGGCGTTCAAACAGAAGACGGCGTAGGACCAAGCCTGCCGAGCATAGATCCAGGCAGAGTGAGCGGAGAATTCAGGCGCCTCCCCTTGCGCGCAATTCGCTTCAAAAGGAAGTTTCTTCGGCCATTCGTATTGCTCCTGTTAGGCCTCGCAATCATTACAGAAATTGTCATTCTCTCTCCCTCGTCTCTCGAGGAATCCAAGACCGGCCCGGCCCCTGTTGACCCG
>Ga0206877_10078_pt1 | contig 31747 bp, 28 predicted proteins | sample Alteio_BWOrgCont_7_FD_152623 | JGI IMG/M metagenome (GOLD analysis project Ga0206877, IMG submission 152623) | Enriched cells from forest soil in Barre Woods Harvard Forest LTER site, Petersham, Massachusetts, United States -... | ecosystem: Environmental > Terrestrial > Soil > Temperate forest >...
TAAAACATGGGATGTGCCGTCTGTTGAGCCATCGTTTACGCAAATAATCTGAAATTGATACCCCGAAATATTCGCGATCGCATTGCGGAGCAAATCCAAGGTCTGGACGATGACACGCTCTTCATTATAAATTGGAATTACAATAGCGCAGGTTTGCATTTGATTGACCTGACTCATCTTTATCAGGAATAGTTTACCATAGCTAGATTGTTTTGACATTTTAAAGGATCTCTGTAGGATTCAAAGGCTCACAAGTCAGGGTTAACTCTGTTTTCGGCCTTCGGAGGTAGAATGTGTTTTATGTAGTTGGGTCGGGGTATTTTTGCCTCTCCTTTTAAGCGAATTGCTCGGTTTATTTTGAGAAAAATGGTTTACTATCTAGCTGGAACTTTCGTTCCGGATTTGAATTCAGGCATGAGGGTGTTTCGCCGGTCCCTTTATCTTGAATTCCGGCATCTTTTACCTATGGGATTTTCGTTTACTACCACCATAACGGTGGCATCCCTGTACAGTGGTTACCGGCTTAAGTATATTCCTATCCACTATTCTGAAAGAGTGGGCCATTCGAATATTAAGCCTGTGAGGGATTTTATTGGATTTATGATTTTGATCATTCGGCTTGCTTCTTATTTTGAGCCACTTCGATTTTTTCTTCCAGCATCGTTTATTATTTTTGCTGTGGGCATTTTGAGACTGATCCGAGATATTATCGTCGTGAATTCAATTGGCAGTCTGTCGCTGATTTTAGTGTTTTTTGCCCTTCAAGTATTTGTGATAGGTGTACTTGCGGATGTAGTGGTACGTCGCTCTCAAGTGACAAAATCGGAATGAGAAGTAAGTTTTCTCTTAATAGTGAGTGAATTTCACTCTAGGTATTTATTGGATTTTGTTAGAACTAGAACATGTGGAAGGTATCCCTTCGACCCATCTCACTTTCGTTCCTGGTTCTTTCGCACCCAATTCAAGCTTAAACAGTTCACTGAAAGGAAATGTCGCAGTAGTTTCAAACCCTTCTGCAAGAGCCCTGTTTTCAGCGAGAATCTTTCGCCCATCGGCTCTAAATTCGACGCTGTCAGGTCTATCTGCAATGACCCTTAATTTAAAGCAATCTCCGCTCGAATGATCTGGATAGATATTTCCACTTCTTAGAAGAACTCTATAATAACCAAAAGAATCTTTCTTTCTTTCGCCAAAAATTCCGGCTCCAAATCGTATAGAGAATTCATGTTTATAAACCACATCACACATATTGATAAAGGTATAGCGCCTAGGAGAGAAGATATCTTTCCATGCTTCCCATTCAACCGGAAAGGGGTCACCCACCGGTATTATAGCCTGTTCAGATCGATTTACGAAATCAGGGATAACTGTCTTCCAATTTGGAGGAGTTAAAAATTTCCGCATCTCTTTGTTCCCAAGTCGGCTAGTATATCGACGATCACATACATCGTAACACATTGCATCGTTAGATTCGGTCAAAATTCTCCAAAAACTAGAAATGCTGCTTCCTAGAAAATGAGGAAAGGGACGAATGCCACTTGCAATCAGATTCGGATAGACCGTATTTTTAAATCCAGAGAAGAGGATTGGAGTTTGAGCTGAAGGACTAAGTTCTTCCCTAAGCGCAACCCAATCAGGGGTAGAAGGATCAAACCGACGTAGAATGGGGTCGTTCTTAACGGTATGAGATGTAATGAAACGAACAGTTCTTGAAACACTATCAAAATTCAAAATAACAAGAGTCACTAAAACAATTGCACTGACACACGAGATCGATCTGCCAATTACTTTTGGGATCCATTCATTAAATCGAGAACTCGATCCAGGCAAAACTGCCAATTACTTTTGGGATCCATTCATTAAATCGAGAACTCGATCCAGGCAAAACTGCCAACATCAATCCAAACAACGCATAAGGGTAGGAATAGCTGGAGCTTCTCGTAAATCGCAGTACGTCCTGATTCTTAAGGCTCAGGAGTACCAAGCTGCAAAGGAATGACAGCGTTAAAGCCATAGTCAGAGATTCAGGTCTAGTTTTTTTCAAAAATCCGAAAATACCGAGCGACCCTATGAGAATGAAAGTGAGAACAATGAAAATAGGACTTCGGCTGAAGAAGCATGCCGCTATGACGTTTTTCGCAGAATCAGAATAGTAAGAGTATAAACCAGCGATCGGCCCATAATTTTGCCAATTTGAGGGTGCGACTCGGTGAAGCAACTCTCGAACCCCAATCGAAGGCTGCCCTGAGAGAATCCCTGTCAACATCACTTGAACATTTCCTATGAAATTCTGTTGAGCTGTAAAGAGTGCTTGGTGGGAAAATAGGCTGGCTACTCCAATCGTTAACATTGCACAAAAGACAAATCTCTCCAGCCTTTTTTTTTCGATTGGAAGACCCATTTCCTTTAGTCCTAGACCTACTGAAAACAGCATAGGAACAAGAAGTACTCCCACCGCAGCATCCGCATAATAAATGAAAGTGCCAGCAATCATCAATCCACCGAGTGCACAAAGCTTCAAATTTGCTTTCGACATCCCTCTAGCTACAGAACAAATGGCGACAAAAAACATACCTAATGAGCAGAGGTAAGCCAAACTCCCTTGAAAATGAAAAAGAATAAAATGAAAAGAGAGTCCGAAAACCGTTTGCATCAGCATCGCCCCGACAAGATTAATGCCGAACGAGCCGATTGCAAGGTAGGCAACTACCATTAAAAACGATGCAACTACGCAAATTGTCGTAATTGGAAATGCTTTTTCTGGCAATATTCCAAATTCAGAAAATACAGACCCAAGTAAAAGTTCAGCACCAAGTCTTTGGGTCTTATTATAAGGTTGTTCCATCGTCGTAAAATCAAGAATCCAGTGATCTCCTCGGGGCCCAGGATGATCAAGTGCATCTCCACGATGCAGATGTGAATAAATGAAATCAGCACTTAAGCTGTATTGAATCTCATCTTGGCTACCTGAAATCGTGTGAAATCCTTCAGTATGGAAAAGATAGGCCATCATTCCACAATAAAGCAGCGGTACTAAAAAAGCCCATTTCAATTTTTCTCGAAACACCTGATTGAAAGCTTCCCGGCTTGTTGTCCTTGCTACTCCGAAGACAATAAGAAGAGTCACTGTGCTTAATATAGATAAATCAGCCCAAGGATGAGGAGGCGCAACCAAAATCCCAATCCTAAAAAGTGCAAGAGATGCGACCAAAACTGTTCCAATGAGTGGAGCAAGAAGAAATCCAAGCCCCTTCTTGTTGCTGGGAGCAAAAAGGAGAGCAAGGCCCAGGCCTGCAATCGACCAAACAAACAAAACGCACACTAATACTGCCAAATTGGAAAGAAAATAGTAGAGCATTATTTATTAGCCTTACTCTTTTTTTTCAGTCTGAATCCGGCCACGAGATTTCCGTTGGCAATAGGTAAATAAAACGGGAAGAACTGCTGCTCTTGAAAATCGAAGTTCTTTCTCAATAGTGCGTAAATTTCACCGTAGGTATTGACGTGTTCGCTTTTGATAATCGGCATGTAGTCCATCTTAAAGTTCTTTTTGAAAACCCTCTCGGCAGATATTTTCCGAGCAAAACTATAAAGAAATCCACCTTCACACGGGATAACAATGTCAAAATAGCCATCTTTTTTAAGGAGGCGTTTAATTTCTTCAAGTGCTTTAGGAAGATCTGGAAGGTGTTCCAGCACGTGAACAGCAATAATGCGGTCAAATGTCCCCGCTTCCCAAGCTTGTTTCAGTTGGATGTCTCCGCAGACTACTCTGTTTGACGGGCGAATGTTTTTCAGTTGATCACAAAAGCTCTGACGGTATTCGAGGCAGTAATAGTCTTGGGTATCCAAGTTCTCATGTTTGAGGTGTTCACCCAGGCCAGCACCTATTTCAAGAGTCTTCGAATTCCTAATATGGGGCAACTTGGCTATAAAACCGTGATTGAACGCTTCAATCACGGCGTATTTTTTTGGAAGAATTTCATGCCAAAGTTGCATAAATTTCTCCCTAGCTTCTTCTTGCTCGCTGGAAAGGAGAGGCGGCTGCTTCGGCCATTGAGTGGACATCTCGGTAATTCCCTGCATGAATTTAAAATTCCTCTAAAAAAAAGGCATAGTCAATCATTTGTTTTATGGAGTTGCCGAGGGCTTCCGTTGACAGAGAGTCATGGCTACGTGTAAATTTGCGAAAATACAAATAATCCTGGCCCTAAATGGGATTCCCAAAGTGGAGCAAAAGGTATGGAACTCTCGATTGTTGTTCCGGTTTATAAAGAAGAAGGAAATATCGCTGAGTTTATTCAGAGAGTTAAGCCCATACTCAAGGGTATTACCGCTGAATACGAGATCATTTTCTGTCTAGATCCTTCTCCTGATAGAACCGAAGAAGTGGTTTTGCAGCAGCGCGCTCTTGATTCTCGAATCAAGTTGATTAAGTTCTCCCGTCGCTTCGGGCAACCGATGGCGACACTGGGGGGGTTGCAGTATTCTTCGGGTAACGCTGTCATAGTGATTGATGTTGACCTTCAGGATCCTCCTGAGTTGATTTCGGAAATGGTAGCCAAATGGAAGGAAGGATATGAAGTCGTCTACGCGCAACGATTGAATAGGGAAGGCGAGACCATCGTCAAGAAGGTAGTGTCGGTTTTAGGGTATCGGCTCATTAATCGGATTGCTAATGTGTATATTCCCCCTAATACGGGTGATTTCCGTCTGATGAGCAGACGGGTAGTGGATGAAGTCCTCAAGCTCAAAGAAGTTCATGGTTTTCTTCGTGGCTTAGTAGCCTTGGTTGGGTTTAAACAAACGGCAGTTGTTTTTAAGCGTCCCGCCCGCTTTTCGGGGAAAGGAAATTACAATCGTTTCCTAGGTTCCTTGCGGATTGGCCTAAATGGAGTAGTTTGCTTCTCGAGTTATTTACTGACGCTGAGTTCTACGATGGGATTCGCGACCGCGGGGTTCTCTTTCTTGATCGGCATTATTTATGCTGTTATGAAAATCTTGAACTTTCCCTTCCCGTTAGGAAATCCTACGGTAGTTATTTTGATCCTCTTTATGGGCGGTGTTCAGCTGATCAGTGTCGGCATTCTTGGCGAGTATATTAGTCGAATCTATGACGAAGTGAAGCAAAGACCCAAATTTATTGTAGATCAGAAATTTGGTTTTGAGGAAAAGTCCTAATGATGGATATCGTTGTAGTAGCCTATCCTAAGACGATTCCGCTTTTAAAGGTCTTTTGTGAGAGTTTTCGGCTTCACTATAAGGGGAGTGGATACTTAATTATCTTTAGTGATAGTTCTTGCATGAAACAGATCAAAGATCTGGATTTACCAAATCGGGTCAAGATTATTTCAAAAGAAGAGATTCTCTCAGATCATCTTCAATATAGTGGTTATTTGACGCAGCAGTACTTTAAATTTTTTTCGCACCAAGTTATCGAGAATCCCAGTTACTTGGTTGCCGATGACGATTTTTTGTTTATTCGCCCCACGAATGAAGCTCATTTTTTCCATGAAGGGAAGCCTGTCTGGTTTTATCAAAACTGGCAATATGCTGGCAAAGCGATTGGATGGAAAGAGCCTACTCTGAGATTTTTTGAAATGGAAGGATTCAAGGGCAGCGAAAGTATCGAACAGCCTTACCTCTTTCTTACGAGTAATCCGACGTATATTTATTCAAGAAATGTGGTTGACGCTCTGTGGAATAGAATAAATCCTAGGAGTATCCTCAAGCAGGAGAAGTTTGCCGAAGGCCAAACTTATGGGGCATTCGCCTATTCGCAGTTCCGTGATCACTACCATTGGCTTAATAACTATTGGTGGGACGAAGTTTTAGGTGGACGAGTGAATCAAATTCCGCCCGATTATCTGACCTTGGACCCAACGATCAGGTTTGAAGATTTTGCTCATTTTAATTTTCTGTCGTTTTGGTCCCATTGGTCTCGAGCGGAAGAAAAGATGAAAGAGTTTCTGGAGGCCTCACGGTGAGTGGCTCCGTCGTTCTATTGTCAGGGGTGCCTGATTTTGCTCCAGGACTTCTTTTCAAGATTTTTTTGGATATTCCTGGCGTCGAGGCGTTTTTTCGACCTTTGGCTCGCAATTTGGATTTAATTGTAAAGTACTCAGATATTTTGAGAGGTGAAACTGGAATACCCGCGGGCTATTTTGATAGTTATGGGCATCATACTGACCTTTTCAGAAATTATCCTCGGCAGGATTTTCCAAGAAGCCCAGAGGATTCACTTCAAGCACTCATGCCTTTTTTGGAAGATTGCAGAACTTCGGCCACTCGTTGTGCCGTGTTTGAATTGAGTGGTTGCGAGGAAAGTATTTTAGAATTGTCTCAAAGATGGCCGGATGCAAAAATGATCTCGTTGAAGGAGATTGCTGGGCTGCACTCAAATCAAGTCAAATACTTGAGCGAAGAGAGTCTGGCAAAGGACTACATAAGCGAGGCTCGTGAGATTTTGAGTTTTTGTGGAATTCACGACTATTCCAAAGATCTCCCTTGTTTGAATTCTGACTGGCTCAAGTTAGTCTATTTTCGGCAAGGTTTGGAGATGAAGAAACCGAAAGACTTCGGTGGTTTGACGGTTGAAAGAGCGGTGTTGGAAAAGCTTTTGAGGCAAAGAAAGGCTATTCTTGAACTTGGAAAGCAGGAAGTTCAGATTCATTCACTCGAGGGCCAACTCAAGCAAATGGAGCAGATTGCTGCTGAGCGAATGACGGCCATTCATGCGATGGAAAAAACCATTGACACATTTCATCGAAATGCAGGGATGCGAGCGCTCGAAGCTTCAAATGGGACTTTGGAAAGAAATTGGTCAAAAATTAAACGTGCCGTAGGTAGGACTATTGGCAAGAGGTAAAGGGCGGAAATGGAAGAACTTGCCTTTTAAGCTAAATCCCTCTAAATGTTTATAGATAATGAAAGTCTCTATTGTCATTCCAACCTTTAATCAAGGTCAATTTATTAGGGATTGTCTCCTTTCGATTCAAAACCAGACTTTCAAAGATTTTGAAGTCATTATTCAAGATTCTTTGTCGGATGATGGGACCGAGAAAATCTGTCGGGATTTCGTTGCAGCAGATGCTCGCTTTCAATATTTTCGGGAAAAGGATACTGGGCAGTCTGATGCAATCAATCGAGGCTTAGTTCATTGCACAGGAGAAGCGTGGATTTGGATTTGTTCAGATGATTACTATTCCAATCCTCGAGCTTTGGAAGTTTTATCTAAGAAATTGGAGAGGACTGCAAAAAAGGACCAGCGGGTAGTAGGCGTTTTTGGTGATGCTCAGTATGTTTCTGAACAAGGTCAGGTTGTAGGTCCCTATTGTAACCGAACCCGCGATTTGCAGCGGGAGGACTTCAAGCGAACTTGGCCAGTGGCTCAACCTTCCTGTTTGCTCTTTTTAAGTGCAGTCAAGGAAGCAGGTGGAGTTGATGCTAGTATGTATTTTGGAATGGACTTGGACTTGTACCTAAAGGTTCTGAAAGATCAACGGCGTTTTGTCTATGTTCCTGAAATGATCGTGAACATTCGTCTTCAACCCAATTCAAAAAGTGTTAAGTACCGGAAACAAACAGCGGAAAACGCGCTGGCTATAGTTGAGAAACATTTTGGCGATATCGGCAATCCGGCAGAGTCCGCCTATCTGGTCGAATTCAATGAAGCTAAATTACTTGAATTCCGTGAGAGAATTAGAACCCAATACTGGTACATATACCCACTATTCAAAGCTGTGTGGAAATTGCAGAATTATGCTAATTATTATATGAACCCAGAAGTTGAAGAAAGAAGTGTTGGAATTTATTTGTTTCGGGGTTTTTGGGGAACCTATCGATTTTTAAAAGGGTATTTGTGGAAAAGAAGCAAGTGAGTGAGTTAGAAAAAGGCTCAAGAATTTTTGTTGCTGGCCATCGAGGTTTGGTTGGCTCAGCAATAACTCGAGTCCTGAGAAAATATGGCTTTCAGAATCTTTTGCTTAAGACCCGAAAGGAAGTCGACCTTCGAAACCAAGCTCAAGTTTTGGATTTTTTCCGCTCGGAAAAACCCGAGTATGTGTTTCTAGCTGCTGCAAAAGTGGGGGGGATCTGGGCAAATAATGTCAATCGTGGTGATTTTATATTAGAGAATTTGCAGATTCAAACGAACGTGATTTCAGCTGCCTTTGAAACAGGGGTAAAAAAACTGGTATTTTTAGGGAGCTCTTGTATCTATCCGAAAATGGCAGCCCAACCGATGAAAGAAGAGGCATTATTGACGGGCCCGTTAGAGGAAACCAACGAGGCGTATGCACTAGCCAAAATTGCCGGAATTATGCTGTGTAAGTCTCTTATGATTCAATACAAGCGATCTTTTATTTCTTTGATGCCAACGAATCTTTACGGTCTGGGAGATAATTACGATTTAGAGAATTCGCATGTTTTGCCGGCGCTTATTAGAAAATTTCATGAGGCTCAAATCAGGCAAGAAAAGTCCGTGACATTGTGGGGAACTGGGACACCCTTACGTGAATTTTTGTTCTCCGATGACGTAGCTGAGGCAGCCCTTTTTGCGATGAAAAATTATGATGAAGTGGGCCACTTGAATGTGGGTTCTGGAGAAGAAGTTACGATAAGGGAGCTAGCTGAGCTAGTCCGGAATGTAGTGGGTTATCGAGGGGACATTGTTTGGGACAATTCCAAGCCAAACGGTACTCCTAGAAAACTGATGGATTCCAGTCGTTTGAAAAATCTTGGATGGAAACCGTTAGTTTCGTTGAATGAGGGTATTCAGCTAGCTTACAAGGATTACTTAGCTCGATTCAGCGTTTGACTCTGTGCGTGCAGTGCGTCGTTTTATATCGCACTCGATCAAGTTTAAATCATAGTTAGATTTTGAAGCGAGGATCTCTTTCCATTGAGCAGTTTTCTTGGAAGCTGTGCGATTGAGTCTGAGGACCTCGGTTTTCAAAAAGGGGCAGCTCAATTCTACGATGAGTTGATCCCAGTGGTAGAGGGTGGGGTTCAAGTCTATTTCTTGGAAATGGTTGGGATCAATCAAGGTGCCCATTTTCCATCCAGCACGCATTGCCAGACGACTTATTCCAATTTCATAAAGTTCAATAATTCGCTGCTTGCTTCGGTAGTACTTAAAGTCTCTCCAGAATTCTATGAATTCTCGGCTTTTAAGAGCATTTTTACCAAAAACTAGAAAGTACGACTGAATATGTTCTTCGATTTCCAGATTCGAAGTAATACCCCAGAGGTCGAGTTCTCGCTTTTCCATTTTTTGAAATACGTCCTTCAATGGAAACAATGGGCCGTAAACACTATCATTCGCTAGAATGAGTTGGTCATAATGTTCAAACCCTCGTTCGGAAAGTTTTTCAAAAAGTCCGAGGCGCCAGGAGCCAAAATCCAAAGTGATATTCTTTCGATGGATGACTTGAACGCAAAGACCTAGGATTTTTTCCACTTCAGAATCGGTGAGATTGAGAGCCGAAGAAACGAAAACAATATCGCACTCCAGTTCTTTCAAACACTGGAGATAGTAAAGAACGTAAGGCTCAATTTTGCCTTGAGGGTCGAAATGGGCGAATAGACAGAGTCTCTTGGGAGGCATAGGCCGGGGAGACACAGGATTGTACGCTGTTTTTGTGCCTTCCCATGTCTTCCATGTCTTAATGATCAGCTGCTCGGGCTTAATTTTGTCAGCAAGCAGGTGATCCAGAATACTTTTTACAAATTTCGGAATTATTTTAGAAAAGTGCCTTAGATTTTCCAACGCTCTTTCCAATTTTGAAAGGATGGCAATTTTTGATCCCGTTCGGAAATAATAGGAGCCTGGATTGGCCATTTGAGATTCAATTCTGGATCGGCCCAAAAGATGCCGCCTTCAGTCTTTGGATTGTACAGTGAATCGACTTTGTAGAGGACGTCAGCACATTCATCGCCTAAAACACAGAATCCATGTGCAAATCCAGGAGGTATCCATAAAAGAAGTCCATTATCGTCACTGAGTTCAATGCCGAAACTCTTGCCGAAAGTGGGTGAATCCTTTCGAATATCGACTGCCACGTCCCATATCTTACCCCGAAGGACACTGATTAGCTTCCCTTGTGCGGGATCTTGTTGAAAATGCAGCCCTCGTAGAATTCTTGGAAAGGAGCGAGAATGGTTGTCCTGTACAAAAACCGTGGGTAATCCCAATTCTGCAAAATGATCCCTTTGAAACCGTTCCGTGAAAAACCCTCTCGAGTCTTTCCAGATTTGGAGCTCAACGATCTTTAATCCTTCAATTCCACCAGCATGAACCTTCATTTGATCTCCTGTAGACAGATTCTAAGGCTTTCGCTCCATTCGGGCAAACGAATGCCAAAAGTATCATGGATCTTCTGAGTATTAAGTCGAGAATTTTTGGGTCTAGGGGCTGGGGTGGGAAATTCATCAGAAAGAATAGGTTCCACGGTCTTGATTTTGAGGAGGAGCCCCTGTGATCTCGCGATTTCAAAAATCATTTCCGCAAAATGAAACCAATTGGTTACTCCTGAATTACAGAGGTGATAGATCCCAGAGGGAAACTGAGACATTCGTACAGAACTTTCCAGGGCTTTCAATATCCCTTTTGCAATTTCAGTTGCAAAGGTGGGAGCACCAAACTGATCTTGGACGATACGTAGAGACTCTCTTTCATGGCCCAATTTTAACATGGTTCGCAAGAAGTTTTTACCCTGACTATCGTAGACCCACGAAGTGCGAAAAATCAGGAATTTTCCCCCGATTATCGAGACTTTCTCTTCCCCTTCCGCTTTTGTTTTTCCATACACATTCAGAGGAGTAATGGGATCAGATTCCTTCCAGGGGGTGTCGCCGACTCCTGAGAAAACATAATCTGTCGATAGATGCACGAAAGGGATCCGATTCTGGGCGCACCAGCTAGCTATTTCCGAAGGGGCATCTGCATTGATTTTCCTTGCGAGTTCCATTTCCTTTTCGGCTAGGTCCACTTGGGTGTATGCGGCAGCGTTAATGACTGCTTGAGGGCGATGGTGATTGAGAACAGACAAACAATTTCCATCCTGAGCCAAATCAGCTTGCAGCCGATCGACCAAGATAACCTGATCTCGACTTAAGAGTCGCGATAGCGCTTTTCCAACTTGGCCATTAGCGCCAAAGACCAATATTTTAGCATTATTTTCCATTTTCATGGGTAATAGGCGGCGCATCGTCCAGTACACGCTTTAAATATTCACCGTAACTACTTTTGGAGAGCGTTTCTGCGTGGGCTATCAAGGTTTCGCGGCTAATAAATCCTTTACTATAAGCAATTTCTTCAATACAGGCAATTTTCAAACCTTGGCGTTTTTCCAAGGTTTGAACAAACTGAGCTGAATTTAATAGAGAGTCATAAGTGCCTGTATCTAACCAAGCTACGCCTCGTCCAAGAAGTTCTACTTGGAGCAGGCCCTTTTTCATATAGAGGAGATTCAGATCTGTAATTTCCAGTTCGCCACGTTTGGAAGGCTTTAGGCCCTTGACCATTTCAACGACATTCGAATCATAAAAATAGAGGCCAGTTACTGCCCAGTGAGATCGAGGTTTTTTCGGTTTTTCTTCGAGGCTGATTGCTTTGCCTTTAGCATCAAATTCAACAACGCCATACCGTTCAGGATCGTGAACGTGGTATGCAAAAACGCAGGCCCCGTTTTTGAGTTGGGCATTTTTTTCTAAAAGCTGTGAAAAATGATGGCCGTAGAAAAGATTATCACCCAAAATCAGACAAACGGAGTCATTGCCGATAAAGTCAGCCCCAATGACGAATGCTTCTGCAATACCATTGGGCTGTGCCTGTTCAGCGTAGTTCAGCTGAATCCCTAATTGCTTTCCGTCACCGAGAAGTCCACGGATCATCGGCAAGTCACGGGGAGTGCTGATAATTAAAATATCCCGAATTCCTGCCATCATCAGATTTGAAAGGGGGTAGTAGATGGTCGGCTTATCATAAACAGGCAAGAGTTGTTTGCTAATGCTTAACGTCAATGGATAGAGTCTTGTTCCGCTTCCACCAGCGAGTACGATCCCCTTCATTGGTTCTTCCTCAAAACGGCCTCACACCATTTTCTATTTTCTAAATACCATTGAACAGTACTAGCTAGGCCATCTTCAAATTTGTAGTGACGTTTAAATCCAAGCTCTTCAATGGCAAGGCGGTCATCAATCGCATATCGGCGATCGTGTCCAAGTCGGTCAGTTACAAATTGAATTGCGGATTCATGAGGGAGTTTGTCAGGTCTCGGGCTCAATTCGTCCAATTGGCGACAAAGTGTTCGTACAACATCCAGATTGTTTCTTTCTGCGTTGCCACCGAAGCAATAAGTACCGCCCAGTTTGCCGTATTCAAGAGCGAGAAAAAGGCCTTCACAATGGTCTCGGACATGAATCCAATCCCTCACATTTCCGCCATCTCCATAGACGGGTAGCGGCTTTCCTTGAAGGGCATTTGTGATCATCGTGGGAATGAGTTTTTCAGGGTATTGCCTGGGTCCATAGTTGTTGGAACAATTTGTAATCAGGGTAGGTAAGTTATAGGTATGATGCCAAGCTCGTACGAGATGGTCGCCACTTGCCTTCGATGCCGAATAGGGGGAGTTTGGCGCATAGGGTGTGGTTTCACTAAAATAACCGGTGGAACCTAATGAGCCAAAGACCTCATCCGTGGATACTTGCAAATAGCGAAAACTTTTCTGTTTTTGCTGGTCTAAGTTCTGCCAGTACGAAAGTGATGCACTCAGTAGATTAAACGTCCCTCGAATATTAGTTTCGATAAAGGGTGAGGGCCCGCTTATGGACCGGTCAACATGAGACTCAGCCGCAAAATTAATCACGGTATCGATTTCTTTGGATACGAGAAGTTCGGATACCTGATCTAAGTTGCAAATATTTCCGAGCACTAACTCCCATTTTCCTGGTCCTTGGATCGACTCTAAGTTTTCGGGATGCCCTGCATAAGTGAGAGCGTCGAGGATGATCACGTGCTCTCCATGTTGAACGGCCATTTCAACAAAATTGCTGCCGATAAACCCGGCTCCTCCGGTCACTAGGAGGCGCCGTGACAAATGATTCGCAAGACCTGACGCTTTTTGCATATCTGCTACTTATAGCGAATATTCTTTTCGTTCAACAAGTATAAAACAGCTCAAAGCTTCATTTTAAGGCGCTTAAACTCGTCGTAATCCCGAATATAATCTTCAGGTTGATAAAAGTCAGAGGCAAGGACAAGAAGGACCGCATCACTACTGTATTTATATTGTACTCCCCAGATCAAAGGGGGGAGGTGTACGCCAACGGTAGATGAATCTAGAAAGAGTTCTTCTCGGTTCTCACCATCGTCTACCATCAAAGAGAGATGTCCTTTGACGCAAACTAAAAATTGGTGAAGTGTTCGATGAGCATGCTGCCCTCGAACTTCTTTATTAGGGGTGTCAAAGACAAGAAAATACCTTTTGGGTAGAAAGGGGAGATTCTTACCCCATTCTCCAGCGGTCAGGCTTCCTCGTAGGTCGGAATGAATGGGCATTCGGTAAAGATGAACTTCTTTGACCATCCGAAGAGGGCCAGCCTCAAATTCTTTTGCTCCCGTCAATTGATTCGGGTCACTATGGGACGAATCAACATACCCCATAATATGAGCGGGGGTGCCTGCCACGATCGCATTCGGCGGAACGCTCTTGGTTACCGTTGCACCAGCTGCGACCATGGCATTCTCGCCAATCACAATTCCTGGCAGTAATGTAGCATTAGCACCGATCGACGCTCCTTTTTTTACGACTGTTTTTAAAAAAGCTTCTGGGTAGTGCTTGCTTCGTGGGAATCGATCATTTGTAAAGGTTGCATTCGGGCCAACGAAGACATCATCTTCGAGTGTGACTCCATCCCACAATTGGACACCGCATTTCACGGTGACTCGATTGCCGATGGTCACTTCGTTTTCAATAAAAACGTGATCACAGATATTGCAATCTTCTCCTATTTGCGCTCCGGGCAGGACATGAGCAAATGCCCAAATACGGGTTGAAGAACCAATGTTTTTAGATTCAACAAGAGCTTGAGGATGCGCAAAGTGGGTCATAATTCCCAATGAATACCAAACTCTTTATTTTAATGATAGGTTTGCTCAATGATATTGATGAATGACTTCAAGCGCCAGTGGGAGATGGTTGGACCCTCTATTCTGTCTACTGTTCAAGAAGTTGGCCAAAAAGGTTGGTATATCTTGGGAGAAGAGGTCAGTAACTTTGAGTCAGAGTTATCCCACTATTTTGGTCTGGACTACGCGGTGGGTGTCGGCAACGGGATGGACGCGATTGAAATTGCATTGCGGTGTTTAGGAGCTGGGCCTCAAGACAAGGTACTGACAACACCGTTATCGGCATTTGCTACCACGTTAGCGATTATGCGTATAGGAGCCGAACCTGTATTTGTGGATGTGGATCCCCGCGGTCTAATTGACTTAAGCCGAGTCGACCGTTTGCTTTCAAGCCGCTCCGATATTCGGTTTTTATTGCCTGTTCATCTCTATGGTTTTGCGTTGGATTTAGATCGACTGGAGTCGATCAAACAAAAGTATTCAGTTCAAGTCATTGAAGATTGTGCGCAGAGTATTGGAGCTAGGTTTGGCAATAGATTAGCTGGGACAGTGGGTGATATTGCGGCTACTAGCTTTTATCCCACCAAGAATTTAGGAGCAATGGGTGACGGAGGGGCACTGCTGACAAATCAGGAAGGTCTGGCAAGAGCCGCAAGGTGTATAAGAAATTATGGGCAGAGTTCGCAATATGTTCATAGTGAGTCGGGATTAAATAGCCGGCTGGATGAACTCCAAGCCGCTATTTTGAGAAAGTCGATGCTGCCTTTTCTGAATGACTGGAATCTGCGCCGTAAAGCTATTTCTCGCAGATATCTGGCTGAAATCCAAAATCCAAATTTAAAACTTCCAGAATTGAAAAAAGATATTGAAGCGGTGTGGCATCTCTTTCCTGTGTTGGTACAAAAGAGTGATCGGGATCATTTTATCAACTATTTAAAAAGCAAAGGCGTCGCTTCTGGGATTCATTATCCGCACTTGATTCCGACACAAAAAGCCCTGCAGGAATATAAGCGGTATGAAGTGATCGGCGAACTGGAGCAAGCCAGTCTAATTGTTTCTCATGAGGTCAGTTTACCTATTCATCCATTCCTAACAGAAAATGAAATAGACCATGTAATCGAGGCATGTAACTCATGGCGCACGCACTGAATTCAATTGTTATTCCAGTCTATCGTAATGAAGAATCACTTTTAGAACTGATAGAGAGCTTAAACTCTATTTCCGCGAAAAACGAATACAAGCTCGAGGTCGTTTTTGTTGTAGACGGGAGCCCGGATCAGTCTTACGAGTACTTACGGCAAAAACTGCCTCAATGTCATTTCTCTTCACAGTTGCTTTTGCTCAGTCGGAACTTTGGATCTTTTTCTGCCATCAGAGCCGGTTTGGCAGAAGCTAAGGGTGATTTTTTCGCTGTTATGGCAGCTGACCTTCAAGAGTCCGTGGAATTGCCATTTCAGTTTTTTAAGAAGCTTGAAAAAGCAGAATGTGACCTCGTTTTTGGGCAAAGAAATCGACGCCAAGACCCTTGGTTGAGCGCGTTGGCTGCCCGATTATTTTGGCATTCCTATAGAAAATGGGTTCAAAGAGAGATGCCTCCTGGAGGGGTTGATATTTTCGGCTGCAATCAAGCCGTCCGGAATCAAATCCTTTTGCTCAACGAGTCGAATACTACTTTAGTTGGTTTACTTTTATGGATTGGGTTTCGACGGGATTTTATTGAGTATGATCGATATGCTCGGCCCTACGGGAAGAGTGCTTGGTCACTTCGTAAAAAAATGAAGTATTTATTGGACAGTTCGTTTGCGTTTTCTGATCTTCCCATTCGGTTTCTCACTTTAATGGGAATGTTAGGAATGACTCTCTCCTTCATTTTTGGATTCGTCGTTGTCATATGTAAATGGTTGGGAGCAATTCCTGTCCCAGGTTACTCTGCTCTTGCTATTTTGATTCTGTTCTTTGGGGGACTCAATTCTTTTGGCTTGGGTGTACTAGGAGAGTACCTCTGGAGGACGTTTGAAAACACAAAAGTTCGGCCGAATTACATCGTTTTAAGAAAACATGAGTACAATAAGATTTGAATTTAAGTTTTGAAGGTGGAAGAGGGTTTGAAATGCTGCGCCAAGTTTCAGTGATAGTACCGGTTTTCAATGGATTGAGTGCATTCAAAAAGCTGATTGAATCTTTGGCTCAAACTTATCCTACGAGCACCCGAGGACTCGAGTTCCTTTTTTTGGATGATGGTTCCACTGACCCCGCACTTCATGAATTCTATCTTGGACCTTTTTTCAATCGTACCGATGTTAAACTCAAGAAAAGAGCGACTAATCTCGGCTTTATCAAAACGGTGAATGAGGCAGTTCAATCTGCGGTTCCTGATTCAGATCTAGTTCTTCTGAATTCTGATACTCAAATTTGGAGTCGCAGTTTTGAAAAGCTGCAGGAATTAGCGCTCAGACATCCCAAAGCCGCCTCCATCACTCCCTTCACAAATTCCGGGACGATTGCAAGTCTATTTAGATGGCCCTATGGCTTGGATAGCGATCCCTTATTTTCACCTGCTGAAATTGCCGAGTGTGTGAGTAGAACCGCACCCATGACTCCCTATGTATCAGCTCCCACTGGCGTTGGGTTTTGTATGTACATACCCCGCGTAGTATGGCGAATTGTCGGAGAATTATCAGAGGTTTTCGGTAAGGGGTATGGCGAAGAGTGTGATTGGTGCCAACGAGCTGTGAAAGCTGGGTTTGATCATCTGATTTGCACCGAGACTTATGTGCACCATTCTGGCACAGCATCTTTTTCAAGCGAAGAAAAGCGGAGACTGATCGAACAGAATTCTCGGCTCCTTGAAAAGCGCAATCCTGGATACAACGCCGCTGTCGTGCGGTATGTTGATCAGCGGCCACTCAAAGCTGAATGCGTTTCTATACTGGGTGCCTTAGCTTCATGGAGTTCTAAGAACCGTGACTCTGGTGCGAAAACCATTCTTTTTATTCTACATCAAGACCCTTTTGATCCAGAGTGCGGAGGCACAGAAAAATATACCAAATCTTTGATGGACTCCCTGAGTTCAAGTCATCAAGGAGAGGGAAACCTCGCCCTTCAGGGCGGGGTGGGACCCCTCCGGACAGAAAGGCGGGGTGCAAACCCCGTCTCGACAATTCAGCACCCCGGACTTCAGTCCGGGGTTAATTTTGTTCTTTGTATTTTTAAAAAAGGTTTTAGAAATTTTGAAGTCAGAGCTCTTTATAAGGACACACTTTTGATTGAAGAATCCTTTCATCAAGATTCTTTGCCTCATATTTTGTCTGGATTGGCGACATGGACGGATGTGTTGCATATCAATCACTTGAGTGGCTGGCCCGCGCATTTGGTGGACCACCTAGTAAATCTCCCTTTTTCTTATAAAATGATGACAGTGCATGATTATTTTTTACTTTGCCCTTCGACTCACCTATTGAAAAAAGGGAATCAGTTTTGCGGCGTCGAAGCTGATCTCAAAGCCTGCAATCAGTGTTTGAGTCAATGTCATGGCTATTGGAATACACGAATTGAGCAATATCGCGCCGTTTCCCAGTCTATTTTTGAAAAAATGGACCGAGTCATTGTTCCATCCCATGCCGTGGCTCACTACTTGGAACGAGGCCTAGGAGATGGATATCGCTCCGTGAAAGAAAAAGTGCAGATTGTGGGTCACGATATTTCCTATATTCCTGCGAGTGGCCGTCCGAACTCAACAAAAGAGCACCAAAGAAAAAATGAAAAATGGAGAATCGCTTTTATAGGACATTTGGCGCCGCACAAAGGTTCTGAAGTCATTGCGGATGCCTTGGAGGGGCTAAGTTCACGTGGGTTTACTCCTGAGATTTGGGGAACATACCATGGGAGTCGCCAAAAGACGATTCGATCCAAAGTGCCTCATTTTTCCTTTCAAACGGTCTCAGATCTTAAGACGCTATTTGCGGAGAGGCAACCCGATCTTGTTGCTTTGCCTTCTCTTTGCGCGGAAACGTTTTCCTATATTCTTTATGAGTCACTCATTCTCGGGCGTGTACCCTTGGTGGTGGGCCCCTTCGGGAACCCGGCAGATTTGGTTTCTAAGGAACAACTGGGTTCGGTCATGGCTTCGGCTGAGGGCAAGTGTTTGGTTCACTCTTGTTTAGAAGTGGTCAAGAACTATTCCGTTTATCTTGAAAATGTGGCTCGTTTTGCTAATAAAGCTCAAACCGAGACCTCGAGTCATTTGCCAAGTTATTTGTCTAGTCTAAAATCCAGAGAGAAGTCTTCGATTCAGGAGTTGATACCCTTTCAATTACCCGGATTGAGTCAGTTTGATTTTGTTTCAAAGGAAAAAGACGGCGTAATTGCAAAAATAGCTTTTGAAGTACAGTTTAAGATTCGGCAACATCGACGGTTGGAGAGATGGGTCGTTCAATCGGCAAAAAAATGTTGGATTGCGTTGCAGAAAATTCGCCATTATTTGAAGCGGGTTGCCTTTGTTTCTAAGGGAACAATAGTCCGCTGAAATTAGCTTTCAATTACCTAAGCAAAATCTAAATAGCTTGCGCAAGGGTGCGTCAGAGTTGCTTCCACCCTTTTCAAGGAATTGAAGGTCGCTTTTAGTTAATTCTAGTTGCGTAGAGGCATAGCAACTTTCTACTTGCTCAGAATTGCGTGCCCCTACAATTGCAAAGCTTGGAAAGGATCTGCTCAAAATGTATGAAAGTGCAATCGTATTGGTTTCGCAGCGGTATTTAAAGGCTAGCTTCATTGCTCGGTCATAACGTTGGAAGTTCTCTTCACTATAGTAATATTTGGTCAGCCAATCCTTTTGAGAAATATTTTGAACACCTGATCGTCTGAGGGCTTCTTTTGCGAAAAATCCAGAGGCTTGAGATGAGTAGGCCACAAGTGGGAACTTTGTTTTATTGTGAAACTCGAGAATCGTGTCCTTCATGTAAACGCGGCTTGGATCTAGTTCATGCGAGTTGGAAATATGAGCAAGGCTCCAGCCGATTTGGCTTGCACAAAAGCCGGTCAATTTATTTTTTTCGGCGTAGCTTTGAGCTTCTAAGAGGCGATTGAGCTCCCAGTTAGAAGCTCCGATGGCTTTGACCTGACCCTTCCGAATGAAGGTATTGAGTATTTCGAGGATTTCGCCTACCGGGAGATGAGGTTCATCACGATTGAGCCAATAGATATCGATAGAATCTGTTTGGAGACGATCTAGGCTCTGGGACAATTGTTCCTCTAATACGGACTGTGAAATCCTTGGGACACTTTGATCATGTATTTCTCGATGTCCCCCTTTTGTCGAAACGATCGTGCTTTTACGAGTGCCCGTTTTACGAAGCCATTTCCCGATAGTTCTCTCGCTTGCTCCCTTGCCATTAGGTAACCAGTCTGCGTAGGAGTGCGCCGTGTCGATGAATGTGCCTCCATGTCTATAAAAAGTATCCATGATACGAAAAGAATCTGTCTCGCTGATGGCACTCCCAAAAGAAGTGGCTCCCAAACATAGAACCGATGGCTTTAATTTAGTACCTGGAATTTCTCTGTAATTCATCTGTACTCCGTTTTAATTTCCGGGATCATCCCGGTTTCACATTCATCATCGACAGTCTTTATCGACCTTGCTTTTTCCAATTAATCCTTCTAAATCTTACTATATGATCATAGCAAAAGCACCTTTAAGGATATCCATTGGTGGGGGTGGCACAGATTTACCTTCATACTATGAACGTTATGGATCCACGTTCATCAGTGCCGCAATCAATAAATATGTCTACATATCAGTTCATCCGATATTTATCAAAGACATCATCCTAAAGTACTCCGAAATGGAGCGCGTAGAGAGCGTCGATGATATTCGGCATCCGATTATCAAAGAAGCAATGAAGAAGGCTTCAGTCCATTCAGCGATTGAAATTTCGAGCTTTGCGGATATTCCAGCCGGGACGGGTTTAGGCTCCTCCGGTTCCTTCACTGTAGCTATCTTAAAAGCACTTTATACTTACAAAAATTTAATTCACGACAATATGGGCATAGCCGAAGAAGCTTGCCGTATTGAGATCGAAAAATTGAAATCGCCGATCGGCAAGCAAGACCAATATATTGCGTCCATGGGCGGACTTACCCGGTTTGAAATTGACACTACGGGTAATGTCAAAGCATTTCCTCTTAGCATGAGTGCTGGTGCAAGGGTTGATCTGGAAGAGCATCTCCTCTTGTTTTTTACAGGCTTTTCGCGCAGTGCTAACGTTCTTTTGAAAGAACAAGATGACAAGACAAGAGCCGTTCAACAAGCAGGATCTTCTACGACAGCGTCGGATAATGAGATGATCCAAAATTTGCATTTTGTTCAAAAATTGGGACTCGAAATCGGCGGAGCATTGGAAAAAGGCGATTTAAACGAGTTTGCCCGATTGATGAATGTGCATTGGGAATATAAGAAAAAACGCTCCTCAAATATGTCTAGCTCGATCATTGATCAATGGTACGAGTTGGGAATGAAGAACGGGGCGCTGGGCGGCAAGCTAATCGGGGCTGGTGGTGGCGGATTCTTGATGTTTTTGGCCGAAGATAAACGCAAATTGCGCCAGGTGATGAGAGAAGCCGGCCTTCAGGATGTACCCTTCAGATTTGATCAATTAGGCGCTCAGGTGGTTTTACATGATTAATTACAAAGTAGCGGTCGTAGGCGATTGGCATCTTGCATTTGTCACAGCAACAGTACTCAGTCACGTGGGGCATCGAGTTGCCCTCGTTCATCCCAACCTTTCTAAGGTAGAATTAGAAAATGGCTTTCCTAAGCCACCTGTGACGGAACCTGGATTGCCTGAAATGATTCAAGGTTGCCGGACTGCAGACCGATTGGATGCGAAGAACAGCTACCAAGGTTGGACAGCCGAGTCTATTTGGTTGGCAATTGATACCCCAGTGAACGATCAGGATGAACCCAATGTTGAGCCGTTAATTGAAGCGGTTTCGGAGATTGCAAAGTACCATCCAAAAATCAAAGCTTTGATGATTAGCAGTCAAATTCCAATGGGCTTTTCCCGTGAATTGGAACGTCGTTTTCAATTGCCAGTTGTTTATATTCCTGAAAATCTGCGTTTAGGAAAGGGCATCGAAACTTTCTTAAAAGCAGATCGAACGGTCATTGGCGCTGACGCTGAAGTTCACCGATCCTATGCAAAAGATCTCCTCAGGGAATTTTCAACCGAATTCCTTTTGTGTGGCTTAGAGACTTCTGAAATGACGAAGCATGCTACGAACGCTTTCTTGGCAACATCCATTAGCTTCGCAAACGAACTGGCTCGAATTGGTGAACAATACGGAGTTGAAAGTCAGATTGTGGCTAAGGCTTTGAAAATGGATAAGCGGATTGGTCCCGCTGCTTACGTGGCTCCTGGATTAGGTTTTGCGGGCGGAACTCTCCCTCGAGATCTTCGAGTGCTTCAGCGGATGGGCAAAGAGCATTCTTTGCCAACACCTCTTTTAAATGCAGTGCTTAAAGTAAACGAAGAGACGACCAATGCTGTTGCAGATATTGTTTTGAATAGAGCCCGTTCGCTTCAACATAAACCTAGGGTATTGATTTTAGGTTATACTTATAAGGCGGATATAGATACATTGCGTCGATCACTTTCTGTTGATGTTGCGAAGCGTCTTCAAGCCGAGCAGTGCGAGGTTTGGGGCTATGACCCTGTTATGAATCAACGTGACCTCACGAGCCTGAAAAATGTGATTCGGCATTGTCCAACTCTTGAAGAGTGTGCCGTGAAGCCAGATGTAATTCTAGTAATGACAGCTCGCCCTATTTTCAAATCGATTGAGTGGAAAAGTCTCAAAGGTGAAAAGCCTGGACTAGTCCTAGACACACAGAATTTACTCAGTGCCGAGCAAGTATTGAGTTCAGGACTGGATTTCAAGCCACTCTGGTCTCCCTTAGTTCAGGCCAAGTAAGGAATTTCTTATGGAAGTGAATAAAAACCCGTCTAGAGAAGAACATAAAATAAAACTTAAAGACAAATTGATTGTGATTACAGGAGCTGGGCGCGGAATTGGCCGGGAAATTGCTCTGGCCTGTGCTCGGAATGGGGCACGAGTAATCATTACGGCTCGCTCTACTTCTGAACTTAAAAAGACTGCTGACGATATCTTAGAGCAGACAGGCAATTCGTGTGCATATTTATCTTGTGATGTTTCTCAAAAAGACGATCTGGCGAAGTTAGTAGAAAAAGTTCAGTCTTCTGATGGGATTCTTTATGGATTAATCTGTGCTGCCGGAATTTATGGCAGCTTAGGCCCCTTTGCGGATACTCCGTTTGAAGAATGGGAAAAGGCAATCGATATTAATTTGAAGGGTACTGCTAGGACGATTCACAGTCTTCTTCCTTTTATTAAAAAAGGGGGAGGAGGAAGAATTGTTCTCTTCTCGGGTGGTGGGCAAGGATCTATGCCCAATTTTTCATCTTATGTGACCAGTAAAGGTGGAATTTGGAGATTTACGGAAACCTTGGCGGCAGAGTTGGCTGCAGATCATATTTATCTCAATTCTATAGCTCCCGGGGCTGTGAATACTAAGCTACTGGATGAGCTTCTTCAAGCCGGGCCAAGCCGAGTAGGACAGGCTTTTTACCAAAAATCGCTTGAACAGAAAGCAAAGGGCGGAGAATCTCCTGATAAGGCCGCGGAGCTTTGCCTCTATTTAATGTCTGAAAAATCGCATGGACTATACGGAAAGATGATCAGCGCGATTTGGGATGATTACCAGGGCTTTACAGACCTTGAATCTATGAGTCGTTCGGATCTCTTCACAGTCAGAAGAATCGTAGATTCTGCCGGCGGCACTCGTGGAAAGTAGTTTAGAGAAGGAGATTCGATTGGACTCTGGCTTACAAACCGCAACAAAGGAGTCGAAATTAAAGGTTTCAATTGGATCAGGGGCTGTTCTTGTTGATGGATTTATTCGCGTAGACATTGATCCTGCAACTCGGCCTGATCGCATTATGGATGCGCGGAAATTAGAATTTGAACCGGGAACGGTTGACACAATCTACGCGAGCCATGTTTTGGAACACTTTCTATTTGAAGGCAAGGATAATAAGAGCGTGCGATGGTCGGGCATCGTGTCTCTTTTGAAATCCTGGAGAGAATGCCTGACTCCGGATGGTTGTTTGTATATATGTGTCCCTGACTTGGAGCAGTTATCTAAAATTCTTGAAGAATTCCGTGAGGATGAAGATATTCAAAAAACAGTTTTGGATACGATCTTCGGGGGCAGCAGGAATTCTTATGATATTCATTTTTCCGGCTTTACTCGAAAAGTAATGACCCAGCTTTTGAAGCAAGCGGGATTTGGGGAAGTAAAGCCGTTTGAGTCATTTGTGAAGGACGAATCTTCACATCGCATAGCTGGAAAGCCAATTTCTCTCAATCTCGTTGCTTCAAATAGCGCATCTCAGTCTCAAGTTGAATTTCAGGAAGTCAATCAGGTTACACAAGAAGACGAATTGGAAAAGTACATCCGTGTCGCAGAAGAGAGAAGACTCGAGATATTGACTTTGACCAAGGCTTGCAATGAGCGATTAGATTTAATTAATAAGCTTCATGGTGAAATTATAGTTCTGAAGAGGTTCCAAGAAGATCATAAAAATTGTGGATTATGGAAAAAACAGTTGAAAGGTACCGTAAAAAAAATCATTGGACGGAATTGAATTCGTTAATCTTGGCAACGACTCACTTCGATTTCACAATTCTCTAATTGCACTTTTCCTACTAGGGAATTACAGCGAGGGCGCACCTCTTGTTGAATTTCCTTTGTATGTTTTTTAATCTCTTGGTTCGTGGGTATCCAATCCAAAATACAGCCAGATGAAGCTTGAACCCAGTAATTAATTTTTTTAAGAAGAGGCAGCTTGTCTCGCTGAAAGTTCTCAATATAGAAACCGGATCCCATCAAAAAGACATAACCTTTTGGTCTCAGTTGATGGGAAGCTAAAAAAATATTCCACTGGCCCGGGTGAAAATTAAGGTCGCTATCGAAATTAGCCGCTACTTTGATCGCGGCAGTAGGATCTGGCGAGGCGTCTAGATACATTTTCTGAAAAATAGGGTCAATTTGACTCACAATATCAAATTTTCTGATCCCCATATAATCAAAATTCTCGTAGAACCGTTCAAGATAAATCAACTCAGTACGCAAACAAGCGAGGGCATAAACGAATACAAAGGCCATCCCAGCCTTTTTAATACGTGGAATTGATAAAATGCGTTTCAAAACAATTGTGGATATTCCAATTAAGGAGAATGCGAAAGGAATACTGAAGTAACGAATAACGCTATTATTATTTCGAGCAGGATCGATCGTCAGCAGGATAAAGGTAATTGTTCCACCTACAATGAGGGGAAGGACCGAGCCCATCCTTCTTTTTAAGGATATCTTGTCTAAGTCCTTTCGAGTAAGATATAATCCAAAACAATTAGCCCCCAAAACAAGAAGGATCAATGGGATATTCAAATATCCTCGAATGAATCCTTTTGGATAATAGGAAAAAAAACCAGGAATACCCCAATTGGATCCTCTTAGTTGGCGCTCCAACCCAAAATGACCTTCCCAATAATAGCGAGCTAGTTCAAGAAATTGACTGTGCCTGAGTACGAAAATTAAGACTAATCCGATACAAGGAAAGAGCATCTTCTGAAAAGAAGTCTTTAGTAACCCTGGGACTAAAGGTCGATGTTTACCTCTGCTTGGTGATTCGAGATATGCTGATAAAAAAGCCCAAATCGGGAGTGTGACGAGAATGATGCTCAAATTGTGAAATCGTTCGCAAACTGCTAGCGCAACCCAAAGGGAGCTGAACCAGTTTTGCCTTTCAAATGAGACAAGAGCCATTGTCAAAAGGAGCGCTCCAATTAAATCAATTCGAAAATCGAAAATATTCCCCATAAAAACATGGAGAAAACCACTTGCACAAATAATTCCAATGGAAATTGAAACGAACCCAGCAATGAGTGCTTTTGACGGTCGAGAGTTTACAAAAATGGATTTGTAAAGGGAATGAGCGATTGCTACACACAAGAGCAATGTAAGTATTGTCTGAACAGCGAGAGCTACGGGATAGGAAAAGCCGAATAACTTACTTACAACGAGTTGAATAGAATAGTACAGTGGGAGTTGTGCACTATTCATTGTTTCGGAAAGCCCCGCACCCAGAGAACCTTGATTGTAAGCGTGGGCTAGACTTTGAAAATAAGAAACTCCATCGTAATTAAAAGGATAATCAAAGTGTCTCATGATGCTTTTGTTCTCCACAGAGGCAAATAAATCGTCAACGCAATAATTGACAGTGCCATCCCAATATTGAAATAAGGCATTTTAAACCGGGCTGTTAATTCGTACTCGCCTTTTACGAGTTTCCAGCCTCTTAGGCCTCCACAGACTGCGACTGCTTGGATAGGTTTGCCCAGAATGGGGGCATCTGCTATCCACCCAGGGAAGGAGAGCTCGTTCTCGACAAGGATGAAGTCAGATCCAGCACGAACGGAGTAGTGAATCTCGTTCATTCCATATGAAGATTGATTGACCTGAATCCCCGTAAGAGGTCTTCTTGGTAGCCCTGTGCTACAATTTATATCTTCGAGACTCGAAGTATAAAAAGGCTTCCAGCCCTCTTGCATATAATCTAAAAGCGCTGGGTACTGCGTAATCGCCATCCGCTGTTGAAGACCATAGTGAACGAGTTGATAAGTGTAGTCGCCAGTCAAAAAGCCCTTCCAGTCAAAGTCGTGTGTGTCTTTTCTAGGAGGACGAGTTGCTGGTGGATGCTGTAGGCGGTCCGCAATTGGAAGAGGTTTGAGAGTATTCACATGGTATTCAGTTTGATACCAATTTTCCAGATCCCCTTTATAATTCCACGTTTCCCACGAAATGCATTTGGTAATATAAAATCCGGAAATCAAGGTCAGTCCCATGAGCGCAAAGAGTAGCCATTTTTTACTTTTTCTCAAAAGACAGAGCGCGGAAATTGACAAAAGCGCAATCAAAGCCGCGCATATATTTTCCCTAGCAATATATCGAACTGGAAAAAGTGACGAAAGGTATCCAATGACGACTAGGAGAGGGACCATCATGAGTTTTAGTACTAGCCTGTTTCTATTCGGCGTCAGAAGAAAATCCTTCAAAAGCAGAGACGCAATGACTATTCCTAAAAAGCCGACTAGTCCTCGATAATCAGAGGTTGGAAATCGAGACAACGAAAATAACGGGAAAAAGCGGACGAGCTGATTATACACCGGTGAGGTTGAACCCGCTGCAAGTGCAAAACTCAAAAAGAGGGCAAAAAACCAAATCCAGTATTTTCGCAGGACTGCAAGATTGATTAAGCCGTAGAGACAAACGATCGGTACAGTAATAAAGGCCGAAATCATAGAAATGTCGACTGCATACCTTTCGTTATTCCACCCCATGAACAATGTAGGCCAGAACCGTGGAGTCCAATTAAATTTGCCAATACTCACAAACTCGACTGACCGGGCCATAAACTGTTTGGTAAACAGGACGGGTACTAAGTAAATGGAAGAGAGCAGCATTCCAAGTCCGATCAATAGTATTACTTGGATATAGATCTGAATCGTCTGAGAATGTCTTCGGGATTCTCGCTGAGATTTTCGTTTCTGACCCCAGTATTCAAGGAAATGAAGACCTAGAATCCCAAATAAAAATGCCAGTTGGGAAAATAGGTTTCCCTGGTAGGTCCCAGTGACAAAGCAGTAGAGAACAAGGGGTAGTAGCCAATTTCTGACTTCCAGCTTGGATTGTTTGGCACAAATATAGCTGGAATAAAAAAGCCAAGGGAGCCAAGCATAGGCTCTTACGATGTCAGGATGTTCTGCATTGCTGTAGAAACCTCCAAAAAACTGAAAAGCAAACCCAGAAAGAAGTCCAATCGGAATGGATTCCGTCAATAACTCTATAAATAGAAAGCAACCGATTGCACCAAACGCGACGTGAAGACATTGGACGGTAACGGCTGCATAAACGGAATAGGGTAATGCCTTGCTTAAGGCAAAAATCCAAAAAGGGGGATAGAAAAAACCAGATTGGACGGCAAGATGGAAGGGATAGCCACAGCTTTGGAAGGGTAACCATTGAGGGAAAAGTCCCGCCTTAATTGCAGTCGTCCAAAATGCTACCATTGCGTAGTAGGTTCGAAAAAAGTCGCAGCCGAAAAACGACCTACCGCAATAATGATTACAAAAAATAGCCCAATTTTGGATCAAAAGAGCACAGATAGAGAAAGCCTTAGGAAACCGGGCAAGGAATTTGATAGGAAGACGAGCATTCACGGAAGAAACTATATCCTTTTTCATAGAGATTCCATATTATGTTCCCAAAATCAATGGACTTATACCTATAAATATTAAAAGAAGGTGGGTCCGCTGAAATGGATAGCTATGGAGAATTGGAAAAACAATTTCAGTCAACCGATTTGGGACCTAGGACAAACTGACTCTCGTTTGGCCGGAATCTATTCAACTGTTCGAGATACGTCTACAGTTGAAAAGTTTATTCATGGTCAGTTTTTGGAGTCCGCGGAAACCTACGCCCGACGTTATAGTGGGGTCGATTATTTTCAATCTCTCATTCAAGAATCCTTCAATAGAATCGAATGGAAATCCAAAATATTAGAAAATCTAAAGATCCTAGATATAGGCTCGGGTGCCGGGAATTCGATTATTCCGCTGTTGAGGCTATGCGGTCAATCAGAGGTCATTGCCAGTGACCTCAGCGTACCGCTCCTGGCCATTTTACGGAAAGCGCTTATCGAGAAAAACTTGGATTCACGCTGTAGGGTTGTTCAGATGAATGCTGAGGTCCTGGACTTTCAGAGCGATAGTTTTGATTTAGTCATGGGGGCGGCCATTCTCCATCATTTGATTTCTCCAGAGAAAGTGATTGAAGGATGTGCCAGGATTCTCAAACCAGGTGGGGTGGCGGTCTTCTACGAGCCCTTTGAACTTGGAAATGCGATGATAAAGATCATTTATAGAAATTTGCTGGAAGACCCCCGAAGTCTAACGATCAGGCCGGGTATTCGCAGATTTCTCAAAGAGATGTGGCAAGGGCTGCACTTGCTCAAGGGAAAGGATAAATCTGCTCCGATTTTTCAAAAGCTGGATGATAAGTGGCTCTTTAGCCGTCGCTATTTTGAAGGCTTGGGTGAAAAATTTAAGTTTTCGGATGTTCTAATCTACCCGATCCATGGTATCGATCAAATGTTTGAAACCCAGGTTAAGACCCATTTACGACTCGGGTGTGAGGTTGGGCCGGACCGCCTGCCATCTTGGGCTTGGAAAAAGATTAAGCAGTTTGACGATGATTTTTCTCTTGAGCAGAAAGAGGAAATGATCCTTGAAGGTTGTGTGGTCTTTAAGAAATGAGATTCAACCGCGTATGGAATTTTTGAATCGAAGTTTTTACCAGAGGTTTTTTCGAAGAAATCAAAAGGTCATCTCCGACTTTTTGATTTTCATCTTTTACTTTATCATTTCTGGAATTCTTGCCCGTTACTTTGGCGGACTTCTAAAAAGTCCTGATTCCATTGGTTATGAGCAGTTCTCAGTCGAGCCGTGGAGGTTAATAGGGGATTGGCATCCACCAGGGCCGTCTTATATACTTTTCTTAGGCGCAAAATTCGGAATGTCTAGTTTTACCTGTTATCAAATCCTTGCGTCGCTTCTTTGTTTCTCCTTCTATAAAATTCTAGAATTGAAAACGAACTGGAAGTGGGCTTTTTTTTGGTCCTTCCTGTTTTTTCTCGAGCCTGCTTGGATGGTTCTCAGAATGACTTTGTGGAGCGAACTACCATTTGTATTGGGTTTTGCATTGGTAGGTCTCTTTCTTTCAATGCGCAATCTCTCCCTGGTAATCAAAGGGGGCGTGGTGATCCTTTTGACGTTGGTCACATTACAGTTCCGTCTTGCTGGGATCTTCTTTTTTCCTGCAATTATTATTGCGTTAGGCCAGCGTTGGAAAGGGAATAAATGGATTTTTCATTATAGGCAATCTGCTTTATGGGGAGCAGCTTTACTGATGGGTTGGATGTTGATGAATTTTGCTGTCACCGGGCATCCGTTTCAATCCAGCCGAAAAATTGGAAATGCAGCTTCGTGTCGATCTGTTTTAGTTTCCCTCAATCAATTTCCCTATTGTGATTGGAATCCGTCTTTAGAAATTTGCTCATATGATCCGGAAAGAAAGGTCATTGGCAATCCCTTGCTTTCGCAGGATGACGCAGCTCTGGTGCAGCTTCAAGACAGTAGTCTTATCATGATGTACAAAATCGAACATCCTGAAAGTATTTGTGGAGTTCAGCAAAAGGTAATGGGTTTGATTATGGCGCATGCGCCATTTAAATTTATGGGGCTTGTTTTGCATCGAATTTGGAATCATTTTGGACTTTGGGGTTTTACCGAACGTTCTTCCCCACGGCCAGGCTTTGGACATATGGATCGCATCGTTCTTCTAGATGATTACCTAGAATATGCCAACCACCCTCAACACTTCATTCAAGTTTTACTCATTGTCGTTTCGTTGGCGATTTTCTTGATCCCTGGATTTCGAAATGAAATGATCTATTTTTGGCTAGCTGCTGTGGGGCATGCTGCGGGAATTAGCTTAGTCAATCCATTTTTAGCGTTGAGGTATGAAGCAGTTTCGAAGTTCTTTTTGTTTTTATGTATAGGGTACTTTATATTTTGGAATAAAAAGAGCTTGAAAAATTCGAGGCCAATTCATCGCAAAGCGAACCTTTAAGGAACTCCTATTAGAGAAAAATAAAGCTACTGTCGGATTTAAGGAGTAAAAGATTCTCTGGTGGATCAAGTGTACGTTCTGTCTAATTATTTTCTAGTTTCGCTGGACCAGCTTGCGATGAGTTCATCGAAGAATCTTCTCTTTGTACTGCATCGGGGCTGATCCCAACAAGAGGGAATTTTTCGAGGTACGAAGTCCTTCCAGGGCTTTAAGACAATTGTGAAGGGTTTCTTTTGGATTACGGTATGGACGTAGCCAGCGAAGGATTCAGCAAAGTCTTCTCGAACGTCGGTGGTGGCTAGAATCGATGGAAAAGGCAACGTTTCAAGAATATCATAATAATACATAGCCATCTCTCCCATGTCTCGTCTCTGGTTTGGATCATCAGGATAGATGGTAGGGAGTGCCCTTTTTGCAAAACTCTGATCGAATCTGTTGTGAAACTCGTTCTCATTCACAAACCAAGAAAGAGTTAGAAAAGGAGATTTGGCGATAGAATCCTCTTTTGACGCCTCCGTGTCCGACGGAAAATCATGAAAAGCATCGAAAAGGATGTGGCCTAATTCCCGGAGCAAAATGAATTGAATGGAGTTCTCTAAGACGTCATTCTGATCTTCTTCTAGAAACGCTTTGATCCCGAGAGCCGAGTCAGATAAATTGGGACCACGGACCATAGGAATATAGGGCGAGCTCTCACGTTTGGAGAGCCACTCATTCGCCTTTTGCTGCAATTCATTTAAGTCTAAAACTATGAGGCCGGAAACTGGCCGGCCCACTTCGTCGTAGAGATCTAGCGTTTCATTTTTTGGGCCTAGATTTTCGACTAATAAGACGGCCGAGACATATTTTATAAAAACTGAATAAATTGATTTGGGCATTGAACTTAAAGCTAATTTGATTCGAGAAATCGTAGAAACTAAAAGCGGAGTGTGCTTTGCCGAAATCGGTTGTAGCAAACGTCTCTGCATTCGATAATAGACTCCCAAATATTCGACGACTTCCGCTGTCGCTGAATTAACTATGAGAGGCCGAATTGCCCAATGTGATGCTTTGCGAAGCTCGGAATGAAGGAGATACATTTCGCACGCGTAATCGTCTCTGAATCTGCACGCTAATTGGGCTACACTGGAACAAGGATTCTCAACTAGTTGGAATTCGGAAGCTTCTGAGGCCACGATTTTTGAAAAGGAGTGATGAGCGAGTGTGGGCTTGCAGGTCGATTCGAACCATTGGTTCGAGTCCGATATTGAGGCAAAGAGGAAACTATCTGCAGTTTCATTTCCAAAAGAATAACTAAGCTGAGAAAGGGCGATAAAAGCAGCCAGTGAGGTCGTAAGTAAGCGTATTTTCATCGGATGTCGAAATTTTACACTTGTTAATCCTTCATCGCAACAGAATTTAATGCAAAGTCGCAGTTAATCTTTAGTATTGTTTGCACTTCTTGCTGTTTAGTTTGGTTGGTGTAGAGTAAAAAGTTAAATAATGAAAAGATGCTAACGACTAACTTAAGGAGCGAGTACGCGAGAGAGTGATTCCTCTCCTTTGTTCTTTATTTCCTTACAAAGTGTGAATGAAATGGATCGATTGATTTTTTTATTTTGGTCTCTTGGGTTTTTTCAGCTCACTTTTCTCCATGGATTGGCGGCATTTGCGGTTTTTGAAAAACGTAGAAAGCTAAACCGAATCCTTGAAATGCTGGGGGAATCCGGACTTCTTATCGCATGTTTTGGAATTGGCTTAGTTGCCAATCTTGCGATTTTTGCTTTGGCAGGAACAATTCACGAATTATT
>Ga0206877_10079_pt1 | contig 31520 bp, 30 predicted proteins | sample Alteio_BWOrgCont_7_FD_152623 | JGI IMG/M metagenome (GOLD analysis project Ga0206877, IMG submission 152623) | Enriched cells from forest soil in Barre Woods Harvard Forest LTER site, Petersham, Massachusetts, United States -... | ecosystem: Environmental > Terrestrial > Soil > Temperate forest >...
AACTCCATGGTACTAATCAGATTCACAGAGTGAGCCAATGGTCGCAGTCTACCGTCAACTATCTTCGGGCCTCAAGGGATGCTTTTACACGATGTTTCCAACAGGAACCTCCTGTCGATGTACCGCAGTTTTCACTTGTCGCCCGTGCAAGGCAGCATAAGAGGCAATCAACCCTGGGAGCACAAATCCGAGATACCCAAACTGAATAAAGAACCAGGACCCAACAGCAGATCCTAGTACAAACGCAACAATACAATTGGAACGCAGGCGATTTGCTCGGACTTCCTGTTTGAAGCACACCGGACCAATATATAACTGCGGCCCGTGTCACTCTGAGCAAGGATCAATTCAAAGAAATTTTCATTCATGACGATCTCGTCCCGAATGGTTTTATTGAGTGTTTCAAGCTGGGGACGGCGGCAGCCTATCTCCGACAGAAACAAAACCGGGAAATTACTGATGCCGTGATGGCGGCAATCCACCATCACAATCTAGGAGGACAGGATTGGACTCAGGAAAATATCTCCTTAATTTCGAAATACTTTACCGAGAATTACTTTATGCCCCGGTTCATTAAAAACCGGCCTCATCGCGTGCCGCGTACTCCAGAGCTACCCTGAAAACCTGGCGGAAATAACAGCGCTTCTTGGCCTGTGTTTTCTATTCAAGGAGTGCCATTTAAGCTCATCTCTTTTCCGACTGAGAATGATATTGGCACTTCTTGTATAGTCGCTGCTGTGATCGAAAAAGCACGTTACTCAATATAACTCTTTCCGTGGTATCCTTCCAAAATATGGGCACAAACCTCTTTACGATCGCTCTCTGCTTAAATGTCTTCATATTTCTCGAAGCTTGTCACCACAGCATTTCTAATCGCCGCGATGTCTACAGTGATACCTTTGAAACCACTACCAAAGACTGTGTGCAAGCTGCCGGACAGAGCTTTCCATTCGTGCCATCTCATGATCTCTATCCCTATTGCACATGTGTCCTGAATCAGGCTGGGGTAAGTCAATGTCAGTCCATCAGCCCACCGGACTATCAGGTAAGTATGAATGAGTGCTTTAACTCGAAGTATCTCATTAAAGAAGATAGCCCAACAGCGACAAAGCTCTTAATCGCAAAGGTAAAAGAATCTTGTATCTCTCAACACTTAGGAGCTTATAACGAAAAAATCCCTGCTGCGATAAAAAAGGGTGTATTTGATGGACAGAAGAGAATTATCCTGGATAAGTTTAGTCGCACTTCATTAAATTCAAAAAAGAAAGAACTCTATGTAAGTTGCATTATAGATACCTATTTAGATGAATGCCAAGACAAGACCTATTCTGGATATCTCATTTGCCTGAACAATGAAAACGAACACTATCTTACAAGCACCGTTAAAAAATGTGGAAAATACTTGCACTGAATGGAAACTGTATCCAAGTGGAGGAGAGTTCCTGGTTACCAGAACTAGAAACGAATGTAATCTCCCTCACAAGTAGTCACCAATATAGATAGTTCCAGGATATAACTCTGCCAATCAGCGCCTCTACCGCTATTAAAGAATTGCCAACCTATCCTAAAAACTGCGAGAAAATTGGACAAAAGGCGAAATAATTATCAGATTGGCATTCCTTTAATTCTTCCCTGTAATCGTAATAAGTGAATTTTCAGTTTCTTTCGTATTGGGCTAACTGTTCTTTTTGATAACTGATTCCACCGATAGATAAGCAATCTAGGATCATGCCTATCTTCTATATTCCTATTCAATCTGAGCTTGTCGAAAATGATAGCAAAATGACTTCGAGGTTGGATTTGATTATTTTTGCTTGTGAAAAACCATTCTACCAATAGGAAATTCCTGTGGACGACCATCTTTGGATGTATCATGTTCAAGGCGAAGGATATTTCCTTCGATTTGGTAAATTCCATAAAAGATAGTTCCAATAGGTAATGTAGCGGTGCTCTTATCGTCTGGAACTATTTTATACTCCTTCACTGTGATATCAATTGCATGAGCTCCTGCCGGAATTTGAAGAGCGATAGGATCGATAGTATAAGTTGCTTTAGAGAAAGACATTCTTGCTTTCTTTTTACAATTTGGATCTGAAAACTCGACGTCTGTAGTAGTTCTAATGTTTCCGTGAAATTCCATTTTTACCTGATGAGATATTGGCTTATTATGGTCGGATGTGTCTACAGCGCAGTTTGAAAGCCACACTCCTTGCAATTTAGAGTCATCAGCCCTACCATCGAAAGAGAATGTGCCTACGATTAATGAAAAAATAAATAGGTAGCTAGGAATGTTCTTCATCGGTCCCTCTTCAAATCGGCCTCATAATATCAATTTAACGAAGTGAGTTGTTCTAATAGCGTTCTAATCAAATCGTAATATGACTTCAGGATCAGATGAAGCTATTTCTTCCAAGCAGCCATGATCAAAAACACGTCATTTAGTGACACTTGCTTATCATGAATGTAACACCCAACGTCAAAGCTTGTTGCCGGAAATAACTCCAAAAGACCTACTCCGGATGTTCAGCTAAATATTTGCCATCCTATCCTGTGAATCGGGACATCTTCGCGCCAGGAAGGTATTATGCAGGGGCGTCAAATCAATTTCGACTACTACCCCGTTTTTAGTAACTTAATCGGAGGCCGGTGAGAACCGCCATCTTTCGGATTTACCGTTATCTCAACGTCCATATTGATAGACTGAAGATATTCAATTAGAGTTGAAAGTTTCATATCATCACGAGCTTCCAAACGAGATACATTTGATTGCGTAAATCCTTTTACATCGTTCTGAGTGAATCCCTGTTGCTCTCGGAGCTGGCCAAGGCGAATAGAGAAAATCTCAGCAAGAGCTTTGGAGTGTGCACGTTGAAGCTGTTCAGACGAAAGCTGTTTCTTCGCCATATCGAAGAAATCACTTCCCTTTCTTTTTGCCAATGTGGGTTCTTTTTTTCTTAGCTTTTTCATCGTGCAACTCCTTCAAATGAAGATCGTAAAGTTCATCTGCTTTCTTTATCATTATCTCGTAAAACCGCTTTTCCCCCGTTTTGTCTCCGCCACATAATAGGACCGCATCTCGAGCGGGGTCAAAAGCGAAAAAAACCCGAAATGGCCTGCCGTTGGCCCAGGTTCTTTTAACTGAGTTCCAAAATAACCGCTTTACTGGCAATTCTTAAATAGTAGTTTGGTGCTCTCAAAAAAAAAGCGCATTTAATATATGATTGTAAGTAATATATGGTTGACAACTATATATAGTAGCCTATAATCACTTTAATGAAGGCTACTCTGCTAGTTGATCAACAGTTGGTTATTAAGCCGGGAAAGTTCCAAGCTATCGTGAAAGTATATGAAGTAGAGAAAAGCGAAAAGTTTCCCCAAGGCATTAAAGCTAAACTTCTTCTACAAGATATCGAGCATGAAAAGCCAAGGCTGTTGATCGACAATCATGAGCCTTATGGATTTCACATGCATACTAAGCTGCCTGATGACCACAGTCTTCGGATAGAACTAGAGATCGAAACCTATCAAGAAGCTATGAATGTCTTTTTCGATGAAGTAGAGAGGATTTTGAAAAATGAAGAAACACCACAAAAATAGCATTGCTATTGATGTCTATTTTCAAAGCTTGGAATCTTTTAAAAAGAAGATAGAAAATGCAATCTCCAAAAGAGAGAAGCTCTTGCAACCTTCATCAGAGGTTTACTTCGAATCAGTGGCAGAATTTAGAAAGTTTATGACATTTCATAAGTTCGAACTACTATCTGCCATAGCTTATAGAAAACCCAATTCTATTTATGAATTGGCAAAATTACTAGATCGGGATTTTGCATCGGTTTTAAGAGATTGCGTTGCTTTGGCAGGAGTTGGATTTCTTGTTCTGGAAGAGAAAAAGGACGCTAGAGGATCTAAGGCTCCAAAGCTCCCATTCGCTTATTCTGTCATTCGAATCCACTTTCCAAATAATTCGCATCAAATGGAATTTAATTTGGCAGCCTAGAGACTTTAAGAAGATACCGATATGAAATGGCAGTTATTTTTCGATAGTAGCGATCCAAAAAAAATTAATTTTAGCATGAAAAGTCTCCATCTGTAGTTTGCACGACTGAGATTGTTTCGCCTGAATTTGGTGCAAAACCCTTCATACGGAGCCTTCTTGCTCTACAAAAAGCGGCCTACCTTAAATTGGGTTGGGAAGATCAGAGATTAGCTGAGATCGCCCGTAGAGCCTTTGCGATCTGACGGATCACCTTTGTTTCCTCACCACCTTTTCTACGAATCAATGCCGGACAGATTGGTAGTCGTCTCCGGAAGAGCATGAACTTCGTTCGGTTTCGGGTACAGGGGAGGGCAAGGTCGCCACGGACCTACACCCATGGATTCGGCCTGCATTTGTAACCATTCGGTATAAAGATATGTTGGATCTTTTGATTGCAGGAGCAAGGAAACAAAAGAACATTCCTCAGAGAACCAATTGGTAATGAAAGAATTTCTGAGTCATAATGTCATAAGTATAGGCAGAAATGCTCGGATCGTATCAAATTGAGTAACCGAATGAGTAACTGGAATCGTCGATATAGTATTGTCAGCAGCTGCATTTTTCTCTGGGGTTCTTTTTCATTTGCCGGACAAAAAGTGGTGGTGATTGGTGCAGGCTTAGGAGGCCTAGTCAGCGCCTACGAGCTGCAAAAAATGGGTTATGATGTCAGACTCTTCGAAAAGGGCCAGAGACCTGGGGGACGAGTGTTCACTGTGAATATTCGGGGTACTCCTGTTGAAATTGGGGGAGAGGATTTTTCAGACGGGGGAGATGTGGAATCTGTTCACCCGTTGATTCAAGAGTTAGGCCTCAATTTCAAAGAACTTCAGGCTCCTTTTTCGCTTTCCTACGTTGACTCACACGGTAGGGTATTAAATTGGTTTGACTTATTCGGGCAAGCAGAGGCTAAAGGTCTTCCTATTTTCACGGAGGAAGCAATTGAAAAGCGTATTGAGAGTGTTTTGAAGGCGATCCAAGCCCGTCAATCCAGGGACAATATAAAAGGCAATATGCGCGAGTTCCTTGAAAAATTTTTTGAGGATCACACAGATTTGCGGGATTTTTTTGATGCTCGAATGAAGACTTTTGAAGGAAAGGAAACAGAAGACCTCGACTTCAGCTACGCAAAGGGTTCTTTTAAAGAGCTACTCGAACTTTATTTAGAAAGATTCCATAAGGTTAAGGCAGGAGATCAAGTTGCTTCTTCTTCAGTCTCAATCGAGGGAGGAAATGGCCGACTTCCGTTGGCGTTGGCCAAGAGAATTAAAGAGATGGGGGGCCAGATCGAATATCAAGCTTCCCCAAGAATAATTCATGACAGAAACAACGAAAAGAAATACGAATTACAGATCGAAAAAGGAGGCACTGGGTCGAAGCCTACTCATGAAATTGTTGAAGCCGATATCGTGGTTTTGGCAATTCCTTCAAGTGCCTACGGGGATTTGACAGTAGATGGGAAGATCAAGCACGCAGTGGAACAAGCCAAGGTTTTGGAATATTCTCCGATAGCTAAAGCTTTAGTGCCTTTAAAATGGGCTACCCCTCCTTCCGGTTATATTCAGTCGAATCATTCCTTCGGATGGCTATCCAGTGATAATTCCGTTGCTACACTTTACTATTCTGGAAAAGATGCTGCCGTTTCAGAACCAGATCTAAAGGCGTCTATTCAGAGAGATTTTGAAAATCTAGAGAGAATATATCAAGCAACTTCACAGGTTTTAGCGAATGATCTGACTTACCCAGGTGACACTCAGTTCTATTCGTGTCCCAATGGAGCAATAAAAAATTGGACCGATAGCTATGCTCGAGGAGGTTACTCCACACGTACCCCAAAAACTGCCGAATTACTTGATGCAACTACTGAGACCTGCGGTGTTAAGGTCCTACAGGCTTTTCAGCCTCTGAATGGTGAGACATTTTATTTCGTAGGTGAACATACTTCTAAGGATGCCAGAGGTTCAATGCTGGGAGCGATGCTATCCGGAATGGACGCTGCCAAAATGATAAAAAACTGTCATGGCTCTGGAAGCAAGTAGGACAGGTCCACTTCTAATAGTACTGGGTTTCACTGTTTGACAAGTTCGATATGAATATAGCCACGGTTTTTGTTGGTACTTTTGTCCATTGTTTTCATCCCCTTTAAAAAGACTTCTTCTGATACCCAGTAAGGTTCATACCACTGCCTATCTGTATCCAAAATAAGGACCTTTTTATTCGCTGAGTCATAAGCTGCTACAGGGGAATAATGTCCAACATCAGCATCACCTGTATAAACGCCCTGATTAAAGTTTGCGATAATGAGGTGTTTATCTGACTTTTCAAGTGTCATTAAAAGTTCGTGAAGATGCTTTTCTTTTGCCTTGAGCTCAGAGTCATTATCCAAATGAACTGCCTCTATTTTTAGTTGATTCAGTTTGAAATCTTTCGCTGTCTCTCGAAGGATTTCACCTAACTCGGAAAGAGCTACACCCTTCCCAGAGTATTTAGAGAGTGCTTGGTTTTTCTGAAGATATTGAACAAGATCTGACTCATAAAACAAAGGTTGATCAGCTTTTAATTGTGGAGTGAGATTGAGAATTGCACGGGCCGCGTTGAGAGCTATGGCACTACTCACGATTCCACAAGACCAACCATTCTGCTGGTGAACATAATAGGGAATCATCTTCCAGAACAAAGGAGGAAAATGATTTTTAAAATAACTTTGAGACACCGAAAGTGGGATTGCATCCGGTCCATATTTTGGTTTCGACTCTTCAGCTCTTAATGTCGGAGCCCAGGCTGCCGTTCCAACTAAGAACGAAATTAGAACAAAAAGTGTGAGCCTATGACTTAAGAAAGGTCTTCTCAGTTCAAGCAATTTCATATTAACCTCGTAGTTGAATAGAAGTTGGAGTTTCTTTTCTCTGAAAAATATCACGGATGGAGACAAGCGTATAGTTCTAGTTCGAATCTGATCCGACATCATTTTCTAGCAGTTGCTTAATTTTGTGTGAGTGTCTGAAGGATAATGCGGGCGAATTTTTCATTCTCTTCGATCTGCGGCCAGTGAGCAGATCGATCAAAGATAATCAACTCTTTTTGTCCCGAACAAGAAAGATTCCTGAGCCATTTGCTGATGGGGGCTACAGCAGTAAAGTAGTCCATTTGCCCTTGTAATAGAGTTATCGGAACGTGAATACGTTGAACCTCATCCAAAAGGGATCTTTCTATTAATTCTGGCCATAATTGACTACAAGCGTTCTCGCAACTCCGATTGAGCTTTTCCCAGTCACTTTGATAGTCCAGTGGAGATTGCAACATCCATTGTTCCCACTGGTTTTGATTTGCTGGACTTATTAGTTCTCCACCCAATTCTGAAACGATTTCACGCTGGCGAAAAAGAGTTGGGACTGATCTAAAGAAGGTGTTTGGCATGGAGTTTAGTTCAATCAGCAAGTCTTCTCTGCCCTCTTCTTGTGCCCTACGCTTACAGAAATCTAAAGAGAGGGGCTCACTTTCGCGATTCTCGACCAGCTGGCCAATTCCAATATAGCTGTGAAACAATTCAGATGCATGCGAAACCATGAGTGCGGAGAGAAAAGCGCCCCACGAGTGGCCAATCAAGATGGGACGATGAACCTGAAATTCCTCTTGAAGAACTCGACAAACCTCAAGACCATCGTTCATCATCTGAAGAATAGTTAGAGGAGCCTGATCCTTCATCTCTGTTGAGGATCGATTACATTGCCGCTGGTCCCAGTGAACGGTGTTCACTTCTCCCCAGAGACGTTGACAAATCATACCTGCCCAAGGAGCATCTGACCAGCCAGGGCCGCCATGAATAAACAACAGCGTTCCCTTAGGACGAGAACATTGATTTATGTACAACCATTGCGAAACACCGTTGATCGTGAAATTGCGACTAATAATCTTGGTTTTCATCCTACTTTATTTCTAAGTTAAGATGCTCGAGGTTATCATACTATTGGAAAACTAATAGAAATGTTGAGGACCGATTCGCTCAAATCGATCAAATTCAGAAAAAATTCATTGCAAAATAATTAATTAAATCTTATAGTGACCAAAGTTTTATTTTTGTAAAATATGAGGTAGCTATGAAAACAAATCAAAATATGACCACAAGTGGCGCTAGTGAATCCTGTGGAATTCATATGGGAGCAGCTACCTCGATCTCTACCTTAAACGGTCTTTGAGCCCGGGCAGTTGCGTATTCATTAATAGATTCAATCATTTCCCATTCTAATTCCTATTTAAGTCAGGATCGCTTTGCGTTGGAGAGAATTCAGCATTTCTTCTTCACGTAGCCTTTTCCCAAAGGGGACTTTTGTAGGTCCGCGTTGGAAGAGATTCTGATTTTAATCCTATCTATTATCTAATTAATTATTTTGTACGCCAGCACTCCGAATGCCCTGCTGTGGATCAGCTCGGCTCATTGGCGCACGCGGAAAACCCTAAACTATGACTTTTACTTTGACAAAAAAATGGTTCGTTTTTGTTTTTTCTCTATTTCGATCGGCGTTCTCGGCCGGAAACCTAGCCAGAAATCTGGCCGGAGGTCCGGAAAGGCAGATTGGCCCAGGTTTGCGACCTCTTTCGAAAAACGAGTGGAATCCAGATCGTTTAGAAGATTGGATGAGATAATTAGGAAATATCTATATATGCATAATCATAGAATAATAAAATTCATTTCTTACTATAAATCTTACAAAAAGCTACTCCTTGCTGACCTGGCTTGTGCCTTTTTGGTATCCGCAACCACATTGGCACTGCCGCTGTGTTCAAGGTGGATCACCAAGAAGTTATCGGAGCAATCTGTTTCGGCTGTGACTCAAATCGATCAGATTTATGTCGTAGGCGCTCTTATGCTCGGATTGGTCATCCTCCACGTCATTGGCAGAGCTTTCGTGGATTACCAAGGACATATGATGGGTGCTCGGATGGAGAGCGATATGCGTCGCGAGTTGTTTGATCATTTTCAAAAGCTCTCCTTTAGGTTTTATGATGACCAAAAGACCGGCCAACTCATGACAAGAATTTCGAATGATTCGCTTGAGCTTTCAGAGTTTTTTCATCATATGCCAGAGGATATTGTGATTTCGCTCCTTAACTTCATGGGAGCACTCGTAATCTTAATGGTCATTCATCTCCCGTTAGGATTGATTATCTTGGCAATTCTTATTGTAATGGCCATTTATGCTGTTCACTTTAATAGAAAAATGAACTCTGCTCTCCTGCGAAGTAAAGATCGAATTGGAGATATCAATACCCAGGTCGAAGATACTCTGTCAGGAATTAGGGTAGTTCAGTCATTTACCAATGATCAAATGGAAAGGGACAAGTTCGCCAAAGAGAACAATCGGTTTGTTGAGAGTCGAAGAGACGTTTATCGGAGTGAAGCTTACTATTTTGGAGGACTTACCGGATTTACACAATTCATGTCTATCGGTGTGATCATCTTAGGTTCGATCCAAGTCCTGCATAGATCTCTAGATCTAGCTGATTTGCTCACATTCGTTCTATGTGTCGGAATTCTCATCGAACCCATCAATCGTTTCAGTAACTTCACCCGTCTCTACCAGGAGGGACTCACGAGCTTTAATCGTATAATGGATATCCTTGAGATCGAACCAGATATTTGTGACTCCGATCAAGCCACTGAATTTCGCAATGTAACGGGACGTCTAGAGTTTAGAAACGTTAGCTTTAAATACAGGGAGGAGCACGACTTCGCCATTAAGAATATTTCTTTGAAAATAAATGCTGGGGAATTTATTGCTCTGGTTGGTCCTTCGGGGGTAGGAAAGACTACTCTTTGTTCATTGATCCCTCGTTTCTATGATGTCAATGAAGGGAGTATTCTTATTGACGGACAGAATATTCAAAATATTCAACTCCAGTCTTTGAGGCGAAGTATTGGCGTAGTCCACCAAGACGTGTATCTTTTTAATGGCACGATTGAAGAAAATATTCGGTATGGAAGGCCTGAAGCTTCTAAGCAAGAGGTGATTGAAGCTGCGAAAAACGCCAATGCCCACGACTTCATTATGGCGCTTCCGCGAGGATACGAGACCGACATGGGGCAGAGAGGTATCAAACTGTCCGGAGGACAGAAGCAACGGCTCAGTATTGCACGAGTATTTCTGAAAGACCCTGCAATTCTCATTTTTGATGAAGCGACCAGTTCGCTTGACAACGAGAGTGAGCGTGCTGTTCAGGAATCGCTAGAGAGGCTAATGATCCAGCGCACGGCAATTGTAATTGCCCATCGTTTGTCCACGGTGAGAAATGCTCATAGGATTATTGTGCTGAACGAAAGCGGAATAGCGGAGCAAGGAACGCATGGCAATCTCATTGAACGGAATGGGGTATATGCCGGACTTTATTCAGCAAGAATTGGAGAGGTTTCGTGAGCATGCTAGGTTCCAATGTTTTAAAATCAGGTTTAGTCGTTCTCACTAATTCAGATGGAGTATCGGCTGCTGCCCTGATTCATGCGATAAAAAGTCGTTATTTTGAGCTTACGTTTGATTCTAAACCGAAGGCCGAACAGAAAATTGCTTTTGGACTTGAGGAAAGAAAAAAGGATATACAGCGGGCAAAAAAGGAACTTACATTTGATCCTGTTCTCTTGGCTTCTGTTTCTGAATCTCGCCGATTAAGTCGGGTAAATCGTCTTCCACCCGAATAAAGCGGGTGATTACCAATAGATAGGTTCAATGTGAAAGAAAAAGTGTCTATTGAGTTCAAAGCGGTGGTTCGCCGTAAAACAGCCATTTTGGGCCCGATAGGAAGCTCCCCATTACATTTCTCCACTTCCTAAGAACAGGAGCAATGGACTTGAGTCAGTCCGGTTACTCATCGATGTGACAAAAATCAGGAATCTCTTGGCTTAGCTAGCCCCAAAAAGCGATCTCGCTAGGTGGCTTTGGGTTCAAAGTGCGGATTTGGGTTTTATCTTTTTGATGCCACCATTCACAAAAAAAAAGCCCGGCTTTCGCCGAGCTGTTTTTTCGTGAATGGTGGCTCCGGAGAGAATCGAACTCTCACACCCGTAAGGATACACGATTTTGAGTCGTGCGCGTCTACCAATTCCGCCACAGAGCCATCGAAATTTTAAAGATCTACTTCAATTACCAGACTGATACCAATAGCCCAATCCCTTCCAGTTGTCTAGGTTGATTTAAACAGCGCTTCTAAGGAGATTTCGTTCGTTACTAGTTCCTCGGAATACATTGTTGGCTTGAGTCCACAAGTAGTAATCATGGCCAAAAAAAGTTGCTTTTCAAACCGCAATTGCTTTCTGAAGATATCCATTTTACGAATGAGTTCCGCAGCATAGGCTTTATCGATTGAAAAAGGACTGCTGGAGCATTTGATTTCACAGATCGTAATAGATCCATCGGGCCGATCAAAAAGTAGATCAATTTGAGCACCTTGTTCGCCGTCCTTCCTTGGTATAAAACGCCATGTACCTGCTACCGAACCGGGGTCTATTTTTAATGCCTGCCGTATTAGTTCGAGGTGCTTATAGCAAACCGTCTCAAACGACAGCCCGGACCATGCCTTCCAGGCCGGTCGGGCGGATTGGGATACCCAAAACCCTGGGTTGGATGATTTCTTAGCGATCAACTTTAAATTGGGCTCCATCCAGTACAAATAGAATAAGCAATACTCATCATCCATCAAGTAATAGACGCCTTTGTCTTTGCGGCCGTAGGGAATCAGACTTGTCACAAAACCGGCCTCTTCCAATTGATGTAAGCGTCGGACGGTAGTTCCTCCATCCGGAAGCTTGGACTTTGTAATCAGTTCGGATTGACCGATGCCGTAGCGATGCGAAGCAATGAGGCGAATCAGGTCTTCATAGGGTTTAGGTTCCTCAAAAAGTGAGCCAAATAATCTTCCAAATTCGTTCACCAAAGGTCCATCGCTTTGAAAGCAAAGCTCATCGATGCTCTGCTGCGCAGAGTAGCCTTTTCTGACATAGGACCAATAAAGTGGAACTCCTCCTAGAACAATATAAAGATCAAGAATTTGACGGTGATTCAAACGAATTTTGCGAGACTTAAGATAACTTTCTGCTTCGTGGAGCAAGAAGGGCTTCAAGTGAAGGGTGCGAGTGACTCGGTTATGAAGTCCACCTTTATTATTGATAATATTTTCAATAATCCACGATGTAGCTGAACCGCAGATAATTAATTTAATTCGATCATCAAATACCCAATAACGGTTCCAATAAAGTTCGAGGATAGTAATTAACTTGGAGCGAGGAGTCGCCATCCAAGGGAATTCGTCTAGAAAAATGACGACCTTTTTCTCTTTTGGAATCTTGGAAATGGCCTGTGTGAGATCTTCGAACGCATCTCTAAAATCTCCTGTTCTCGTGCACGCCCAATGATCTTTTTTCTTAAATCAGATTTATTAATTTTTTCCATTAAATACAGACCTTATTTAAATAATAACCTACTATCCGCCGCGTTTACCAACCTAAACGCAGCGGATACTCTTTAAGGTGCGTTCAGCCAATCCCACTGGCGTAGCTTGAGGTACCCATCCCGAGACAGGGAATATTCGGCACTTAATCCCAACGGCATTGGCGCGAAGTCGGGGCCATGGCCCACGGGGAGACCGTAGGCGACAGGGATTTTTAGGCGCTCGCCCCATTCTGTGAAGATTTGCCGCAAGGCTTTTGCTTCTTTGAAAACCTTCCTCAATGGTTTGAGTTCGCCGGGTTTGGGCGATTCAATGGCTCGCTTCCGTGCCTTTGCCGGAGGCATCGACTTGAGAACCGATGGACAGTAATCTTTACAGTTTAAAAAACTACCCAGTACAACCGCTCGTACGCCTTGAATACTTTGCGTGAGGGCAAGGTGGTGAAGCATCCGATCGATCCGGTAGAGGTTTTCGTCCACGTCTTCAAAGAATAAAATACACCCTTTGGCTCGCGCTTCGTAGTTTGTGCCGAGGAGGCAATTCCAAACGGTTAAATTACCACCCACAAGAGGGGCGTTGATTTCAGCGAGTGGTGGAGTAGTCCAGAAGTCCAACCGTTTTTTCACCCAACGGGCTTCTGCTGGCATTTTCTTGATCCAGGCGGACAAAACACCCAAGTCGTGATCCGGCAAGATGCTGTATTTTCTAAGACTAGGCATGGGGGCATGAAGTGTGGACCAGCCCCATTTTTGCCGGACGTATTCCATCAAGGCCGTTGCGTCCGAGTAACCGACTAGCAGTTTCTTAGGAATTATACTTTGAATAGGCGTGCCTCGGCCTGACTGACCCTGGCCTAGGTTACCTCGATCTGGATTTCCATGGGCCGACCGAACTAAGTCTTCTGACATTCGGTCCAGAATAGGGAGAAGCCGAATAGCGCCATGGCCCCCCCGGGCACACCAGAGCACAGAATGTTCAGGACTTGTTGCATAATCAAAAAAGGCCTGGGCCCTTTCTTGGTCGGTTCCAGCAAAGAATAGGTATTTTTTTCGGCATTGAGGATGGACATCGACTTCAAATCCGTCTTGTCGAATCCTTTCGACTCCCATTCGCAATTCAATTTGCGGAATCACCGACGACGGTGCAACTATGCCGATTCGCTTCATTTAGATTCGCAGGGAAAGATCATTCATTGAGAGAACAATTCCAACAACAATGGACCAGCAAAAGGTCAAACAAAGAAAGACCAACCCGCCCCATTTAAAAAAGGACTTCAGCTTGCCCGTTTTTTGTCGGAAAATAAACTTAGGCTGGATAAGCATCAATGACGTCAAAGCGATCAATGCCATTTCTACCGAGAATGCTAAAATTACTGTATTAGGCATCGACCTCATCCTCCTTCAAAGTAAATAAATCCTTTTTTAATTCCTTTAAACCCGTTTTTTCGATGCTCGACACCCAGTGGTGCGAATCCGAAGCAAAGCCAAGTTCTTTCAAGGCGAGAGCGACTTCTTTTTGACGCAGAGCTCTTTGCGCCTGCGTTTTTAAGGAATCTGCCTTCGCAAATACAAAAGTAACTGGTATACCGCGCAAACTCAAGAACTCGATCGCTTCTCGATCGACTTCGGTCGGTCCGTGCCTGGAATCTAAAATCAAGACCACTCGATCTAAGTGAGTATCCTCTTCAAAGTAGCTGCGAATAAACGTTTCCCAGCGGTCTCTTTCCTGCTTCGCAGCCCGCGCGTAGCCGTAACCTGGCAGGTCCACCAATATTCTCTTCGCTTCTCTCCAAAGATAGAAGTGAATAGCTCGCGTTTTTCCAGGTTGCTTACTGGTTTGAGCCAGCTTCAATCCCAAAAGGGCATTGATCAGTGAACTTTTCCCCACATTGGATCGCCCGACCATTGCAACTCTTGGTTCGCGGTGCCCCTTCAAAAAAGGGCCGTTAAACATTCCCGGGAACTGCGACGAGTCACCGATTGTCAGTAAGTGTTCAGCTTTTTCCATGTGTTCATACCTAGCTCATTTGGTCCAAAAATGATTCGAAAATAAGAAACCCGGGCGCTCAGCTCTCATTAATTGAACTTTAACGTTGGAACACGAATTGCTCTTGTACTTCCTTTTTAAATATTAACCCCAATTGGGTCGCCCAACAAAAGGTAAAGGAAAATTAAATCATGAGCTGGAATTTGAGAATCCACGAACCATCAGGAGAAAATCGCACCGTACCTCTCAAAGGAAGCGTAACTTTGGGCCGGGCCAGCCACTGCAATATTCTTCTTCGAGACCCTACTTTGCCTCAAGAGGTCGCGACCGTCTGGCCGGTTGAACATTCCAGTCAAAATTCGCCTTTTTGGATGCGTGTTCCTCACGGTTCGCCCCCCATCCATTTAGGCGATCTTACGGTACGGGAAGCGCATATCCCTACCGGTATGCCCATCAAAATTGGAGAAACCCAAATCATTCTAGAACTCGCATCTCAACATCAGGCCCTTCCCTCCCTTCCCTCCGGGCTGAGGCCGTGGCTCACCTGCTCGGATTCAGGACGAAAAATACTTTGGATGGCGAAAAAAGTAGCGGCAACTCCATTGTCTCTTTACCTGGCCGGAGAAACTGGAACCGGCAAGGAAGTTCTTTCTAACTTGATTCACGCCTGGAGCCCTCGAAAGGCCGGCAATTTCGTCCCGATTCACTGCGGAGCTCTTCCCCTTGCTCTCGCCGAAAGTGAACTTTTCGGACACGTTAAAGGAGCGTTCACTGGGGCCGTTCAACACCGACCGGGCGCCCTGATGCAAGCCCATGGGGGTACGCTTTTCCTAGACGAAATCGGAGATTTGCCACTAGATATTCAAGTAAAACTTTTAAGATTTTTGGAAAACGGTGAAATCCGCCCCGTGGGCGCCGATCGACCCTCGCGCGCGGATGTTCGAATTATCTGTGCAACTCACCATCCGCTCGTCAAGCTGGTGGAAGAAGGAAAGTTTCGAAGGGACCTCTATTACCGTCTTGCATCGGTGACTCTCCCCATTCCTAACTTGCGTACACGTCCCGACGATATTGAAATGCTGGCGCGAAAATTCGCACAGGAAATGAATCGGAATCTTACCTACCGCGCCCTGCTACGACTCCAAGCTCACTTTTGGCCCGGAAATGTACGGGAACTCAGGCACGCAATCGAACGGGCCTGCGGCTTATCAGATCCTTTTACCACCACTCTAGGTGAAGATGCTTTTGAGTTTCTACTTTCGCCCGAGAACGTTTTTGATAATCCAGCTTTGGAGCTTGGGGCCTCAGTTCTTAGCCTACAGGAGATGGAGCGTGTTTTATTACTGAAAGCACTTAAATTGGCGCACGGACATCGATCTCGAGCTGCCAAGATTCTAGGAATTGCTAGGAGCACTTTATTCGAAATGCTCAAACGTCATAAGATCAAGGGACCGGTGAACAGCTTACTGACAGAATAAAAAACCATACAAGCTATCAGTGTAGGGTTTCCCAGCCGACCACATGCCCCTGCTCAAAATACACAACCCGGGTGTCACTGATTTTCCATCTTGTAGAGGCACCGTCATGATAAAGCCATTTTTGATTGCCGTAGCCAGACTCGCCCGCTGTCTCGACATCGCGGGGCCGGCCCCAGGCAGTTATTACCTGTTGCATGTCCATTCCGAGAGTAATGTCCCCTGATTCCAAAGCGTATTGAATATCCTCTTGCTGTCGGTTCTGACGGTCATCCTCAATTTTTTCCACGTATCCGGTGCCCTCCGTACGGAGCATCATTGCCTGACGTGCAATGGGATCGTCGTAGTTAGGATTACTGGGATCGCTGAGACCCAATGTTTCGGATAGATGTGAGCAACCGCTGATTAATGTTAACGATGTAGTCAATAAAATGACTGTAAATATTCCGACCAATTCCTTGTAGAATCGCATGCGAGGTCTCCATTCCATTTTCAGGTCCGTTCTCGGGTCCATTCCTGGGTCTATCAATGACCTGACTCTATTTATTTATCGGTCGAATTGACTGTAAAACTTGAGGCCTGACGCGCGTCCAGTTATTCTAATAAGTAGAAGACCTATGCCAAACGAAAATGCTACTCCAGAAAATGCTTCGCCTGAAAACTCCCAGCCCGCAGCAGCCCCCGAGAAGGGTGCCGAGGCAGCTGCGTCAACCCCAGCCACTCCTCCGGCAGCCCAAGCACAGGGGGCGCCCGCCAAAACGGACGCAATCTCTTCACTCAAAGACTTCAAGCTTAAATCCGGCAAAGAATTAGCTTTCGAAGCCAAACGCCAAGCCCAAGCGGCCGCCTCAGCCGTGAAGCATTTTTTTACCCGGAAGGAAAATATTTGGGCAGAACTCCCTGATATTTTTCCGAGCTTATTTTCTTCCGACAAACCCACGAGACGAATGTCATTGTTATTCATTTGTAGCTTATTGGGGGCTATTTTGGTCACTTGGGTGGGGTTATACCGCTATTGGGAGTCCAAAAAAGTTGTCATTTTAGCTGAAACCCAGCGCAAAGCTAAACACTTTGAAGACATGATCCGCCGCGAAGCCGAAGAAACCAAACGAAGGGGGAGTCTTATTACATTAGGAAACTTCACCGTCGAACTCATGGAAGTTGCTAAACAACAACTGGGCGTCGGCGAGGTCAATATGGCGGAGATCGAAATTGTGCTTCTCTGTGACGGCCAAGAAACCCGGGATTTCATCGAACAATCCGGCGCCCAAGTCAGAAATCAGATGACAAATATTCTTGTCCCAATCAATCGGGAAGAATTACTTTCAAGAGAAGGTAAGAAAAGGCTCAAGACCTTGATGGTAAGAAAATTGAACGAATGGCTTCCTCATGGAAAAATTGAGGACGTCTATTTTGCAAAAGTGGTTCTGAAATAACTTCGGCCTCGGGCCAAAAAATCTAAGCTCGCTAGCTGGTACGAACGTTCAATTGAAGCCTAGTTTGAAAATAATTCCGCAAGTTTCTTTCTTGATGCTTTGTGTGCACTACCCAATTCAAATGCCTTTCGAATGACTGCAAGGCGCACTTTTCTTTTAACCCCGTTTAAACCCCATTCCTGATCCGTTATTTCAAGAGCGTGCTCAGGAGTGCAGCCACTAAAAGCTAAGAGCATTCCAAAAACGGTGGGGCCCCGGTGCATCATTTCATTGCAACCCAATGCGATATAGTGCTCATTTTGGGCGCAGGACAGAAAATTGACCGAACCTTCGTCAACTGTATTCTGAAACACGTCCATAAACTCAGAAACGGCTTGATCCTCTGTCAATTCGACCGGACTGATCTTCACATCTCTTTGGTTGAATGCCTTCGCTGCACTTTCACGCAATGGATCCGGGGATTTTTTGGGGTGGTTCAGGTACCAGGTGCAGTACTTCGTCGATCTTAATTTTTCTTCTGCAGATTTAGACTGAGTTTGGCTATTTTCCCGCGCCAGCTTCTCGAGGGCTGAGACTTTTGAGTTTCCCACCCCCACTCCCACTAATGTCACTTTACCCAAGTGAAAAGCATGGGGACGAACCAAGCCCTCTTCCGTCAACTTTTCAAAACTGCCCAGAGAAAACTCCTTCTCATCAAAAACCCCTGGATCGCAGTACGAGGGCTCTTGGGCCGATAGCGTGGTAGGAAGTGTAGCAATACCAGACGATATCGAACAGCTCGAAACCGGTTCAGAAAAGGAAGGGGAACTTACAAATAGAAGTACAAAAAAAACAACTCTGGCTAAAAAAGGTTTATGGAGCATAGCTCCAGATCATACAGTTAAATCGAATCACGTTGAAAAATATTTTTGTGATTGGGCCTCCCATGCTAAGTTCCTAGTCTTATGGAAGCATTCTTCGATTTCGAAAAACCCATTGTCAATTTGGAGAAAAAACTGCAGGATCTTCGCGAGCTAGCCACTCAGGAAGGTGTAGATTTTTCTAATGAGATCAATATCTTAGAGAAAAAAATGGTTTCGCTCATAGACGAAACCTACTTTAAACTGAATCCGTGGCAACGGGTTCAACTTTCTCGTCACCCGAGTCGCCCCTATACTCGCGACTATGTCGATTTACTTTTTCCCGACTTTATGGAGCTCCAAGGAGACCGCACTTTCGGAGATGACCAAGCTGTTTTGGGAGGAATTGCCACTTGGCCACCCGCTACGCCAGGGAAAGCAGATGAAGATTCCAAATCGTCGTCCCGGTTCCCGGTTCTCATTATTGGTCACCAAAAGGGACGGACAACAAAGCAGAAAATGGAAAGAAACTTTGGAATGGCTAAGCCCGAGGGCTATCGCAAAGCGATGCGCTTAATGCAATTAGCCGATCGATCCAAAATGCCGATTATTACTTTTATCGATACGCCCGGAGCTTACCCAGGTCTCGAAGCAGAAGAGCGAGGCCAATCTCAAGCCATTGCTGAAAGTATCCAACTGATGTTTGAATTAAAGGTACCTAATATTGCCGTCGTCATTGGAGAAGGCGGATCCGGAGGTGCTCTTGCTGTAGGAGTGGCCAATCGTGTACTCATGCAAGAATATGGCACCTACTCTGTCATTTCTCCAGAAAGTTGTGCCTCAATCTTATGGAGCGACTCCAGTCTTGCGGAGCGCGCGAGCGAAAAATTAAAAATGAATCCACCGGATTTATTGAAATTGGGCGTGATCGACGGAATTATCCCTGAGCCCAAAGGAGGCGCGCATCGGGATTGGGTCGAAGCCGCTCGCTTAGTTCGAAAAGCTCTGGTAGAAAACTTTGCACAACTTTTTGATCAATGGGAAAAGAAGCCAGAAGAACTCATGGCCGCTCGGATCAAAAAGTTTCGAGCGATGGGCCACAATTCATTGGCCCATGCCCCTATTCATACTGGAACGTGATTCAACTGTGACAAAAAATAAGACCCATTTAATTGTAGTATCTGCGCCCTCGGGGGCAGGAAAAACAACCCTGTGTAGAAAGCTTCTTCTTGAATTCCCCGGTTTGACTCTCTCTATTTCTTCAACGACACGTGCGCCCAGAGGATCTGAAAAGCACGGGACTGAATACTTCTTTTTAACGAAAGATGAATTTGAAAAGCAGATCCAACAAAGTGGCTTTGCAGAATGGGCCCAGGTGCACGGGAATTATTATGGAACCTCAAAGGCCGTTATTGAAAGAGCCTTTCAAGCAGGTCAATCCGTTTTGCTCGACATCGACGTTCAAGGAGCCGAGCAGCTTAAAAAATCGTTCCCAGAGATCTGCCATCGAATTTTTATTTCTCCACCCACTCTTGAAGAATTAGAAACAAGGTTACGAAAAAGAGGAACGGACTCAGAGGAGTCCATTCAAAAACGATTAAAAAATGCCAGACAAGAAATGGTCGCAAGCCAAACCTTTGACCATATCGTAGTCAATGATTCATTCGATCGTGCATATTCTGAACTCAAATCCATACTCGAAAAACATTATCAATTGAAAGGGCTCTAAAGATGTCCAAGGCCCCTATCGCAACGCTAGAAACAATTTGTAGCAAAGTATCCAGTTATTATTTGGAAGCAAAATTAGAAACAATTTCCAAAGCCTACCATTTCGCGGCAGAGTGTCACCACGGCCAACTTCGTTCCAGCGGTGAACCTTATATGATTCATCCCACCGAAGTCGCCCAAACTTTGGCGGACCTTCATCTTGATATTCCAAGTATTGTAACGGGACTTCTTCATGATACAGTAGAAGATACTCATGCAACACTTGAACAAATTGAAAGAGAGTTTGGCAAAGACATCGCTGAACTGGTGGATGGTGTTACAAAGTTATCGCAGATTACCTTCAAAACGTCAGAAGAAAAGCAGGCTGAAAATTTTAGGAAAATGATTCTGGCTATGGCCAAAGATATACGAGTCATTCTAGTCAAATTAGCAGATCGGCTCAACAATATGCGGACGCTTGAGCATCTGATCCCGTATAAGCAAAAAATCATTGCGCAGGAAACTCTTGATATCTATGCGCCCATTGCGAATCGACTCGGTATTAGTTGGATTAAAACTGAACTAGAAGACCTTTGTTTGAGGTATCTGCACCCCGACGTGTATTATAAATTAGCGCAGCGGGTGTCCAAAACAAAACGGGACCGGGAAAAATATATCGAGGAAGTCAGCGATATTCTCGACGAAAAGCTCAAAGAGTATGAAATTCGTGCCTTCATATCAGGCAGAGCTAAACATTTTTATTCCATATTTAAGAAAATGGAACGTCGCAAAGTCGACTTTGAGCAGGTTTTCGACATTATTGCTTTTAGAATTGTTGTTGACAATATCACAGAATGCTACAAAGCACTGGGCGTGATCCACGCCACTTACAAGCCCGTTCCAGGCAGATTCAAAGATTATATAGCAATGCCCAAAGCCAATGCATACCAATCCCTTCATACGACGGTCATTGGTCCCCATGGGGAACGAGTCGAAATCCAGCTAAGAACTCAAGATATGCATCAAGTGGCCGAAGGCGGGATCGCCGCCCACTGGAAGTATAAAGAAGGAAAGTTTGACGTTCGATCCCGAGAAAATATGGAATGGGTCAATCGTCTGCTGGAGTGGCACAAGGACCTTTCCGATCCGAATGAGTTTCTAGAGACGGTTAAAATCGATCTTTTTGCTGAGGACGTTTTTGTCTTCACTCCTCGGGGAGAAGTCAAGCAACTTTCTCATGGCGCTACCCCATTGGACTTCGCCTATGCGGTTCATTCTGATATCGGTCATCGTTGTGTCGGCGCTAAAGTAAATGGGAAAATTGTCCCGTTGAAACACCGACTCAAATCAGGTGACACAGTTGAAATTATTACATCGCCTTCGCAGACCCCCTCCAAGGACTGGTTGAAGATCGTTCGAAGTTCGAGAGCTAAAGCAAAGATCAGAAGCTATATCAAGGAACAAGAGAGGGAGAGAGCCAATAAACTAGGCAAAGAAATTCTCGAGAAAACTCTCAGACCCTATGGGTTAACGTTCTCGAAAATCGAGAAAACTGGTGAGCTTTTAAAAGCCGGACAGAATCTGGGTTTTCGCACTGACACCGAACTCTTCATCGCCATTGGGTATGGAAGAGTAACCCCGGAAGATATTGTTCCGCTACTTGTCCCACAAGAAGCCCGAGAAAAGAAACTCGAAGCGGCAAAAGCGGAAGATCAAAGTTTTCTGAAAAGGGTTTTTAATGCTGCAAAAAGGCGAAGCGATACCCGCAATGCGATAACAGTGGCGAATCTACATGACGTATTGATTCGTTTCGGTCGTTGTTGCAATCCTCTTCCCGGAGACAGTATTATTGGATTCATCACCCGCGGCCGAGGGGTTACGGTTCATACCGCAACCTGCACCAAAGCTCTCGATAATGATGAAGAACGCCGTGTCGATGTTCAGTGGAATATCACAGACAAGGGTGCGATCAAACGTCACGTCAAGATCCGAGTTGTATCGGTCGATGAGCCTGGATTTTTGGCGATCATGTCTCAAACAATTAGCGGGTGCGGAATCAATATTGCTTCGGCCCATATTCGCACTACCAAAGACAAAAAGGCGATTGCGCTCTTTGATGTAGAAGTTGGAGATTTGAGCCAACTCCACAAAGTGACAAGCTCGTTGGAGGGGAAAAAAGGGGTTATTAGCGTGGAGCGAGTGCGATCTTAAATTAAATGGAAGTTGCGCTTTGAGAAAAGGGATCGCAGGTCCTTTTGGCCAGCTACGTACGCGTTTGGGACTTGGGTAGTTCCTCTGCTACCAGCGAGGACCTCTTCCTTGAGGCATCGCCGCCATCCATGGCGGCTCTTTTACGCTGGCAGCAGAGGAACTACCCAAATCCCAGACGTAAGCAATTGGCCCAAATGAGAGTGTGACCCCTTTTATCAAAGGGGAGCATTCGTTTAATTTAATATTGCAATGCATCACGAATCGCTATATAGTCCATTGTCTAAGTTTTAGGTATTCAAGCCTAAACTGAGTGGGTCAATTTAAATAGGAGTCACCTTTGTTTTGCGGAGCCGTGCCGTCAAATATAAATTCTTTTAGTTTAAGAGCAAATCGGAGAGAAATCTCCGATGCAAAAGTATTGCTCAGTCCAGTCAAAGGCACGACGCATCGCTATAAAATGTTTAAACGTAACGTAAAGGTACGTGCTCTTTTGAGGACTGACGGGTACTAAAGGATTCTTTGATTTAAGATTCCAAAACCCCGCAGGCCTCAAGGAGGTCTGCGGGGTTTTTTTTTGCCTTGGAGATTAATTTTATGGTTCGGAAAAATTTGACCCGCCATTTCAGAACCGGGTTTATCGGTTTAATCGCTGTAATCTGCCAGGGGGCAATTGCAAGTACTGACGAACCAGCGGCCTTAATGCCAGAAAATGAAAGCCAATCAGTTGAGGAAAAAACAAATATAAAGACTTTCAAGGAAAGGTTTCGCTTCCAAACTTTCACAGAATTCATGACTCCCGCCATCAATAACAATCAAAACCAAGTCCCCACTCCTGAGGGCGGTCAACTGATTCCCACGAATACATACAATATCCTTTGGGCGGACTATGAATTTGCTCGGGATTTCAAGTTCCTTTATTGGCAGAGGCTCTGGATCGATTTTGCAAATTCTCAATCGGCCCAAGGCGTGGGAGTTTTTCATAGAAATCCCCGGTTTGCTCTAAGAAAAGTAAACGTTTTGAATATACCGAACCTGAATACAACTTATGACTTTTATATCCAGCCGGGCTGGTCCCCTGAAGCCGGAAGTGGCGGCAGAGATTTTGAATTCGGCTTTCGAACCACTCACAGCTACACAATCCCAAAATCCCGTTGGAATATCGGAGCGACAACTGAGCTAACCTATAGCATTTCGAATCAAGATGTACCGGGCGCCAGCACCTACGGATGGGTCATGTCCTGGCTCAGCTATGAACTCAATAAGACCTTCGCCACTCAGACTTTTGCCAGTGTGAACCTTCAGCACAACCGCGGTACCACTGGGATACAATGGGATTATCCGATGCCGTATATTCAGAATGGCATCGGGATGAATGTTACGGATAGTATTTGGGCGGCGGTATTTATCAATAACTATATGACAACCGCGCCAACATTGTCGAATACTTGGGCCTCGCTGTGGCTGAGTATAACGGTCTTGTAATACCAAGACAACTTTGTTCGCAGACGAGGCCGCAGGGAGGCGAGCCGACCAAAGTTTAAATACCTGGCTTAGGCCATAGCTCCATCGAGGGTAACTTTCCACTAGCCTGGCTCTCTTCTAGTGCCTTTTGAAATTCCTTAAACTTCGTAGCCTGGTCTTGCTTCACAGCAGCGATTCGATCTGCTTGATCGTGAACTCTTTGAGCCTTCTCTTCTGCGATTCGCTTATAGAAAGCATCTCGCCTTTCTATGAAATCCTGAATATAGCCTCTTCGGTCCGGGCCACGGGAATGGTCTTGGAAAAACTGGTGACGAGCATTTTTTTCCTTAGTTTCCCATTCCCGAGTTCGGGCGGCATGAGAAGCCAGGAGTTCTTTCATTTCAAATTTAAACCGATGATCGATCGCTTTCATTTCAGTCCGCTGGGCTTTACTAAATTCTTTGAGAATATTTTTCGCCTGCGCCGGAGTAAGTTTGATTCCGGGTTTCATGAGGGTTTGTATTTTATGTAGGGATTCGCTGGCCGTTGGCGACGGCACAGGGGAGGCCCCGTATAGAAAAAGTGCCAAGACTGCTGACAAAAACGAAAAAACGATTAAACTGATAAATACTCTTTTTCCCCGAGACGTCATTCTTTCGAACTCCCTATTTTTCGCCAATCTCTCACCCGCAGAGTAGGCGTCATTTGGCCCCTGAACCGATTGAGTTCCGGCACGCCCGCCCATTCTTGCTCCTCACCCGACACTGCATTTCCAAAGACTTCCGCTCTTTCGGCCCCGTGGAACCAAATGGCTTCCATTACACTGGACGCCTTTCCGGCATCTATTACACTAGACGCCTTATCGGCGTCCATTACACCGGTCGCCTTATCGGCGTACATCCCGCTCTCGGCACCTGAGGCAGACCCCAAAGCTTTCTTCGGACCTAAATTCAGCTTAAGATGGCGCCCCTTCAAGATACGGTGGCTTTTCACAGCCGCTTTTAACGCAAATACAGGCTCAGGATTTCCTGGACCGAAGGGGCCCAATTTTTCCAACTCCTGAAGCGTCCTCACATTCAAATCTTCGATGTCACAATTCCCTTCAATATAAAGGGAGCCAGCATGGCGCTCGGAAGGCATTTCCTCGAGGACACGATCGAACATCTCCGCAAAAGAATCCACTTGATCGAGTCCCACCGACAAGCCTGCTGCATGTTTGTGCCCACCAAATCCCAAGAGAAAGGAGGAACACTGTCTTAGGGCAGCCAAGACGTCCTTTCCTCCATACGACCTAACGCTCCCCTTACCGAAGTCTTCACGCAAAGCGATCACTGCGGCAGGCTTACGGAAGGTCTCCGTTACTCGAGAAGCCACAATCCCCACCACTCCCTCATGCCAACCTGGGTCTGCGACTGCGATGCCATGGCGGTATTTACCGTCTTGGATACCCTTTTCAATTCTGAGTCGCACTTCATCCCAGATTTTATTTTGAACGTCGGCTCTCTCTTCATTGAGTCGCTCTAGAATGGTCGCTAGCTCCGTTGCACGTGCAACATCAGTCGTAGTCAAAAGTTCTAATGCAAGGCTTGCGGAAACCATTCGACCTGAGGCATTAATTCGAGGCCCAATGACAAAGCCCAAATGAGAAGGACTCAGATCTTTAGCTCCCAAGCCAGCCGCTTCCATCAGGGCTTTGACACCCGGCTTTTTAGAATATTTCAAAACTTCGAGTCCATATTTCACTAATATATGATTGTCGCCCGTGAGGGGGACCATGTCCGCTGCCGTTGCCATTACAACCAGATCGAGATGCTGCTTCAAATTAGGCTCGGCGCACGAAACAAACCAGCCTCGTTCCCGTCCTCGGGCCCGAAGGGCCATAGCAAAGTAGAAGGCTAGGCCGCATCCACAAAGCTGCTTTAAGCCACTTTCACAATCAGGGCGTTGTGGGTTCACTACAGCTTGAGCAATTGGGATTCCTTTTTGAGGGTCTAATTGATGGTGATCCAGTACGATCAAATCGATGCCAGATTCCTTTGCTAACTCGGCAGCCGGAAAACTTGAAATCCCACAATCGACGGTCACTAAGACCCGGACGCCATCTCGAGAAGCTTCTGCGACAGCTCCCGGATTAAGCCCATAACCATCTTTGAACCGGTCAGGCTGACGCGCATCATAATGCATCTGGAGATCTCTAAAAATCCATGACAAGAGGGCCGCTCCAGTCGTGCCATCGACATCGTAGTCACCGTAAATCCGAACAAATTCGCCGTTCTCTTTGGCTTGAACGATGCGCGCGACAGCGGCATCCATGTCTTTCAAAGTGAAAGGACTCTTCAAGTTTTCGAATTTCGGAGACAAGTAATCTTGGATGGCTTGAGAGCTATCTAAACCCCGCAAGACACAGACACGCAAGGTAATGGCAGACAATCCTGTTTCCGACTGCAAAAGTGAAATTCGCTCAGGTAGTGGGAGTCCGGTTGATGCAGTCCCCTCTCCTCTGAGCTTCCAGTTGAGTTCCTTTTGCTGCATCAAAGCAACTTAGGTTCCGGCCTGACTGTTACAGTTCGCTTCTTGTTTGATGTCGAACCGGTTGCCTTCGCCTTTGCCAAGCGGCGATCATGGTAGTGAGTAATTAAAATCACCAATGAGCTCGCAACGAAAATAGAAGAGTAAGTTCCAACCACAATCCCTACCATTAAGGTGAACGCAAAGTCTTCGATCACTTTTCCACCGAATAGCCAGAGAGCAAAAACAGTAAAGAAAGTACAGAGGGAGGTCAGAATTGTTCTACCCAAAGTTTCATTAATCGCGCGATTCACTGTTTTTTCAATCGACAGCTCCGGATGCTGATGGGCTGTTTCGCGAACACGGTCGTACACAATAATCGTGTCGTTGTTCGAGTACCCGATCAAAGCTAATAGAGCTGCGAGAATCTGTAAGTCGAATTCCTTTTGAGTGAGAATAAAAATTCCAACTGTCAGCATTGTATCGTGAAAAAGAGCCAGAACTGCGCCGGGAGAATAGCGATAATCAAACCGGACCGTCACATAAACTAGGATGCACAACAAGGCGTAAAACATGGACAGGATACCACTCATTCGCAATGAGCTACCTGCCGCTGGACCCACAACATCGACCCGCTGAATTTCAAATTCACTCGGCTTGAGATCTTTTCCCAAGATATCTGAAACATGTTTAGAGACCGAATTTAAGGTGTGCTCGTCCCCTTGCGCCTTGATCAAATACTGACTGGCCTGAGGGAGTCCGATCTGCTGAACTTTAAGGCCCTTGATCCCACCGTTCTCCAAATCATCTCTGATTTTTCCGATGTCCCAAGACTGAGGAACATGAATTTGAACTTCAGCACCACCGGTGAAATCAATTCCGTAGTTCAAACCTTTTGTCAGTAATAGAATAATCGTCGCAGCTATTGCTACAACGGATATTCCCATCCAAATATGCCGCTTACCCATGAAGTCTATTTGAGTTCCGGGACGAATTAGTTCCAACATTTTCATTTCCCCTTTAAATACTCAAAGTCTTGGCGTTTCTACCATCCAAGAATTTCAAATAAATATCAAAAATCAATCGGCATACAAATACCGCGGTGAAAAGTGTGGTCACAATCCCAATCAGGAGTGTGATCGCAAACCCTTTGATAGGTCCGGTACCATATAAAAGCAGAACAATCCCTGCTGCTGCGTTGGTCACGTTGGCATCCAGAATTGTTCTAAATGCTTTCTGAAAGCCCGCTTCCACAGCACTTCCTGGCCGCTTTCCATGCCGTAGTTCTTCTCGAATTCTTTCATAGATCACGACGTTCGAATCCACCGCAATACCCACGGTAAGTGCAATACCTGCAATACCAGGCAAAGTCAGGGTTGCTTCTAAGCCCACTAAGCAGGCCAAAACAAAAAGAACATTCAAGACGAGCGAAATAACAGCAATCACACCGCTGACTCGATAGTAGATCGCTACAAAGAGAAATACGACCAAACTACCAATTAAGCTAGCCATCGCGCCTTTGTGAATTGAATCCTGTCCAAGGGATGGGCCTACAACTCGCTGCTCTAAGAAATCCAATTGAGCTGGCAGCGCTCCTGCACGAAGCACAATTGCAAGGTCTTTGGCTTCTTTCATCATCGCGTCGCCATCGCCTCGACCGAGGGTAATTTGTCCTTTGCCTCCGCCAATTCGGCTTTGAATGACTGGAGCAGAATGCACGATATTATCTAAAACAATTGCTAGCCGATGACCGATGTTCTCACTTGTGACTTTATCAAAGAGGGTTGCTCCTCTTGGATTAAGAGAAAATCCTACATTCGGACGACGATTTTCAGGATCAATTTGCACAGAAGCGTCCTGCAAATCATCGCCTGTCACTTCGGTTTTGGAATGAAGTAAATAAGGAATACGAGCGGAATCATTTTGATCCATGCCTGCTTTAGGTCTTTCAAAGGCAATTTCGTCGTCGGCTGGGATTTTCCCTTTTGCAAAAACGTTCACTTGACGAACATAGTCTGAAAATTTCTGACCGTCCTTGTAGGAAAGATGATTCTGTTTCTCGATATCAGCAATCAAAGCATTCAACTGACCGGGGCTCATGGTCTTGTCGTCGACAATTTTGAATTCCAATTTTGCGGTCCGGCCAATCAAGTCCTTGGCACGGTCAATTTCACGGACGCCTGGAAGTTCAACCACAACTCGGTCAGTACCCTGACTTGTAATGGATGGCTCTGATACGCCGAATTCATCAATACGATTTCGAATGACTTCGATACTTTGATTCAACGTGCGTTCGCGGACGTCATTCCGATAGTCATGGGAAAGTCCCACTTCAAAATGACCCGGCGTTTCGCCTGCTAGCCGAAGCGTCCAAAATTCCTTTTTCAAAATTTGATATAAATTCTCGCGCTGGCTGGCGTCAAAATCGACAGCAATCCTAGGATCGTCGGCTGGAAAACCCTCGCGAAGGGTCTTTACAGAAGTAACGTTGATGCCCTTCTCTTTGAGACGATCTCGCATACTCGATGCCTGGCGATCCACGACATCCTTATATACCTTATTAAAATCTACGCCCAAAACAAGGTAGAGACCCCCTTGCAAGTCCAAGCCTAGATTGATTTTCTGCTTAAAAGGGAACTTGGTTGTCTCCAAGTCTAGATTCCCCAAAGTCGGGTAAACATAAATCCCGGAAAGGACGACGAAAAAACACATCAGAAAAAACTTTCCCCACCAAGAACGAGACATATGATTCACTCCTTCAAGTTTCCAGAGGAAAACTTTATTGCGCCAAGTCTTTAATTGAACCTTTAACTACTTGAGATACTTGACTCTTGAGCATTTTCACTCGAACGTTATCGGCAACTTCAACAGTCACTACTTTTTCGGTAATTCCTGTTACTTTGCCCAGGATTCCAGAAGCAGTCACAATCTCATCGCCATGCTTCAAAGCAGCAATCATATCCTGTTGCTCACGCATTTTCTTCTGTTGAGGTCTTAAAATTAAAAAATAAAGAACCCCAAACATTAAAAGGAAGGGAGCAAGTGCCATCAAACCACCTGGCTGCTGAAACGCAGAAGTTGCTGTCGCAGCAGGAGCCGAAGTTCCCCCAGGAACCGCAGGACCTTCAGCAAATGCAAGCGCGCTAGTGCCAGCCCAGTAAACGAAACCGAGGATCAAAGTACGAAGTTTTATTTGGTCGCTATTTTTCATACATAAATTCATGCATTAAGTCATCGCACATCATTCTCTCGATTTCGATAGAAAGTTTTAGTCCAATCCTCAAATCGGTCTTCTAAGATCGCCAATCTCATCTGTGACATCAGATGAATATAGTAGGTTAAATTATGAATAGTATTCAGTCGAGCTGAAAGCAGCTCTTTACTCACAAAAAGATGTCTCAGATAAGCGCGAGTGAATTTCGTACACGCCTCACAGGCACATTCTGGATCAAGAGGATCCTTATCTTCCGCATACTTGGCATTCTTGATATTGATTTTCCCCCGGCTAGTGAATAGCTGACCATTTCTGGCGTTTCTAGTCGGCATTACGCAGTCAAACATATCTATCCCCGCGCGAACGCCTTCGACCAAATCTTCTGGGCGCCCCACTCCCATCAAATAGCGCGGTCGGTCTACCGGTAAATGAGGTGCGGTAAAATAAGCCATTTTTTGCATCAGCTCCGGAGTTTCACCTATCGAAAGGCCCCCAATTGCAAATCCATCAAAGGGCAAAGAGGTAATTTCTTGCGCCGATCGAATGCGCAATTCTTCATAGAGCCCCCCCTGCACAATTCCAAAACGTGTTTGATGATCCTTGAGCGGCACGTTTAAACCACGTTCCGCCCATTTCACCGTCCTTCGCATTGCAGCTTCGACCACTTCTGGCTCCGCCGGATAAGGCGGACACTGATCGAATGCCATGACAATATCGCTCGCCAATGCTTTTTGGATTTCCATCGAAAGTTCCGGCGTGAAGCGATGTCTACTTCCATCCAAATGGGATTGGAAGGTAACGCCTTCGTCATCGATCTTATTTAAATCCGCTAAGGAAAAAACCTGAAATCCGCCGCTATCTGTTAAAATAGGACCATCCCAGCCCATAAATCGGTGAAGTTCGCCGAGACGTTCGACCCGTTGATGACCCGGCCGCAAATAAAGGTGGTAGGTATTTCCTAAAATAATTTGAGCCTTCATATGGTGAAGCTCAGTAGGCATGATCCCTTTGACAGTGCCAACTGTTCCAACCGGCATAAAAACCGGGGTGAGGAGTTCGTGAGAAGTACCTAAATACCCTGGAAGCTTGAGTCGCGCCGCGCGCGCTCGACCTACGCCCTTTTCATCCACTAATTGCTTTTCGACTTCAAACTTTAGTTTAGAAATGGGTTATTCCTTTTCTCAATACCGATGAGGGTATCCGCGCCATGTCCCGGACAAACTCGCGTATCATCATCTAATACTAACATTCTCTGACGAATACTTCTGAACATCTCATCCTGATTAGCACCCCATAGATCCGTACGTCCCACGCTCCCTTGAAACAAGGTATCGCCAGACAAAAGGAGTTCTGGAATTTTGTTTGCAAAATCCTCATGCAGCCGAATCGAAACACTGCCAGGACTGTGCCCAGGAGTATGAATAATGGAAAACTTAAGATCTCCGACTTTGATTTCTTCTTGATCTTGTAGATAGTGGTCCACAGCCAATGGCGAATCAAACTGCATTCCAAACAAACTCCCTTGCATTTTTAAGTTCAGATACAAGGGCTCGTCTGCCTTGTGCAATGCAATTTTGGGCTGAAGGGAAGCCGGGCCGGCGCCTTCCTGCAATGCCTCCCGAACTTGACGGGTCCCACCGATGTGATCCAAGTGGCCATGAGTATGCAAAAGATACTTAACATGGACAGGGGCTCCAAAAGGGGTCCGAGCGTTTTGTAGCTCCTTCAAAATTCGACTTGCCTCGTCTCCTGGATCGACCAAAACTGCTTCGCCGGTTCGAGGACAAACGAATAATCGGCAGTTGCATTGGAAGGGACCTACGACGATCGTTTTCTCTAAATATGGGTTGGGCATGCAGAGTGTTATAGCACAACTCAGAAAAAGGAAAAATGAAACGCTTGGTGTTTGACATTCTTGCGTTGTTTGCTATTTTTCCCCAGTTGTTTTGCCTAGGGGGCATACATATTTCGCAAAATGGGGTTCAACAGGGGGAAAGAAAATGAAATTTAACAATCCGGCCATGGGGACCGTTCTGGGTCTTTTCGTGGCTTCACTCTTTTCGGGATGTTCCGGGCAATCAGGGAGTCATCCTGAAAGCGCTCAAATCATACAACCAACAACCGCCTCTCCACTTCAACCCGGCGAGCTTTTGAAATCCTCTCAGGTCAGACTTCTGGATCCAAGCCGCCCCACAGTGGCTCCTGGGGCAAGCA
>Ga0206877_10081_pt1 | contig 31239 bp, 18 predicted proteins | sample Alteio_BWOrgCont_7_FD_152623 | JGI IMG/M metagenome (GOLD analysis project Ga0206877, IMG submission 152623) | Enriched cells from forest soil in Barre Woods Harvard Forest LTER site, Petersham, Massachusetts, United States -... | ecosystem: Environmental > Terrestrial > Soil > Temperate forest >...
TTCTTGCTAACGGAGCCGCTAACGAAGCCGCCGCGCTCTTTGATGAGGGCGGCGGCCTCATCGCGGGAATAGTGGGCAAGGGCGCCTGTCAAGACAAAGGTTTTTCCCGAAAACGAATGTCCAGAGATCTTTTTTTTCGGCGCTTTGGGCTGGACGCCGTGAGCCAAGAGGAGTTTGATCTCTTCCCGATTGTCGGGGTCCCGGAAAAACTCAGCCACCGCATGAGCGGTCTTTTCTCCGATTCCTTCTATGGAAAGAAAATCGTCCTCCTTCATCTTGAGGAGGGTATCGAGATCGCCAAACTCCTCAGCGAGAAGATCGGCAGTCTCGGTTCCCACATATTTGACGCCAAGCCCCATGAGAAAACGGGCAAGGGGACACTTGCGGGAAGCGTTGATGCTGCCCAAGAGATTTTGGATCGATCTATCCTTGAATCCAGAGAGCTTCGAAAGAGCTTTTTCATCGAGCAGATAGATGTCGGAGGGGCGGCTGACAAGCCCCTTGTCGACGAGCTGTTCCACTACTTTCTCGCCCATATGCTCGATGTCCATCGCGTGTTTCGAGGCAAAATAAATGATCCGGCGGATCCTTTGTCCCACGCATTTTGAGTTCGGGCAGCGTATGGCCACTTCGCCCTTTTGAGAGACGACCGTTGTCTTGCAAATGGGACAATGTTTCGGCATATGCCATGGCTTGGAATCATGGGGCCGTTTTTTGAAATCAACCTTCACGACTTTCGGGATCACGTCGCCCCCTTTCTCGATGGTCGCAAGGTCGCCGATGCGGATGTCTTTGCGCGCTACTTCATCGGCGTTGTGAAGCGTTGCGCGAGCAATGGTGCTGCCGGCAAGGAAGACGGGATCAAGCTCGGCGACAGGAGTCAGAACTCCGGAGCGCCCTACCTGCACTGCGATGTCGAGTATGCGCGTTTCCGCTTGTTCCGGCGCGAATTTATAAGCCACGGCAAAACGGGGAGTCTTGCCAGTCGCTCCGAGGATCGCATGCGATTTCAGATCGTTGACCTTAATGACGATTCCATCGATTTCGAACGGAAGATAGGCCCTCTCCTTGTGAATTTTCCCAGCGAACTTCATAATCTCTTCCAAACTCTCGCAGACGGCCAGATGATCCGCCTTGGCGGTCGGCAATCCCCATTTTTTCAGTTGGCGGTGCAGTTCGATTTGGGTCGGGACGGGCGACTGCCCTTCAGCGATCCCATAACAGACGAGGTTGAGTTTTCTCTTCGCGACAAGGCGCGGGTCGAGGAGTTTGAGCGATCCAGCGGCGGCGTTGCGGGGATTGGCGAACATTTCCAGCCCCTCTTCTTCTCGGGCGGCGTTGAGGGCATGAAAAGTCGAAAGAGCGAGGTAGACCTCGCCCCGGATTTCTATTTCGTCTGGAATGTGCGATCCGGTCAGTTCCAGAGGCACCGAGGAGATCGTCTTGATATTGGAGGTTACGTCATCCCCGATCCGACCATTGCCTCGGGTCAATGCATGGAGGAGTTTCCCTTTTTCATAGCGGAGCGAGATCGCGGTTCCGTCCATTTTCAGCTCGGCGCAAAAATCGACCTCTTTTTTTTCGAGAAGTTTATGGACCCGCTTGAGAAAATCGCCGACCTCTTCTTCAGAATAGGTGTTGGCGAGCGACATCATGGGGACCATGTGGGCTTTTTGAATGAATCCTTCAGTTGCCGCTTCTGCGATCCTCAGAGAGGGAGAATTGGGATGGACGTTATTGGGGTGAGACTTCTCGTAATTGATGAGAGCGCGCATCTTCTTATCGTATTCGAAGTCGGAAATGACCGGCTTCGCTTCGTCATAATAATGCCGGTCATGCTCGATGATTTCTTCGACAAGCTCCAGATATTCTTGTTGGGTCAAAGGATGCTTTTGCTTTTCAATCAAAATTCTACCTCGAAAACCATCGTGGCAAGCGGAGCGAGAAGGATTCGGAAATGATCGGGCTCAAGGACGATCGCTTCATTTTTTTGATTCGACCCGCCATATTCGAGAGCATCGGTATTGAAAACTTCTTTGATCCGTTTCACGTTCGCAAGTTTGATTCCATAATCATGATACACTTCGGGAGTAAAATTGTGAACGCAGGCAAGGGCGGCGCCGGATGCTTTGCGTAAGTAAGAAACCACGCTTTTGTCGGCATCGGAAAAATCGATCCATTCAAAACCCTCCCAACTGAAATCTCGCTCCCAAAGAGCCTCCCGTTCCTCTGAGAAGAGATTGAGATCGCGAATCAAGCGGTGGAGGCCAACATGTAGCGGATATTGCAAAAGGAACCAGTCGAGCTGCCCTTGGCTATCCCACTCTCCCCACTGACCTAGCTCTCCTCCCATGAAAAGGAGCTTCTTGCCAGGATGGCAAATCATATAACTATAGAGCAATCGGACGTTGGCGAATTTTTGCCAATCGGGACCCGGCATTTTCGCAAGAAGACTGTTTTTGCCGTGGACGACTTCATCATGGGACAGGACCGACAAGAACCGTTCCGAGAAGGCGTAAAGAAGGCTGAAGGTCAGATCATTTTGATGAAAGCGGCGATAAATGGGATCCTTTGCAAAGTAGCGGAGCGTGTCGTTCATCCAGCCCATATTCCACTTCAGGTCGAACCCTAGGCCTCCCTCATCCGGGGAATGAGTGACGCCTTTGTAGGAGGAAGATTCTTCAGCGATCATCAAAACCCCCGGCACCCGATCATGGAGGGCCGAGTTGAGATGTTTGAGAAACTCGATGGCATCTATGTTGTAATTGCTCCCATCCGGATTCGGAATCCATTCCCCTTCTTTCCGCCCGTAGTCTAGATAAAGGAGGGACGCTACTGCATCGACTCGAAGACCGTCGATGTGCATTTTTTCGCACCAGAAGAGAGCGCTGGCAATCAGGAAATTCGACACTTCGGAACGGCCGTAGTTGAAAATCGCCGTATGCCAATGGGGATGGATCCCTTGTCTTGGATCGTCGTGTTCGTAGAGAGCCGTCCCATCGAACCGGTTCAACGAAAAATCGTCCGTAGGGAAATGAGCCGGAACCCAATCGAGGAGAACCCCGATTCCGCATTGGTGCAGGTGGTCGACGAAAAATTGGAAATCGGCGACGGTCCCATAGCGGCTAGTCGCTGCGAAAAATCCGGTCACCTGATATCCCCAAGACTCGTCGAAAGGATGCTCCATGATGGGCAAAAGCTCGACATGGGTGAAGTGCATTTCCTGAGCGTATTGGGCCAAATCGCGGGCAAGCTGCCGGTAGTTGGGGAAGAAGGTGTCGTATCGCCTCCAAGAGCTGAGATGCACTTCATAGATCCGGATCGGCCGGTTCAAATCCTGAGAAGCCCGTTTGGCTATCCACCGCTGGTCATTCCAGGTGTGTGCGTTGAGATTCGCGACGACCGAGGCGGTGAGAGGCCTGACTTCGGAATAGAATGCCACAGGATCGCTTTTCACCCGGATATACCCTTCGCGCGTACGGATCTCGAACTTGTATTTTTCTCCTTCGCCTAATTCCGGGATGAAGATCTCCCAGATCCCAGAGGCGCCCATGCTCCGCATGGGGTTGACCCTGCCATCCCAATGGTTGAAGTCGCCAATGAGACAGACGCTTTCCGCATTCGGCGCCCAGACCGCGAACCGCACGCCTCTAACATCGTGGAATATGCCTAAATTCGCTCCAAGCAAATTGTAGAGTTCATAATGGCATCCCTTATTGAAGAGAAAGAGATCCATCTCGCCGATCGTCGGCAGAAACGCATAAGGGTCGTGGGCAAGCAGGCCGTTTCTATGATAGATCCGATAATCGTTCGCGCCGATTGGTTGTTCAGGAATGTAGGTAAAAACGCCCTCATCCCCTTCCCGTTTCGCCTTGACGATCCGTCCCGATACTTCTAGATCGATCCATTCGGCTCCGGGCCGCCAAAGGCGGATGATCTGTCCTGCGGGAGTTTGGTGCAGTCCGAATCTTGCATGGGGATCATGTCGCATACTTTATGCAACATATACCATGGATTTTTTTAAAAAAATGGAATTATCTGTGGAGGGAATTGCCTGAAATGATCTTATTTGTGGAAGCGATCGAAAAAATAGGTTTTGCCCGATTCCATCATGAGAGGCGTTCCGCCTTGGTGGCGATCCCCTCTTTGGGACGGAGAAGTCCGCACTCGGAAAGAGCGAAGCCCCTTCGGCAGATCAAGGATCGCTTCTCCGGTAAAAGAGGCCCTCAAAACCGCGCGCCGAAGCGTTCGGCTCGCCCATTCGATGTCGATCTCGCCGATCCCATTTGCTTGGATCTTTGTCATCCGTCCCGCATCGAACGAGCAAGCGGGAAGGAGGCTGATCCGGCTGTTTTCTTGGCAAAAGAACAGGCTCCGGATTCGAGAGGCCGCTTCCTGGAGAAGGAAGCAGGGATTGCCGGCCGCGATTCCGGGAAGCGCAAGGCCTTGGTGTTGGTCATCGATGAAACGCGGGACTAATAGTTTAGAAAAAGCCGCGCGGCAAAAGGACTCGAGATTTCCCTCTTCCAAAAGCTTGCCTGTGCCGCACAAAGGCTGGGGTTTTAGGTAGGGAAGTTTTTGACCGAGGCAGTAAAGGACGGGCAGGATTTCTTTGAGATCGAACCGCCGGAGGACAAGGTCCCAATCCTGTGCTTTGCTCACTCCAAGAGAAAGGCGCTCGCAAATTTTAGGCAGAAAAAAATCGACCTCCTCATCTGCAAAGAAGAGCTTTTCATTCGCAAGGAGCGGACTGCCGTTTACCAAAAAGAGTTTCGGCGCCTTGACGGCCGTCACTTCGATTCCTCCTTCTTTCCCTTGGAACTGAAGCCGGTAAAACCCTTCTTGGGCTTTTCCAAATACCGACACATAGTTTTTCTCAAGATCCTGCTCAAGAGTAAAATCCTTGACAGGGCCAGTCACATGAAGGGCGATCTCGTATTTTTTTCCCAAGCGGACAAGCGCAGGAAAAGCCTCGATTTCCCAACATGTGCCGGGAATGAGGCATCCGGCGCCCGGCGTATGAGAAAATGGCTTGAGCCTCTCCCTAATCGAGATCTTCATAGAAGTTTTCCCAACAAACCTTCAGGCATGTTTTCGATCAATTCAACCTCGATCAGATCGTTCGGCTTGAATTCTTGCTTCGGCACGTAGATGCGGAGAAAATTCGGCGTATGGCCGGAAAGCATTCCCTCTTTTTCCTCATTTTCCAAAAGGACCGGCATCTTCCTGCCGACGAATCGCCCCCTTAGGTCGAACGCCGTCTTCTCCGCGAGTCGAAGCAATTCCTGTTTGCGCCGGCGGATCGCTTCCGGGCTCACTTGGTTAGGATAGAGAGCGGCGCGCGTCCTTTCACGCTGCGAATAGGGAAACATATGGACCTTGGCAAACCGGACTTTCGAAACGATTTCCAGCGTCTCTTGAAAATCGGACTCGCTTTCTCCCGGAAAACCTACGATGATGTCGGTCGTCACAGTAAAATCGGGTTCTTTTTGCACCATTCGTTCCACTGTCTCTAAAAATACTTGCCTCGTATATTTCCGATTCATCCTTTTTAAAACGACGTTCGATCCCGCCTGTAGGACGATGTGCATGCTCGGACAGGTCGTGCGGCCGTTCAAGACCGCGCTCGCAAGATCCGCGTCCACTTCGTCCGGGTCGATTGAGGAGATCCTGAGGCGCCTCAGCCCCTCGACTTCGTCGATAGCCCGGACAAGATCGGCAAGCCGGCCTCCCCCGTCGAAATCCCCTACGTTGATCCCGGTAAGGACCACCTCTTTGTAGCCGTTCGCGACAAGCCCTTCGACTTCGTGGACGATCTCGGGGATCTGCCGCGACCTTGAACGGCCCCTTACATAAGGGATGATGCAATAGGTGCAAAAGGAATTGCATCCGTCTTGAACTTTTACGAAAGCGCGCGTATGGCCGTCGAATGTCTGTATGTTGAATTCAGGCAAGCTCTCTTCTTCCGGAAAGATCCGCTCGAGAAGACGCTCTTTTTCGGCGTTCGGGACGATCTCGATCCGAGAGTCGATTCCTCGGACTATGTCCGGGGCGCTCTCCGCCATGCACCCAGTCACGGCGACCTTGGCGTTTGGATGCGCCTTCAGAAGTTGGCGGATCTGGTGACGCGAAGAGCTGTCCGCCCCCTCGGTCACGGTGCAGGTGTTCACGATGCAAAGGTCGGCCTCATCCCCTTCCAGGGCGGGCGCGTAGCCCAACCGCCGGAGCTGATCCGAATATCCTTGCGACTCGTACTGGTTGGTTCGGCAGCCGAGCGTCACGACTTTGAATTTTTTCATAGGGAGAAATTATGCCATCCTGGTAGGATCTTTCGCTATGAATATTTCACCGGACGCTTCCTTTATAACCATTGCGGCGGCGATTTTTTTCGTCCTGAACGCCACTGGACAAATCCCCCTTTTTTTAGCCTTGCTCGCCCCTTTCGACCAAAAAAGGCAAATGAGGATTATTGTCCGGGAACTAACGATCGCCCTCGCTATTCTCCTCATTTTCACCTTTTTCGGGGATTGGGTTCTCAAGGTTTTAGGAATTTCCCGTCCCATTATCGGGATGGCCGGAGGGATCCTTCTTTTCATCATCTCCCTCGGCATGATTTTTCCGAAACCCGGCCAAGGAGTTGAAAAACTCAAGCAGGAGCCGATGATCATCCCTCTGGCTATCCCTGTCATCACAGGTCCGGGGGCCATCACAACGGTCATGCTCTATGCCCACGAGACCGGAAATGCACTCCTGGTTGCAGGAGCCGCATTTTGCGCTTGGGTCCCCTCTCTTCTCATCATCCTCGCAGGCTCCCTCATCAAGAAATTGTTGGGAGAAAAAGGACTCATCGCCGTCGAACGGCTCGGTGGCATGCTCGTCTGTTTAATAGGTATACAGATGTTTACGAGCGGAACTCTGCTGCTTGTGAAAGACTATTTTAAAATTTGAAATTTGACTTGAAAGAATATATTGAATTACGAACCTATCCAAATAAAATTTTTCTAGGTTCCTTAGCTAGACAGTTAAAATTATTATTTCCATTGCCGACATTCTCTAAATAAAATTTCTTTAATGTTCTTTAAAAATTCAAACTTCTATATAATATTCTCATAAAAACTTCGAATTTTAGCTCACGTATGACAGTTAATATAAAATCTTTTCTTTACGAAAATGATCCGAATAAAAACTTAGAAATCCTTGCTGACTTCAGTTTTTCCGACACTTCCGGAACAAAATGCTTAACCGAAAAAGCTTACAAGAAAGTTCCCTGGACAAATCATTCCAATGGCAGCGCCTTGCGCGAGTTCTCTCTTCTAGCCGCCGGCTTTGCCGCTTTTGCCGCCCCCTTCTGCCTCTACCTCACGAAGTCCGCTGAATGCTACGGACATTTATTCAATTTAGATTGGATGAAAGCCAGCAAGTGCTGGGAGGAGCAGTCAGCGACTTTCGGCAGCCAGGTCGCTACTCTGAACTACCTCAAATTCCTTTCCCTGACCACCATTGCCGGAATGGCCGCCTATGCAGGATCTCGCTGGTACTTCCAAGACAGATCACAAGAGGCGCGATTCCAAATGCTCCACCGGGAATATACGGCTATGGCGCAATCTTTGATCGATCAGTATAACGGAGCCAAAAAAGATCAAAATCCAGTTGCTGACTCCTTGAAAAATCGCAGCCAGTCCAAAGGCGGCGGACTAGGCCATGTCATCGAAACAGCAAGAAAATTGTCTCAAAATGGCGAACTGATTTGCTCGTCGATTTGCGAGGTGGCCCGTCTTTCCGATTCTCAGGCAAAATTGCTAGTCGGGAAAATTTCAAATGCCTCTCTTGCCATTTTGGATCGCGAAGAGCCTGCCGAAACAAGCAAAATTCCGCGATCGTTTGTATGGGAAAAAGGGCTGCAAAAGCAGTAGAGGCAGGATAACTTATGACAAAAGCCCTTGTTGCCGCGACTTCCGCAATACCGCCTGCAAAACAGATCGATCTCGCTTACCTTGAGCCAGGAAAGCCCAATGAGAACCTTGAGCGACTAGCGAATGCGCAATTCTCAACCGCTCCGGCAACTGTCTGCATGACGCGCGAAACGTTCCAAAAAGTCCCCCGTTACAAGCCCACGCCCCAAAAAATCCGCAACTGGAGTTACGGCTTTGGATTGTTTACCACTCTCAGCGGTCTATCCACTAGAGCTTTCGGCGAGATGATATTATTCGCATCCCAAGAGAACTGGCAACCGAACTGGCAAGCGGATTTCTTCCGTATCTCTTTAAGATCCTTTGTACACGGTATGCAGAAGATGACCGACCCAATCCACAAAAAATGGACATTTTACAACGTTTCCTGGTCGGTGGTTGTGGGAATCGCAGCCTATGTGGCCGGACGGATCTTTTTGAAGGACTACAGGGAATCTAAGCGGTTTACCCTGCTCGATAAGGAATACTCCGCTGTTGCCGAAACGTTAATTCGAAATTACGAAACGGCAAAAAAAGAAAAAAACAGCGAGTCAGTCCTGAACAGTCAATACAAGGCTGAAAAACTCCAAGCGAATCTTCCGATCATCATGCTTCATCTCTTGCAAACAGCCCGTCTGGGTCCTGAAAAGATCCTTCCGCTGGTTCAAAAACTCTCCCTTGCCGCTCACCGTGTATTGAACGGAGGAGGCTCCCGATGATTTCATTCGAAACGAAACACCCATTTCTGCAAGAAAATAAACCTCTGGAAAATTTGGAACTTCTTGCCGCTCCCAATCTTGCCGAGACATCGGTAACGACGGAAACGGCCTATCGAAAACTGCCTAAATGGAATCTATCTTCTTCTGCCCGGAGGGAAATCACTCTCCTGAACACGGCGATTGCCGCAATAGCGGGACTTGCATACATATTCCACTCACTCGGGATTCTAGCAGAGAACGCGCTCAATAAAAACAAATTGAATCCTTTGGATGTTTTCGATACGCCCAGCACCGTCTTGGACTGCGTTTACGTCGTTTCCGCATTTACTCTCGCAGCGGTGGGCGTTTTCGCGGCGACTCGTTACTTTCTAAATGACAAAACTCAAGCGGAGCGCTTCGAACTGATCCATCAAGAGTATGCAAAAGCAGCCCTCTTCCTCGAACAAAAGAGCGGAACCGGAAAGCCGATAGATAAAGTAGAAATTTCCAAGAAAATATCTAGAAATCTACCTCAAATCAATGCGTCCTTGCGGCATTTTGTCCGGCTCACTTCCTCGCAAGCGGATTTTCTAACAGCGAAACTCTCCCATGCAGCCAAGGGTGTGTTGAAGGAGGCGAACCGATGACTCCGCTCCGCTCTCTCTCCTCTTCTGTGTATAATGTCACGCATCCGATCCTCCTTCAGGACGCCGTCAATTTATTTGGAACGACGGTGCCTTCTCTGGATGTTTTTCGTAAAAAAGGGACCGATTATTGCAACACTTTCAAACAACGCTTTCCTGATCCTGATCCTAAGCTAACGATTGGGAAACCGCAAAAAATAGGCTTGGCCAGAGCGGCGTTTTCTGCATTTGCCGGACTGTTTACAGATATCAATCAGGCTTTCGAGCCTCCCAAGCCTACTCCTCTATCGGATGCGGAAGAATTTATCTTTCTCTCCGAACAAGGACGCGAAGGACTCGCCCAGATCGACACGAACCTAGCCTTTTTGGAAGATCTTCTCAACTCGCCGGGCAGCCAAAGGCAAGGCGCCGTCGATCATGCAATCCGCGCTCTCCGAGAGCAGAGGTACTTGCTTGGCGATTGTCCTTCGAAACCAACCCAAGGGCAAGGCGCTGTTCTGGAATGGTCTAAAAACATCGAAAGCCAATTGAAGGCATCAGACAAGCTCATTGAGCAATTCCATTCTGACGCCGCGGCACTCCAATTGCCCAATGCGAACCACAAAAGCTCAGAGGCTCTCCTTTCGATGACAAGCGGCGCTTTTCCGATGACCGAAAAAGTCTTCGCCTCTCTCATCCCTAACGAGCTCGGCAAAAACGCGATGATCGAGATGCCTACCTTGCAAGAGTTCACCTCTTCTATCAAGCCTCTGGCCGAACGATCCAACGACAAAGACCTTGCCACAGCGGCCGCAGATATCGAGGTTTTCGAACAGTTCCTCGAGCCGCTAAGAAAACAACTGAACAGTTACCCATTCCAGCGATTCGTAAAAGGCGAAACGGAATATGACGAGATCCTCAAACCTGCGGCAAAGCATTTCTCTCTAGAGTTGGGGAAACGGCTCGCTGAATTAGATGCGAACCAACGCTCTTCGGTTTTCATCCCTTTGCAGACAAATGACGCGTCTTTATCAAGACTCTTGGATGCTTTCCAATCGTTCACCGATCATGGGTCATTGGAAAAACTGATGCAACTCAATGACCAAGAGTTATTTCAAGGCAATCCGCTGATCATTAGCAATTATCTCCTTTTCCGGATCGAAAAATCCGGAAACCGCTATAACATCCGGCTTTATCAGAGCATGCCTGAAGGCAAGGCTCCTTTCCCCGCCTATCTGGAATTCCAGAAAATCAAACGGGATCAATTGCTAAAGGAGGACTTCATCGAATCGCTCCTCGCCTATTCCTCCTCAGTAGCAAATTCAGACAAGCTCAAAACGCTCGGAGAGATCTTCAAAAAGAAATGGTCGGAAACAGAGACTCTTTGCGCATTTCCTGAGCCGTTTCTAGAGCAATTCCTGAACTTCATGGGCTGCCAATCCTGGCGAGTCGGAGACTCCTTCTCCCATATAGCCAGCAACCGATATCAAGATGTTTTGAAGTCCATCGCAGCGTATTTGGGGATGAAGGATCCGGTCCTTATCTCACAGTGGTTGAATCAAAATTCCAATCCGGGACTCTTCACTACACAGGTGAACAATCCCTTTCGTCTTCCAATCGCCGAATTTCTGTCGGGCCAATTCGGAAACCCCACAAATACCACGGTGCCGTTTTTGGGAGTAAAGAGAACCAATCCTTCGGGAATTTGGGAAGCGCTTTTGATCGGCGACGGAAAACAGGATCTTTTTTTCGACCTCAAGCTCGCAACTCTGGTCCACTTGAGCCGCGAACATAAAGAAACTGATGCCGAAAACGAAATCCTTTTGAATCTCTGCCGATTGGGCCTGACTGCCCTAAACCGGCAACTCAGCGAGGAACCGATCGCTTCAAACGCAAGATTCCTCTACGCCCGTTCGATCCTCGATGAAGTGAAAATCCGCCTCGGCGAAAGAGAGCGAGCGCTCCACCGTTCTCTCATCTCTAAAATCGAGCCTGTAGGAACATCCCCTCTCTTCGGCATGTTCGCTAAAGAAGTGGCCCTGCCTGAAATGCAGCCCTCGGTCAGCGATGCGCCAAGGCCTTCCGGGAAAATGGAAATCATCGGAAAAGATTTCAAGAACTGGAAACCGGCGCCAGGGAATTTGGATGTGATGTTCCAGTTCGCAAACAGCCTCGACGCTCAATACAAAAACGAAAATTACGACGGGATCGTCCAGTCGGCGAAACTCTTCTTCGAGTACTTCAATGCAGCCACATTGAACGATGCATTTTGGGAAAAGCTCCTGAAAGACAGGGACGAGGTAGAAACAATTTTTCGCTCTCATGCAGCCACATTGAACGATGCATTCTGGGAAAAATTCCTGAGTGACAAGGACGAGGCAAAAAAAATCTTCCTCTCTCATGCAACCACATTGAATGAGGAATTCTGGAAAAAATTCCTTAGTTGCAGGGAGAAGGGAGAAAAAATCTTTCTCTCTCTGGAAAAAATCAGCAACTTTTATTTTAAAAGTTATTTCGATGCAAGCGTACCGCGCCTTCCCGATGGGGAATCGATCCTTCTCATGATGGAGACGATGGTGCTTGCCGACCGGCTGCTGTCCCATCTCCCGGCCTCCTATGACCCCATCAATCCCTTCCCCAACAATCCCCTCCTCAATATGCAACAACGGCACCGCTTGGATCTGAACAGGGAACGCCTTCCATTAAGAGAGATTTATCCCTATCTTTTCAACCGAGGCGTTTTTTTCCGGTTCAACGATCCTAAACTCGACGCAAGACTGGAGGCGCTCCGCGCCTACTGCACCCGTGAGCAGGATACTCTTTTAGGTTCCCACTCCGACACTCTTTTCATGACGAATATGGCGCCTTTGAAACGGCAGTATATGGGCTTCGTAACCGGCGATCTGTTATCCACCCCCCGTTTAATCATCTCTGGAGGGAAAGGCCGCCTACAACCAATCCATGAAGTCTTTTCGATTAGACACGAATCTCAGCTCGAGTACTACTTGAGAAAGCATTTCCCTCTCTTCGATCAGAAGCATCCGCTCAAGTCGGGAATGCTCCAGGCAACTAAAGCCGCGGAAATGCTGACCGGCGCCGTGCCCGATGTGCTTTCGGCAACCTTTTACGCTGCCCTCAGAATTGTCTTCAACGCGCAGTATTTTTTCCGGGGAACCTTCTTCAAACCGACGAATTTTCATAAGACGGATCATTCTTATGATGTGAATTTCGAAGCCGTTTCCATAGCAAATGAGGTTTCTCCCATCCAGGAATTGACCATGGCCTTGCATCCGCAGGTGAACATTAAAGGTTGGTTCATCCACCCGAGGGTCGTCGGGATCGATGCATCGGTGTTCCAAGAAAATCCCGATCTTCCGGATGGAGTTGCGCAAGCCCACCAATTATCCCACCTCCAGCGCCCCGTGGTCGACCCCGTCGTTAAGGCGATCCAAAGTCCCCACGTAAACGTGCAGGGTGACCCGATCACCGATGCATTTATCGGAGGCTTCCCCTTTAGAAGCTTCGCGCCCGGGATCACCGAAGCTGGCAGAAATATTCACGATTTGAACGTCGTGATGGTCCAGCCGGTCGAAGACCTGAAGAAATACCTCACCAAACAAGAATATGAGCAGATCGCATCCTTGCGGACCGAACCCTCGGTCCAGATCGCCAACACCCTCTCCTTCTTCCGTCAAAGACCGAACCTTCTCCGCATCCCCGACATGCAGACCTATTTCGGCAATCTCATTTTCGATCCCCCGCTCCTGATCGACGAGCTGAGATTGCAGAAACGAGGGCCTGTGCTGGAAAGACAGCTTGCCGAGTTTGCAAGCGGAGAATATTCTCTTAATTTCCACATGGGGAACACGGAAGAGGCCGACTACTATCTTGGGCTCTTATCGCGCCTTCGGCAATATAGCTTGTTCGCCCGTCATGCTTACCCCGCAGTATACGACAACGCCGCCATGCCGGAAGCCTTCCGGTCTTTTCCTGCGACGCTGAAGAGCGCGATCGAAAAGGCGTCCAGCTCATCAAAAGGATGGCGGCACGGACTCGCGGCAGAGCAGTGGCTGGCGCAACCTGCTCTGAGTGAAAATGAGGTCGCAAATTTTTTACGCCACGTGATCCTGTATCATGGCTTCCCTCCTTCCGGGAAAACAGCCGATCCCCTTCTCGATGCAAATGTGAACCGCCTGCTCATCCGTTTCGCCCCTGAGATTTTAAACGCCCCCAAAGACGCTCAATTTTTCGAGCACATAGTCCGCGAAGCCTATCCGCAATTGCCTGAACATGCGATCTTTATCCGCTCGCCGGAAAATCCCTTTGTTTTCAGGGTAAAAGACGAGCCGATCACGGTCGATCTGCAGAAAGGAATCGTTATAGCTCCTGGCATCGATGGCATCCCTATGCCGGCAGACGGCCTCGCCAGCCCCATCTACACATCGCTTTACGGATCCCGCGAATTCCGTTGCAAAGCGATCAGCAGAAGCACATTCGAGTTCACGGATCATCTCGGCAACGTGAACCGGCTGACCCGGGTGCCGAATGGAGGCGCTTACGTTCTCCATCGCAAATTCAATGCCCGAGGAGGGCAATGGTATCAATATATCCCGCCGGACATCTTTGTGAGCGCAAGGAAAAAACGACAGGATTTGGCTGCAATCATTCAAGCCAAAACGGCTGAAATCAATAAAAAGACTTTCAAAGACATCAAGAACCAACTGGCGAACCTTCAATCCCCCGATCAAAAACCGAAACATGAAGAGAACGCCATTTCGAAAGTAGCGACCGATCTCTCCATATTGCCGGCCCTGCCTCTCATCGAGGGCCACAGCCATTGGTATAGGTCAGATGTCCCAAGCGAGATCCTGATTCTCGACAGAAAAAGCCGTCTGGCATATAGGGCCGAACTCACTGGGTCGGTCATCCTCGATTCGCCGGAAGCTCTCAAAACGCTCAAGAAGATCCACAGCGTCGCCCCGAACGGGCAAGACCGGTTCGACCTTGTCGACCTCCATACGCCCACGCCTCCCTTTGCCTGGACCGCCCAATTCGAAGACCCATCGCAGACGCTTCTCTGGAAACACCCTGAAACAAATCAGCCGGAGCGGCTCGAATTTCCGAGATTCGGCCAAGATGGCCTCTCTTTTGCCAGGGAAGGCAGCCTCTTCAAATCGGAACAGTTCGGCGGCTACTACCTCAAACGGAACCAAGTCAACCCTCTCGGCGACTACTGTCCGAACTTCCTCATTCTCCAAAACAAAAAAGGGGAAGAAAAATTACTCCTCGCTGGGCAGAAGATCTCTCCTTCGAAAGGGAGCTCTTTGTCATCCAGCCTCCATTTCGAGCGAAATGAAAAGACATTGGGCGCGAAAGTCCCCTATTACGTTTACGACAAAATCAATGGAGATAATGGCTTCTCTAGCCAAGAGTCCGAGGCGAGTTTTTATCTCGCCATGATCCACGGAGCGAAAAAACGGTACAAGGAGTCAATGGGGCTCTTGCGCCATTTTGGGCAAGGAAGCAATCTTTTCAAAGAAGAAGAGAAAGAAATCCTCAAATCGATCATCGATCTAGACAAAACCGTCACAAGCGACTCTTATCAACTCACGGCCTTGCGCACTCTTGCCTACATTACATTGGAAAGAAACAAGAAAAGCGACCAAAACAGCACGCCCGCCAAAGATAATGGCCCGTTATCGGAAAGCATGCCCGCAGAAGCCTATTTCAAAGCGGCCGATAAACTTGGCCTCTTCCGACTGAACCTCGATGAGGAATTCTTTCTCTTAGAAAATAGCCTTTCCAAAGCCGATACCCTATCGAAAACCATCATTCCGATATTACTCGATAAAGTGCGCGAGCTGGTAAAGACACACCCCGAAAAAGCGAAAGATGCGATCCGGATTCTAGGAAAAGGCGAGTCCCTCGATATCCCTACAGTCTTAATAAGGTTGGAATCCATGTTGCAATCCCAACCCGCTCAGCTTCCGCAAACAGCGCCTCTTGTTGAGATCCCCCTTTCGCCTATCTTGAAAACCGACCTCCACTTCGTAACCAAGAAAATCGGAAACAGCGGTCAAGACGAAAATCTGAAACAATCTCTTATGCAATTGTTCCAAATAAATGGTGAGAGCAAAATCGAAAAGAACGCCTTCAAGTTTTATTACGAGGACAGCCTTGAATATCTACAGAAAAAAGACCACTCCGAATACGAGTTGCAAAGCATCGATGCATTCAAACTGCATCGGGAGGAGCTCGAACACACGTACCGCTACATGCATGAATCGCTCGTCCAGGCTGAATTAGCCATTTTACGCCTCGCGTCGAAACTCCCCCAAGACCCTGTCGCAAAAGCGCGCATCCTCTCGCGCGTCGAGGGGAATGGGGCGACCCCTATCGAAATGACCGACCTGATCCGCCTGTTCATGACCCGCGATCTGCAGCAAATGAAATTGAAAAATCCCGAACTAACATCCGAAGAAATCGGCGACCTCGACCGGATGATCGACCTCTATCTCGACCTCTCCGTCCAGAACTTTCAGAGAAAAAGAGTGATTGGGCGAATGCTCGACATCGAACAGCTTGGCAACCTGAATCCAAACGATCCGGCCCTGCAACTTATGCTCCAGTCATTCGTTGCCGAAGCGAAGGTCAGAAGGCAATTCGACTCTTCGACACACGACTCTTCGAGATACCGCTTCCTGAAAGTGTTTGAGTACCATAATTCCTTTTATTATCGCGCAGATCAGATTGCCGCCCTCCAACAGTTAGGCGTCGATTTGAGTGTCGGATCCGACGTTCGCACGCTGGAAAGCATCGTGCTCCAAAAAATGGTCGGCGCAGGAAAAACGACCTATTTGCTTCCTACGAAAGGATTCTGGAGCGCCAACGGCGTACGGCTGTCGATGGCCATTATGCCGGAATCGCTGATCAGCAACATGTCCCGCGAAGTCGAGAGGATCCTCGGCAAAACCTTTGCCCAAAAAGTCAAACGCTTCCTATTTAACAGGAAGACCGATTTGAGCAAGGAGAACCTGGAAAGTATCCTGAAGATGCTCCAAGACGTGATCGAGAAAAAGGAATATCTCATCACGACGGATCGGAGCCTTAAAGCTTTCCTAAACCAATTCATCAAAGTCGCGAACGAAGCATTGAAAATCGCGATCGAAGCATCGCAAACCAAAAATCCGGCGATGCTGAAAACAGCCGAGGTGATGCTGGAAAAAGCCGAAGTGATGCGGCAGATCTTCAAGGTCTTCAAAGAAAAAGCCGATGTCCTCTGCGACGAAGCCGACCTGATCCTCGATCCGCGGCGCGAACTCAACTTCCCTGAGGGAGAAGCCATATCCCTTCCGAGCGACTACCTCTCTTTAACCCTGAAGATCTACCAATTACTAACGAGCCCGGAGATCCAGGCAATCGCAAGTTTTGAATTTTCCCCAAGCCAAGCGGATGCTTGCACTCCGAATACCTACGAGACAAAAGTCAAACCTCGTTTGGCCGAACAGATCATCGACTTCTTAAATAGCAAGGATACAAAGGAGCCGCTCCCGACCCTCCGATCTTTCTATCAGAAGAGTAGCGCACACCAAAAAACACTTCTGGAAAAATATTTCAAAGGCACCGATGCGAACCATGAAGCGGAGAAATGGATCAAGGACATTCAAAATGTAGAAATCCGCAACCTGTTCGGCCTGATCCGCGGACAGCTCAACGTCCTCCTTCCCCTCACTTTGCAGAAAAATTATGGGGAAAGATACGGATTCCATACTGACGAGAGCATCATCGCCGATCCATTCAGCGGCAGCAATGCTCCCAATATCGGCTCTCAATTCAGCGATCCGTTCGAAAGGAGCGACTACACGATCCAGTCCTACCTAAAAATACCCGGAATGCGCCGCCCCATCCTCGAGAAACTGGTTCAAGACCTTCAAGAGAAGGCCTGGAAAGAAATGAGCGAGAACATCGAAACGATTAAAAAGCTCAAACCGAATGAGCTTTACAAGACGAAGGCCCATATGGAATTCGAGGAATATTTCGGCGAAAGTCCCGATATTCACCTCTTCCGTCCAGATATCGTCGACCTTCTTTCTGAACGCATGCAGGACCGTTCGGAAGCAAAATTCCGTCTTTTGGAAAAATATGTCCTTCCTCAAGTGAAAGTGTTTACCCAGAACCTCAAAGCCACATCCCAGAGCATTGGCTTCATGTTCGACAATGCGCATGGATTCATTAAGGGATTCACCGGAACCTTGTGGAATAGCGGCACCTATCACAATGCGTTCCAGCCTGCATTCGATCAAGGCGCAAGCGGGCGGATCATTACTCTCGCCTTTACCCAGGCCAAAGATAAAGTCGCCACGCACAAAGTGCAAGCCCCAGCTCAGATTCCTAGGGAATTATTCATCGGCCAGCCGAAATACGCACATACCAAGGTCAAGGCTTTCATCGACGCCGGAGGCGTACTGAAAGAATTCGACGTGAGAGCGGTCGCAAAAGATTGGCTCGATCAGCTCGAACAAGAAGGCTCATCCATCCAAGGCGTTGTCTATTTCGAGAAGGACGACCAAGAAATGATTTGGGAAAGGGGGGAATCCTCGCCCATTCCTCATAAGAAAAGCGCTCTCTATGCACAACCGGAAAAGCGGGTCACGATCTACGACCAGAAGCATACATTCGGAACGGACGTCAAGCAAACGATCGATGCAGTTGCCCTTGTTACGGTCAGCAAAGGAATGATCATGCGCGATTTCATCCAGGCCGTAGGCCGGATGCGCCAGCTCGCTTCCGGGCAGAAGATCGAAATCATCATTTTGGAACAAGATGCTCTCGCGATCCGCGAACTGCTCGGCCTTGGACCCCAAGCAACCCTTGCGATAGAAGATGTCATCCGATTCCTGATCCGCAACGAAGTGCGGCGCCAAGGAGAAGACAACCAAGTCGCAACGACCCACAAGCTCACTGGAGTTCTCCAAGAATGGTTCCTTGATAAAATCTTAGATGCAAGCAGCATGAATCAAATCAGCCAAGAGTTGGAGGATCCTACATTCATGGAACGCCTTTTCTTCCAGACCACCTCTATTTCCCCCTTCGAAAACTATGGACACGGGGCAGATTGGATCAATGCCAAAGGAACAAAAGAAAAAGATGGAGAAGATGGAGCCTTTACAACTGCAGCGAAATCCCTTGTCAAAAGGCTCGGATTGGAAAAGAGTCTCTCTCCAGGCAGTCTCGATCCATTCTTCAAAAACGAAACATTGGCAAAGATCAACACAACACTAGAAGCCGTTGTGAAGAACGCAGACCTTCCCGAAAAAGTACGCAAGGCCGCTACTTCAGCCGATATGGAACAAGAGGTTGAGCAACAGCAGGAGCAACAGCAGGAGCAGCAGCAAGAACAGCAGCAGCAGCAGGAAGAGGATCAAATCAAGGCGGCCGGACACGACCCTTGGCGCCATTCCGTTTGGCGCTCCCTCGATGCTCAATCTGTAGAAAAATCAGCAATGTACGAACCTCAGGCGCAAGACCCTTACACCGGCCTTCCTCCTACCACAGCCCACTTTTTGAAAGCAAGCGGCATTCTCTCTGGAGTAACAGAGATTTTTGACGACGGGTTCCTGCTCAGCCATAATTTCCAATTGTCCGCTCCGGTCTTTAGAGGCAAGTCGGTGAAACCTTTTGGCGAATTCCAAAAAATGACCCAGAATATTTTGATCGTAAAAGATTCTGAGACAGAAAAGTTCAAGTTGATCTTCATTGAACCTTTTGACTTCGCAGCGTTCAAAACAGCGCTGCTAGAAAAACAAGGCCAGCGCCCACCTCTCAAAGATCCAGACTTAAGGTACCGCGATTCCGAGGGTCCCGATTATTTCACTGTCCACGACCTTCTGGTGTGCCTGACCAGTGACGATAAGTTCTACAGAACAAGACATTCTAGCGGGTTGCTCGGACTCTTGTCCCCGTCGGCGTTCCAAAATCACGGCATGCCCTGCGATTCCGATGATTTTCTGCAATCTTCTTGGTACGGTAACCTTTTGCACCGGTCGCACAATGACGTCCAGGTCTGGATCGGCGACCTCGATTTGCAAAGCGGCTTCGAAAGTTTGAAGTCGATCCCAAGAAAAGATCTGGAATCCGAGCAGGTAATGCGACTTCTTGCCCAAGCCAAGTATTTCAGAGGGGAACTCCAATACATGGAAAAAGAGAGAGAGCAATTGAAGAACTGGCTTTCGGAAAAAGCAGGCCCTTCTTCTTGGCGGAGCAGCAATGCGCGCTTGGAGAAGATCGATCAAATGGAACAGAACTTCATCAAAATCTTCAAGCCGGCCAATGAAAAATCCCATAGGGAAGACTACAAAAAGAGCCAAGTTAAACAAATATTTGATGAGCTGAGGAAAAAGCCATGAACGCTATCGTCTCTTCCTCTTTAGGCTTGACGGCCATCCAAGAAAACCCGGGTAAAGTCAAATTGCAAGCGCGCATCGTAACGAAAGGCTCGCCGGTTTCTAAATCGCCCTTCTGGGAGAAAATTAGTCGGGTGTTCCATGAGTTTATCCAGTGGTGCATGGAGATGCTCGCAAGGTTCGCGAAGTCGTTCGAAAGAACAGATCAAGAGATCGGAAAAGTGATCGACAAGACGTTAAATAGAAGAGGCAAAGAGATCGAAACAGCCATCGAGAAGCTGTTCGAGAAGAAAGACAAAGAGATCGCAAAAGTCATCGACGAGCTTCCTCCCGATTGCTCCTTTTTAAATGGGAAAGATCCTGCGTACAATGTGCAGCGCCTTGCAGGACTTAAGACTGCGAATGCTGTCCAATCCGTCTGTACCGAGGAGATCTTCAAATCAATTCCAAAAACCAATCCGATCCGCCTCGGGTACGACCATCCCGCGCACTACCAAACACATCTCGGCGATCAAGCCATCGCTCTGCAAGCAGGCCTCACCGTATTAGGGATCCTCGGAATGACCAGGGGAGCGGTATTGTTCTGCATGGCAGATCAAACAGAAAGTGTTCTCCTGGCCTATGACACTTGCAAGGACTACGAAGCCAGCCTTTGGTATAGCACTTCTGGCAAAACCCTCCTCGCCGCAAGCGCTCTTCTTCTAGGCGCCAGCCTCTATGCCCACCGGAAAGGATGGCTGGGGGCTATGCTGCACGACCGATCCTTAGGCTGGAGACAGCGGCAAATCGAAGCGCTGTTCCGCAATGCAGGGCAAGAGCTTCAAAAACAGGCAATCGCCAAACCGGAAGAAACGGCAAAAACGGCCGCTCGAATCCTTCGGAATGCCGAATTGATCGAAACCACTTTACATGTAGAACTGCAGCTTCCTCTAGACAAAGCAAAATCCATCGGAAACATTTTGAAGCATGCCTGCGAGCAGGTCGTCGACCCTGATCTGAAACCGGCAGCTCCCCTTCCAGTCGATCCGGCGCAGCCAAAACCTGCACCGGCCGTTCCCGGCACAGCCGTTCCTCCAACCCAGGATCAAACAGCATGAGCCTGTTAAAATTCTACGGAACCCTTCCCCTGATTCCTCTTGCCATTGGCCTTGGGATAATGCCCTATCGCATGTGGAAAGCTTGGCGCGTTCCTAAAATAGTAGCATGGAAGCCGAACGAAACGATGCTGAATTTCGCTCTCCTTTGCATAGCCAAACCGGAAGAATTACCCCATCGCATCTGTCCAAAGTCGATTCGTTCATTGGTTCCCTACATCCATCAAGGAGTCATCGGGGTGGAAAATGAGAAAGAGGCTGATGCCGTCTTTGAGACAGTCGTTGAGACCGCCAGCATAGCGGCAGGCGTCTGTATCGCTGGAATCCCCATCGCCAAATATTTCAGCGCCTGCCTCTCCGAACAAGGACTCGCGACCTGCGCAAAAGAAGGAGCGGTGGACCTGGTCTCTTACGCTGGCCTGCCCCTGCTCGCTGGATGCTATTTGGCCTACCGCATCGCCAAAGGGTTTTTTATTGCGCCTATAGTATCGGTCTTGACGAAAGACGCCTATCAGGGTACCCGCATAGCTTTGCTTGCTACGGAATACAAAAAAATCCTGGTCGCTTTGAATGAGATTCTGGATTTGCCTCCGGAAGATCCTAAATTCAAGGCGACCGCTCAGTTAGCAAAGCAATTCCTCCGCCTTTTCCCCCACATTGAAAACGAGATCCATACATCGCTCGGACTGGACAGACCGCAAGCCAAACATCTCCTCATGCACCTCCAAACCGCCTGCCGCCATATTTTGGTCAAGCAAACCTATACTTCTTCCACCTCTCTCAGTTAGCGATAGAGGGACATTTCGATTTCTTCAAAACTTTTTCCTTTGGTTTCAGGGGTAATCCGGAGGAAAAGCCAGAACGCTCCGATCGCGATGGCGGTATAAATAGCAAAGATCGATGCGGATCCCCAGGAAGCGAGAAAGTGGGGAAAGGTAAAGACGACCAAGAAGTTGCTCAGCCAGTTCAAGAACGTCATCACAGCAATTGCATGAGCCCGGATAGCCAAGGGGTAGATCTCTGAAACCAAGACCCAAGGGATCGGGCCGAGTCCTATGGCGTATGCAAAGAGGTAACTGATGAGCGCAAGAATAGCAAGAAACGAATGTACCTGCAAAACATAGGTAAAGGTAAAGAACAAGAGGCTCAAAGCTGTCCCTGCTTGACTGATTAGGAGAAGAGTCCTTCGCCCAAGCCGATCAATCAAAAATAAGGACAGCAAAGTGGCAATGAAGTTGACGATGCCTAGCACGAAGGTAAGCATAATGGCGCTTTTGGCATCCGCAAAACCTGCTGCCTGAAAAATACTTGGAGAAAAATAGATAATCGCGTTTATGCCGCTCCATTGTTGCAGGACGACGAGGGAAATGCCTAGAAAAAGCCCTTTGCGGAACAATGGGATAAACAGATTTTTCCAGCTCGATGCAGCCAGCTCTTCATTTTCTCGTGGAGGAAAGGCATCGCCGGAATGTAGGGATTGGAGAACTACTACGCCTTTCTCGGTCTGTCCGGATCCGAAAAGCCATTTAGGGCTTTCAGGAATAAAAAACAGAGCGATTGCTTGAAAAGCCGCGGGGACTGCTGTGAAAAAGAGCATGAATCGCCAATTGCCCGATTCGGCAAATCCTAAATTGAGGCCATAAGCGACAAGAGTGCCGAGGGTAATGGCCAGCTGGAATGAGGCGACGAAAGCACCCCTTTTTGACGGAGGGGCAATTTCAGCCAGATAGAGAGGACAACTCAAAGAGGTAATCCCAGCGGCGATTCCGGTCGCAAAACGAAGAAAGAGAAGCAAAGGAAAGCTCGAGATAAAAGGAATAGGGACGTTCGAAGCCACGAATAAAACAGCGGAAAAGAGGAGGACGGATCGCCTTCCGAATCGGTCGGCGCAATATCCTGTTGAGATCGATCCGAGAAGGGCTCCTAGGAGGATGATGGAAGCGGTCAGTCCTGCTTGGCCAGGCGTCAAGGTGAACTCCGTGCTGATGAAGAGAAGCGCCCCGGCAATTGCGCAAGCGGCATAGCTCTGCAAAAACCCTGAAAGGGACGCTACGAATCCAGCCCAAATCCCAAGAGGAGTGCATTTCGCCATATCATGACTTTATCTCATCGATCTTTTCTGGAGAAAAGAAACGTTCGCGGCCAATAATGATGTAGCAGTATGAGGTTTCCACGTTCCGCTGGGAAAATATGCGTGAGGGTAGGCGCCTGCTTTCGATCGGAAAGCTTTTGAACTGCGTGAACTGGACAGAACAACCAGATCACTCGCTTATCTTCGCCATTTTGGCTCAAGTGTTTCAGCTATTTTCACTTGTCACGCATGACGGTCTTTATATGCAGATTCACATCTATTCGCCATGCTCACTATCTAACGCTTACCTGTCTCATAGCTGACAGGAGGCGGAGTCCCTCACGGATCTCCATCTCACGCCCGAAGGCATTTCGCTATATTGTCGGGTCCGCTGCTTTATTCAGGACCCTAGATTCACTCCGCAGTAGGAGTGGTCCCATAATAGAGACAATTCCCTCCAGCGACCTCGTGTCGCATGTTCTGCATGCGTCTCTCCACCTCTAAAATGACAAGACGAAACCCGTCTCGACCTTCTTTTTATTCCAAAATTCACCTACAATCCCTACCCTTCAGACACAAATCGTAGGAAGCCTAATGAGTGAAGAAAAAAAAGCCAACATTCGGAATAGCACCGCCGAATTCTTAATCTTTACCGGACAGGCCGGAGAAAACAGCATTGAAGTTCGGGTAAGCGAAGAATCAGTCTGGTTAACGCAAAAATTGATGGGGACTTTGTTCGAAGTTGCAGTCCAAACTATCAACGAACATTTAATTAACATTTTCAACCAGAAAGAGTTGCACAAGGAGTCAACTATCCGGAATTTCCGGATAGTTCAAAAAGAAGGTGACCGTGAGGTCGCTAGGAACGTTGAATTTTACAACCTCGAAACCATCATTTCTGTTGGGTTTCGGATTAATTCTCATAGGGCTATTCAATTTAGACAATGGGCTGTCAGTATTTTAAGAGACTTCGCTATGCGTGGCTACGTTCTTGATAAAGAACGTCTAAAAAATGGGTCGTTTTTCAATAAGGCCTATTTCGATAGCCTCCTCGAAGAGATTCGAGAAATCCGAGCTAGCGAGCGAAGATTCTACCAAAAGATCACGGATATCTATGCCACCGGAATGGACTACGATTCCAAGGCTGAAATTACACAAACTTTTTTTGCCGAGGTTCAAAATAAACTTCACTTTGCTATCCATGGTCATACCGCTGCTGAATTGATCGTTGAACGGGCAGATAGCAAAAAGGAGAAAATGGGGCTGACCACGTGGAAAAACGCCCCAGACGGAAAAATCCTCAAACCAGACGTCATCATTGCAAAGAACTACCTCACTGAGATGGAATTGAAATCGCTTGACCGCTTTGTAACGATGTATCTTGACTACGCTGAGGACAGAGCTTCGCGCAATATTCCCATGACCATGAAAGACTGGGCTGAGAAGTTAAATGCTTTCCTTCAGTTCAACGAAAGAGACATTCTTAATAATCCAGGAAAGGTAAGCAAAGCAGTAGCAAAGGCTTTCGCTGAGAGCGAGTTTGAAAAGTATCGAATCGTACAAGATCGTCTGTTCGAGTCAGATTTTGATAAGCATGTTAAACATGCGCTAGAAAATCACGAGAAGTTAATCGAAGAACAGAATCGTGAATTTTCTCTCACTGAAACGTTCTGAATGCGTCTCTCCACCTCCAAATAAAAAATAGGCCCGGTTTTCCGGGCCTTTTTCATAGCGTTGCAAATTTTAATTTCTAATACGCAGGTTGTGAATAGCAAAACCCAATATCACTGTTTACAAAGAGAGTATCAGTTAGTGGACTGTATGCAATTCAGGAGTCCTTAGCTGGGAAATTCTTCTAGCCTTCTCTTTAAGCGGTCGTTCAAGCTACTTTTAGCCGGGGGACTCCGGAACCAGGATCCTCCCCTGGTCTCTTTATTCACAGAGTGCTATATTCCAAGCCGTCTTTGCGAGAAGATTGCGTGCCGACTGTTTTGCGAATTGGTCCATATCGGTTCTATTTCTTTAGCCATGAGCCGAACGAACCTCCTCATGTTCATGTCGACAGAGATGAATATTCAGCAAAATTTTGGTTGAGAAAGATAATCTTAGCAGACAACCAAGGATTTGCGAAAAAAGAGCTGAATGAACTACATAAAATGGTAAGCCAATATCAACAACAGTTATTGGATCAATGGAACGAGTACTTTGATGCATAAAAGAGATGAGAGAGTAGAGGCTGTTCACTTTACTAGAGATTCATTAGTTATTGATTTAATGGATGGCAGATCTATATCCGTGCCCTTAAGTTGGTATCCAAGACTATTAAAAGCCACTCCAAAACAAAGAGCTAATTGGGAAATTTGCGGAGGTGGTTATGGAATCCATTGGCCTGATGTTGATGAAGACTTACATACTGAGGGATTGCTAAGAGGGGCTCCTGCTCCAGCTGCTAAACTCAATAGACCCTCAAAAAAAAGGAAATCGAGAATAACTCGCCGATCTCGATCAAAAGCTCATTCTTGAACAATTTTCGGATGTGTTTAGATCAAAAGTTCTGAATGCGTTTCTCCACCTCCAAAAAGACAGGGCATCTTCGTTAGAAGATGCTTTTTAAAGAAAATTGAACAACTACGTTGTGGTGGATGCGCTTGATGAACTCAGACTTGACGTAGATTGTGAATGGGAACAGGAATTAGTTGGTGAATCGCTCTCTAGCAATTTTTTAGCATATGTATAAGATTCTTTTTCTGAATCAGAAGACAGCGATTTAGGACAAACTACAGCAACTTTAAGCCCCTTAAAATAATCAAGGACATTGTATTTATTTTTATCATCATAAATATGATCTGATCCAGCAATTACAATCACTTTCTTTTTATTGCCTAAAAAACCACGCGCACACTTGATCATCGATTCTGTACGCAGCTGATCTTGCAAATCTCTCTTATTTTGCAAAGCTAACCACATAAAAAGATCATCATTCGACCATTTTTCAGTAGGTCCGATTGTGTTATATTTTTCACACAATTTTTGTTTGTCACTTATCGCTTTCATAGCAGAATCAGATATAGCCATATCGTCCCAACCAAAAATCCAACGCAATTGTTTTTGGGAAACAAAACGACACACACGTTGCGAAACACGTTTACCAAATGCAGCACCCTCGACAAGAATAATGGGACTAGGTCCCCCAAAATGATCAATAACCCATCCTCGCCAATTGTTTTGCCAGTCATCTTCTGTATGAATATCGCCGCAGAATATGATATCGGCATCTCGAAGGTCCGCCCCATCGATTCTTTCTGTACTCTCCTTTAAAAATTTCTGCACTCCTTCAATATCGTCATCTTTAGGGATCTCAAAGGGTTGCATCGTAGATATCGTTGAAGAGATGGAACTAGACACAGATGAACTTGATGACATAATTTTTATACTGATTTATTTAATATTTATGTTAATTATAACAAAATTTATACAACTTATCAATAATTAAATATCAAAACCTATTTAATATAACGGAATAAACCTATCTTTTTGTATATTAACAGGTTAAGGATATAGATCTAGGAAAAACAGGCCTTCAATTGCTAGGTAATAAAAGAAATCGCATCTGAAGCTATATCTAGCTAATGAACTAAACGGAATAATAAACCAACATAAGCAACATTTATTGGTATCAATGTGATAAGTACTTTGGCGCATAAACGAGATAAAAGAGTAGAGACAGTCCATTTTACAAGAGACTCTTTAGTTGTTGATTAATGGATGGACGATCTCTCCATCTTTTTAAACAGTTCAGTCACTTGTTATGAAGAACTGAGCTGTTAGATAGGGAAAAGCCTCATTTACTGCCTAGCAAATGAGGTTTTCGTCTTAAGAACCCAAACGCTCCAATGCCTTTGGATCTAAGGCTAGCAATCGATCTCTAGCTTCCTCCATCGATTTGCCAACTATGTTGATATGTCCAATCTTACGTCCCTTGGTCACACCACTCTTATCATACCAATGGACACTACAACCAGGTGTTGCTAAGGCACGATCGATCAATTCCTCGGCCAATTGTTCACCCTTCTTACCATCTGCCTCACCTAAAATATTTAACATAATTACGTGGTTAACTTTTAGGCTAGTATCGCCCAGCGGTAGATCCAAAGTTGCACGGACATGATTCTCAAATTGTGAAGTTACGCAACCGTCAATCGTATAATGTCCACTATTATGTACACGCGGAGCTACCTCATTTAATAAAACTTCACCATTAGCAAGTAAAAACATCTCTACGCCAAACACACCGGCACCTTGCATGGCATTCACTACTTGTTTTGCTAAAAGTTCTGCTGCTATGCGCACTGATTCAGAAATGAGCGCCGGAGTTTCCGTAACGTGACAAATACTATCGCGTTGCACAGTTTGTGTTACCGGATAGAGTTGTACTTCCCCTGCCCTAGACTTTACTACCATTACTGCTAACTCTTTCTCAAACGGCTGCCATTTTTCTGCATACAAACCATGTGCATAACCGCCTAATTGCTCTACCGCAATACTATGATCTTCTTTACTATGCAGAACATAATTGCCTCTCCCATCATAAGCTAGACATTTACTTTTTAACATGAATGGATAACCATATTCGTTAGCAGCATGAAGCAAAGCGATCTCATCTGGCATATCGCAAAACTCTCCCAAAGGCACCCCACATTCCTTGAAATATTCCTTTTGTGCAAACTTATCCTGAATGATAGCAATAGTTTTTGCTGACGGCTGTATATCTGCAGCACCTTCTTCTTCTAATATTATCAGGATTTCTGCATTCACATGTTCAATCTCAACGGTTAATACATCTACCTTAGATGTAAAATCTTGCACATTATCAGCATCTCGAAAATGTCCCTTCACTGCCTGTGCTGCCACTGCAGCAGGAGGGCGGTCGGATGGATCTAACACCATTACTTTCACACCTAAATTCGCAGCTGATAAAGCTATCATGCGTCCAAGTTGGCCACCACCTAATATGCCTAAAACTTTAGCTCTAGGCGTTTGGAGTGTTGGAATAATACTGGCCATACCAATACTGGCGATAAGAATTCCAATGAAAACTACGGCTTTTCCAACTTTATTCGCGCAATTATCAGGTATTATTTTATTCACAAAAAAATTCCTTGTTAGTTGTTTGAAAGCGAGCTGATTTTTTACAATCTTGAACTTTGCGTTAACTTAAGCACATATTTATCAGATGAAGACATGCTACCTCAATGCATAATCTCAAAAGTTTGAAGATAGCATAGCGGGTGTAATTAAAAGTGTTAGGCACTAGGGGATCACTGAACCTACACGCTCCTTGCTTGTCTATGGGACCACCTAAGGGACTGTTAAACAATAACAGTCCCTAACACTTTTAATTTCCACCCTAGCATAGCTATAAAATTGAATAATTTTACTTCTTAAGATAGTCTACAAGGGAACCATTTCAACCTGAAAGTTGCGCCAATGACTATGCTCAGATACTTGCTTGTGCTTCTTCCTTTTTGCAATCATTTATATTCAGCACCTAAGATAGAGGTCCGTGTCGGGAGTGATTCAGATTTGCCTAGGATTCAAGAAGTATTTGTTATGTTAGATCAGCTTGATATCGATTATGAGCTCAGAATTTTATCCGCTCATAGAACACCACATGAAATGATGGCTAAGGCACAATCTTTAGCACAAGAGGGTTTTTCGGTGTGTATTGGCTCAGCAGGTGGATCAGCACATCTCCCTGGGATGACAGCATCGGAAACCCCCGTCCCTGTGATTGCCTTACCGGTTAAAACGAGCTATTTAGATGGTCTTGATTCATTACTTTCTATGATCCAAATGCCTCCAGGAATTCCCACCGGCGTTTTGGGTATCAATCAATCAAAATCAGCCGCCCTCGCTGCCGCACAAATTGCCTATATTGGCGATCACCAAGTCATGCAAAAGATCAGTAAATTAAGAAATATTCCCTACAAAGAACATACACCGAAACCTCGAGTGGCTATTGTAGGTTCAAAGCAAAAGAACTTGGGAGTAGAATTTGAAAAAGCCATGGAACTGTTCCAGTCTTTTAATATAGAGACGATAGAGTATGACATCAATGACGAAGAATTTTTAAACCAGGCCATTGAATCTGGGTGCAGCGCTCTCTATTTTATTTGTGATATTCAAAATGAAGGGATTGTTCAATGCCAACATTTATCAAAAAGCACCTTTTTACCTTTTGTCGTTATCCCCTATTTTGAAAGTAAGGCAAGCGTATCGCCTATGTTTTTTCATCAAATTTTATCTAATGAAGCCACCCTTTCAATGGGTATAAATCAGTTTTCCAATGGAGCCTTGTATTGCCTACAGATTATAGGCAACAAAAATGCTATTGTACGCGATAAATTTAATGAATATCGTCGTGATCTCTCGAACTCCGTTAAACAAAAGAACAAAAAACTACAGGAAGAAAAAGCACAAAATGGAACTTATTTAAAAAGCTGGGCTTCATCAAAGTAAAAAGACCATCCAGTCAAAAGTTCTGAATGCATCTCTCCACCTCCAATCAATAAGGCTTCAGTTTCACGACTGAAGCCTTTTGTTTTTAGTGACAAAAGATACGATCCAATCAATAATCAGGCACAAAATGTCTTCATCTCAGCAAATAATCGATCAAACGATAACCTGGATCCGCAAGATAGTCATAGGCTGTAACTTCTGTCCTTTTGCTGCTAGGACATTGCAACAACACCATGTTCATTACCAGGTTGAGCCCAGTCCTGATACAACTGTATGCATGGACGCTCTTTTAAAGGAAATGGCCCGGTTGGATAAAGAACTCCATATTGAAACCAGTTTTCTAATCTTTCCCAACACTTTCCAACAATTCGATGATTACCTGGGTATGACAGCCATTGCTGAGCATTTATTAAAAGAAAACGGATATGAAGGGGTTTATCAATTGGCAAGTTTTCATCCAATGTATCGGTTTGCCAGTTCAGTAAAAAATGATGCGGCAGATTATACTAACCGATCCATTTATCCGATGCTGCATCTTTTACGGGAATCCAGTATTGACAAAGCAGTAAAATACTATGAAAACACGGAAAATATTCCGGAACGCAATGTTGATTTTGCCAGGAAAAAAGGATTGACCTTTATGAAATTGCTGAGAGATTCCTGTATCAATTCATGACAGTATATTCATCAATTAAAAGCTCTAAAAGAGCCCATGAAACAAGAAAATATCAATACAGAATGTCATCAAATCTGGGAAAATCTTGGTTCTTGGTGGGATGCTAGTGTTGAAGATGGAGATTATTTTCACCTAGCCTTTGTATTTCCTGCTATTGAAAATTTATTAGACTTACAGGGCAGCGAAATTGTCCTAGATGCGGGTTGTGGAAATGGAGCTTTAGCTCGCCGTATAGCAAAAAAAGGATCGAAAGTTTTTGGGGTTGACTTTAGTTCTACGTTAATTAAACAAGCACGAAAAAGAAGTTCAGATGTTAATTATCAAGAAATGGACCTAACAAATGAAGTTCAGCTCTCTCAATTAGCCCAAACTCAGTCATTTGATCGCATTGTCTGCTCAATGGTTTTGCATGACATGTCAAACGTTCATCCTCTTTTTGAATCCTTACGATTGCTTATGAAACCACGGGGATCTTTTATTTTCTCCATTCCCCACCCTTGCTTTAACTCACCATCTGTTTTATTTAAACCCACAGGATGTATTACTCTGAAAGACTACATTCATCTAAAAACTTCCAAAATGCGATCAAAGCCTGGACAACCAATTGAACAGCTCGTTTTTCATAGACCTATTCGAGAATATTTTAATATCTTGCTTACACAAGGTATGGTAATGACCGGATTTGAAGAACCCTGCGTTGACCCGAAATTGCTTCCAGAAAATAGCCTTTGGGGTCAACGATCTGGAATTTCACCGGCTTTGATTTCACGTTGGATATTTCCTGAAAGCTAAAGTTTTTGCACTCTCTGCTATTTTTTCCCAATCAAAAGTTCTGAATGCATCTCGCCACCTCCGAATAAAAAATGGACCCGGACTCTATTCCGGATCCTTTTTCACTGCGCGGCTTCAAGCATTCTTTTAGCCAAGTCATAGTTAGACTGTACTTGAGACCTATATTCAAGCGGTAAATTGAGATTTGCAAGTAATTCCTTACAAGAATCAAATCCTTCCTGGAATTTCCCTAATAGCAGTGCACAATTAGCAAATTCTATCAGCAGAGCATAATCATACACCATGCGTTCAACAAACAGAGCTTCTTTCGGCCTAGGAAGAGATAAAGCATGTTTTGTGAGAAGATAGCCCAATAAAACATTGCCCTTCTCACGATAGATAATAGCGCATTGCCAAAGTGGCTCAATATGCATC
>Ga0206877_10082_pt1 | contig 31034 bp, 38 predicted proteins | sample Alteio_BWOrgCont_7_FD_152623 | JGI IMG/M metagenome (GOLD analysis project Ga0206877, IMG submission 152623) | Enriched cells from forest soil in Barre Woods Harvard Forest LTER site, Petersham, Massachusetts, United States -... | ecosystem: Environmental > Terrestrial > Soil > Temperate forest >...
GATTCACCGCCCAGATCCAGAATATTTGCTCCGTCTTCGAGAAGCCGGACCGCCTGCTTTTGCGCGGTCTCTACGGAGTGAAATCGACCGCCGTCCGAGAAGGAGTCCGGAGTGATGTTCAGGATGCCAATGAGTTCACAGAGAGTGACGTTCGCCCGACGGGTTCGAAATGGAACGTCCTCTGCCCTGCGCGCAAGCCAGGGTTCAATTGCTTCGCGGAGCGCCCCGCCCGCACCGGGAAGCAGATCCGCCAGCGGAAGAGCGGCGAAGGGTCGTTTGAGAAGTTCCGGATGCGGGATCACGAGCTCGGGCGAGTGATGTGCGCTGCCTTTGATCCACAAAATATCGATGTCGATTTCTCGTGGGGCCCAGCGCTCGGCGCTTTGTCTTCCGATCAGTTTTTCAAGATTCTTCAGTTCGCGTAGAAGAATCAGGGGCCCGAGCTCCGTTTGGATCCGGACCGCGAGATTGTAGTAGGGGATCGCCCAGTCACTGGGCGCGCCTTCGGGCAAAAGCGCGTCGGATTCGTAGATGGGGGAAATCGCAGAGACGCGAGCAAGTTTTCGGATTCCGCGGATTGCCTGGCGAAGATAACCTGCGCGATCGCCCCGGTTTCCACCGAGGCCCAGAACGAAATCGTTCACTCTTGATTCTCCCAATCCGAGATCGAAAACTCAGCCCCGTTTTGCAAACAGGGGATGGGAGGTTTCACTTTGACGACGCTGACTCCGATGCGTGTTCCAGGAGGAAGCTCTTTCTTGATCGCCGTGTACATGTCAAATCCGAGAGTCTCAATGAGGAGATAGGTTTTCTTGCGGGCGACGGCCTCGATCTGTTTGGAAAGCGTGTCGTAGCAAACCGTTTGATCGATTTTTTCCGTGTGACATGCGTGGGGAATACTTTCGAATCGAAGTTCGACCGTAACTGAGATTTCCTGCTCGCGTTCGCGCTCGACGGCGCCCACGCCGATCTTGAGTCCGTAGCGAAGATCGCGGAGCCTGAGGGTCGCAAACGCGCTCATGGGTGTATTCCTCCGGGCTGAACGCCCCGGGAAAGCGGTGCGCGAAACTTCGACAGAATCGGCGGGTAAACCGCGTGGAAATTTTCGATCATTGCGCGTTGTTTGCGAGCGAGCGTCCGCGCGTAAGGGTTGAGCTTTCCGGGCGAGGCCTGGACCAGAAACGCGAGAAGAACGTGGAGATCCTGAATCCCTCCTAGAAAATTCTGAAATTTCCGAAGTGCCTGATTGACGCTCTTGGCGCCGCGGAGATTCGGCGCGACGAATTCCCACGCATAACGGAACTGCTTGAAGCGGATCCTGACTTGGTGAATGGGGGCCGGTGGAGGGTTCTTCTTCGGTACGGCTTGAACGGCCTCGTCGATTCGGCCGTAAAGCGCTCTCAGATGTTGAGTGCAAAGCCCGCGCACTTTCGCTTCAAAATCGGGCTCAAGAACCGAAGCCTTCTCAATAAACTGGCAAAGTTCGGTGACTTGCTTCCGCACGAATTTCGAATTGAATTCTTGAATAGCCCGACGGGCGATTTTTTTCTCGTGGCGTTCCTGCTTTTTCAAGATCCGAAGGAACTCTCCGGAGTCTTTGGAAGACGACTCGGATCTCACCCGTCTTTGGCCGACTTGAAGGTTTCGGAGTTCACTGAGCGCATGGAGGAGGTCCTTCAACTCGCGCCGCGCTCGTGCGGTTTTGACCGGGATTTCAAGCGGCTCGAAGAGGTCCAAAGCCGCGATCAGCCTGCGGCTTGAGCTGCGCAAATCGTGCACGGCGCCCGGCCGAAGTTTTTTCCGGACGGACGAGTAGAGGCGTTCAAACTCATCGTAGCGTTGGGAAAGGCGGGCATCCAGTGCGCGTGTCACTTCGGGAGTTTTCACCGAAGACTTGGAATTGCAACTGCCATGCTTCGCCATGTTGATTTCAATAACATGAATCCCCGGAGACCGTCCCAATAACGCATAGCGCTAACGATCTCAATGAGACCGGGATATACTTCCGGTATGTCCAAAAACTTCGTTGCGCTTCTTCTCGCCGGAAGCCTTGCGGTTGCAGGCGGCAAGCTCTTCTCCCTGAACCAGAAGTACGCCGATTTGCAGTCCCAAAACCAGGACCTCCAAGGCCAGGTTTCCAACCTCAAAGCCCAGATTCTCAAAGAGCATATGAAAGAGGAAACCGAGTATCTCGCCGCTCAGACAGCCGTCGAGCAGCTCCAGGGCCAGATCAAGACGCAGAAAGAACAAGTCACCGCCGCCGAGCAGCGTCTTCAATCCGAGCGAAATGGCGGAGTGGGAGGCAAGCAGCTTCCGGGTCTTCGCGATAAGCTCAGTCAGGAAAAACAACTCATCGCCGATCTTGAAAGCCGCCTTCACGACGTGCGCGTTCAGCAGGACGGGTTACGCAACCAAGATAAATTCTACCTTCAGCAGGCCGGAATGACGCAAAAACAAGCCGATGATCAGCTGAAATCGCAGATTTCCCAACAACAGCAGACGCTCAAAGAAATGTATAATCAGTTGAAAGCTTATAAGCAGAACAGCGTGGTGAATCCCGATTACGCTGAGAAATATTCTGAACTCAGAGCTCAAATCGACGTTCAGAAAAATACGATTCAGCAGCTCCAAGACCAGCGCAACACCACGAACGCCCAATGGGGTTACCAGAAATCCACGTCCCATTCGCAGAACCAGCAGGATCTGGGAACATTGAAGAGTTCCGAGTCGAACCTGCAAGCGCAGCTCTTGCGCGAGAGGGCGGCCCTTCAAACAATGAATCAAGACATGAGTTCCGGAGTTCAGTCACAGAAGTCCGAAGAAGCACTGATCCAGACGGCACAGGCGGATTTTACGACCCAGAAAGCGAAGCTTCAGGACCTCGAAGCCCAGCTCCAGCAGGCCGAGCAACACCTGGCCGAAGTAAGCCCGCCGAAGTCCGCGGAACAATAGGCTATTCAAAAGCTCAACTGCCTTGACAGGTGCCTTGGACCCGCGTTAATTACTAGGCTTCGTTAGTCCTCGGTGGTGGCCGTAGCTCAGTTGGTTAGAGCATCGGATTGTGATTCCGAGGGTCGGGGGTTCAAGTCCCCTCGGTCACCCCAAATTTAGGCCGCTGAACACATGTTCAGCGGCCTCTTTTTTTTCTAAGTAGTGAATATCAAACCCGAGAGATGGCGATAGGTTAGCTAATTTCGTCTGTGAGCTACGCTCGCAGATACTTACTTCATCTCACCTGAACTTACCGATTTTGGTCCAATTCTGGTCCCACCAGAGTTTTCTCTGAATCAGTTCCGTAGTCTCGAAATCTACACGTGTAGCGCGTGGATTTCGCGACGTTTTCTCAATGAGGAAACCGGCGCTGTCTACACGAGTAGGCAGCGCCTCGAACGGAGGAAGAAATGAAACTGAAACGAAGTCAGGAAAAGAGAATCACTCAAGAGGCCCGCATTCTCAGACATATGCGGTACTCCAAAAAAATATCGCTCAACCAGGCGGGACGGCTGGTCCATATCTCAAGCTCAGCCATTGCCCACATTGAGCAAGGCCGAATGGATCTGTCCAAAGCTCGGATTAGGACACTTGTCGAAGCCTACGGGTACACCATGGGTGACTACCTGGAATACTTTGACGGCAAGGAGCTGCCTATCAATCACCGGGACGAATGCATCCGGCTATTGAGCAACATCGACGACGTGAAGCTGCGGGCGGTCTACGCCGTCCTGATGAGCTTTGTTCAGACTCAGTAAAGTAAGGAGACGAATATGAGACCGACAGAATTGAAAGATCTAGTGACGGCGTTGCTGGCGATCCTTTTAATCGCGATGGCAGCAGGGCGGTTCGAGCACGTTCAGAGGTTTGCGAAGTATGAGGCTGCTAAGAGTGTTCGCGGCTGGCAGACGCATCGGTTTTTTACAGGGGCAGAAGTTCAGAGTCTTGCAGCAGGTCCAAAGCGCCACTGACATATGCCGACGAAGTCTCGCCGAAGTAATTGGCGAGACTTCGTCAAATTTTGATCCGCTCGCGGGAGAAATCAGCTAGAGCGCAGGAGCGGCAGTAGTCCCTCCAACTGGAAGCGCGGGGGAAGCGCCATTCTGCTTTCCGAGACGAAAACTCAATTCACCAGCAAGCGATGCTCCGTCGACGGGAGTACAGACTAACTTTCCAAAGCCGTCTTTATGAAGAACGGCAGACATATTGATGAGATAACGATTCGTCGGTTTCGACTGATATACCGTCACTTGGTAGCTTGTTCCAACTGCGATTTCTTCATTCATGGGAGTAGTGTCAGCCAGTGACACATTGAACATGAACTGGAATGACATTGGTCCCTTTGCCTGACTGTCCGTAATTCCAAGCTGCGACTGAGCTTTATCAAGCTCTTTCATTTGCTTTTGAATACAGTCGTCTTGTGTTGCGTTTAAAACAGATACTAAAGACTTCGGATTCGGTGAATCTGAAAATTGTCTTAGATCGCCTAAGCTGGCGGAAAATCCGTTGCGACTGCGAAGCTGGTTATCATAATCGTCCTTCGAGATGGGATAACTGGCCGCCATTGCCGTGCTTACACAAATCAGAAGACCGCCTGAAACTAGAGTTTTCGTTTTGTATGCCATATCATTTTCCTCTTTTTTATTTCGCCATACTTTCAATATAAGCTTTGATGTCTTCCCGATCTTGGGCAGACAAACTGTTTTCTAAAGGCGGCATCGTCGCTGTTTTTATAAGACGATAATCCAACGTCTTCAAAAATCCCTCTTGAACTCTCGCGTGGAGCACGGCATGCGACTCTTCTAACTTGCTTGCGTCAGCTTCTTCGTCGGGGACGAAACGGAAGTCAGGAGGAAGGCCGCTATCTACGCCTGCGCTGTGGCACATGATGCATTTCCCTTTCGAGTCGGGCCGCACTAGTTTTCTGCCGCGATCTACTGAAGCTTGGTCTAGTTTCGGAATGACCATATCCACTTCGTCAGTTAGTTTTGAGACCGCCGTTGGGTTGTCCGTTGGATTGCAAGATATTGCTTGAGAAGAGTATTGGTCAAAAGCTTTATTGCCGGCGGCGCGCAAAGCATCACATTCAGGGCCATTTTTCCAACCGTTGAACATGTCCGCTACTTTCGCTATGTCGAAAACACAGCTAAGCGAACCCGCATCATCATAGCCGGGATTATAGTCATGCACGAAAATGTCTGAATCTGATCCGGCGGATTGAATAGCCGGATCATTAGTCCGTATCTCTTTAATGACTTCACCGTTCACCATGGTCGTGACAGTTTCAGCGTCACCAAGCCCTAAAATATACTGAGTATCCCCATTTAAATGAAACTCCAGGGTCCAATCCTTATCTTGAAATCCAATGGCCTTTCCATAAGTCCACGATAAATTATCGCTTGAAGATGGAGTCACGCCGATAACTTTACCGATTTTCTTGCGGTCCGATTCTTCGAGTGAGCAACCGATCCCATTCATTGCAAGAAAGTATTTCATCACTGGATAAGCTGGATTGTTTTTGAATAACTGCACATTTCTTCTCGCAAGCCAACGAGCATAATTAATCGTCAAGAGCGCGTTGGGTCTTCGCCCCAAGTTGTTGTTCATCGCGTCGTTGCGGTACGGAAAGCTCTTGTCGTTGGGATCTTCTGACCAAGGAAGAGATTTAAAGCATGGATTGTCTTTTTGTTGATTTCTAAAGTTTGCGTAGTCTGCTGCCTCTTGCAAATGTGCCGCAAGATCGGCTTCCTGTGTGCAATCCGCTTCGGCAACTTGGGGATGGGTTAGCCTGTCGTTGTCATCCAGCCTGGAATTAACAGAACTCATGATGTCGTCATCTGCTCCATAAGCTGTGATTCCCCGATTGCGTTGACAGTCTCCCCAAATGTTGTAGTCGGGCCAATTGAACTTAAGAGACGCTTTGCCGCTGAATGTGCTTCCGGCATGACAACTCGCGCAACTGATGGGATCGCGATGAATTCGCTCTGTGGGTTGAGCTATCTTCCCTTTCCGACCCAAGTCCCATTCAACAGACTTAAGTTCATTGGTTTTCTCGTCAAAGTAAAGCACTTCCACTTTTCCATAGGACGGGTTGCGCGGATCGCAAACGAAACTGATGGTAATTTTTCCGTCGCTTGTAGATCGCAAAACTCGCGGCCACATTGGACTGACCTTTCCATCCCCGAAACCGCGCTGAAGACTGAGAGAATTTGTCACAAATGTAAAGAGGCGCATCGAATCCCGCGGAATCGCGTCCAGAAAGTCCTGCTGACTATGCACGTTTCCTGATTGGACAATTGCCTCAAGCTTGTCGACGGTCATTGGGGCTTCGGCGCAGTTGGGGCCAGCCGCCCAAGCCGACATAGCCAGAAATGCAAATCCGAAAACAATAAGCTTACCCATGACAGGAAAGCTCCATGCCAGCCGACTTCCCATTCTTCAATTCGTACTGAATGAATTGATAGGAAAATCCACTTTTTAGCGAGCGATAGTAAAAAATTTCTCGACGGCCAATCTTGCCGGTCGCGATAATTGCCGGAGGAAAGGAAAGCTTTGTGCTACTTGTCTTTCCCTCAATTAATTCTGAGCGATTCCCACGGCAAATAAGAGTGGAATCGCACTCGATTTCGTAGCGGACGTAGTTTCTCTCCTGTTCACCATATTTCTGGTCGATCCTCAGCTTCGATTTTTTTTCGTCTCCACTGAGCGCAACTAGCATTTTTGGATAAGGTTTAACTTCGATCGGACCACTCAGGTCGAATGACTTCGAGTTCTTGCCTTCGGAAATCAAATTCCAATCCATGTCGCAGTGATAGATTCGTCCTTCAGATGCAGTGACAAGAGATGGGAAGAGAAGCGAAAATGCCAGCGTTTTGAATAGAAAAGATGAGATTCTCACACCTGTAATCTTATCTTAATTTCGCCAAGACTGAAAAGGTGGCTTGAATGTAAAATGGCATAATGTAGGTGTGATGGCATAATTTTGACGATGCTAGCTTGGACTATTTTCGTCCGCGACGGGTACCCGGGTGTCGTGAAGAAGAGAAGAAATAATCCTGTTTGGTGCGGTAGTCATACGACCACGCAGTAGTCGGACAAAGATAAATAAGCAGACAGATGCCGAGACTGAGGAGGTTGTTTCTGTTCAACGACGGCACAACTTTCTAGCCTTTCGTACTTTGCGCGACTTCCATGAAATTTCTCGTTGACCTGTTTCCGTAACGATCCAATGACCAAGAAATTCAACACCAAGATTTTGTGCAATTTGTTCAACCCGCATTGTCAGATTGAAGTCTTGAAGAGAGGGCGTGAGCTTTCCAGACGGATGGTTGTGAAAGAGAAAGAACGCCCGAGGTCTCAAAGCCAGGAGTTTAGAAAACAGCTCCAACGGGCTGACTGTGACTTCATTGCGCACTCCGTAGGCAGCTGTGCATAGTTCTCCAACTATCCCGTCAGAGAAAAGCGGTACAAAGCCCAGCCATTCGATCGTTTCCGAGCGCCATCGAGCATCAATCATTTTCAAAGCCGTTCGCGCAACTTTGGAAGAATCCAGAATTGAAAGTTTAAGCTTTGGCCTATTTTTGAAGTGGAGGTAGCGTCGCGCGATTTCAAAGACGACCATCAATCGCGCCCGCTCCGTGGATGATAGTCCCTGCACATTGCGAAGGAAGTAAGGTCTGGATTCCTCAAGGCAGGAGAAGAATGCCCGTTCCTCCTCCTTTCCTTGGACTCCTTGAGTGAGCAAGTGCCATGCGCCAGGGGTTCCCGACGGCCTGGATGAGGACGTATGCATCATCAGGATTTCCAGGCATTCGCGAAGGCTTAGAATACCCGGACCATGGGATAGGCATAGCCCGATAGCCGTATTTGATGCGCTGACTAGGAAGCCAGCAGTCGAACTTAATCCCGCACTCTCATTGTTCAGCATGAATACCTTTCCGCGAGCAGAAATAGCGAAAAGCCATTATTTATACAACATAAAATAGGTTCACTTTAGTCAACATATCTATATTGACAGTTTGGGTTTATCGTGGTGGGTATGAAGCTCGTCATCGACGCCGACGACATCCTCAAGGAACTCTCCTCGAAGAAGCCCGATCGGAAGCGCTACTCTGTTTACCTTTCCGAGAGTGTCTATAAGCAGTTTCAGAAAGACTGCGGAGAGACACCTCCGTCGAATGTCACCGAGATGCTCATGCGCCTGTTTTCCGATTCAAAGCGCGCAAACCGAGAGAAGAAATAGCCAGTTCTGTCCACTCTTCGCCGTTGGAAATGACGAGATTTCGTCATTTCGAGGGTTCAATAACATTTATGTAATATCAGCGACTTAAACGCGTCTGGCAGCGAAAGTTTTTAAAAAATGGCGAGAATTCGGCTATTTTTCCATGCGTGGGCGCGGATTGAAAGTTTTACTAACCGCGTCAAAAATGATACAAGCTCAAAGATTTTCGGGCTTTAACTCTGATGATTCGTTTTAGCAGCGCATTGGCCCGAGTGTTGCTCAAAGGGCCAGCGATGTTGAACCGATGGAAACAAAATTTGTCCGCGATGAGAAACGCACAGAGGTTTACGGCCTTCTACCAGGGCTGCGACCTTAAGCTCTCTACCGGCGCAGTGTTGCGGGTCACGGCCAAGGCGACCTATCGCTCTCCACGGCCCGTGGGTCTCCGGTTTGCCAGACATGCTTTCATCACTGAGGTGTCGGCGGGCGATCAGACCATGACCGGTTTTGGCGAGGACTCCAGCAAACTCCTAGCGATCTCCAAGAGCATCGCCGAGGGCGTTGAGCGAGTTGTGTTTAAGCATTACAAGGCTCAGGGGCTCGGGACCGTGACCTCGAACGGCTGGGCCGCCCACCTCTCCCCGGAACAGGCCCATCAATCCGCCGTGGAGGAGCTGATCGAGCGGGACGCTGTTCTATCTCATTGGCTTTGCCAGATTCCGATGCTCGAAGTCTCTGAGCCTTCCTGGCCTAAGTGGTTAAAGGCTTGGACTGCGAATGAATTATCTCTCGGTACAAAGTATCGCCGTCTTCGCGTCCTCGTTTCGACAAAGGGCTATCTACCATCGGTGACGACAGTCCTTTGTTCCGAGCAGGGCCACGCCGTTATGTCTCATGCGTCGGATGGCCGTCTCGAAAATGCCGTTTCTAAAGCGTTGGTCGAAACTTGTCGGATCGCGGAGCTTTCCGAGTTTCCGGAAACCGTCCAGTCGGCGAAGAGCTTACTCGACGGTGCTAGCTCGGGGTGGACACCGGAAGATCACGCTTACGTTTATGCTCATCATCTTGCCTTTCCAGAGTGGATCTTCGGCGAGACGTTGAGCTGGAGCGAGATTCAAGCCACATGGAACGATTCGTATAGCTCCTTCAAGCGCGAAGCATTTGAGCATTCATTTGAACTCGCAGCGGACGGAGCACTTTCCGTTGGATTTTGTACGAGTAAAAAAGTTCAAACACTTTTCTTTGGACCGACCCACGACGCGAAGTCTCAAGGGCTTCTCAATGTGGCGAGGTTGGGGAAAATCGCGAGCAGTGAGGATTGGAATTTTCTGCCTCACTGTATCGCATAACCATAGCTGATGGAGGTACTTATGTCGGTTTGGAAAAAATGGGTTGCTGCTTTGTTGATCGCGGGAGGTTTCCTCTCCTCGACAGTGCAGCTTCTCGGAATTGCAAACGCGGCTCCGATATGCTCGGGCCGTATTAATCCAAGAGGAAGCGGCGGCGGTGGAAGCTGTACGTAATCTGGAATGAGGCGGGGCTCATGGGAGTCCCGCCTATTCGAAGGATTTATGAAAACGAATTTAATCAGCGCATGGCTTGTATTGATTCATGCAACCATGGCGAGCGGAAATAGTACGAAGATGAACGAGATCAGAACATACATGCCTTTCAGTGCTTCCGTCGATCCGGCTAAAATCGTGACGATACCGGACATGGACTTGTCTTATGCTTTGGCCTCGACGCTAGTCGAATGGAGCCCAGCCAAGGAGATTACGGCTGGACTCGCATCGCGCTGGGAGGTGGCTGCTGAAAGAGTTTACCGGCTCACTTTGAGGGATAACGCCCGTTGGTCGGATGGCGCGCCATTGACATCAAAGGAAGTAAAGCAAAGCTTCGAGCGTGGGTTTAAGAAGTATCCCGACGATCTGCGCGGAGTAGCGAATCTCGTCGATCATATCGATTGCCCCACTGATCAGACAATAGAGTTTCATTTGAAAGCCGCAGCGAAAGACAGCGGACTTTTAGAAAGACTGGCCGAACCGAACTATGGAATTGTTGCTCTCTCGGCTGACAGCGTAAATCTGAAGAGATCAACCGGACCATTCTATCTTTCAGAATCGACGAAGGATCAGCTCGTCTTGAAAGTTAACCCGTCCTGGTATCGCCACGCCGAGGGGATGGCCGATGCCGTGCTCGTTCGCCGACCACCCAAAGGACTAGATTCACAAACGGTCTTACTTAAAGATACATGGGCGAATCTGATTGAAACGTCGTCCCTGATGCCTGGTGAGGTCCGTAAAGAGTACGACTCCCGTGGATTTAAAGTCTGGTGGAGACCGCTGGACAAAATATTTCTCCTTTGGGTCGGTAACAGGCTTCGAACTGAGCGCGGCGAGAAGATCGTTCAATATCTCCGGGCGAATCTCGACCGAAGCGGTATCACGAACGGATTGAGCGGCTTTCAGCTCACGGAGCAAATGTTTCCGCAGGGCTATCAACTCTATGACAGACGATTCGAATGCCCGAATGCGAAAATCGAGAAACCGGCAGAGTTGTCGAAGCCTCTTACTATTCTTATTACTCCCGCTCGTGTCAGTCAGGAACTGAAGGATAATCTTGAAAAGGCTCTCGTGAGTTTAACGGGGCATAAGCCGAACTTTATTTCGATCGAGCTTTCGGATTTCTCAGAGAGAATTAAAGGCAGTGATTTCGACTTCTACTATGGCACTGTCGGCTTGGCCGATCCGGACCCTGCGGGAGCCATGTCTTATTATCTCGAAGGTCCAGCGCCTTTAATCGGATCGAAGACAGAGAGTTTTCTGTCCCGATTCGATTCGGCGCGAGCAGAGTCAGATCCAACCAAAAAGCTCGACATGATGCGCTCGGTCCTGACAGATGCGACTTGCAAAGGCGTGGTCCTACCTCTCTTTCATATTTCTACCGTCGGGATTGGAAAGGCTCCATTGGATTTTAGCGAAGTGCCGATCACCGACGAGTCTGTGACGCTTTCGAAAGTTAGGTTCAAAAACCAATGAGAACGCCGAATGCCACTCAATCACTGGAAACTTTTTTCAGGCGAAACGCCCTCCGGTGGGCGGCATTCGGACTTCTTTTGACTCTTTCCGTCGGAGTGCCGAGCGCGCTTTATCTGGAAAAATCGAATTCTGAACGACAGATCCAGGCGATGGCGACGGCGGCGGCTACTGCCTATCGCGGCCAGATCATCGATTCAAACTATCGCCTCGCGCAAGCCGGGATTCGAGAAGCTTTTAGTCTTCGGAGTGACGAGAGTGCAGTTATCCTTCGCCCTGATTTCTCGCCTGCCTACACCATGGACGAGAAGGTTCCGAGGCCCTTCTGTCTAACGTCAAATGTGGTTTGTTGGTCTAGCGGCTTCGGCTTCATGAGTATCCTTCATCCGATCTATTTTGATGCGGATCAGAAGGGCGATGTGGCGAATTACCTTTTGATCGTCAGAAAAGCGTCCGTCGATGCGAAGCTGCTCGGGATCTTGTTTGGCAGCTTGGTCTTGGGATTTCTGTTGCAGGGGATAGGCTTATTTGGCGCTTTGCGCGGAACAATGAAGGTATTCCGGGCTCATCTGGCGAATTGGTCCGACTATTTGAAGCGAAGCCCGTCAAAAAAGTACGACGATGAAAAGACTAACCCTCCTTTCGAGGAGTTGGTTCCGATGCAGAACGCGGTCATGGGCCTCCATGATGAGATTCAGGCGCTTCAAAAAGTGGCGGTTGCTGAGGCGAAAGCGTCAACTCAACTCATGATGCTGCAAGAGATCGGTCATGACCTAAGAACACCGCTTTCGCAGCTCGCGAAATACTTTGCCGCGCTTTCTCATGTAGTCCGGCATGGGAGGCAGCCAAAAGAGGAGCTGCTGTCTGACATCGAGGGTTCAATTCAGAAGATGGGAAATATCGTGAGACAAACGCGCGACCTCTATAGCGGGAGCGGATTATCTCAAGAGGCTTGCGCGATCGTTGCCGAGACCCGAAAGATGATCAGAGATATATCTCAGGACTCGGAATTGATTCAAAAATCGGTTCGGCTCGGCTTGGACGCTGACTCTGTCGAACAGGTCGCGCAAGTTTCACCTGTGGCTTTTCATCGGATTACTGAAAACCTGATCAGAAACGCCGTCCATGCCGTCGGAACAAACGGAAAGGTCCAGGTCGCCGTCTCTAACCAGAACGGAAAGCCCGTGCTTTCGGTGAGAGATAATGGGAGCGGAATCGCACCTGAGATTCGTGAGAAGATATTTGATTTCTACTTCACTACCAAACCGGCCCGGGGCACCGGGATCGGACTCGGGATTGTGAAGCGGATTTGTGGCGAGATTAACGCCGAAATCGATTTTAAAAGCGAAGTGGGTGCAGGTACCGAGTTTACTGTGGTCTTTCAACCTGCGACGCAGATGGAGAGTAGTTCATGAAAACCTATCGAATCCTGGCTGTAGATGACGACGAGCAGAATTTAAAATCAACCCGATGCTTTCTTGAGCTGTGGGGATACGAGGTTGATACGACAACATCTCCGGTTGAGGCACTGGCGCGGGTAATGACAAGTCGTGAAGCCTATGCCGTGGTTCTCCTCGACTATAGAATGCCGACTAAAAACGGAGCCGAATTGTCACGCGAAATTCGAGCGATCAATCAGGATTCGGTGATTCTGGTTTACTCAGGAGATCCGAGCCGCGATGCGCTCAAGTTTTGTATGCAATCCGGAGCCGTTGATTTTGTCGAGAAGGACGACGACGTTGAAAAGCTCCGTAAAGCGATAGAAAGGGCATGCAAGCAGTTTGAGGATTGCGCCCGAGTTCTGAAATCAGAGACTCTCAATACCGGAGCCGCCGATTTGATTGCTTCCGTAGGTTTGGTCGGACGCTCGATGGCGATGGCCGAGATCGCTCGCAAGACCCTTCGCTATCGCAAAGTGGACGACCATGTCCTGATTACCGGGGAGAGCGGCGTCGGCAAGGAGCCGATCGCCCGCGCCTTAAGCAACGGTGGCAAGTTCCTCGCCGTCAACTGTGCGGCATTCAAGGACAGCACTTCCATGGTCGAGTCGGAGCTGTTTGGATATGAAAAGGGATCATTTACCGGCGCAGTCAACCGCAAGGCGGGCCTTCTCGAATCGGCAGGCGACGGGACCGTGTTCTTAGACGAGTTGCACACTCTCAGTCTGGACTCCCAGCAAAAAGTACTCCGAGCACTTCAAGAAAAGAAAATCAGGCGCATGGGCGGAAACGAAGAGTACCCCATCAAGTGCCGGATCGTTGCGGCATGCAAGCCCGATATCGAGCAGAGACTTGTGGACGGTTCGTTCCTCGCAGATCTCTATTATCGTCTGGACGTGCTGCGAATCGATATTCCGACACTTCGAGAAAGAGCGGAAGACATCGCGCCCCTCGTCGCGCATTTTTGTGACCGCTACAATAAGAAGCACGGGACGAATAAAAGTTTCTTGGTGAAGACCGTCAAGCTTATGGAGCAATATGAATGGCCTGGAAACGTCCGAGAGCTTGAAAATATGATATCCAAACTTTGCACGGACACGGACGGGCCAATCATCGGCCCTGCCCATCTGCCGCCGAGTTTGAAGAAAGAGGGCCAGCAATCCGAGTCGTCGTCGTTCTCGGAATTTGAGAGCCGCCAAGAGCGAGAGAGACTGCAATTTCTGCTGGCTGGCGTTCGTGGGAAGACGACGGTTCAGGCCGCGAAGGACCTCGGTTTGCCTCGAACTACGCTTAAGAGCATGTTGGAGCGGTATGGGTTGCAGAGGTTAAGTATACAGTAACATGAGTTTAATAGCTTAAGCCAGCGATGATGTAATAATAGTCTTTAATTTCAATTATATACGGAGCATGGCGTGAATCTGTTTATGCATAAGTTACTTTTTTCTCTACCATACTTGACTAAGCGACTTTCATGACCATTTTCAATAAAGATGCACACAATTCTCGGAGCGGCCCAATACCCGCGATATCGTTGGAATCAAAGATTTGAAACATGGGCATGTCCCCTTAGCGATAGTGAAGACCAACGGTGCCAAAACGCCGAAAACGTAATTCGGGCTGCTTTGGATGTGGACCCAACGCTAAGTCGGGCAAACCTGCTTGTTTTCGCCCAAGGGTCGTATCGCGCAAACACCAACATTCGAGCGGATAGCGACATCGATATTTGTGTTTGCCATCAAGACGTCTTTTTCGCCCAGTATCCGGCGGGGACCGACATGAATACTTTTGGGAACTCAGGTGCAGGACTGAAGTTTTCCGATTTTAAGAATCAGGTCGGGTACGCGCTTCAACGGCGCTTCGGTATTACAGGAGTTACCCGAGGCGCAAAGTCTTTTAAGGTTCATGCGAACACCTACCGAATCGATGCCGATGTTGTACCCGTGTTCGAGTACCGTTGGTATTATCTCAATAACGGTATTCAGGACCATCTCTCCGGCATCAAGTTTATTTCCGATGCTGGTGCTTCCGTTATCAACTGGCCCGAGCAAACCTACCAGAACGGCGTTGATAAGAACAGAGCTACAGGTTGGAAGTATAAGCAAGTCGTCCGTATTCTCAAGAATCTTCGAGGAGAAATGCAGGCCGCGAATATTCAGGCTGCAAAAGATTTTCCGTCCTTCTTAATCGAGTCATTGGTTTGGAATGTGGCAGATAATTTCTTCGACGGTGACGACTTATATGACATCGTCAATAAGGTTGTGCTTGACGCCTGGTACAATACCTATGATGAAGGGCGCTGTAAAAAATGGACTGAGGTTAATGGGATAAAGTACTTGTTTTCAACAAGTCAGCCTTGGACACGCATTCAGGCAAATAATTTTCTTTGGGCAGTGAGAGAATTTGTGGGGTTTAGCAACTCGTGACCCAATCCATCAATCTGAAAAATGCCATCCCGTCTTTATCAATCCTTGTGGTTGGAATCTGGCTCCTAGTTCTGAAAGCAAAAAGTCTCCCTCTTGGAATTACGGCTGATGCACTGAAAACAATTCCAGAAGCCGCCGGCTACGCATCGATGGTGACAGTAGTTTTTGCAAAGTGGTTTTGGTACTGGCCCATCTTCAAGGGATGGCTTGTCCTTGTGCCAAATTTGGGAGGAACCTGGAAAGGCGAGATTCGTTCAAGCTGGATAAATCCAGAAACGGGTCAAGGCGTTGGTCCCATCGAGGCTTTCGCCGTGATCCGGCAAGACCTGTTTCGTTTGAGCTGCGTTTTAATGACCAAAGAGTCCACTAGCTATAGCAGAGCTGTTTCATTGACGACCGATCGTTTGCACGGAAATACGATGCTGGATTACACGTACTCTAACTCTCCCCGCGTAAGTGTTCAGCACCGGAGTGCAGCACATGAAGGTGCTTGCGCACTTGACTTCAAAAGCGCACCCAAGCTACGTCTCGTCGGAAAATACTGGACGGAACGTGGAACTAAGGGTGAGATGGATTTTCATTTTATTTCCAGAGGCCATCGGCAATCGTTCGATGGTTAAAGGCCAGTTTTCGCTCTGGCAGACAACTGAGAGGTGTTTAAATGATTTCGACGATCGGTGATTTGATAGCATTTTTACAAAAGTTCGACCCAAATCTTCGCGTGAATATCGTCGATGGCCACGAATACACCGATCAAAATGGCCACCAAGTAACTAGCTTTGGAACGCATTCCGTTGAGGCTGTTCTTGAGCTAAAAAATGGTTGCGTTGGCATAATAACGCCAGACGGATTTAGGATTGGGAAAGATTTAAGAGATTAATCTTCGATCGATTTTTTTCTGCATTTGAACGGACGACGATCAGAATCATTTATTTTTCCGATCTCTAAAATCTGGTAACAGTCCCGTCCCAAGAGACTGCCGACGAGCTTTCGTCGGAACTCTCGATCATGGTGATGGTTTATCGCCAGTAAAGACAACGTTGAATTCGCAGTACATTTAGATTCCTTCGCCGAATTCTCGCCTTAAGTTCGCTCGATGAATATTCATATTCTTTAAACAAATCTCCCGCTTTCCCTTTCATTCCGCTCCGTTCCACTCATTGGCACCGATGCCACGTCACTTTGCAATTACCTCTACCCAGGAGACGCGCTCATGCGCTCCAGAGAGGTAAACAGAATGAACGCAAGTTTGATCAATCATTTTCGTAAAACACTAGAGGCGAGTCTATCCGAGGTTTCTCAAAATATTTCTGCAATGAAGTCAGATCTCGCCTTGATTGCTGAGGTTCAGCCAACCGCTTTCCTTGATTGCGCGGATCACGGGAAAGAAGAAAGCGATCTCAATACACGCTTCCGAGTTCACGAGCACGACACAGCTACTTTGAAGAAGGTACAAGGTGCGCTTAATCGGATTAATCGTGGTTGCTTCGGGCGCTGCGCTGAGTGCGACGAAGAAATTGATATTCGTCGCTTGGAAGTTCAACCGTCGGTAACGCTTTGCTTCTCCTGCCAGGAAGATGAAGAGCGGATCTTAAGGTCTTATCGATCTGGAGCCCGAAACCCGAGTTGGTCGGATGAACACGAAGCTGTTCTCGACCTGAGCGCATAGAGGTGCATCCCATGGCTTTCAGACTCAGAGATGCAACCGGCGTGAAGTGCAGAATTCAAACGGCCTACGGCGGACAGGATTGGTTTGAACCGATTTCAAAACGATGTCGGCAATGTCGAAGCAGGCTTGCGGAAGCCTGTAACGGAGTTCGGTTTTGTCACTACTGCGACTGGCTCGAACCCGACGAAGTTCGTCTGCACCGAATCGCTAGAACGAGTCCCTAATCAAATTATGAAAAACGATCCATTTACCTTGAAAGAGTGGCTTCGTGAGCTCCGGATCGAACGTCTGGAGCGAAGCCTTCAGATTGCTCAACAAATTTTTAAAAAGGAACAAATTAGATGAAAAAATATTTTAAACTCAATTTTCGACAGGCGCTTCTCGCGGGGATGTGCGCGTTAGCACCTGTTTCAGCATTTGCAGACGTTTCGACGATGATGAGTAATCTTCAGTCGGCGATTCTCACTGTTCTTGCTCCCATGATCTGCGTTTGCGGAATCATTTTCAACGGTTTCAAGCTTGCGATGGGCGATGAATCGGCAAAACGAATGCTCTTCTGGAGCTGCGTCGGAACGGTAATCGCGTTTACTGCCCCCGCGATCCTGAATTTCCTTCAATACCGAGTCGCATCCAATTGAGGCCGGAGATGAGAGCACATCTTTTTATGTTGGCCGTGGTGTTGTTGGCCGCTGCATGCACTACCGCGAAACCATTCGTGCGTGACGAGAGTGGTTTTCGCGGATGGGATCGTCCGGAACATCACCTTCTTCATTAGACATTTGTATTCATTATTTTGGGGATGCCCGTCGGGCATCCCCGTCCAAAACACATAGGAGTTGTATGTCATTAGTTAAACCTATTGCTCGAAATCTGGACGAGCCGACAAGGATTGTTGGGCTTTCTCCGATGGAACTTGCGAGCTGCGCGGTCTTCTACGCTGTTCTGAGTCCGCTTCTTCGCGGAGTTCCGTTCTCGGCGTTGATCTCGCTCGTCGCAGCGTTCGGATTTGCGGGATGCTTCCTCGTCTTAAATCGGAGTTTTCCGCCGTCACATGGGGTCTTCTTTGTTCTTCAATTGTTTAGGCCAAAGGTCGCCTCAGTTATGCCGTTTGGGTTGGAGGAGCAGATATGAATCTCGCTCAACGCCGTGGGGAGCGGACTTTCTCTAACCTCCTGCCTTATCTCGACTTGGATGCGGAGAAAGGCATTCTTTGGCTGAAAGATGGCAGTGCTGTCCGGATACTTTCCGTATGTCCAAAAAGTATCCTCTCTGCGACGGAGGAAGAATTACAAACCATTCAAACCGGGTTGATCTCAGCCGTCAATCAGTTGCCGGAGGGGATGCTGCTTCAGTGTCTTCTTGTTCGCGAGCAAACGAATGAGACTAGCGATCGAGCGGCACTCAACTGGAAAGCGGCACACGCCAAGCCAGATGAACAGGTTATTTCGGATTCGGAAGAGAGACTATTTGGATCTAAGCTCGAAGCTCTTCGGGAGCGATGGGCGAATTCGACACTGTTTCAAACACGGATCTATATTAGCCTCCGAGCGACTCCAGAGGTCAAGTCGAGTACCTTTCAGAAGCTCGGGCCTTTTTCATTTCTGACGTATGGTCGCAAATCAAAAAAAGCAAGGAAGCCGGTAGCGACTCTACTTTCTGAGTTAGAGCAAAGCTCCACGGCCCTGAAGCTCGCGCTTGAGGCCCAGGGCTTTGAAGTGAAGGAGACACCGCCAGAGGAGGCAAACGATTATCTATTTCGATTTTTCAACCCCGATCGGATGGTCAATGCTCCGATTCAGCTTTCGTCGGTAAATGCTCGGTCCGATCTATCTGACGCCATTGCCCTTACCGATCTAATCGAGACCCGAAAGGGGCTAGCTCTGGGACGATCTAGGCTCCGAATCGGGAGTCTAAAAACCCTGCCAGAGAGTTGCCAGCCGGGTCTGATGACAGAGTTCTCCGCTGAGACAAAACCGTTTGTTCTCGTTCTTACCATCCTGGTTCTGTCTCAGACTGAGGAGCGGGAGCGACTTTCTCGGAGGCAACGGCTCGCCTCTGGGATGGCGGGCGGAAATCGAGTCCGAAATATTTCAGCCGAAAGCCAGTTGGAGGACATCGAGGAAACACTGTCGGCGATGATTTCGAGTGGCGAAAAGCTTTTTGCAACATCTCTTCATCTACTCACAGTTGAGAGAGACGAAGAGAGTCATTCATTTCAGCAGCTTCTCGACTCCGCAGAGCGGATTGGGAGCGGCTGTCGATGGTTCGAGGAAACGGTCGGCGCGTATCCGGTCTTCTTTGGGATACTTCCTTTTGCGCCGACGTTTATCACGCGTCCGAAGCGGCTTCTGTCCTCGCGCCTATCGGATTTTCTCCCAGTGTTTGGCATTGGTCCGGGGCACACGGATGCATCAGTGATCTTTGAGACGCCGTATCAGAGTATCCTCGGTTATTCATTGTTCGAAAAGTCGCCTTCTGGAAATACTATTTTAATCGGCTCCAGTGGATCGGGAAAAAGTACCCTGGCCTGCGGATTGATACTCGGAATGGCGGCGAAAGGGAGGGCATCATGACCTCGGCTTTCGTGCTCGATGTGGGCAATAGTTTGAAGCGGACTGTCCTTTATCTCGGCGGTGCATCGCTGGATCTCTCGCCGGAATCAGGGACGACGATCAACCCGTTTGATCTTGAAAGGGGTGTAAAAAGGCCAGGGCCGGAGAAAGTGAAATTCTTGACCGCTCTCTTCGACGAAATCCTGGGTGAAACCGGAAATCTGTCGAAGCTGGAACGGGCTCTCTTGGAAACTGAGATTCTCCAGTTTTATGAAAAGGAGGAGACACCGACCCTTTCGAAATTCAAAAAATATCTGGAATCCTGTCAAACGCCGGAGCTGACTCGGCTCTCGAAGCTCCTCGCGCTTTGGTGCCGACCCCAGCCATTCGGGTTACTTCTAGACGGGCAAACGACCGTTGAAACGACAGCGCCGCATATGCACTTCGAGTTGAAGGGCTGTCAGCGTTATTCCGATCTCCTTCGAGTTATCATGCTTTGTGTCTTTGATCTGGTTTGGCGCGAGGTGCGGAACCGATTTCCGTCGTGCTCGCTAGCGGTCGTGGATGAGGCTCATACGATCATTCGCTCCTCAAGCGATGGACGGGCGAATACAGCCGCCCGTTGGGTCGAAGACTGCTTTCGCCAGATGCGAAAGTTTGGAAGCGCTCCACTCGCATTGTCGCAGTCGGCAAGTGATCTCATGAGTCCCGAGATTGGAGACGGGATCATCGCGAACGCTCCAAACCGTTTCATCCTTCGGCAACGCGGCGACGAAACTGCGCTACGCGAGCATTTGAAGCTCAATAGCCAGGAACTCAAGGATGTTTTCTCGCTTTCTCAAGTTCGAGGCTCTTATTCAGAATTTTTTCTGCATTCAGAGACAATCAAGGGGGTCTTTATTTATCGACCCACGCCGTTGGAGCTTTGGCTATCGACGACACACCCTCCTGACAACTCGCTATTGGACGAGGAAACAAAAGCTCATCCTGAGTTGAGCTTTCACGATCTCATGGACCACATGGCCCGGAAATATCCAAACGGTGCCGAGGCCGGTCCTAAAGGAAGGGCTGCATGATGAAAAAGAAGGTAATTCTCTGGTTTTCCATTGCAGTGATAGCCATGAGTGCGGCGACACTTGCCGCGAATAATTCCGAGGCGGACTTTTTCGGCGGCGACATCCCGTTGCTCATTGAACTTGTCTCGAACTCTCTGCAACAGATTCAAAATCTTACCCAGATTATAAACCAAGCCCGTCAGACAACGAGTCTTCTTCAAGAGATGAATGAGGGTGTAAAGGCGATGTTGAATCTTTCACAGACCGCCCATGTCCCGTTGCCTCCAGAAGTCTATGATCAGGCAAAGAGTCTTCAGCAAGCTCTCCAGATGGCTGGGGATGTCTATGGACCCCTGCCTACACTTGCAACGACGCAACAGCGGGACCATTACCGCAGCGGAGCCGAGGCACTTTATCTTAGCGAAGACGCATTAGATTATTCCGCGTCTCTCGATAAGACGGGGGATCGGGTCAAGGACTCAGCCCTTGTTGCGACCCAAGCTTCTGCGACCCGACTTACAGCGGAAACCTTGGGTGTGGTTCTTCAGGCGGTTAGTCATTCCAACCGCATCCAGGCGAAGAACCTTGAAATCTCGTCTACGGATCGACTTGAAACAACGGCAAAGGACAGCGCGAATCTGGAGGTGTTTGTCGGAACGCACGAGTCCATTGAAAACGACTTTCGATCTACGTCGATCAGCCCACTGACTTCGTTCGGTGATGCGGCGGGAGGTCGGCCATGAGTTCACTTCAAGTACAGAGCCTCCATACTGCCGCGTTAGCGATGTTCGAAACGAGCCGTGGAATATTCTGGTCCTTTCTGCCGATTGTCTTTCTTCTCGCGATCATGGCTATTTTTCTCTCGGGAGAGATATCGGGCGGGAGTTTCGAAAAACTCATCAAGAGGACGGTCATCGCGATTCTTCTGCTCTACGCCTTCCCGATGATTTCGGACACGATGGCAAATCTCGACGATTACCTCGTGAATGCCTTCGGTGGTCAGGATTCGCTGATGGCGATCTTCTCCAAGGTCGCGGACCATGCTCAAGAGATTAAGAACGCAGGGACATCGAATTGGTTCAAGTTTGCCCAGATGGGTTTGACCATCATTGCAACTCTTTCCTTTTTGATTTTGTCACTGGTCGAGCATTTCCTCGACGTGCTTCACCTGACCATTTGGAATTTGTTGCATATCTTGGGTCCGATCGCTCTCCTGGGGTGTCTCTTTCCCTCCTTCTCGCAGATCCCCAGAGGCATCTTTATGGGGTTATTCGAACTCTCTCTGTGGCGTCCCGTCTGGGTGATCCTGGGGCGCATCTTGATCGCAATCGGGTTTGGAGATGCACCGCCTGACCCGTCTCAGTGGTTTGACACCGCGATTATGAATTTCTCCGTGGCGGCACTGATGGCGTCGACGCCGGCACTGGTTCACGGATTCCTGAGTGGCACGTTAGCCTCGATCGGAGGAAGTGCAGTTCAAAGCATGGTCGGTGGGGCAGCGGGAATGCTTGCTGGCGCACCCATGATGATGGCGAAAAAGGCCGCAAGCTTCGGCAACAAAGCGGCGGGGACAGCCACATCCGGAGCGTGGACCGTCGCGGGCGGGAAATGGGCGGCCCATGAAGCCAAACCTCATATCTCTCGCGCACGTAATTACGTCGCCGAGAAAATGCCCGCTTACTGGAATCCCGACCGGAAAAACAAAAACAACTCATCAGTTTAGGAGTACCAAGCATGGAATATTTGAAACCTATAGAATCACTCGAAAGAAATTTAAATTTCTTCCGAAAACTCGCGGTCGCGCTCGTAGCGTCCGTGATCTTACTCGCGATTATCCTACCGGACATTGCAAAAAAATCGAATCCCATTGTCATCAAGACCGCTCAGTCAGCGGTAATCGCCGAGGTATCGAGTTGGGATCTTTCGCGAGAACGTCTGGAGCGATTCACAAAAATGTATCTGAGCGACCGTTTTGAATGGGGACCGGATAACTTCGAAAACAAAAGGAATGCCCTCAAGGAGCTTACGAGTGAGTCCGTTTTTTCAAAGCTTAAGAGTCCTATTTCCTCGTTTGAGTCCCTGGCAAAGCTTCAGGGAGCGAGAAGCTATTACGTTCTGGAAGACTTTGGATTCTCGAATTCGAAAAAGACGCTTCAAGCACAAATCACACGGGTAATTCGGATCAAGAGTGCGGCGCTGGCGACACCGCTTCGAATTGTATTGAACTACGACGAAACATCCATTTCGGACGCTAACCCTTTCGGCATGACGGTAGTTGGACTCGATGAGGCAGAAATCACCTCAGACGAAAAGTAGAGGTAAGCATGATTCGATTACGAAAAATCATCTTTTTCATCTACCCGGCGGCGATATTCAGTATCGCGATTTATCTCTCGTTCATTCAGGGCGCTCGGGCTGGAAGGGTGAAGGTATTAACTTTGAGCCAAGACCAGCCAGGTAAGGTTGTTCTCGCCTTAGGTAAGGCGACTGCCATTTCGTTTCCGGTGAAGCCTGAGCATCTGGTCCCAGGTGCTCCCGGAAGCGTCGCGATCAATTTCCTTGGTAACGATATTACCGTCAATCCGAACGCTCGCGACCCTGGAAATCTCCTCGTTTATACCAAATCCGGCAGGTACGTCATTGTCTTTGAGCTGGGAAGCGGCGGCAACTACGACGATGTTGTGAAAATTCACTTCGGCAACGAAGGCACTCCCTTGCGACTAATGGAGGATTCTTACCACGTCGAGAATCTCAAAGTTGCTTTGAAGGCGAAGAGTAAGGCCGGTAAGGATTCGGTTTTAGACATTCCGGTCTTTGTCACTGGTAACGGCACCCAGCTTCGGAGTCCGGAGCTATTTGATGCGTTCAAGGAAACGAAAAAGCTGCGTTGCCCTGGTTGTGTTGTCTCCTCAAAGGAGAGTTCCCTTCAAGTTTCATGCGCTCGCCCAATTCAGGATCTCAAGTGTGAAGCGGCCCCTTTTAAAGAAGTTCTGCTCCGAAGGAGCGGACCATGAGCGGCGGGCAAAGCAAGGCTTTTCAGTGGACCGATAAGCGAGAGGTTTCAAAGGTGAGTGCCTATGCGGCGGGGCTTGGAATCGCGGTCCTAGTCGCGCTCTTCAAGATCAGGCCCTATTTTGTGGAACAATACGCGGTCAATCCTTTCGTACATGGAAACGAGGCAACTCGGACGGGAAAAGACTCCGGGCTGAAGCATTCAGAAGATAACAGGATAGATGGGTTCGAGAGGTCGGGAGGACAATCTAATGGACGCTCGCGCGCGAGGGGCTTCGGCGGCGGATCGTCGGGGTCAAGGGCGCAGTCCAAGGCCATGATTATCGATAGACCTCTTTTTGATGGATCAAGCGTTCTTCTCAAGGCGGCGATCTCCCAAAGCCTCAGTTCGAATCAGGCTGGAGGCCCGGTCGAAGCGAAGCTCATCGACGGCGCGGACCTCAGCGCAGCGGATGAACGATCGACCCTCGTCGGCGCGACGCTGGTAGGTACGGCAAATGCAAATCTGGAGACGAAACGATACCTCATCCAATTTAACGAACTGATCACGACCGATGGAAAGCGATACCCCGTCACTGCCTATGCTTTCGACGAGGCTACGCAAACGGCGGGTGTGCCCGGTGATTTTTCTTCTGGCACCGTAACTCGGATCGCAGGGGCGATCTTAGGACGAGCGATTGAGGTCGGGGACACTGTAGGCACGGGAAAAATCCTGGAAAATACAGGCACCCAGTCCGTTGCTTCGGCGCAAGTTAATCAAGCATTTCTTGAGGCCAACCACGAGGCGACCAACGAGATTTCCGAGCAGGCTACCCAGGGACTTCGGACGACGAAAGCTGAGCTGTCATTGTCCGCAGGAACAGTCTTCAGTCTGAAGCTCAAAGCATCGGATGGGAAGTGATCGAAATGGTAAAAGAAAAAACGAAATCACGCTCTAAACTCCCCCGGTACTTCTCTGTCTTTTGTAAACAAGCTCGTTTGAACTTCCGGTTTACTTACTTCTGGCTACTCGGATCGGTTCTAAATATCGCAGCCTTTCGAGCATCCGAGACTTGGGAGTGGGCTTTGATCGCGATGTTTAGTCTTCTTCCCGGCCTCGTCGCCATTGGATTAGTGGTCAATCCGGTGGACAAGGCTTTTGAGACGATCGGGCTCAACTTCTCTGGAGATTATGGTCTCCCGCATTGGCTCGTTGACGAGAAGAATCCCAAGAGCGCTGAGATTATCCGGATCAACGCTGCTGGATACACAGCCGAAGATTTCAAGCCGTACATTGGACAGCTTGCTACACGGCTGCGTCAGCCTATTCGTGAGATCCGAAAACCATCGGCGAGCTTTCCAGTTTTAGAGGTCGTGCTCAAGCGCTCCGACATTCCGAGCGTTGTCCGATTCGATGAACTTCCTTTGCCGTCCTTGGGTAAGGGCGAGTTCTTCGTCGGACAGAGTGACGACGGCCTTGAAAAACTGAGTCTCACGAAGATGGTTCATATGTTGATCGCCGGACAAACGGGGGGAGGAAAAACTAAGTTTCTCAAGCAATTTTTAGCCACGATTCTGGTAAAAAACCCACACGCGCATATCAGTCTGATCGACATGAAGGGAGGGATCGACTTTCATCAATTCGAAGGTCTATCGAACTTCGAAATTGTCAGTAAGTTCCCTGACGCTATGTCCACTTTAGAGGATGTGGTGAGGCTCTATGAGGCGCGGCGAGATTTTCTGAACGCCAAGAAAAAAGAGAATTGGGCCGATCTCACTCCGAAAGAATTACTGAAGGAAGAAGGATTTAAAGGAAGACCCATCGGACCCGTTTTGTTCGTGGTGGATGAACTTGCTGAGATGTCGGAAGAGGCCACTGAGAATACGGCGGCAAAGGAATTCCAGAGAAATCTCTCGAAACTTTGCCGCTTGTCTCGTGTGACCGGCATTCACGTTGTCTTAGGCACACAACGACCAGACAAAAAGATCCTGGGAATGCAGAGCAAAGATAACCTGCAAACACGGATCTGCTTTTCTGTCCCATCGGTCACTGCATCGACACTCGTGATCGGCGATATGAGCGCCAGCACTCTTGGCAGCCATCCAGGGAGAGCAATCTATCAGCTCGGCACTTCGAAAGTGATCCAGGCACCGCTGATCGAAAACGATCAGATTACGAAGATGGTGAGTCAGCTTGCCGAGAGGCAAGGTCAGCGCGGGGACGATCGGAAGATTCACGCACCCATTTTGAAGGAAGTTGCCCACAAGGAAGCTGAGGTCCGACTGACATGATTAGCTCGAAGATCTACATCCTTCAACTGATTGCCCGACTGAACGTAATGACGGTATCGCAGATACAAAGGGCCTGCTGCAATCGTGTGTCACGCTCTCCTCTTTATCGTTCGTTCAAGTGTCTAATGGAAGACGGCTACATAACTCGGGTGGCGCATCCCAAGAGAGCTTTCTTTGCTTTCCAGGCAACGGAAAAAGCCCACGCACTTGTGTACGGAAGCGGAGATCGGAGGATCAGAAATTCGCGAGACAGGGATCTCGTCCATTCGGTCGCGTGCTCAGACGCGGCGATTGGCTTGTCATTTTATCCAAACATCAAGGCACTTGCCTTTGATGACGAGTTGACTCCGGAGGAGATCGAAAAGTTCTCGTTGAATCGTCGCCCCGATATCATCGCTCAGATTGTTCAAGGGGCTAAGGTTCGGGAGTTTTCGATCGAGGTCGAGAACTCATTGCAGAATAGCGCCTACGTCGAAGGGCTCTTAGACACTTACCAAATGAGCTTTGAAAAGGGCCTCAAGTGTACCGCGCTCGTCATCGTCGCGAGACGCGAGGACATTTACCGGACTTATCTGGAGTCCGTCTCGAAGAGACCTAAATCGTTTGACCTGAGAGTCCTAGTCACTCGGGATTTACTGCTTCAATCACTCAATCCTACGATCTACGGAATACCCAATCCTACTACGAGATTTAGGTGGGATCTGGTGAGGACTGAGTCCGAAAGCGGGACAAGCTACGTTTCATTGGAATCAGGTACTTACGGAAAACCGGAAGGCCAAAAGGAGACTCCCATAGGGAGTCATACAGAAATTTATAGTTAAAGGTGAAAATATGAAGATCAAACATTTATCAAACATGGTTGGAGTGGCAGCCGTGTTGTGCAGCGTAGTCGGCTGCGCCCATCAGCCGATCGAGTCCGTTTCGAAAGAAGAAGCTGCCAGAATCGACCGAAGACTCGTCCGAAATGCGGTGAACTTCGCTCCTGGCTCTGAGTCGGGTGCAGTGGTTCCCGACGTCTCATCGCCGTGCCTTCAGGCCGAGATCGTGGACGAAAAGATTGAGGGAAACCGACTGATCGAGAAGCATCGCGAATGGACGCTGGGTTGCGATGTGCGGTTGCTGGGGATTCCAAAAGTCGCCGAACGAAAGGCGGATTCAAAATGAAAGTGTCTCTCGATCAAAAAGGCGATAACGCGGTCAAATTACTTGCCGAACGAGTTTATGTATTGAATCCATCGGCGCACAGAAGCCTTAGCGCTCTCATTAACGAGATTGTGGTTGAATTTAGTCAGTCGGCCCTACCCAGTCAGTTCAGCGCGGTTGCGAGCCGTTTAACAACGCCCAAGGGGCGGCGGTGCACGCTCATGAAGATGGTGCAGAGTTTGGCCGAAAATGCGGATGATGAGTCGCTAAAAGTGCTCGAAAAAAAGCTGAGCAAAATGAACTTATCAAGCGAAAGAAAAGAAGAAAATACAGCGTAAAATAGCTGCTTTCTAGTGAAAAAGATTCGGAGCTATGCTATGAATTTAGATATTGCATCTGAGGAAAAACACTCAGATTTGTTCATTGAAAATTCGGAACTGATTCGGAATGACCAAAGTTTGGTGGTGCTCGTATGAGACGAACCCCGTATTCCAACAATCGTTGCATTCCTCAGTTGAAGGAGTCTAAAGAAAATCTTTTCCCGTACAACCCGAGTGAATGGATCTCCAGCCGTGAGCTGGCGATCCGTCTTGGGAAGTTGCGAAAAGACGGAAGTCCTTCTCTGGGTGCAATTCATACGATGGTTTACCGAAAGCAATTAGTCGGAAGAAAGTTTTTCGGACGGCTAATGTTTTCATGGAGCGAGATTAGTCGGCAGATCGCCATCTCTTTTTCCAAAGGAGAATAGAGATGGCAACGAAGTTGAAAGAAGAAGACGGCAAGACTTTTTACATTATTAACGAGTGTGTCAGAAGTCGCAAGAGCCGTGCATTACGAGTCCGCAAACAGGAGTCTGGGGTTATCGAAGAGAAAGACCCAGGCTTCCTTCAAAAAAAACTGGCGCGAATCCAGGAGCGTCTGAGAGACGAAGCAAAGCGTGAGCTGGTTCAGGTTGAATCGGCGGGACTCACCTGGAAGGAGCTAGTCGAACTCTGGAAAGATGCTCTCCAACGGGAGAGCAAAGAAATAGGAAGAGAGGGAATTAATCAACCCGTCAGACGGTCAACGGCTTCCGGTTATATCCAGTCTATCGAGGATTTCACTTCGACCTGGAATAAGCGGTTTGCCAAGGACATTACCCCGGCTGATGTCGAAGACGTTTTTAAAGCCATGCGAAAACTCGGTTACTCGAATTGTCGTATGTACAACGTCAAGGTAGCCATTAGTCGATGTTACAAATGGGGAATGATGAGGAGATTAATTCCGGGTGCTTCGATTAGCCCCACGCACGGGTTCGGCATTAGCCGGAAAGAATCGAAGAGACCCGAAATCCTAAACGTCTCTCAAATCGAATTCCTCCTCACCGAAGCCTACCGCCAGAATCACCTCTGGCGTCAGATTTGGAAGGGGGCGTACCATACCGGCGCTCGAACCGGAGAGCTGTACCAGCTCAAGGCAAAGAACGTCGATTTGGTTGAGAGGAAGATCACTCTGGAGGAGCAATGGACCAGCGGATCTGTTGAACCTCTAAAAGATGGTGAATGGCGTCAAATCCCGATCAACAGTGATTTGTTGGATTTGTTGATCGAGCTTGGAGTCCCAAAGATGGGGCTTGAGGACTATGTCTTCCCAAGGATTACGGCTTGGAAACATGGAGACCAAGCGAAGCCCATTCGCGCATTTTGTGAGCAGATTGGAATTCCCTCGATTTGCTTCCATACGCTTCGAGCGTGTTGGGCGACCCAGCTCCTCAAGAACAGGGTTCCCGAGCCGATCGTGATGAAACTCGGAGGCTGGTCTGATCCAGAGACCATGCACCGTTACATCCGGCTTGCGGGAATTGAGACTGAGGGTGCGACCGATTCTCTGTCGTTTAAACGAGAGAGACCGGCCAGGGTGCTCAGCATTGTCAGAGCGGTAGAAGGTAGTCAATGAGGCCGAATCAGCCGAACATGTGTTTCAAAAACCGAAGATTCGGTGACTGGTCCTAGATTGGACCATGGGAGGTAAGTAAGTTGTTGAAACTACTTACCTCCCTAAAGTCACCCCATTTGTCAAGGTATTCGAACCACCGACACTTGGGATATTTGGACAAATGGAAAACGAGGGGTTAGCGACAAAATCGCTAACCCCTTTTTTGTTTTCTACGCCTGAATTTTTCCCCGTCAAATCATGGCCTTGTAGTCCCTGTCGCAGCAGGAAGCTGTGGACGTAAAAGCTACCAACAGCGAAGTTAATGAACACCGCTTCAGGGCTCACTTGGATATTTTTTACGAGCTGCCGGACGAGATAAACCTTTGTCTTGGGACAGTCTCCCTTGTCGCGCAGGATATCCCTCAAAACTTCCAAAAACTGGAGGTAGTCATTCAGCTCCACCGGAGCGTCAACCGTCGCCCCAGCTTGCTCCAACTGTGCAAGCTTGTTCTGCGCCTGGGTCTTGATGATTTCTAGTTTTTCCATCTGCCTGAATATCGGTGTTGGCGAAATAGTTTTTGGCAAAGAAGACAATCGCTCGGCCAGAGTTTCAAGTTGCTGATCTACAGAGAACACCGTTTGACGGCTACCTTCGGCTTCTTTTGATTCGGGGTTTCGACGGTAAGATTTTGTTGCTTCATCTAGCAGGGCTACAGCTACCTTTTCGTCAGCCAGTAATTCGACGATGCTGTTCCAAACCATAGGCTCGATGTCGGTTGCACGAATACGGTAAGGATCGCATTGATGTTTAAACCCTGGAATACAGGTTCCCTTTTTTGTAGCTTTTGAATGCTCGTAGTAACCGTATTTTTCCTTTCGACCGTGAGCAGACTTTCCTAGCATTCGATCTCCACACGTTTTGCAGGAAACGAATCCTGACAAAATATAGGGGTAGCGATTATCCATCGCCTGTTTGTTACGGCCCTTGTTTTTTGTAAGTAATTCGTTCGCCTCTTCGAAGGTCAAAGGATCTACAATTGGAGGCCATACGGCTTCAGCTTCCTTAATTTCTCCTTTTTGGTGAAAATTCTTTACCCCGAGGTAAATCCTATTTCGCAACATTCTTTGCAAATTGTCGGGAGTAAAATGGCCTTGGCGCGGCTTGCCCCCACCTTCTTTGTGTCTCTTTGGCCTGATCCCTTGGCTGTTGAGCCATTTACAAGCCGCCATTAAAGCGCCTTCGCGAGTGAATGCCTTAAATGCAGTTCGGACAACTTCTGCGGATGGTTCATCAACAACGAGGTATCCTCGCTTCTTTTCGTCTCTTGTGTAGCCGAGCGGAATGGCACCGCCGTTAAAAAGACCGCGCTGAGAACGGGCATTGAAGTTAGCAGAAACCCTTTCCGATATCTGGCGACGTTCAAATTGAGCAATATTTGCGACTGTGAATAGAACCATTTCTCCCGCAGCCGTTGTTGTGTCGAAATTTTCTCGAAGCGAATAAAATCCACAGTCATTCGCTTGCATGAGTTCCCAGATTTCAGAAAAATCCTTGATCGATCGGGATATTCTGGAAAGTTCGGATACCATTACGAGGTCAGTTTCGCGCTTACGAATGGACATCAGCAACTTTTGAAGTTCTGGTCGATTTGTGTCCTTGCCGGACTTCGCGCGGTCAACATACACGGAAACAATGTCGCCAAAGTTTCCTTCCATGTTTTTGAACTTTACGGCTTGCCTTAACCGCTCTTCTTGATTTCTGATCGAACCTTCCGGATTAGAAGCCTGTTCTTCCGTGCTAACGCGGATATAGACAGAAATCCGGTAGCCATTTGTTTTATTGATAGGTTTCATTCGCATACGTCCATTCTTGAGTTGCGATGCGACTCAAGCGAGCTGGCTGCGACGGAACTAGAGATTTGATTTTGTAGCTGGCGACTACGGATCTCTTTATAGATCAGCTCGCCGATCTCGGCAAGAGTCTTTGCAAACTTCAAGTCTGAGACTTCCTCAAACTGCACGATAACCTTTGGATTCCAGGTCGATTTCTTTGCCATTGCCGACTCGCTTCATAGTTAAAGGAGCCGAGACTAAAGCGATGAGGCTGTCTATTGAGCTGATTATTCTTGCGGTGTTGCGGACGCAGAATCAGTCGCGGGTTCAGACTCCCGTTTCTTGCGCGAACGCCCGGGCGCTCGCGCCGGAGTTCCCGCCATCACAGGTCCGCTCATGGCGAGTACGTCTTGCATTGAAAGCGTTTCACCTGCGGCCTGTGCCTCCTTCAATCGTTTAGCGACCCAAAACGCAAA
>Ga0206877_10083_pt1 | contig 30716 bp, 32 predicted proteins | sample Alteio_BWOrgCont_7_FD_152623 | JGI IMG/M metagenome (GOLD analysis project Ga0206877, IMG submission 152623) | Enriched cells from forest soil in Barre Woods Harvard Forest LTER site, Petersham, Massachusetts, United States -... | ecosystem: Environmental > Terrestrial > Soil > Temperate forest >...
CACAAAAATGGGGGGTGAGCAATTACCTTTTCGCTGCCTGCCTCATCCAACTGCTGTCACCAACCTATGGCCGACAGGAGTTATACTATGTTGAATGTCAAACCTATCGCGGGTGCAGTTGCTGCGGCCTTTTTTGCATGGTCCGCCCTTGCCCTCGCGCAGACCGCCAAGCTCATGGACCCGCAGATCGCGCATATCGCCTATACGGCCGGCGTCATCGACGTCGACGCGGCGAAACTGGCGCTGAAGAAATCCAAGAACCGGGATGTCATCGCCTTTGCCAAAAACATGGTCCACGACCATGAGGTGGTAAACCAGAAGGCCCTGGCTCTGGTCAAGAAGCTGAAGGTCATCCCGGAGGACAACGAAACCAGCAAGGGCCTCGTCCAGCAGGCGAAAGCCGAGCAGGCGGACCTGACCAAGCTTGACGGCTCAGCCTTTGACAAATCCTACGTCGCTAATGAGGTCGCCTACCACAAGACGGTCAACAGAGCACTCGAAACCACGCTCATTCCCGACTCGACAAATCAGCAGTTGAAGTTGCTGCTGTCCACGGGCCTGAAAATTTTCCAGGGGCACGAACAGCATGCCGAGCATCTTGCCGAGCAGCTGAAATGATGTGAGCAGCGGTTCGGGCTGCTTGTCTCGGCATTGCCATGGCGGCGACCGTGCCAGGCGGTATGACCACGGCCTCGGCCAAGACAGTCCGTATTGAAGTGGCGGACCTGGCCTTCGAACCCAAGGCCGCCGCCGTCCAGGCCGGCGACACCGTCGAATGGGTCAACAACGACTTTGTCGACCATACGGCTATGGAACGCCGGCGACGATGGGAAGTGATAGTGCCGGCCGGCCATGCGGCGCGCATCGTCCTTCGCGCGGCCAGGACGGTCGATTACTACTGCCGCTTCCATCCGCAGATGACGGGAACGCTTCGCGTGAAAGCACGATAATTCCTCACAAGCAGGGCACCCGACCAATCTCAACTTTCGGAAGACTGGATCTTCGCCAGCTAATCAAGGGCACGCTTGAGAATGATCGCGTGGGTGTGTTCGCTGTCCTTGGCGCCGTAGACCAATGTCGCGGTTCGATCGCCGATCTGCTCGCGCAGCGCCGCAACGGCTGCGCGGTTTTGCCCGAGTTCGGCTTCGTAAAGCCGCCGGAATTCCTTCCATCGCACGGGATCATGGCCGAACCATAGCCGCAACGACGGGCTGGGCGCGACATCCTTGGCCCACAGATCGATCTGCGCATCCGCCTTCGCCAGTCCGCGGGGCCACAGACGGTCGACCAGAATGCGAAACCCGTCCTCCAGGCCGGGCGGATCATAGGCACGCTTCAGGAGAATTGGCATCGGCACGATCGCGAAGAGGAAGAGTGGATGGTGAGGGATATGATTCAAATGCCGTCGGTGAGATCTTACACAAGGGTTGGTGGTCTTTTTCTCACCACTAACACACTGCGCCAATATTGCGGCCATTGGTCCCAGACGACACCCTTGCCCTGGCCCATGCTGATATTGCCGGCACGGACACAACGCGCAGCGCGCAAATGTCCGGTTTTGTCCGGTGACTAACGTGCGGTACTGCCATCATCAATGAGGGCTGCGGCCTGCCAGAGCCAGTAGCGCACGGCTTCCTCCGGCGTCTCCTTGATATCGGGGCGATCGGCGAGCTTCAGCGCCTCGGCCCAGGTGAGGGAACGTACCAGGCCGACCAGTTCGACCGCCTGGAACCGGATCTGCGGCGTGGGGGTATCGAGCAGCGCTTCGTAGGCCAGAAAGGCCGCAACCGCATCCTCGTAATCCAGCCACATCTTGGCCAGGCGCGAGCGCATGGCCCCGCTGCTGGCATGGCCGCGCCGATAACGCGTCAGGCCTTCGACGACATCGCCTCGCTCTTGGAGTTCGCCATCCAGCGCCATGGCGATCGCACGCGCATGGCTGGTGTGGGGCGCGCGGTGTTCGAGCGCCTGCAGCAGCATGTCGAGCAGCCAGCTATTGGTGAACAGCAAATCTTCCTTGGCGCGGAAATAGGTAAACAGGGTTTTGGGGGAGACATTGGCAGCGTTGGCGATCTCGATCACGCTGACATTGTCGTAGCCGCGTTCCTCGAACAGTTTCTCGGCGCTTTCGCGAATGGCGTGGCGGATCAACTCCTTCTTGCGCTCGCGCAAAGGGAGTTCGGCAATTTCAATCTTGGTCATGCGGGCCTCGTTTCGAAGGGCGCAATCTAGCAGATTCGATAAAAAAGTTCTCTCGCTATAAAAAGTAACTTAGTTTACTTTATTTTCCGCGAGGATGAAGGTTGGCGACCACGGTTGGGTTGATCTATCAAACGCGGGAAGGAGCGCTGTTCGCTCAGCCCCAAGGAGGTTCTCGATGACACCCCTCGTATATACGCCCGGCGCCCCGAAATGGGTGACGCTCTCGAGCCATCGCGCCTGGCTGCTCCAGCAGGCCGATAACCTCTTCTCCTTCTTCGAAAAGGGCTGCATCAATCCGCTCGGCGGCTTTTATGATCTCGACGACGAGGGGCGGCCCTTTCCTCCAGGAGCACCGGCGGGCGGGCGTCCGGGACGGCAGATTCATTCGACCACGCGCATGGTGCATTGCTTCGCGATTGCCCATCTGCTCGGCCGGGCCGGCGCCGATGTCATCATCGACCATGGCATGGACTTCATCTGGAAGGGGCACCGCGACGCGGTGAATGGCGGCTATTTTTGGGGCGTCGGCTATGACGCCCCGACCGACGCCACCAAGCAGGCCTATGGCCACGCCTTCGTGCTGCTAGCCGCCTCGAGTGCCAAGGTCGCCGGCCATCCGGATGCCGACCGTCTGCTCACCGACATCTCCACCGTGCTGGCCGAGCATTTTTGGGAGAAAGACCCGGGCGCTACCGCGGAGGAGTTCACGCAGGATTGGAAGCCCTACGACAAATATCGCGGCCAGAACTCGAACATGCACCTCACCGAGGCGCTGATGGCGGCCTTCGAAGCCAGCGGAGACGGCGACTATCTGCGCATGGCCGAGAGCATCGCCGATCTCATCGTCCGCCGCCACGCTGCCCAGAACGGTTGGCGTCTGCCCGAGCATTTCACGCAGGACTGGCAGCTCGACAAGGACTATTCCGGCAGTCCGATGTTCCGGCCCTACGGCACGACCCCGGGCCACTGGCTCGAATGGGCGCGTCTGCTGCTGCAACTGTGGGAGCTGGGCGGGCGAAAGCTCGACTGGCTTCCCGACGCCTCCAAGCATCTCTTCCGGCAGGCCGTCAAGGACGGCTGGGACATAGAGAGGGGCGGCTTCTATTATTCCCTCGAATGGGACGGCTCCCCGCGTATCCGCGACCGCTATTGGTGGCCGTGCTGTGAGGGCATCGGCGCCGCCGCGTTCCTCAATGCGATCGACGGCGATGCCTTCTTCGAGGGCTGGTACCGCACGATCTGGAACTTCATCGCCGCCCGCTTCATCGACAAGGTCCATGGCGGTTGGCATGCCCAGCTCGATGATGACCTCAAGGCCAACGCCAATCCCTTCTACGGCAAGCCCGACCTCTACCACGCGCTCCAGGCCTGCCTGATCCCGCTGCTGCCGAGCACGGGCAGCATCACCCGCGGCCTGCTGACGACGGGGGTTCGGCTGTAGGAGCGCTTGGAGCGCGGGCTTCCAGTTCGCATCTTGGAATCGCCGCGCTTGTCAGCAAGGAAGATGCGGACTGGAAGTCCGCGCTCTGGATTTGAATCTCACCCGGCCGCCTCTGCGTAACTAGGCTGTAGCCGCCTGTAATGGCCCAGTTCGGCCTTGATGCCGTGCCGGGTGACCAGTTCCTGTGGGTCGAACCCAGCCTGCCGGTGCGCTGCTGAGACCACGCTGCGCACGGTTTCGATGACGGCGGCGTTTTCCCATTCGACCATGGTGACGACGTTGAAATAGCCGGGCTCCGCCGGCTGTTCGAGCAGGAAGTCCTGCAGGAAACCCGGCTGCTGTCGCACAAGGTCATGCGTCGTCCGGACCCTGGCGATAAATTCCTCGCGCGCTTGTTCGGGAACGGTGAACTTGTCCACTCGGTAGAAGCGCTGGTCGATTTCGCGTGCCTGAGCCATCGGTTTTCTCCATATCCTGGCTTTGAACGGAACGAGGCTAAAACCTCAACTAATGTTGAGGTCAAGCGAGAAAATTGCTGGATTCTGTGCTGCCATTTTCCGGTTTTGAGCGAAAGAGTTTCCAGCCGGACGCGGGAGGAGCCGCGGTTGACCAGGCGAAATTCCTGCGACACTTTCCGCAGTTGTCCAAGCGTGGTCTGCAACCATGAGGGCCAATGGCAAGGGAGATACCGATGCCAGAACCTCGCTGTCAGGATCCCGTCATCCTCAATCTGTGGCACCCCATCGGGGCCATCAGCGAAGTCCAGCCGAACCGCATCAACGAAACCATTCTCCTCGAAGAACGCGTGAGCTTCGTGGTTGGGAAGGGCGGCGCCATCGCGGTATGGCTCTCGCGTGCAGAATTGCTCGCCGGCGACACCATCGATCCAGGGTCGATAGCTCAGACATTGCCGGCCCGGAACGCCTATGGCTATGTCTGGACCTCCTTCGGCACGCCGCCTGCCGAGCTTTTCCCCATTCCCGAATATGCCGAGCAGGATCGCCGCCGGCTCAATGCGGCGACGGTGGGTGTCCATGTCTCGGCGCCGCGCGCCATCGAGAATTTCCTCGACATGGGCCATTTCCCCTATGTCCATACCGATATTCTCGGGGCAGAGCCGCATACCGAGGTCAAAGAGTATGACGTGGAGATCTCGGCCGAGCATGACGAAATCCTCGCCACGCGCTGCCGTTTCTTCCAGCCCATGGCCTCGACCGCGTCGACCGGCGGCGTCGAGGTCGAGTATGTCTATCGCGTGCCGCATCCTTTCTGCTCGGTACTCTACAAATCGAGCCCGGCCGACGAAAAGCGGCTCGACGTCATTGCAGTCTTCCTGCAGCCGGTCGACCAGGAACATGTGCGGGCACACCTTATGCTGTGCGTGCTTGACGACCACAGTGAGGAAAAGGTCATCCGGCGCTTCCAGCAAACCATCTTCGGGCAGGACAAGCCGATCCTCGAAAACCAGTTTCCCAAGCGCCTGCCGCTCGATCCGCGGGCGGAGACACCGATCCGGGCCGACAAATCAGCCGTCGCCTATCGCCGCTGGCTGAGCCAGAAGGGCGTGACCTACGGCGTCATTCCGGCCGCGGCCTAAGAGTTGGGAGAGTACGATGCTGGAAAATGCCAAAAACAAGTGGCATCCGATCGCGGCTGCCCACGATCTGCCCTATCGCCACGTCTTCCATGGCCAGTTGCTGGGACGCGAATTGGCGGTCTGGCGGGCTGATGACGATCACATCAACATCTGGGAGAACCGTTGCCTACATCGCGGCGTCCGGTTGTCGATCGGCATCAATGACGGGCGCGAACTGAAATGCCAATATCATGGCTGGCGCTATTCCAACCGCACGGCAGGCTGCACCTATATTCCCGCCCATCCGGCCGATGCGCCCGCCCGCACCATTACCAACCGCGCCTTTCCCGCCGCCGAACGCTATGGCCTGGTTTGGACGGCTCAGGAGCCGCTGGATGATCTTCCGGTCGTAACCGCGCTGGAGAGGCGACACCCGTTCGTGTTGCGCGGCATCCCGGTCAATGCGCCGCCTGCCTTGGTGGCAAGGTTGCTCCAATCCCTGCGGTTTCAGCCCAGCGATGCAATCGCCGGTAAAGATGCGATCGTCTCGATTGAAGAGGCGTCCGAGGCCGTGGTCACGCTTTGTGCCCAGGAGGGAGCGGCCCGGACGCGTGCCATTTTCTTCGTGCAGCCCCTCGATTCCAACCGCTGTGCAATCCGCGGGGTGCTCGAAGGCGATGTCCAGGAAGAGTGGCGGATCGCCATCCTGCGCCATCACAATGAACGGCTTTCGGCGTTGCGCGACGAAGCCGAACGCGCCGCGCGTATCGAACCCGCACCGCCAGCGATGGAGCCCGTCTTCGAGCGCGTCTCGCCGGAACTTGCCGAGATGCCGGCACTGACGGCGCATGGCCGCAGGGCGGCGCTGCGTGTCGCGGTCGTCCGCAAATGGCAGGCGGCCGGCGGTGTCGCTGCGTTCGAATTGCGCCCGGTCAAGGGATTGCTGCCGACTTTCCAGCCCGGCGCCCATATCGACGTGCACATGCCCAATGGCGAGGTGCGCCAATATTCGATTACCAATGGTCCGGGCGAGGGAGAGAGCTATGTCATCGGCGTGAAGCTCGAACCGGATTCGCGAGGCGGGTCGAAATGCATGCACGAAACCGTGCGCGAAGGCGATGTGCTGGCGATTTCCGAGCCGCGCAACAATTTTCCGCTGCGGCGCGATGCCATTAAGACACTGTTCATCGCCGGCGGCATCGGCATCACGCCGCTGCTGGCGATGGCGCAGGCGCTCAGGCATCAGGAGCTGCCGCATGAACTGCATTATTTCGTGCGGGACGAAAGCCAGCTCGCCTTCCGGGAGCGCCTGAAACGCCTCGACACCTCTCTGGTGCCGCATCTCGGCCTCGGACCCGAGGAAACGGCCGCAACGCTGCGCGCGCTCTTGTCGCCCTATCAGAACGGCCTGCACCTCTATCTATGCGGGCCGGGGCGGATGCTGGCCACCGCCCGCGCCATCGCCGCCGAACAGGGCTGGCCGGAGGCGGCGGTGCATTTCGAATATTTCAAGAATGCCAACGTGATAGACCACAGTTCGAGCTTCGAGGTGGCACTGGCCCGCTCCTGCGTGACTCTGGCCGTGCCGGCGGGACGAACCATCCTCGATGTCATGCGCGAGAACGGCATCGACATGCCGTCTTCCTGCGAGCAGGGAGCCTGTGGCACCTGCGTTGCCACCGTCATCGAGGGGGAACCGGACCACCAGGACGTCTATCTCAACGCGGCAGAACGCCGGGAGGGCACGAAGATCCTGACCTGCGTTAGCCGCGCCCGCTCCGCGCGTCTCGTGCTGGACCTGTAAAGGCAGAGCAATCATGATCAAGCTCTATGACTTCGAGCTCTCCGGCAATTGCTACAAACTTCGGCTGCTGATGAGCATCCTCGGCCTGCCTTATGAAGCAATCCCCGTCGATTTCTATCCCGGCCGCGAGCACAAATCGCCGTGGTTTCTGCGCCTCAATCCGCTGGGACAGCTTCCTGTCATCGAAAACGACGGCCTCGTCCTGCGCGATGCCCAGGCGATACTCGTGTACCTCGCCGAGAAATATGATGCGACCGGCGCCTGGTATCCCCGCGGCAATCCGGCCCTCACTGGTGAGATCGGCCAATGGCTGGCCTTTGCCGATGCCATCACCGCGACGGCTTCGGCCGCCCGCCTCCATGACGGCCTGTTCTACGATCTCGATGTCGAGGCGGCCCGTGCCGGCGCCCATAGGCTCTTCCGCATCTTGGACGAGCATTTATGGTTCGGCGAGCAGGAGGGGCGGCAGTGGATCTGCGCCGCCGGTCGACCCACCATCGCCGATATTGCCTGTTTTCCCTACATCATGCTGTCGGAAGAGGGCGGTATCCCTCGCCAGGACTATCCCGCCATCCGCCGCTGGAGCGATCGAGTGAAGCGTATCGAGGGCTTCACCGTTATGTCCGGCGTCTTCCCGGCCGGGCGGGCGAGGGCGGCGTAAGCAACGATATCCGCGGCGGCCTGGAATGAGCAAAACTGCCTGATCGAGGCGGAATATCTTTCTCGTTTCACGAGGGCGGCAGCCACCTATCGGTTGCGCGGGGGCGGCGCAGCCGATGAAACCGTCGGGTTGATAATCTCGGATGCCGTTGACGGGGTGATCCACAATGCGGCGCGCCGGAGCCAGCTCGGGCACCCGAAAATAGGAAACGAACTTATCTGGATGATCGGCAACTACCTCAAGGACCAAAGCTAGACCGCTGTAGCGGGAGACAAGTGGCTTATACTCTGCAAGCCGGAGGGCGAGCGCGCCCGATCTTGCTGATTGTAAGCCGGAGCGAACCGACAGCCATAGACAGTCATCGCACGAGCGGACGAAGCGCATCCTCCAATTCGATCCGCCCGCGACGGATCTCCCCAACGCCGGGTTCGGCATCGATGCGGCCCGCGTTATGGGCGTCGTAGAGTTCGGTGACGAGATAAGCGGCGCTTTCGCTTGTGCCGGCACGCAGGAGTGTTGCGTGCCACTCGTTGCGGGGGAGCTCATAGGCTGCGACGTCGCGGTGGAGAAGGGTCGCCAAGGCCTGTGCGACGTCGGATGATGTATAACGGTTGGGGCCTTCGGCATGGACGATGCGGGGAGAGATGTGGTCGCTCGTTGACTCCATCAGAAGATCGGCGGCAATCCCCCCAACGTCGCGGGCAGAGACGGTTGGAAATATTTTGCCGACGGGATGGTGCAGGCTCGGCAGCGCGCCTGTCTCCGCTGCCGGCCCGATGACGCGGGCCCAGTTCTCCATATGCTCGGCCGATCGCAGGAGGATGAGGCGCGAGTGCAGGCGGCGTAGGCGACTTTCGAGCGCATGGAAGAGGAGGGTGATGCCCGTGCCTTCCTCGATCTCGGCGCCGTAGTCGGAGATCGCCAGGACCGCTTCAGGCTTTACAACTTCCAAGGCCAACCCAACGCTTTTGATGGAGTGGTGCATCTCTCCGGCGGCATTCTGCGCCCGCGGGGCAGTCGGGCAGATAACCTGCACTGCTGCCGCACCTTCGAAAGCTCGGAGCAGGGCTCCCGTGTCATGCAGGTCGGCGATGGCGATCTCGCAGCCGAGGGCAGCAAGCCGCTCCGCTTTGGACGGATCGCGGAGGATGGCACGAACAGGCTTACCGGCGGCTCGCAATGCAGTTGCCGTAGCATATCCGGCTTTGCCGGCTGCTCCCAGAATAGCAAACATGGTCTTTCCCTTTGAAAATGAGGTTGAGGAAAGCGTACAAGCGTGAAAACGAGGTGTCGTTCGCGTTCGGCCGGCCGATAGCACATTCGGCCGGAGCCGATGGCAGCCAGGTTTGGTGAATGCCACTACCGTCATTGCGCGCGGGCGAGCGATCTCTAACGTCGCGGGTATTAAGACTCGCGCATTCGCGCGATCTCGCTTGGCGTCGTTCCCAATACACGCCGCATGCAACTGGCCATGTGGCTCTGATGGGAGAAGCCCACCTCCAATGCGATCCGGCTCATGGGCATGTCGCCGGAGAGGAGCAATCGGCGCGCGCATTCGACCCGGCGGCGCACGACATATTGGTGCACGGGCAGTCCGAAGCTGTTGCGGAACAGTGTCTTCAGATGAGAGATGCTCAAACCGGCGACCCCTGCCAGATCGGCAAGAGAAAGCGGCTGGTCGAGATGGGTTTCGACGAATTCGACAAGCAGGCGGCGTTGGCGCGGCGACAGGTTCTGGCCGAGAGCCGCGCCGCCACGCAAGGGTTTTTCTCCCGTCTGCAGCAGGCGCACGACGAGCGCCATGCCGAGCGACTCCGCATAAAGCGGATCGGATGGCTCTTCGGCCTCCAGATCGGTCTTGATCGCCCAGGCGATGGCCTCGATCCGCGCATCGCGCAACTGGAACGCCGGCCTGAGCATGATCCGGTCTGGATCTCGGCCGAGATCCGCCGCGGCCCGGCGAAACAGTCCGGGGCTCAGGCGCAGACGCAGGATGTTGCAATCGGCGTCGTCCTCCCAGGAGCCGTCCAGCCCGGCGGGGACGATGTCGATGTCGCCATGTTTCTGGATACGCCGGGAACGACGCCCGTCGCAGCGGCAGTCGGCATTGACGGCCGCACCGAAGTGGATACCGAGGCGATGTAGAGCGCCACCGGGAACAACCGTCAGGCCCCGAGGGATGCGCAGGAACTCGGCCTCGAGGCCGTTCCAGCCACGTCCCTCGCTCGTCAGGAGAGTTTGCATTTGCCGCGCGAGCCCCGACATTCGGCTCACCCCAATCCTGTTGCTCCGCGCGATGCCGGAGCACCCGCTTGAGGGTGCAGATAATCCTGCTTTCGAGGCTCAGCAAGATCAGTATGCGGAGCCGTCCGCATTTCTGAGGTTGTGGCGCTCGGTCCCGACCAGTGGCGGATTGAAGACGCTGACGAGAATGAGATCCGTATCCTTGCCGCCCCGAAGGTAATGGCGGTCATGCTTGTCGAGCACATAGATGTCTCCCGGGCGGATGGGATGCACGTTGCCATCCATATCCTCTACCTCGCCTTCACCGCCGATGCAGTAGCAGGCCTCAAGATGATTGCGGTACTGCAACAGGGATTGTGTTCCGGCCCTCACCACGGTGTGGCAAATCGTGAAACCCATGCCGTCGGACTGCGTCAGCAGACGGTGGCTGGTCCCACTGCCCCAATCGACAAACCGCTCGGTAGTCTCGACCGCCTTCAGGCTTCTTACGAACATCGCGAACCCCTCATGTGAATTTAATTGCCACCATTTTCCATGTGATGGCTGTTCTAAGACTCCTCTCATTGAATTCGATTGATGGACCAATTTCAAATGACGATATTTCACGCAATGTGTTAGATTGATTTACATGAGGATACCTACTCTCACGTCACTCAAGGCTTTCGAGGCGGCCGCACGCCACGAGAGCTTTTCACGTGCGGGGGACGAGCTTCATGTGACCCACGCCGCGGTCAGTCATCAGATGCGGCTTTTGGAGGAATGGTTCGGATTCGTGCTGTTCGAGCGCGCCGGTCGTGGAGTTCGCCTGACAAGGTCCGGACGGGCACTAAGCGCGAACCTGACCAGGGCTTTCGAGGATATCGAAGAAAGCTGCCTAAAGCTGAGATCTAGCGGGCGCCGGACATTGACCATCGGCTGCATTCCCTCAATCGCGAGCCGATGGCTAGTCCCTCGGATCACGCATTTCACGACGGAAAACCCCGACCTCGAAACCCAGGTTCTCTATGCCGACGCCCGGCAGGGTCTCTCGGACGCTGATTTCGACGTCCTAATCACGTTGGGAAAGGACCATTCGCCCAACACCACAGCCATCAAGCTCTTCTCGGCAGTGAGCAAGCCGGTTTGCAGCCCGCATTATTTATCGAGCCGCGGGCCCGTGACATTGCCCGAGGGCATCGGCCAGGCCAGCCTGATCCATGACGGGTCGCGCGATGGCTGGAAGCAATGGCAGCGCCGGGCAGGGCATCGGCTTGCGCGCGAACTCGCCGGCCCAGTATTCCAGGACTTCAATTTGCTCGCGACCGCCGTCATCGCAGGTCATGGCATCGCGCTGTGCCCCGTCGATGTCTTTAGGGAAGAACTCGCCCGGGGCGACCTGGTCGTTTTGTCGGATATCGGCATCAAGACCGACATAAACTATTTCGTCATCGCAGCAACCGACCCCTCTGCCGCCGCGAGAAGATTCATCGACTGGTTCGTGCATGCGATCAATCAAGGATGATTGGGGCCGCCAGCCGGCGTCTCACCCGCCCACCATCAGCTTGACGATCTCGTCATGATTGGTGTGCGCGATGCGGCGCTCGCCGGCAAGGCTGCCGCGACGGAGCACGACGATGCGGTCCGACACGGCGAAGATGTCCTGCAAATTATGCGAGATGAAGATGATGCCGCGTCCCTGCGCCTTGAGGGTGTGGATGAGCGAGACCACCTTGCGCTGTTCGGGCACGCCAAGCGCCGCGGTCGGCTCGTCCATGATTAGCACCTGCGCATTCCAGTAAACCGCGCGCCCGATAGCCACCGCCTGCCGCTGGCCGCCGGAGAAGTTGCCGACCGGTGCCTCCAGCCGCGTCACATGAAAATCGAGGCGCGCCATGGTCTCCTGGGCGGCCTTGGCCATCGCGGCGCGGTCGAGAACCGGCAGGAAGCCGAACGCCTTGCGCTTCGGTTCGCGGCCAAGGAAGATATTGGCGCCGATCGACAGATTATCGGCCAGAGAAAGGTCCTGGTAGATCGTCTCGATGCCATGGCCGCGCGCGGCCTCCGGTGTGGCAAAATGCACCGGCTCACCATTGAGGCGGATCTCGCCGGCGTCGGCCTGGTAGACGCCCGAGATCGTCTTGATCAGGGTCGATTTTCCCGCGCCATTGTCGCCCGCCAAGGCCACGACCTCACCTGGATCGAGCGTCAGTGACACACCATTGAGCGCGGAAACGCCGCCGAAGCGCTTGGATACCTCGCGAACTTCGAGCAGGGGCTGTGTAGCGGCCATTAGCGGCGTCCTCCACCAATGCTGCGCTGGGCCTGGTCGACCAACACCGAGATAATGATGACGACGCCGACCGAGACGAACTGCCAGAACGGTTCGACATTGATGAAGACGAGGCCGTACTGGATAACGGCGATGACGAGCGCGCCCGCCACCGTGCCGGAAATCGAACCGGAACCGCCGAAGAGGCTGGCGCCGCCGATCACCACGGCGGCGATCGAATCGAGCAGCAGCGGTTCGCCGGCCTGCGCAGCGCCCGCGGTATAGCGGGCCGCGTAGAGCACGCCGCCGATGCCTGCGCACACGGCCGACAGGACATAAAGCTTTTGCATATGCCAGCTGACGTTGATGCCCGCCCGCAAGGCGGCTTGTTCGCTGGCGCCGATCGCGTAAGTGTGCTGGCCAAAACGTGTCTGCGACAGCAGGTAATGCATCAGGATGAGAAACAGGATCGTGACGATCACGACATTCGGAAAACCAAAAAAGCGGCCATTGCCCAGAGCTGCAAACCAGTCATTCGCGACGGGTACTGTGGTGCCGCCCGCCAGCAGGAAGGCGACGCCGCGCGCCACGCCGAACATACCCAGCGTGCCGATGAAAGGCGGTACGCGCAGCTTGGAGATCAAGAGGCCGTTGACGTAGCCGGGGATCACCGCGATGGCGACGCCGGCTACGATGCCCGCGAGCATGGCCGGAAAGGGTGGGAGATAGCCGCTGGCCATATTGATGGCATGCGCCGAAACCACCGCCGACAGTCCCATGATAAAGCCGATCGACAGATCGATTCCGCCCGAGATGATGACGAAAGTCGAGCCCAATGCCAGCAAGAGCGGCGCGACGGCGTAGACCGTCACCGACTGGATATTGAAAGTCGAGAAAAGGAAGGTCGCGCCGTATTGATAGCGCGCCCAGGTCTCGAAGAAGATGAGGAGCAAGCAGAGAAAGAGCCACGCTCTGAGCTGTGCGATGCGGACAAGCCAGACATTGGGGCCTGGATTTGCAGGCTGCACCGGCTGGCTCAGGGACGATTGGGCTGACGACATCTGCCGCTCCGTTCAAAATCGTGAAGAAGCCGCCGGACCGTCAGGCCCGGCGGCACAGTGGTCTCATTCCTTGTAGATGAAGCGGGCCACCTCCGGCTGATCGACATTCGACTTGTCCATCACGGTGAAGCCGGTACCGATCGAGGTCGGGATCGACTGACCCGTCAGATGGGCATAGGCAGCCACGACACCGAAATAGCCGATCTCCGAGGGGTGCTGGGCGATGGCGAGGTCGACGAGGCCCGATTTGATGTTGGCGACGATGGAAGCCGGGGCATCGAAGGCCGCGACGCGCACCTTGCCGCTCTGGCCGGCCTGCTGCACGCCGTTCGCCGCGCCAAGGGCAGAGAAGAGGTTGGCACCGAACACGCCGTCGAGATCGGAATTGCGGGCAAACACCGCCTGGAATTGCGAGGCAGCCTTGTTGGCATCATCATCGTTGAATTGCGTTTCAAGAACAGTGATGTTTGGATAGTTCTTCATCTCGTCCTTGAAGCCTTCCTCGCGCTGGTCGGTGGTCGAGATGCCCGGCTTCACATTGGAGACGTAGACCTTGCCTTTCTCGCCGATCGCCTTGGCAAGCGCACGGGCGGCTATGCGCCCGCCGAGGACATTGTCGGAAGCGATGTAGGAAAATGGGAAGTCAGCGTCGCCAGCGCCGGTCTGGTACTTGCCCGTGCCGATGAAGGTGTCGACGGTAATCACGGGAATGCCGGCATCTGCTGCCTTCTTGAGCGGCTGCACGAGCTGGACCTTGTCGGTCGGGGCGATCAGGATCGCATCCGGCTTGCGCGCGATGACCGCGTCAAGCACCGGGGTCTGCGTGACGGGATTGAAGTCCGGCGCCCCCTGGAAGACGAGGTTGACCCCGAGTGCATCGGCGGCAGCCTGTGCGCCCTTGTGCATGGAAATGTAGAAGGCATCCGTCGTCAGGCCCGGAATAAGGGCGATGGTGTATTTCTTATCCTGCGCCTGGGCCGCGCCCATCAGCATGGTTGCGCCGACAGCAAGCGCGGCAATGGTTGCAAGCAGTCTTTTCATGACGTTTCCTCTGTTGTCATTGATCGAACGATAGGCCGAACGATTGGGTCGAACGGTCTCGGCACCCTTTCTTTCGAGGATTGCCACAACCGGTGGGGCGGATGACGCCCTGTTTACCGTTCCAGGTCAGTCCCAGGCGGCCCGCGGACGTGGAATTGGGCTGGCTGGGGACTGCGCGACACGGTGCGCAGACTAATTCGAGTGTTTGCTACATCAAGCAGACTACAGGCCCGCGATGGGCTTTGCGATCCTCCCCGCTTTTGTCACCGTCTTATTGCAGGTCAGACTATGTTTGACACGCGTTCGCGTCAATAAAATATATTACGCGGGGAAACATTGACAAAATGCGGGGTAGCTCCAAAACTTGAAGAAGGTGTATCACATTGATATTATTAAAGAATATGGAGGAAATTTCAATAGAAACATATTTCTGAAACAAATTTTTGAGATCTAAATAATGATCATGGAAATAAAATTATTTTCACGTGTAAAAATCAATGCTAACGTTTCGGCTTGTGTGATGAGGGAGCCGAGGGTCGCGTATGGCCGTGCAAAAGATCCGCAACATGGCGGAGTTCGCCCAGCTCAGCGGCATCTCCAGGCCGACAGTGTCCAAATATTTCAACGACCCCGCCAGTGTCAGGAAATCTATCCGCAGCAGGATCGAGCGCGCGCTGCTGAAATATGACTATCGGCCCAATCTTTTCGCGGTCAACCTCAATAAGAAGAAGCCGAAGATCATTGGCGTAATCGTGCCGGACACCTCCGACATGTTCTATGTCGAGATGGTACGCAACATCGAAATACGCTGTGCCGTCGATGGTTATTTCGCGCTCGTTCTCAGTTCACGCGGAGATCCCCTGCATGAGTCCCGGTCCATCGACACGCTCTTGTCGCTCAAGATTGCCGGCGCGATCGTGGCTCCTTTGGGAGCGCACAGCGATGCGCAGCGCATGGAGAGCCTGCGCGCTCATATCCCGATCGTCTATCTTGATTCCTCCCTGCATGACGGCTCGCCCTTCGTCGGTACCGACAATTTGCAAAGCATCGGCCTGATCACTGACTATCTGTGCCGCACCGGGCCGCCGCCGACCTTTTTCGACATGCCGCCCGTCAACCACAACGCGGCCGAACGCAAGGCAGCCTATGTCGCGACGATGGAACGGCTCGGTTTCCAGCCAGAGGTGATTGGTGTCACGCCGCGACCCGATTGGCGCTTTGAAGAGATCGCCTATGGCGAGGCCCTCCGCGTCATCGATGGCAGTGGGTTTCCCACCAGCACGCTGGTCTGCGCCAATGATCGCATTGCGATTGGCGTGATGGCGGCGGCGTTTCAGCGCGGCCTCAAAGTGGGGCGGGGGGCCGATTGCAGGTTGCGCGTCGCCGGGCACGACGATCAACCCTATAGCCGTTTCGGATGCCCGCCGCTCACCACCGTCGCCCAGGATTTCAGCCGCCTCGGCAGCCTCGGGGTGGAAATGCTGCTGAGGCAGGTCGAGGGCGGGTCTGGCGGCGCGCCCGATGCTTCGCAGCAGGTACGCCTTGAAGGACGTTTAATGATGCGCGCTTCGGCGTGAGACAAGTCCGAAACGAGAGTCTGCAAATGGGGAGAAACTTGGCTGGCGCGATAGTCACCATCGGTGAAATCCTGGTCGAGATCATGGCCGTGGAAAAGGGCAATGGCTTTCTCGACGCGCAGCCGCTGGTCGGACCGTTCCCGTCCGGGGCGCCGGCGATCTTCATCGATCAGGTCGGCCGGCTCGGTCATCCCGCGGCGATCATCTCGGCGGTCGGCGAGGACGATTTCGGGCGGCTCAATCTCGACCGCTTGCGAGAGGACGGCGTCGACGTATCGGCTGTCGCCATTTACCCCGGCGCGGCGACCGGCAGCGCCTTTGTACGTTATCGGCAGAACGGGGCCCGTGATTTCGTTTTCAACATCCGCGACAGTGCGAGCGGACGCGTCAGCCTGTCGGCCGGTGCCGTCGATACCCTCGAACGGGCGGGGCATCTCCATTTTACCGGCTCGTCGCTCGGCATTCCCGCCATTCTCGACATTGCCGAGACAGCGATCGGCATCGTCAAACGCAAGGGCGGCACGGTTTCCTTCGACCCGAATGTCCGCAAGGAATTGCTGGGCGATACCAGCTTCCGCCGCTCCGTTGACGCGATCGTGGCAGCCAGCGATATTCTACTGCCTTCCGGCGATGAACTCCTACTCATCGCCGGTGGCGACAACGAGACCCGGGCCGTCAGCAGCCTCCTCGCCCGCGGCGTCAGCGAGATCATCCTTAAGCGCGGCGCCGAGGGCGCCACCTATTTTGATCGGACGGGCACAGCCAGCGCCCCCGGTTTTGTCGTGGAAGAGGTCGATCCGACGGGTGCCGGCGACTGTTTCGGGGCCACATATCTCGTCTGCCGGCGGCGAGGGATGCCGGTCGCCGATGCCTTGCGCTACGCCAACGCCGCCGGTGCCCGCACTGTGACGGTGAAGGGGCCCATGGAAGGCACGTCGAGCTTCGGGACCCTGGATGGGTTCATGGCGGTAACCGCGATACGCGGGTAGGGCAAGCCCGCGACCAGACGTCAGGGAGACGGCGGCTTGGACTTGCTGCCGGAGCACGCATGGTCACGAAGGCGCTGCACTGCCGCCAGCACAGCGAAGGTGCCAGCTTCCGCGTCCGCCACGATGCCGATATGCGGCACGAGCCGCTTCATCTCGGCAGGGTCGTTGTCGATACGGATCAAATAGGGGCAATGCCGGTCCGGATGCTGCACGGCGTCGACCCAACGAAGGTAGGGCTTGTCGAGCCGCGTGCCGATTCCCAGCAAGACATCGCTTTCATACCAACGACGGAACGCCGCGTAGGAGGAAACGTCGAGCAGGTGCTCCTTGCCCTTGTCTTCGCGTGGCGCCACCACCGGCGCACGGACGGCCTCGGAAAGCAGCCTTACGGCCTCCGCCGCGTGTTCGGCGCCTTTTCCGGTGACGATCATCAATCGGCGGGCCGACAGAAGCAGACGTGCCGTGGCTTCGACTTCGGCAGAAGCTGGCAGCGACAGCACATGGGCACGAGCGGATTGAGCGGCCTGGCCTGCTCCCACGCAGTTCTCGCCCGCTTTTGTTTCCAAAGGCCTGATCAAAATATCTCCATCGAGATTGAGCCCGGCCACACCTGTCGAATCGGCCCTAGCACCATGTTTCAACACCGGCAACGACCCGGATAGGCGTCAAACAGCACCCCGGTTCTTTACGCATGATCTTAGATGAAAAGTCTAGAGCTTTCGCCGATCAAAGTGCGCCCCGAACCGCAAGCTTATTGGAAGTTCGCAAACAGCTTCCATGAATCCGGACGCCGCATCTACTAGGAAACCAGCGTTGCATATTCTGCGCCGATGACGATGCCAACGGTGAAACGCATCGTCAGCCAAAACTTTTTAAAGAATATAGCGCTAAAGCCGAGAGATAAAATGCAAATTTGCCAAGATGAAATGGTGCGGCCGTTCGGTACGTCCGGATGCATGGATACAGCCGGAACGCTCCATCTGGATGAAGCGGGATAGGGATCTCGGCTAACCTTGGGGCGTTTGATCGTCGGGCCAGCTGTTCATCCTGCCGGGAAAGATCTTTTTGTCTTACAATACGCGCGCAAGATCTTCAGTCATGGCCGGTGACATGAAAGCTCAACGCGGCAGGACGATCGGGGGGGGCAGTTTGAGGCTCCAACATCCCGCCATCCCTGCGTCGGCCGTTTTCGAATATCTAGTCCAATATGAGCATGCGCTCTTCATGCTGCCCCTGGATCGTGCCCTGGCGGGAAGCGGCGCGGCCGCGGCCGCGTCGCCTTTCTCCGATGTGCTGTTGAATCAGGCCTTGTGGGGCTTCAGAGAACCCCTGATGGTGTGGCAGGCGCCGATTGGAACGAGTTTGAACGACTGTTTGTCGTAATCGAAGGTCGAATGGCCGGCACAGTCATGGGCGCCTGCAGCGCAATCGTTCTGGCCCTTGAGGGCGATACCGTAGCACTTTTCCTTGCCCGCGGCCTGGGCGGCGGTTACTGGAGCAGCGGAGGCGGATACGGCGATGGATGCAATGGCGGAAGCCAGCGAACCCGCCAAAGCAAGAGTGACAATACGACGATCCATATAATTTCTCCTTGGACGACGGCGAGCCGTAATCGGCTAGCATCGGCGTCTACGGCGAGTCGCGTGGGCGTGTTACACAGGCCCTCCAGAATTTTTCGGCGCGTTCGTCACAATACCGCAAAATATGCAGCTGCCCGCCGTAACGCCGGCGCGCGTGCAACCGTAGGGAAGATGATGCGTGGATAATGGGTCGCGCGAGGAGGAGTGGGCGGTATGGATGCGTGCTGCGATCTCGGGCGATGCCGGCGCCTATCGGCACTTCCTGGCAGCGGTGACGCCGTTCCTGCGCGCGTTGGCTCGCCGGCGCTGCGAGAGCTTCGGGATTGCGGGTGGCGATGCGGAGGATATCGTCCAGGAGGTGCTACTTGCGATCCACCTCAAGCGCGGGACCTGGGACCAATCGCGGCCGATCGGGCCGTGGATCTCCACCATTGTGCGCAACAAAATGATCGATACGATGCGCCGGCGCGGGCGAAAGGTCATGGTGCCGATCGAAGATGTCATCGACACGCTCGAAGCGGAAGAGCGGGCGGACAATCTGGAGCATCGCGATATCGAACGCTTGCTGGGACGGCTCAAGGAGCAGCAGCGTGACATCGTGCAATCGATATCGGTCAACGGTACCAGTGTGCGCGAGACCGCGGATCGGCTTAAGATGTCGGAGGGCGCCGTGCGTGTGACGCTGCATCGGGCGCTGAAGGCGCTTGCCGCATTTTATCGGAGTGATCAGGGTTGAAGACCGACGACCTCATCAATGCCTTGGCACAGGACGCACCCGTCCGGTGGCGTTTCGATCGCGTCTTCGCGTCGGCTACGGTCACGGGGGTGCTGATCGCACTGGTGGTGTTTTGCGCGGGCATCGGGATCAGGCCCGATATCACGAGCGCTATGGAGACGGTGCGTTTCCTGTTCAAATTCGTCGTCACCCTCTCGTTGGCCGTGGCCGCGCTCGGCCTGATCCTGCGGATCGGCCGGCCGGGCCTATCCAGTGGCAAATGGGGTTGGGCGTTGGGCATCGCTCCGGCGCTGCTGGTTGCCGCGGTCATCCTCGAAATGACGGCGGTGCCGCAATCGGCCTGGGAAGCCCGCTGGATCGGCACCAACGCGCCGTTTTGCATGACCCTGATCCCGTTGATGGCCCTGGGGCCTCTCGCCTGTCTCCTCTTCGTTCTGCGCCAGGGCGCTCCGGCCAGGCCAGGCCTTGCGGGGGCCGTCGCTGGTCTTGCCGCCAGCGGTATCGCGGCGACGTTTTATGCGTCGCATTGCCCCGACGACAGCCCGTTCTTCGTCGCCACCTGGTATCCGCTCGCAACAGGCATTGTGGTTCTTATCGGCTATCTCGCCGGCTCCAGGCTGCTGAGGTGGTGAGCGACATTTGATTGCCAGGCCTTCCCGGCAACTGAAAGACCAACAGGCATCCGATCTCACGCCGGCAGGTGCGGCGCGGTGTTCGGTTCCAGCGCATCCTCGGCCTCCTCTTCCTCGGGCAGGATGTCGCCGTGGATGGGAAGGGGCGCTCCGATCCAGACAGGATCGACGAGATGGTCGCGCTTCGGGTTGGTCGTGTTGGGATGGATGAGGATGCTCAATCCGCCATGGTTGAGCATGAGCCAAGGCATGAGAGCAGCAAATTGGCTGCCGGCGAAGGACACCTGAAACATGGCCTGATCGTGGGGGCCGACCTTCGCCTCGTGCCATTGTCCAAGCCTCACCAGGAAGCGCTCACCGATCCACAGGCGCAGCCGTTGGGCGATGTCCCGTGTGGCCGCCGGGTCGAAATAGATATGGGCGTGATAGCTGGCGATTTCCGCGATGGCTCTCGGCTGGCTCGATGAGTCCGGCGAAGGCATGATTTGCTCCTCCCTGTCTGTCTGGCTTGCCCAACAAAAAGGACACATCATCCCGAAGCGATCAACAGTCCATCCCTCAATCGCGGTGCAGCGTAATCGAAGAAGGCGCGCAGCTTCAAAGGCAGAAGGCCTTGATTGGCATGGACCAGGTTGATGGGGATGGGCGCCGGTTCGAATTCTTGCAGCAGCCTCGTCAGCGAACCGGCCTGCACGGCAGCAGCGGCCTGGTAGGACAGTACGCGGGTGATCCCGAGGCCGGCCATCGCCGCATCAATCGCCGCCTCGGCGGTATTGACGATGAGCCGAGAATGGATCGGCACCGAGAGGTCGGTCGTGCCCATTAGAAATGTCCAGGCGCCACCCGAATTCGTGCCCTCGAAGCTGATGCAATCATGGTCCGCCAGGTCGCCTGGCTGTTCAGGCTTGCCCCGCTCGGCGAGGTAGGCCGGGCTGGCGCAGGTGACGCGACCGATAGTGCCGACCTTGCGCGCCACAAAGTTGCTGGTCGGCAACTGACCAATGCGGACGGCAAGGTCGAGATGGTCCTCGAGCAAATGCGCCACACGGTCGGTCAGCACCAGGCGGATGTCGATGTCAGGATAGGTCTTGAGAAAGGCCGTCACGACGGGCAGCACATGCAGCCGGCCGAACACGATGGGTGCGGTCATGATGAGGTCGCCGCGTGGATGGCTGTATTCGCCGGCGGCGGTGCGTTCGGCATCCGCGACATCCTCGAGAATGCGCTTACAAGCTGCGACATAGGATTGTCCGGCCTCGGTGAGGGAGAGCTGCCTCGTCGACCGGTTGAGCAGTCGTGTGCCCAGATGCGCCTCGAGCTCGGAAATCTTGCGGCTGACAGTGGCAAGAGGCATGCCGGTACTGCGGCTGGCCGCCGACAGGCTGCCTGCCACAACAACAGCCAGGAGGATCGACATCGATTCGAACCGGTCCATGATTTCTTCCGAAATTTGGAAGGATGCTTCCTGATGGTACCGTCTACTCCATTTTATTGGAATGATCTATGCGTGATCACAGGACGCCGGACGATGGGCGGATGTCACCATGAGGGAGCTTGCCATGAACACCATTCATCACTTTCCCAGCGATGTCGCCTTCACGCCCTCCGTCAAGGCCATCCAGGCCCGCAAGGGTTCGCGTGCTTCCTATGGGCGAATGGAGGAGCGTGGCGGCTGGCGGACCCAGATCCCGCCGGATCTGGCGGCGTTCATCGCCGAGCAGACCAGCGTGTTCTTCGCCACGGCGAGCAAGGACGGGCAGCCCTACATCCAGCATCGCGGCGGCCCGGCCGGCTTCCTGCATGTCCTGGACGACAAGACCATTGGCTTTGCTGATTTTGTCGGCAACAAGCAGTATATCACTCTGGGCAATCTTGCCGAGAACTCGAAGGCCTATCTGTTCCTGATCGATTACGTGCATCGCCGGCGTGTCAAGATCTGGGGCGAGGCGCGCGTCGTTGAAGGTGATGCCGAACTGACGGCAGGACTGATGCCGCACGGTTACAAGGCCCAGCCCGAACAGGTGATCCTGTTCATAGTCAGCGCCTGGGACATGAACTGCCCGCAGCACATACCCCAGCGCTTCGAGGCCGCCGACGTCGCGGGCGCGCTCGATGCACGCGACGCGCGTATCGCTGCGCTCGAGACGGAGATCAAGCAGCTGAGAGGCGAGAGCCCGATGGCCTAGATCTTCACCCGATCTGAATGAGTCGGCGCTTCCCAAATCGACGGGGAGGTGTTTCAAACTTTCCTGCTGTTCGAGAACGCCTTCGCAGAGCTCGAGCGGTTCTCGAGGAAAGACGCCAAACGAACCGTCATGGCCTGTGGAATGCCATCGGTTGCTTCGTAGGCCTCCACTTGCGTTCAGAATGCCGCAACCACTCCACGGTCGCCGGATACGATGCTACATGATGGGATTCCGCTCGAACGGCGGCTATTCGGTCACCGGTGTCCGTCGCCATTCGCCGGCTGTAACGGTCAGCAGTAACGGCGTGACGGCCAGCAATCCCAGGGCGATGAGCCACCCCACCGCTCCGTCATACTGGTCGGGGTCCCACCCCGATATCGCCTCGATCCAGTCCGGCCATACCGGTGGGCGGTCGAGCTGCTGATAAAGGACCGGATCGACCAAGCGACAAGGCGCTACATCCTGGCCGGGCGCGCTCCCCAGGCCGGCGAGAGCGCCGGCCGGCAAGTTTGCGCCTGTTTCGGCGTGTGCCAGAACGCGATCGAGGAGGAGGCCCGGCAAGGCGCCATCACGGTCGAAGCGATCGGAAAGGCGTTGAAGGCCGGCACCAATTGCGACTCCTGCCGGCCCGAGATCCGCAAGATCGTCGAGGCCTTCTTGGCGGAGGCGTGACTATCCCAGAGTACGGGGGCGTCTCGCCCATTCTTGGAAACGATGAGCGGGTAGGAGAGGAAGAGGCGGGTCGGGAGACGCGCCACTGCGGTGTGCCGATCTCCCGAACGGCACATTCCACTGATGGTGCTGGCTTGCGCAAACGATGCGCGTCGCACCCGAGGAGGCGGGTGAGACGCCCGCGCACCCGGGAAGTGCTTGTCGGGTAAAGCCTGCGTGAAGGGTCACAGCTTCATTGACAGGGGCAGATACCGTCTAGAGCATGGCGGACCTTGAGTCCCGGAAAGCCCCGTTCATGCAGCCGATTTACATCACCTATCTCAACCGCCTCGATATCGAAGCCGCCGCTCTGTCGGACATCGAAATACTCGACGCTATCGAAGCCAGCCTCGGCATGCAGGGCCGCGGAGAGACGGTGATCGAGCCTCGCATGCATCTGGAGCCCCGCGCGGGCGTCGAGGGCCATTTCAACGTCCTGCGCGGCTGGATCGGCGGCGAGATCGATGCAGCCGGCGTGAAGGTCGTCGGGGACTTCGTCGACAATTACAAGCAGGGGCTGCCATCGGAATTCGGCGTGCTGAACCTGTTCGATCCGCGTACCGGTGCGCCGCGGGCGATTCTGGATGCCAGCGGCATCACCGATATGCGTACTGGCGCGGTAACCGCGATCGGCGCCAAATATCTGGCCCGCAAGAATTCCAGGACGCTTGCCCATATTGGCGCGCGCGGGACCGCCTACTGGAATGTGCGGCTCCTCGACAAACTGTTCGATTTCGAGACCATTCACGTGCATTCGCGCCGCCCCGAAAGCCGCAACGGCTTTGCCGAGCGACTAAGCCGCGATCTGGGCAAGACGGTGGTCGCGACGAAAGACTGGCAGTCCTGTGTCGAGGACGCCGATATCGTCGTCGAGGCGTCGCGGCTGAGCGCACCGCAGCCCTTGCTCAAGACCGAATGGATCAAGCCAGGCGCCTTCGTGGTGCCCTACGGGACGATGAGTGCGGTTGAGCTCAATCTCACCGATATCATGTCCAAATTGGTCGTCGACGACTGGGGCCAGTGCAAGACGGGCAAGTTCGGCTCGCTTCGCGCCCATGTCGAAGCCGGAAAGCTCTCGGAACAAACGCTGCATGCCGAAATCGGCCAGATCGTCGCCGGCCTCAAGCCGGGCCGCGAGGGTGACGACGAAACCAACCTGTTTTGGCACCGTGGCCTCTCGCTGTCGGACATTGCGCTCGGACATGCCTTCCTGAAGAAGGCAGAAGCGGTCGGCGCCGGCCAGAAATTGCGCTACGCATGACCAAGACCATTCGTACCATGACCCCATTCTTGCTCTCTGACGACACTCTGCTGACGATCGAAGACGTCGTGCGTGCCTCGGGGGGGCCCGCAAAGATCGATTTCACGCCCGGCGTAACCGAGCGTATGCGCCGCTCGCGCGCCGTGGTCGATGCCCATGTTCATGGTGACATTCCCGTCTATGGTCTCAATACCGGACTTGGCGGCAATGTCGGCCATCGCATCAGGCCGGACGAGATTGAGGATTTCCAGGAACAGATGGTGCGTGGGCGCATCGCTGGCGTCGGCGAGCCGTTGCCGCTGGAAACTTGCCGCGCCGCTCTGTTCTGCCGTATCGTCGCGCTTGCCAAGGGCGGGGCAGGGATCTCGCCGCATGTCCATGCGCAGATGGTCGAGATGCTGGCGCGCGACGTCGTTCCGGCCATTCCCTCCCGCGGTTCGCTCGGCACCGGCGATCTTGTCATCCTGATGAGTATCGCCGCTGTGCTGATCGGACGGGGCTCGGCCTACTCGCATGGCCTGATCGTTTCGGGGAGCGAAGCGCTCGCTGCTGCTGGGCTCGAGCCTGTGAAACTCGGTGCCAAGGACGGCCTCGCCATCGGTAATGCATCCTCGGCCACGGTGGCGATGGCGGCACTGTCGCTCGATGCCGTCAGGACCATCCTGTCTGTCCATGTTGCGGCGGCGACCCTCGCCTGCGAGGGCTATGGCGTCAACCCCCGGATCTTCGACCCACGCCTTGCCGAGGCACGTCCTGCGAGAGGGCAGGTCGCCGCCGCCTTGCTCTTTCGCTTCGGCCTCGAAGGAAGTGATCTCCATGCCCCCGGCGCGGCGCGCCTCGTGCAGGATGCAATCAGCTTCCGCGCCTTGTCGCAGGTCACCGGCAGCACCTTCGCGGCCTATCAGACGGCCCGGGCGGCCGTCGAGATCGAGCTCAATGCTGCTGCCGACAATCCCCTGGTGATGGCCGAGAGCGGCGAGATCCATTCGTCGGCGAACTTCCACACCCCGGCCATTGCCCTGGCATTTGATGCTCTTGCGATCGCCATGACGCATATGGCGACAGGCTCGGCCAACCGCTCGATCAAGCTGATGACCGGGCGCCTTTCGGGCCTGCCCAATTATCTCTCACCCGTCGGCGGCGCTTCCGCCGGCTTTGTGCCGATGCAGAAGGCGATTTCGGCCCTGCAGGCCGAGGTGCGCCTGAAAGCGGCGCCGGCGAGCCTCGACGGGCTGGCAGTGTCCGACACGGTGGAGGACCTCGCGCCACAAAGCGCGCTGACCGTCCGCAAGCTCGACGAGCAGAACGAGGTTACGCGCTGGCTGATCTCGATCGAGGCGATGCTGGCGGCTCAGGCCTGCGATCTAAGGGCGGCCGACGGAACCCGCAAACTCGGGCCGGTCGGGACGGCGTTCAAGGCGATCACGCGTTCGGTCATTCCCGCGCTGGACATCGACCGGGAGACCGGCCCGGACGCCGAGGCGCTTCATGACGCGCTGTGGCGGGCTGAGACTGTGGCGCGGATCGACGCCTTGTTTGCCGGTGTACCCTCGCCGATTTCGGTGGGCTGACAGTCGTGGAAACTTCCCCAACAAGAGCGAGGCGCGGGAAACCTTCTCCAAGAAGTGGGGCAGGTGGCAGTTCGCAGAAATGACGGACGGGGTGTGGCAGGCCGCCGGCGCCCTATCCGGATCGAATACCGCGAGCGGGCCACACCCCAGCCGAGCCGGCTTCGTCGCCCAATTTCTTCCACGTTCTCTGGCGAGGGCGACGGCGTGCTCTGGGCCGTCGGTTTCCACCGTTCCTACCTGCTTTCGCATTGAGCATCCGCAGTGATTATCATGCCTGTTATTCAGGTATTTGTGCACAATTTTCAGGCTTTGATACCAACAGGCCTATCGTATCGACGCCAGGCCTTGACTTCCTTCTCATTCGTCGTTGCATTTCGTTTGTATACGAATGAAAGCGTACGTGGCGAGCAGCACTCACGGGCAATCGGTTGTCGAAAGGCCTTGCTCCGGATCATCCGGCGATGATGATGGAGCGCGAAGGGCCGGGATGTCGGGCCAGGCGATCTTCTTGAGAGGGATCGCCGCAACACTATCGGAGCGGGAGAACCTGCATGCGTGTCGTATCTCGTCTTGTTGCCGCCGCCGCGATGGCGTCGACGCTCTTGGCATGGGGGCAGGCCCGAGCAGCCGACGCCATCAAGATCGGTGAAATCAACTCCTATTCAGGTTTGCCGGCGTTCACCGAGCCCTATCGCAAGGGCTGGCAGCTCGCGCTCGAACAGATCAATGCGGCGGGCGGTGTCGGCGGCAAGCAGATCGAGGTGATCTCCAAGGATGACGGCGGCAAGCCGGCGACGGCGATCACCGCAGCCAACGAACTGACCACCAGCGATGGCGCTGTCATGCTGATGGGCACTTTCTTCTCCAATGTCGGCCTCGCGGTTTCCGACTATGCCAAGCAGAAGAAGGTGATGTTCCTGGCGGCCGAGCCCCTCACCGATGCGATCACCTGGTCGAAGGGCAATGCGGAGACTTTCCGCTTGCGTCCTTCCAACTACATGCAGGCGGCAATGCTGGCCGAGGAAGCCGCCAAGCTACCTGCCAAAACCTGGGCGACGGTCGCGCCCAATTACGAATATGGCCAGTCGGCCGTCGCCGTCTTCAAGCAGTTGCTGAGTGCCAAGCGCCCGGACATCAAATGGGTGGGCGAGCAATGGCCGACCCAGGGCAAGATCGACGCCGGACCCGTCGCTGAGGCGCTTCTGGCCGCCAAACCCGACGCCATCCTCAATGTTACCTTCGGCGGCGATCTGGTGAAATTCGTACGCGAAGGCAGCACCCGCGGCCTCTTCAAGGATCGCTCGGTGGTCAGCTTCCTGACCGGGGAGCCCGAATACCTAGCTCCGCTGAAGAACGAGGCGCCGGAGGGCTGGATCGTCACCGGCTATCCCTGGTCCGCCATTCATACGCCTGCGCATGACGCTTTCCTCAAGGCGTACCAGGCCAAATACAACGACTATCCGCGCCTCGGCTCGATTGTTGGCTATGTCACCATGAAGGCCGCCGCCGCGATCCTCGCCAAGTCGGGTGCCACCGATACGGACAGCCTGATCAAGGCAGCGGAAGGACTGCCGCTCGACACGCCCTTCGGCCCGATCACCTTCCGCGCCATCGACCATCAGTCGACCATGGGTGCCTTCGTAGGCAAGACGACGGTCAAGGATGGCAATGGCGAGATGGCCGATTTCGTCTATCGCGATGGCAAGGATTATCTGCCCGACGACGCGACGGTGAAGGGGCTGCGGCCGGCGGAATAGCGTTCTCTGGCGGGGAGAAAGTGAGCCGACGGGTATGGATGAGGGGCCAGCGCTCTGCGAAAACCGCGGGGTTGGATTGTAGATCACTGATCGATGCGATCGATCGAAGACCTACCCTCCATGTCCGCGCCTCACGTCTTAGACCCCCACCCGGCACGTCGTGCCACCCTCTCCCGGCCGGGACGGGGTCATCTGAGGCCTCCAAGAGGTGTTCGTGGGAACCATCATCGCGCAATTTCTGAGCGGTCTTGCCGGCGCCGCTTCGCTGTTCCTGGTGGCATCGGGCCTGTCGATCATCTTCGGCGTCACCCGCATCGTGAACTTCGCGCATGGAGCGTTTTACATGCTCGGCGCCTACGCCGCCTGCACTCTCGCCAACATGCTGTCGGGGGCGCTTGGATTTTGGGTCTCGATCCTCGCGGCCGTCATCATCGTTGCGGCGCTCGGTGCACTGCTCGAGATGACGCTGCTGCGCCGCATCTATCGCGCGCCCGAACTGTTCCAGCTGCTTGCGACCTTCGGCGTGACACTGGTCGTCGAGGACCTGGTCGTCATTGTGTTCGGGCCGGATGATCTCCTCGGCCCGCGCGCGCCGGGCCTTGCCGGCGCCGTCCAAATCGCCGGCCGGGCCATCCCGAGCTACGACCTCTTTTTGATCGCGATGTCACCGGTGGTGCTGGGTCTGCTCTGGTTGCTGTTCAACCGCACGCGCTGGGGCGTGCTGGTCCGCGCGGCGACCCAGGACCGCGACATGGCGGCGGCGCTGGGCGTCAATCAGAAATGGCTGTTCACCAGCGTCTTCATGCTCGGCGTCGGCCTGGCGGCTTTGGGCGGCGCGCTGCAGATCCCGCGCGACGCCGTCACCCATCAGATGGATCTTGCCATCATCGTGGAGGCGTTCATCGTCGTCGTCACAGGCGGGCTCGGCAGTGTCTTCGGGGCACTGATCGCGGCGATCCTGATCTCGGAGCTCAATGCCTTCGGCATCCTCGCCTTTCCTAAGATTTCGATCGTCCTGATCTTCGTGGTGATGGCTGTCGTTCTGGTGGTGCGGCCCTGGGGGCTCCTCGGCAAGCCGACCGGGGTGCAGCGTGTGTCCCTCGGCATCTCGATCAAGCCATGGACCCCGATGACCCCGCGCCAGCGCCTGTTTGCCCTTGGCGTGGTCGTCCTTGCCTGTCTGCTGCCGCTCGTCGCCGGATCCTATGTCCTCTCGGTCGCCAGCGAGATCCTGATCTTCGTGATCTACGCCGCGAGCCTGCAATTCCTGATCTCGGTCGGCGGGCTTGTCTCCTTTGGCCATGCCGCCTATTTCGGCCTCGGCTGCTATGGCGCCGCCCTGCTGGCGACGATACTTGGCTGGCCCATGGAAGCCACGCTCCTGGTCGCGCCCCTGCTGGGGCTTGCCGGCGCCGTCGTCTTCGGCGGGTTCGCGGTGCGGCTGTCTGGTGTATATCTTGCCATGCTGACCCTAGCCTTTGCACAGATCTGCTGGTCGATCGCCTCGCAATGGGTCGAGGTAACAGGCGGTGACAACGGCATCCTGGGCGTCTGGCCGTCGGCCTGGGCCGCGGCGCCGGGTGCTTTCTATGAGTTGGTGCTTGTTGTGACCGGTTGCGCCGTCGCGCTATTGCGGCTCGCCACCTTCTCGCCCTTCGGCTTCGCCTTGCGGGCCATCCGCGACTCGGATCTGCGCGCCGAGGCGATCGGCATCCGGCGAACCCGAGTTCAATGGGCGGCCTTCGCGCTTGCCGGCGCGCTGGCGGGTGTATCCGGTGCGTTGTTCGCTTACCTAAAGGGCAGCGTGTTCCCCGATGCCTTCGGGGTCACCAACTCGGTCGACGGCCTCGTCATGGTGCTCCTGGGCGGCATGAGCAGTGTATCCGGCGCGGTGGCCGGTGCCATTGTCTACAAGGCGCTGTCGATCTGGCTTATGAGCATCACCGATTATTCCAAGCTCGCTCTCGGACTGATCATCGTTGCAGCCGTCGTCTGCCTGCCGCGCGGCATCGCTGGCATCCGCGACCTGTTTCCACGCCGCAGGGCAGCGGAGGAGGCGGCGCAATGACCGCGCTGCTTGAGATCCGGGCTATCGCCAAATCCTACGGCGGCGTGGAGGCTGTCAAGGATGTCTCCCTCACCGTCGCAGGAGGCGAAATGGTGGCACTCATCGGCCCCAATGGCGCGGGCAAGAGTACCTGCTTCAACATGATCAACGGCCAGATCCGCCCGGATCGCGGCTCCATCCTGATGTTTGGACGCGAGACCGTCGGCTTGTCGCCGGCTGCAATCTGGCGGCTCGGCGTCGGGCGTACCTTTCAGATCACCGCCACCTTCGCCTCGATGACCGTCCGTGAAAACCTCCAGGTCGCCCTCGCCAGTTACGGCGGAGCGACCGGGCGCCGTGTGGCCCGGCTGGACGGCTTTCGGCGCGATGAAGCGCAGGCGCTGCTCGATCTGGTCGGCATTGGGGATTTTGCCGGACGCCCCTGCGGCGAGCTCGCTTATGGCGACCTCAAGCGTCTGGAATTGGCGGTAGCGCTGTCGAACAGCCCCAGGCTGCTGCTGATGGATGAGCCCACCGCCGGCATGGCGCCAGGCGCCCGCATCGCGATGATGGCACTCGCCGCCAATATCGCTCGCGAACGCGGTATAGGCATTCTGTTTACCGAGCACGACATGGACGTGGTTTTCGAACATGCCGACCGGCTGATGGTGCTCGATCGCGGCAGCCTCATTGCCGAAGGGGACGCCGACACGGTTCGAAACGATCCGTTGGTCCGGTCGGTCTATCTCGGCGACGGCACGGTATTTGCGGCGGAGGGCCACGCCTGATGCTTGAAATTTCCGGTCTCGACAGTTTCTACGGCCCCGCCCATATCCTGTACCAGATTTCGCTCGAGGTCGGACGGGGAGAAGTGGTGGCTTTGATCGGACGCAACGGCGCGGGCAAATCCACGACATTCCGGTCGATCATGGGCCTGGTTGCCGATCGGCGCGGCGCGATCAGGCTCCACGGCAACGATATTTCCCGCCTGCCGACCTACGAGATTGCCCGGCGCGGCATTGGCTATGTGCCGGAGGACCGGCGCATTTTCACCGAGCTGACGGTCGAAGAGAATCTCGTCGTCGGCCAGCGGCCGAAACGCGAGGAGCTGCAGGCATGGACACCCGAGCGCCTCTACGATCTCTTCCCCAATATCGGCCGGATGCCCGGCCGGCTCGGCGGCCGGATGAGCGGCGGCGAGCAGCAGATGCTTACCATCGCCCGCACTCTGATGGGCAATCCCTCAATCGTGCTGCTCGACGAACCTTCGGAAGGCTTGGCGCCCAAGATCGTCGAGGATATGGCGCGGGCGATCCTCATCTTGAAGAAAGAGGGGCTGTCGATCCTTCTCTCAGAGCAGAATCTGCACTTCGCCCGCCTGATCGCCGACC